>JGI12104J13512_1000023_pt1 | contig 165968 bp, 187 predicted proteins | sample TerdegcTABiofilm_FD_13512 | JGI IMG/M metagenome (IMG submission 13512)
GGTCGTGTGCAAACCGGAGGAGTCCTGCCATGGCCAGGTCCCCGACTGCAATCGAGCACCTCTGGCGGATGCGGTCCTCCGGTGTCTCGTTCCCGATCTCCCTTCGGGCAATCTTCCTGCTCTTCTCCGAAATCCTGAGTGCCTCTCCGGGAATTGCACCAAGGTCAGTATACGTATTTTTTCTGGTATCCCCGCGGGGTGATGATTGTCTTGTCATTTTCTCCCACTTTTCCAATCCTTGTCTCGACTCCCCCGACGATAACGGTGCTGTGCATGTCGATTGCCTCTTCGTAATCTGTCACGCCGGCAAGTGTGGTAACGATGATCTCCTCTCCTTTCCGGTACGCATTTTTGACAATCCCGACAGGTGTTGCAGGATCCCTGAACCGGAGGGCTATTTCGACCGCCCGTGCAAAGTTGTGCGGTCTCCCGTGGCTCCGGGGGTTGTAAAGGACCACAGGGACGCCCATTGCAAAGGCACATCGAAGCCTCTCCTCGATGATCCCGAGGGGCGTGAGGAGGTCGGAGAGGCTCACGACTGCAAAGTCTCCGGAGAGTGGTGATCCAAGGAGGGAGGCCGCGGCGGTTGCCGCCGTCACCCCGGGGATGACAACGACTTTCACGGGAGGAACTGACCGTTGTGCAACTTCGAGGACGATTCCTGCCATCCCGTAGACGCCGGGATCTCCACCGCTCACCATTGCAACGATGCACTTTTCTGCGAGTTCCACGGCGAGTTTTGCCCGTTCGACCTCCTTTCCCATCGAGCTCCTGATGACCTTCTTGCCCTCGAGGAGCGGCGCGAGGGGGGCAAGGTAGGACTCGTTGCCAAGGACGTACTCTGCCTCCTTCAGGGCTGCAACGGCCCTCCCGGTCATCTGTTCGAGGGGACCGGGGCCGCACCCGACCACGTAGAGGACGCCCCGTTCTTCACCGGGCAATGGCAACGGTTACACCTCCGAAAACTGTCTTCTTCATGATAAGTTCCTTTTTTTCAGATACTGCGAGGGCAGCAGGTTCCGCAACCCCGGCAAGCCCGACGGACCCTGCCCGCGAGGGGGACGCCGGCGGATACGCCGCGAGGACAGAATCCTCGAGGAAAACGATCGTCCCGCCCAGCGCCCTTACACCCCCTATGATCCCCTGCTCATGTGCCTTTTTCACCGTCGATGCGTAGATGCCCACGTCTTCTTTTTCAATACCGGCCATTTCGAAGGCTTTTTCGAGGGCTTCCCGGACGGATTCCGCCCCGGTCCCTCTCCGGCACCCGATCCCGACGGAGTACTCGCCTTTCCGGAAGAGAATGGCGACACGGGGTCCTGCAATGACCATGGAAGGCCCGGATACCGTGTAGATCGGGACTTCACCGTCGAGGATTGCTGCATTCACAGGGAGGGTGGATTCACGGTTGAGGATGCTGCAGCCTGCGCGGGTGGCTGCAGCCTCGACAGACTCCTTCCCTGACCTGTCCGTTGCCGTTGTGATCACCGGGACAGCGCCCAGTCCGGCCAGTCTCCTCGCGAGGTCATTGGCCCCGTGGTGGCCTCCGATGAGGGGGATTGCAAACGAGAGGTCAGGATCCACGACAACGACGGCCGGGTCGTGCCACTTGTCACGGAGGAGCGGCGCGATGGCCCTCGTCGCGATACCGGTTGCCATGACCGCAACGATCCACGGCGAATCCCGGAAAGCAGATGCAAACGCTTCGCGGGAAAAGACAACGAGGTTACCGTCAAGGTATTCTGCAATCCTCCGGGCAGGGGAGAGGAACCGTTCCAGTGCGATGACAGATCCTTTCATGAATACAGGTGCGACCTCCTGTGGCCGGAGGAGGCAGGTTCGAGGACGCCGCCGATGATGAGCAGGGCCGTCCTTTCTATCCCGGCCTCCCGCGCTTTCTCCGCGATGTCTGCGACAGTTCCCCGGACGATACGCTGGTCCTCCCAGCTTGCATGGTAGACGACCGCTGCCGGTGTATCGGGGGGACACCGGACCCTCGAGGTTATCTCTTCGAGGTGCGCTGTCCCGAGGAAAAAGACCATCGTGGCTCTGTGCTCCGAGAGTTCCGCTATCTCGTCATGTTCGAGGGTGGAGCCTGCAGGACGGGTGACAATAAGGCTCTCGGCGACCCCGCCAAGGGTGAGCTGGGTTTTCAGGGCAGCTGCTGCCGCAAAGAGCGAGGAGACTCCGGGAATGACCTCGAAATCAACTCCCGCCTCTGACAGGAGCTGCATCTGCTCCACGATTGCCCCATAGAGGGAAGGGTCGCCCGAATGGAGTCGCACAACTGTTGAACCCGCCCTTGCATGTCTGACGAGGAGTTGCCCGATATCCTCGAGCCGCATTCCGTGGCTGTCCACTTTCAGGTGAGCGGGGCAGTCTTCCACGAGCCGGGGATTGACGAGTGAACCGGTATAGACGAGGACATCAGCCCTCGACAGGAGGTCGCGTCCCCTGACCGTGATAAGGCCGGGGTCTCCCGGACCGGCACCGACGAAGTAAACCCGTGCCATCTCACCGCTCCGCGTAGAGGACACTCAGGTAATCACATGTCTCGGGGAGGTCCCCGTCACGATACACGTGCATATCAGGGAGGTACATCTTCTCGACGAGGACGAACCGCCTGAACCCTTCCCTGCCGAGGGCAGACGCAGCTTCCCTCGGTCTCCGGACCTTAAGGAGGACCCTGTACCGTTGTTCCGTTCCATCAGAGACACAGAACCCCCCCGAGAGCGATACGCCGGCCACCGCTGCGAATGCCGTTATGGCGCTGATTCCCGGTTCTGTCCGGCACACTATCGAAGGGTACTTTTCCTCCATGACCTGGCAGAGCCGCGTGAAAGTGGAAAAGAAGTTCGGATCCCCGATGAGAGCGAGAACGGCAGACCCGGAGGATGCAACCGGGGCAATCTTTTCCGCGTTCCGTTCCATGCAGAGTCGAATCTGTGCAGGGTCTTCCGTCATCGGGAAGTCAAGTATCTCGGCATCCCTGTAGGGTGAAACGAGTGCGTGGGCGAGCCTGCCCGGGACAAACACGGCATCTGCCTCGCGAAGGAGACGGACTGCCCGGAGGGTCAGGAGCTCGGGGTCCCCCGGCCCGAGGCCAAGGCCAATCAGCATGGCGGAGTCCCCCCGACGATGATGGCCACCGGGTTAGCCGGCTTCCACATGTAGCCGGTTCCGATGGGGTTTGCGTGCGAGACCTGGACGAGGACGGCTTCCCGGAATATCCCGAGTTCCTGCATCAGCGGGATGGCAGCAGCGACGGTATCGATCTTCACCGCGTTGACAACGATGGAACGGACTTTCAACCCGGCAAGGAGGGGAAGGATACGGTCCATGTCCCTCGAACCACCGAGGAAAGCTGCGTCAGCCCGGGGGAGTCCGGGTATGAGGTCTGCTGCGTTTCCTTCCAGGAACTCGATGTTCCTCACACCTGCACGTTCCGCCTCTCCCCTCGCGAACTCGATCGCCTCCCTCCTTGTGTCAATTGCGTACACGCTCGCGACCTGCCGGGCTGCGTGTATCGCGATCTTCCCGGTCCCGCAGCCGATATCCATGAAACGGTCGCCTGGCTGCAGGTCGAGCTTGGCGAGTGCCACAGCCATCACCTCGTCCTTCGTCGGTCCGCCGGAAAGACCCATCAGCAATCACCTACCAGTTGCTCCTCGAAAACTATTAACTCTTGTATTTTCGAAATAGCAATGAAAAAAAGGTCAATGGGAGAGAGAAGAGCCTTTTCCTGCAGGGGTGTTGACTGGAAAGGGTATCCGGTTTCCTGTCAGGGAAAGGCGTATCCTCCGTTCACGGGTATTTTTGTCCGGTTCCCCTCCATCCCGGAACGGGTTTTGCAGTCATAACGGGACAAGGCCGGGTTCGCCCTCCCTGTAAAGCCTGACGACGTCGCCGATGACGATGACTGCCGGGGGCCTCACCCGGCGTTCCCGTGCGATCCCTGCAATGGTTGCAAGGGTTCCGGTGGTAACCCTCTGGTCGGGTCTCATCCCCCTTTCGATGATGGCAACCGGTGTGCCCGGGTCCTTACCGTGCGAGACGAGGTTTTCCGCGATCGCGGGAAGATTCCTGACCCCCATGAGGATGACGAGGGTGCCCCTGTTCCCTGCAAGGTTCTCCCAGTCAATGGCGGATCCGTCCTTTTCCGGGTCCTCGTGACCGGTCAGGATCGTCACTGACGATGCATATTTCCTGTGGGTCACGGGGATACCCACGGCACCAGGGACTGCTATTGCACTGGTGATGCCGGGGACGAGTTCGACAGGAATCCCCCGTTCCCGAAGGACCCCGAGTTCCTCCCCGCCCCTCCCGAACAGGAAAGGGTCACCTCCCTTGAGGCGGACGACCTTCTTTCCTTCGAGTGCACGTGCGACCATGATCTCCTCGATCTCGTCCTGCTCGAGGGTGTGCTGACCCCCGAACTTGCCACAGTCAATCTTTTCTGCACGTTCCGGGAGACCGGCAAGGATCTCCGGGCCCGGGAGCTGGTCATAGAGGATGACATCCGCCTCCTCCAGCACCTGTTGCGCCCGGAGCGTGAGCAACGCCTTTCCGCCCGGACCTGAACCAACGAGATAAACCTTCCCCTTCATTCCTTCAACCCCAGTTTCGCATATGCTTCCCCGATGAGAGGCGCGGCTTTTGCCTTCAGTTCCCTGGCAAGGTCAAGGACTGATCGCTCGTCTGCACACATGCAGTCCCTCCTGACCGACCTGTCCCCCGCAAGGGACAGGACCTCTGCATGCATGTGCCCCCTGTCGCAGTATATCCCGAGGGGGGTGAAACATCCGCCCCCTATCTCCTCCATGGCAACCCTCTCGAAACCGATGTCACGCCGTGTCTGTGGGTGGTCGAGGGCATCGGCGAGCATTTCGGCCGTCTCCCCCTCCCTGCTCACCACAGCGATCGTCCCCTGGTTGGGCGACGGGACAAACGTCTCGGGCGGGAGACGGGTGCCGGGAAGGGTGATTCCCAGCCGCTGGAGGCCTGCCTCGGCAAGGACGATGGCATCGAACTGCCCCTCCTTCAGCTTGCGCAGGCGGGTGTCGACGTTTCCCCTCAGGGGAACGATCTCGAGGTACGGGTAATGCTTAAGAAGCTGTGCCCTTCGCCGTGTGCTGGAAGTCCCGACGACGCGAATCTTCGGGAAGGGGATGGTATGGACCAGGAAATCGGCAGGAGAGTCGCGCTCCAGGACGGCACACGTGACCAGGCCTTGCGGCCTCCTTGCCGGGATGTCCTTTGCGCTGTGCACGGCAGCATCAATTCCGCCCTGCAGGAGTGCATCATCGAGTGCCCGGACAAAGACACCCTGTCCGCCAATCTCGTGGAGGGGCACACCGGTCACGGTATCTCCAAGGGTCGAGATGATCACCTTCTCTGCCTCTATTCCGTTCTTTTCCAGGAGAGCAATCACCCTGTCCGCCTGGGCGAGTGCAAGGGCGCTTCCGCGGGTGCCAATCAGGAGAGACATTGCCTGTATGCCGTGCTGATAGTCTCCACGTCCCCGTCCGTGTGTGCCACGGAGAGGAAGTTGGTCTCGAACTGGGAGGGCGGCAGGAATATCCCGGATGCAAGCATCTTCTCCCAGAACTGCTTAAACGCCCCCGTATCGCATTCCTTTGCTTCCCTGTAGTTGCGCGGTTCGGCATTCCTGAAGAAGAACTTGAACATCGAACCCAGGCAGACAAAGGATCCCCGGGCCGTATCGGAGACAGCCTCACCTATTGCCCGCGTCTTCTCCCCGAGGTCGCGGTAAAGTGCAGGGTGATCGTGAATCCATTCCACTGTCGCGATCCCTGCAGCAAGGGAGAGGGGATTTCCGGAGAACGTCCCTGCATTGTACACCGGGCCAGCCGGTGCAACCATCGCCATGATCTCCCTCCTGCCCCCGAAGGCACCGATGGGAAGACCCCCTCCGATGATCTTGCCGAGCGTGGTAATGTCCGGGACAACGCCCCAGCGCTTCTGTGCCCCCCCGATACCAACCCTGTAGCCGCAGATGACCTCGTCGAAGATCAGGAGCACGTCGTTAGCCCGCGTGATCTCCCTCACATCCCGCAGGTACCCGTCCTGCGGGAGGATGGGACCGATGTTTCCCATCACCGGTTCGATGATGAACGCTGCAACGTCTTTGTGGCGGGAGAGCAGGTCTTCCAGCGCATCGGGATCGTTGTAGGGAACCTGGAGCGTGTGGGAGGCGACATCGGGCAGAACACCTGCCGAATCGGGGATGCCAAGCGTCGTTGCGCCTGACCCGGCCTTCACGAGGACAGAATCGTGTGCACCGTGGAACCCCCCCTCGACCTTGACGATATCCTTTTTCCCCGAAAACCCGCGTGCGAGCCGGATTGCAGCCATCGTGGCTTCCGATCCGCTCGAGACGAACCTGACCATGTCCATGCCGGGATGGTCGCGGCAGAGCATTTCTGCAAATCTGACCTCGAGGGGAGTGGGTGTCCCGTACAGCCACCCGTCCCCGACCTGCCTTCTTATGGCCGCTTCGATTTGCGGATGTGCATGGCCCAGGAGGAGAGGGCCGTACCCCATGCAGCAGTCGATGAGTTCGTGGTCATCGACGGTAAAAAGCCTCGATCCCGAAGCCCGCCGCGTGTAGAAAGGGTACGGGGCAATCGCCCGGACCGGGCTGCTCACGCCCCCCGGGATCAGGGTGCGTGCACGTGCGAAATAGTCACTGCTCTTCATCGAGCCACCCTGCCACGTCCCGTGCAAAATACGTGATGATGAGGTCTGCGCCGGCACGCTTGATGCAGGTCAGGGTCTCCAGTGCAACCTCCTTCTCGTCGAGCCATCCCCGTGCAGCGGCAGCCTTGATCATGGCATATTCCCCGCTGACCTGGAATGCCGCGACGGGAATCCCGAGCGTCCTGACCTCGGCAAGAATGTCGAGGTAAAAACCGGCCGGCTTGACCATCAGGATGTCAGCACCTTCGTCGAAGTCGAGCATCGATTCGAGGACAGCCTCGCGGGAGTTCCCGGGAGGTACCTGGTACGTTGACCTGTCTCCGAAACGAAAACCGCTGTCTGCTGCGTCCCGGAACGGGCCGTAAAGGGCACTTGAGAACTTGGTGGAATAGGACATGATCGCAACATCGCTGTGACCCTCGCGGTCGAGCGCTGCCCGGATCGACTGTACCACCCCGTCCAGCATGCACGAGGGAGCAACGATGTCTGCCCCGCTCTGTGCATGCGAGAGTGCGATCCTGTCCATGAGGTCAAGGGAAGGATCATTGAGGAGATCGGGACCATGGCGGGTGACTCCCACGATACCGCAATGGCCGTGATCCGTGTATTCGCAGGCGCACACGTCGGTGATGACGACCATTTCCGGGACTTCCTTCTTCACTGCCCTGACCGCTTTCTGGACGATACCGTTGGGATCGAAGGCACACGAGGCCTGCTCATCCTTTTTCCGCGGGATTCCAAAGAGGAGGAGCGCCCGGATTCCGGCATCCCACAGGTCACGGGCAACCGTTCCTGCTTCGGCCAGGGGATACCGGACCTGCCCCGGCATCGATGCAATGGACTTTTGTTTCTGTGCAGTCTCGTCGATGAAAACAGGTGCAACGAGGTTGTTCTTCGAGAGTGCAGTCTCCGCGAGAAGCGGCCTGATGACCGGTGCACGCAGTCTTCTCATTCTTCTTTTCGGGAACATGGTTTTTCACCTCTGACGATAGCAGCAACGAGGGCCTCTGCCCGCTCAAGGTCGCCCTCCTCAGCACACAGCCTGACGGACATGGTCACGTCCGAGAGGAGTTTTCGGGCAAGGACACGCGAGAGATCGTCAACGATCCCGCACGTGCGTTCATCGGGATTGCCCAGGCGGGCGATTGCCCGGTCCCTTTCCCTCACCCTTATAGCCTCGGCCCACGTGTGGAGTGTACCGAGCACGTCGTCGGCGGCATGGCTGTTGAGGAGCCGGACGAACCGGACCAGTTCACCGTCGATGAACTCCCTTACCCTGGCAGCCTCCGCCCTCCGTGATTCCATTGTCCTTTCGTTGACCTCGCGGAGATCGTCGATGGAAAAGAGGGATACGCCCCGGATATCCCCGGCGCCCTCTTCCACGTCCCTTGGCTGGGCGATATCGATGACGATAAGGGGGCGGGGCCTGGTCTCGTGGGGCCAGCACCGTGCGGCCATGACCCGCTCGAGCTGGTCACAATGGATAACGGGGTGGGGCGCCGAAGTGCACGAGATGACCACGTCCGAGAGGATCATGTAACGGGGGAGATCCTCGAACCTGATCGCCCTGCCGCCTATCTTTTCGGCGAGGGTCTTTGCCCTCGAATATGTCCGGTTGGCAACGTAGATTGCAGTGAGGTTCTTTACAGCCAGTGCACGGGCGACCAGGCCCCCCATCTCACCGGAACCGATGACGAGAATGTGTTTTCCCTCCAGTGTCCCCAGCCTTTCCTCGGCAAGCCTGACTGCTGCAGAGCCGACGGATACTGCTCCCCTGTTGATCTGGGTTCTCCTCCGTGCCTCGATCCCGGCATGCACTGCCTTGTTGATGCAGAGTTCAAGGATAGGACTTGTGCATCCGGCTTCCATCGCCCGCATGAGGGCAGATTTCATCTGTCCCAGGATCTGGTCTTCTCCGACGATCATCGAGTCGATCCCGCAGGCAAGTTCCAGGAGGTGGCGGAGTGCATCGGTGCCCGCTAACAGGGTATATTCCTTCCATCCCGCATTTTCAAGGAATGAGGAGAGGCTTTCCGGGTCGCCATGGACGAGAACCTCGACGCGGTTGCAGGTCTGGAGGAGGACAATACCCCTGAACCTCTCCCTGGCCTCTTCCAGGAACGCTTTTTCGTCGGGAAACCGCATCCTTTCGAGAACGTCCGCCGTGGCCGTGTGGTGGCTGACGCCGGCAATTGCAACGGGAACCTGCAGGGACGTCTCCTCCGCTGCACTCATGCAAGGTACCTCCCTGCAATCAGGGACCATGTATACGTCTCTCCCTTCCGGAGGGCAGCCCAGACATCCCTGTCTTTCAGGACGTTCCAGAGGATTTCCCTGCGTACCTGCGGGTCCGGCTGGCACTCCCGGAGGTATGCCCGGAGTCGCTCCTGGACACTCACCATCCTGTCGAGGTACGGGAACGTCTCCTCGAGGTGTTCCCTGATGAACCGCGGGATGGCCGGACTCGCTCCTTCTGTGCTGACTGCAAGGATGAAATGCTCTCCCCTGACGACCGACGGTATGAGGAAGTCTCCCCTCTCCCCTTCCGCGTTATTGAAGAGGATGCCCTTTCTCCTGCATGCCTCCCCGATCCTGTTATTGAGCCCGGGATCGGGAGTTGCCGCAACGGCGCAGAAGAAACCCTCGAGGAGCGACAGGAGTTTTTCGTCCGGGATGCCCCCGAGATCGATCGTGATCCGGGTGACGGGAAGGTCAGTGAGAGCAGGGGAAAAAGACCGTGAATAGACAACAACGGAGCCCTCCTGTGCAAAAAAAGCCGCCTTCCGTGCACCAACATCACCGCCTCCGAATATTGCGACCTTCTTTTTCGAAAAGTCCACGAGGAGAGGGATCATCAGTATAGGTGTGGAGCGGGCTTTTCATTAAGGTGTTGGGATCGAAGGAGCCATATCCCTGATGGATGTACCAGATCCGGGCACGTTCAATTAGACTGAATCCAGCGAAAAAAGACCGCGAGAGACCCTTTTGTGTTCTCCCTTTCTCTCTCTGTTCACCCGGGATCACGGTAACCGGAGTCGGCTTGGGGACACCTCCGATGTGCTTTTCCGCGGGTTCATCCAACGCGATAGCCTTAATAGGCTATACCGCGTAGTGTAGAGAGCAATTGCGCCGATAGTGTAGTGGTTATCACTAGGCGTTGCCAACGCCTAAACCCGGGTTCGAGTCCCGGTCGGCGCACTCTGGTTTTGCCCTCTTCCCGGAAAAATACGAGATTCTCCGGTGCACATACCCCTCCTGACTCAAACCGTCCTATTCGGAAGCGGAACCTGTTCCACGTTTTCCTTTTCCTTTTTTTGCAAAACAGGGGCTTTTCCGGCACGGTACGGTACAGGAGCTGACCTTCTCGCCGTCCCGCCGGGATGCCCATTCGAGGAGGGGGATAATTGCCTCGCGAAGCCCTTTGCCTTCTTCCGTCAGGAAGTACTCCACGCGGGGCGGGACCTCGGCGAACGATTCGCGTCCCACGAGGTTCTCTTCCTGGAGTTCCTTCAAGGTGTCAGAAAGGGTCTTTGGACTGATACCGGCGAGTTCGTCCATGAGGTCACCGAAACGGAGCCGTCCCCGCATTCCCAGCCTGTTAATGATGAGAAGAGCCCATTTCTTGGATATGGTGGAAAAGATTCCCCCAAGGCCGCAGATGCATATTGTGCCGGTATCCGTGCACATAGTATTTTCCTATAAACTTACTATTTTTAATACTATTAAAAGGATAGTTTTGACCGAAAAGGGAGGACTTTTCCAATGTGTTCACCGTGCTGCCACGATATTCACCATGCAAAGCGGGGGTGCTGCCACCCCGGCGCCTCTGATGTATGGGATGAGGTTAAGATCTGTGAGGAGATCAAGGGTGTATACCTCGCCAGGATCGAATCTCTTGACAGGAGGATTGCATCTCTCAAAAGTAAAGGAAGAGAGCAATGAACCTTCCGGAGGATATTCGATTTTCTTCCCGATGTTGAAAAGAACGCTCTCCGGGGACACTTCAGGGGATCACCTCCCCCGAACGACGGGTCATCCACGGGTTCAGGCTATGGGTAATGCAGGGTGAAGGAAAGTGACAGACATCATCAGTGCACAGGACCTTGTCAAGACTTTCGGACGGAACAGGGCAGTTGACGGGGTCTCTTTTGCTGTCGGTGAAGGAGAGATATTCGGGTTTCTCGGTCCAAACGGTGCAGGCAAGACAACGACGACACGGATGCTCACCGGTGTCATTCCCCCGGATTCGGGGACTGCAACGGTCCTCGGCCACGATATCCGGAAGAAACCGGTGCTCGCCAAGCAGGGTTTTGGCGTCGTCCCGGAGACCTCGAACGCCTACACCGATCTCTCGGCCTGGCAGAACATGATGCTGATGGGGGAACTGTATGGACTCCCCCGGAGACTTGCGGAAAAGAGGGCATCCGATCTGCTGGTAACGGTGGGTCTCCTCGGCAACAAGGAACAGAAAGTCCAGGCTTATTCGAAGGGCATGAAGCAGCGGTTGATCCTCGCCATGGCACTCGTCCATGACCCCAAAGTCCTGTTCCTGGATGAACCGACCGGGGGTCTCGATGTCCAGAGCACCCAGATGATACTCTCCCTGCTCCGGGATAAAAACAGGGAGGGAATGACCATATTCCTGACAACACACAACATGGAGGAGGCCAACAGGCTCTGTCACCGCGTTGCCATTATCCGGCATGGAAAAATTGTTGCCATCGATGCGCCTGAAAAGCTGAAAATGGCAATTGACCGCGTGCACAGGATCGAGGTGAGCTTCGATCGCGGGGTACCGGGGGAAGCCCTCGGGGAAGTGAGTGGTGTTATCGCGGTGAACCGGATTGGTGACAAGTACCGGCTCGATGTTCTCAGCAGGGATACCGCGATACGATCCCTTGTCGCATTCGCCGCGTCAAACAACCTTCAAATCGTAACCCTGAACACACTTGCACCCACCCTTGACGATGCATTTCTCCGCCTGACACAGGAGGGCGGATCATGAACCCGGAGAGTCTCCCGGAACAGGCCCGGCGGGCCTGGGCCGTTGCAAAGAAGGATATCCGGATCTATTACCTCAAGGGACCTGTCCTCATATTCGGGGTGTTCATGCCTGTCTTCCTCTTCCTCGCCTTTTACATGGGAGGCAGGGATCTCCCGCTGGCATTTCTCATCCCGGGACTCGTCGGGATGACACTCTTCTTTTCCGCAACAGCGGTTTCTCCGGCCATATTCCCGTGGGAGGGGTCGGCAAAGACCCTTGAGAGGCTCGCAGCGTGTCCCATTTCCATCGAGGCAATCGTTCTTGGGGACATGATTGCATCAGCACTCTTTGGCATCGGGATTACGCTCGTTACCGTCCTGATCGGTGTGGGAGTAGGCCTGCCGGTTCTCCACGTGGATATCCTCTTCATCGCCCTTTTCCTTGGTGCCTGCTGTTTTTCTGCACTCGGGACTCTCCTTGCTGTCCCGCCCACGAACGTCCCCTCAAACATCATGATGCTCTCGTCACTGCTCAAGTTCCCGCTCGTCTTCATATCCGGGATTTTTGTCCCGCTCGCGGAGATGCCGCGGTGGGGACTCCCGCTTGCAGCCATCTCTCCTCTCACCTACTTCTGCGACCTTGCCCGGTATTGTTTCTCGGGTGCCCATTACTTCCCCGTCACCCTGGACATCGGGTTGCTGACCCTGTTTGCGGTGGTTTTGTCGATAGCGACGATGTACTTCCACAGGAAAACAATGCCCCGGAGGCTCTGAAAGAAAATTGAGGTTACAGGCCTCCGGCGCGGGAGGCTCATGCACAGTACCAGCTTCCCCGATGCCGAAGAAAAGCCATTGGGAAATACCGGAGATACTATAAGGGGGAATGCGTCTTTTACTATTGTTCAACCGGCAGAGCCCCTGTCGACCCCCCCAAAAATTGACCGAGGTGCTTGAAAGACGGAAAAGAGAGAGGACCGCGTTCCCTGTAACCCCTCGGAAGAGGCAGGAGTAACCGAGGAGAAAATACGCAGCTGGACCCGGGCCTATGCATCGCGCCACGGCTGGATCCTGAATCCCGACAAGCGTGCCCTCGATATCGTTATCCGTGGCCTTACCAGGAACTGCAGGAAGTTCGGGCATCCCTACTGCCCGTGCAGGTTACGAAGCGGAAACCCCGAAAAAGACCAGGACATCATCTGTCCCTGCATTTTCCATAAGGATGAGGTCCGGGACGAAGGGAACTGTCATTGCAGGCTGTTTTTCCGGCCGGACAAGGCAGAGTAACTGCAGCCCGGGCAAAATGTCACGGGGTTCTTCTGCGGATCGTCCAACCACCTGATTCCTGACTGGGTGCCGGTGCCCTTCTAATACTCATAAGTTTTTTTTTTCAATTCAATTTTTTTTGAACAAATTTAATATACGGGGATGAGTGAATGGAACCATGCTGGACTTCCCGGGCAGGACCCGGGGAGACCACCAGAAGGGGGAATGAAAAAATGTCTGAATTATACAAAAAGATGGTCCACGAGGCCATGGCGGCCCAGCGGGCCGACGTTGAAACGGTCAGAAAGAAGAGAGGACAGTCCTTTGTCATCGACGATGCAAAGGCATACCTCGATGCGGTAAAGCTGATGAAACCTATCGGGGAACAGTCAAAAGCAGTCTTCTCCCTTCACGTGGAATCGGTCAAAGCCCATTTTGACGTCCTCGAGAAACTGACACGGACTGTCCGGCCCGAAGATGATCCATTCGTCGAGCATTACCAGACGCCCGTGGTGATGGAAATCCTCTACGACCAGGACCCGGCGTTCAGGAAGAGTGCTGATACCTTCGTCAGGGCGATTGGAAAGGCCGAGGCCCTCATAGGAAAGGAATCTGCCCGCCGGTATGCGGGCTTTTACGGGCCGACCTGCGTTGTCGACTTTGCTCTCATACCGGGCAGTACGAGCAATGTCGTCAGCCAGATACTGCAGAAGACCGACATACCCGCAGCCCACAAGCAGGCTATCCTTGCCTCCAAGTCCTGGGGGATGAACACGTCCTACGGGATAGGAGAGGTATTTGCCCATGAGATCGAGAAGGGTGCCACCCTTGCCGACGCGGTCAAAGCAGAGATAAAGATGCTCCAGTCGGTGTACGACCATCCCGTCGAGACGCAGGCGCGCCTGATGGACGATGCCGGGATGAGCTCGTTTGACTGCCGGAAGTACATGTCCGGGTACCGGAAGAAGATGGAAGCGCCGGTCAGGGCAGCGATCGACGACGGGATCCACTACGGCAACATCGTTACCATCCCTGCCTACTGTGTCGGAGACATAGCCCACCACATAGCCCAGTCCACCTTCAACATGTGCAAGGACGACGTGATCATGGCCACGATCGATGCTGCCACCGAGGTGATGGACAAAAACCTGAATGCAGCGATCCCGAAGTTTAAAAACGAATACGATGTCCTGTCGGTTGCAACCGGGGCATCGGCCTGCGCTGCCGAGTACCTCCTCGAACTGGACGGGTTCAACGCCATCATGGTCGTTGACCTCCTCACGAAGAGGTGGCACAACTACGTCCAGCTGTATCCCCGGCGCGGGGCAGCCGCCGAGTTGCACAACTGCGACTTCATGGACATGATCTACCGGGGCTGGAAGTACATTGACAAGGCCCGGAGGGCCCAGAACGGAAGGCCGGGCATGCTGAAACCGAAAGTGGGAAGTTTCGAGATCGACCTCTCTCCCATTCACGAGAACGAGGTTCTCATGAACCCGCAGAGGTATGCATACCCCGCCTGCGCTATCACCGTGCGTGCGTCGGCGATGCTGCGCCTTGCCGACTATCCCTGCCTCCTGACGAGCGAGCCCGTGACGGCCACACTGATGACCAACATCATCGCCCTGCACAAGGAAGTCGCCGCAGCCCCTGCAAGGATCTGCAAGGACTGTGCATCTGCCGCTCTCATGGACTTCCGGCACTGTTACTGCCAGTGGAAGGAAGCGGTCTGAACCCGGTGGAAGGGTGGTGAAGAGAGATGAAGTGTTACGTCTGTGCACAGGAAGGACGGTCCTCGGATGCCGTGGCGGTCTGCATCGTCTGCGGCATGGGGCTCTGCAGAGAGCATGCCATGCGCGAGGAACTGGAGATGTGGGAAGGGGGCTATCCCTTCCCCGCAAAGAAGGTGAAGGCGAAGATTCCGCGTATCCTCTGTCCTGAATGCTACCATGCACTCAAGGGGAAGTGAGATGGATGGGTGACCTTGGAAAACGCTGTATCGCTGAACTTGCCGGCACCGCGCTCCTCGTTTACTTCGGGGCAGGTGCCGCTGCAATCACCCTCATGATCGCCCGCGGGACAGACACGGGGACGCCGTTCAATATCGGGATAGGTGCACTGGGAGGCCTCGGTGACTGGTTTGCCATCGGGATGGCCTTTGCCATTGTCATCGCAGCGGTCATCTACTCGATGGGACGGGTTTCTGGTGCCCATATCAACCCGGCGGTAACCATCGCGTTGTGGGCCACGAAGAGGTTTCCTGCCGGCGAGGCCGGGGCCTACATTGTCGCACAGCTTATTGGCGCTGCTCTTGGAAGCCTGCTCTTTGCCGCCAGCGCGGGAATGGATGCGGTAACAATCGGGGGACTCGGGGCAACGGCTCCGTTCCCCGGGATCGGGTACGGGCAGGCGATTCTCGCCGAAGCCATCGGGACCTTCGTTCTTATGGTGGTCATCATGGGAATTGCGGTCGACAAGAGGGCACCACCCGGATTTGCGGGACTGGTCATCGGGCTGACGGTGGGAGGAGTGATCACAACCATCGGCAATATCACCGGCTCATCACTGAACACGGCCCGCACTTTCGGTCCCTACCTTATCGATTCCCTCATGGGGGGACCGGACCTCTGGGTGTATCTTCCCATCTACATCATCGGTCCCATCGCAGGAGCAGTGATAGCAGCGTTCTTTTACGACTTCATTACAGGGGAGAGCAGTGCAGCTGCCTGATAACAGGTACAGGGACAGCACCGGGCGGGAAACCATGTGAGAAAAGAAGCAGCCGGGCCCCGAATCAGGATTCGGGCAGGCTGTCCGGTTCTCCTCTTTTCTTCGTCTCCCTGGTGAATGCTACCGACCCTCCGGCGTGCATTCTTTATACCATGGGCAGGCAAGTCCTGCATCATGTGCCGGAAGGTCATGTGTCCAGCCTGCAGGGAAGCAAATGCCCGTGTCGCCATGATGAGGGCATATGTCAGGCCGCGGGGACCCGATGGAAAACTCCGGATGGTCCCGGTCGGGTGGTGGTGCCCCTCGTGCGGAGGATTCCGGAAGGAATGAAGGGGAGAAATCCCCGCTTTTCCCCGATCCGGAACGTATATCACAACGGGTCCGGAAAGACTTTCTTATGGGCCAGTGGGTAAAAGATACGGTCGGGCTTGGCGTATTTCTCTGGATAATCGGGTATATCGCCTCAATACTGCTCTTTTTTTCGCCCTATGCCCCCCTCATGGGGTGGATCATCACCCCTGTATTTACCCCTGTTGCGATTGCCATCACGTGGTGGTGGTTCCGCAAACGAAAACTCCCGCTTTCCTATTATATCGGGGTAGGACTGGCCTGGACAGCTATTGCCATTGTATTCGACTACCTCTTCATCGTCGTGCTCTTCCATGCCACCTATTACGGCATTGATGTCCTCATCTATTATAGCCTGACGTTCCTGATACCGGTCGGAGTCGGCCTGTTCCTCAATCATCGAGAGGGAAAAAAGAATGTGGCAGGGTAAAGGGGGGGATTCAGGAACCGGAAAGACTCCCTGTATCCTCGTCTCACAATAAAAACCCGTTCCGGGATTTATTCCCCTGTCTGCATTGCCCGGGAAATCGGAAATTTCTTTATCATGTGATTATTGGATACCATCTCCCGCATATGACCTTTTTGCAGGAGAGCGATTCCCCTGTCATTTCCGCCATCTTCATATAGGGTAAATGATAATATTTCAAACGTATTTGAAATGGATAGTTTCGTATTGTATACCCAAAAAAGAGGGGCGATGGTTGTCCCCGTTCCATGGACGTGGGAGCCCCTCCGTCGGGGAAGAGGACTCCGTAAGTCATGCGAGGGATTGCAATGATTGACGCTCTCATCGGATCGCTCCTGCTGGGCTGGGAGACACTCGCCGGGTACCTGCAGGAGCACGTCGTCACATGCCTCGTGCCTGCGTTCTTCATCGCCGGCGCAATTGCCACCTTCATCAAGAAAGAGGCAATCCTGAAGTATTTCAGCCCTGATTCACCGAAATCGATTGCCTACGGGCTGGCATCGGTCTCGGGGACGGTGCTTGCCGTCTGCTCCTGTACCATTCTCCCGATGTTCGCCGGGCTCTTCAAGCGGGGGAGCGGGATAGGGCCTGCAACCACGTTTCTCTACGCGGGGCCGGCCATCAACATCCTTGCGATTGTCTATACGGCAAAAGTACTTGGTTTCGACCTCGGGATTGCAAGGGCTGTCTTTGCCATCGTGATGTCAGTTATCATCGGCCTCATCATGGCGACCCTTTTCCGATCCTACGATACGGAGACCAGGGAGCGGATGAAGCTTGCCCCGTCAGTCCCCGCCGGAGAGAAACCGGAGCGACCCGGATGGGTTGTCCCCCTCTTCTTCGTCCTGCTCGTCGGTATCCTCGTCACGGCCACTGCACAGGTTGACTGGATGATCAAGTTCCCCCTCATCTATGCCATGACCCTCGTGATCGCCTACCTGCTGATCTACTTCTTCGAGAGGGACGAGGTCACGGAGTGGGGATACGAGACGTGGGACTTGACGAAGAAGATCTTCCCCATCCTCCTCGTGGGAACCTTTGCTCTCGGCATGCTCGCCTTCTTCCTTCCGCCCGAGTCGTTCCGCCCGTTCTTCGGGAACAACTCGATCCTCTCCACGCTCCTTGCAGCCATCGTGGGGACGATCCTCTACATGCCGACCCTCCTCGAGGTCCCGGTAATCGGGACGACGTTTGGCTACACGAGCGGGGTGATGGCCGGCGGGCCGGCACTCTCCCTCCTGCTCTCGGGCCCGAGTGTCAGCCTCCCCTCGCTCCTCGTGCTCTCCCGCATCATGGGGCCGAAAAAGACAGTTACCTACGCAGTCCTCGTGATCATCATCTCGGCCGTCGCGGGATATATATACGGGCTGTTCCTCGGGTAAGGTGAAGACGACCATGGTGGAAAAGGAAAAACCGTGCTGTGCGGCAGAGGCCCTCCGGCGTATCCGGCAGGTGGACGTCGGGGGAATCACCGTCGGGCTCGCAATGCTCGATGACATCATCGACGAGGTGCAGGAGCTCCACCTGCCGACAAGGGATGCAATCATCAATGAACTCATCAGGCGCGTCAAGGTCTACAATTACGTTCCCCCGTCAGCAGAAGAGAAGTATCGTGAAGCAATCTACAGGAAGTATGAGGAGAAGGTGAAACCATGAAAATCGAGATCCTTGGGACCGGATGCATGAAATGCAGAAGGCTGACAAAGAATGTTGAACAGGCTGTCGCGGAGCTGGGCGTCAGCGCGGATATCCAGAAAGTGGAAGACATCACCGCGATCATGGACAGGGGGGTCATGCTCACCCCGGCGCTGATAGTCGACGGTGAACTGAAAGTCTCCGGCCGCGTCGCAGACGTCGCCGAGATCAAACGGATCCTTACCGGAGGTGCCTGAAATGGCAGAAATTCCTTCATGTACATGTGGACAGAATGAAAAGAAGCGGATCATCTTTCCCTGTGCGGGACAGGCAAATACCGGCCAGATCACGAACCTCGCAGCGATCCAGCTGACCGAGGAAGGATACGGGAGTATCGCCTGCGCATCATTGCTTGCGATCGGGTCCGAGGGGCTGGTGACCAGTGCAAGGAATGTCGACGAGGTCGTGGTCCTCGACGGATGCCCGATGGAGTGTGCACGAAAGATCGCAGAAGCCCAGGGAGTTCCCATCAGTCAGCACCTTGTCATGACAGGACTGGGGATCACCAAGGGACCCTCGAGGTCATATACTGCTGACGACATCGAGAAGGTCGTCTCGGCATGCTGGGCAGGAGAGGGTAAGGGTAAGGATACAAGGACAGGGTCAAAAAAAGGCGCAGGTCCGGGCACCGGCTGTGGGTGCGGATGCGGCGGAACGTGTTGAAAAAAGAGGAGCATGGTCATGCGCACCAGGAAAACGGAAAATTGTTCCGGCAACAGGTTTGGGACGAGCAGCCCCCGCGAATGTCCGGATGCCGGCCTGTGCTCTGTGCACTCATGCGAATACTCATCCACAGCCCAGTACCCTTTGGGACAAGTCCTTTCCGGTAAAGGAGCCCGATATCCACTGACCCGCAAAAACCCCCTTACCCCGGAGGCATCATGACCGAGCGCCGCCTGAGCACGTTTGAAAAATACCTCACGGTCTGGGTGGCCCTCTGCATCCTTGCCGGGATCGGCCTCGGCGCGGTTGCACCCGGCGTCGCCGTGGCCCTCGATTCGTTTTCAGTCTACCAGGTGTCGATACCGATTGCAATAGCCCTCTTCTTCATGATGTACCCCATCATGGTGAAGATCGACTTTGCCGAGGTACTCAAGGCCGCCCGCACCCCAAAACCCGTTGCCCTCACTTTGTTCATCAACTGGGCGATAAAGCCGTTCACGATGTACCTCATCGCCACGTTCTTCCTTGGTTACGTATTCGTCTCTTTCATCCCCGGTACCGATGTTCTCGCAAACGGAAGCACGGTTGAACTCTGGAGGAGTTACGTCTCGGGATGCATCCTGCTCGGCATCGCACCCTGCACTGCCATGGTCCTGATGTGGAGTTACCTGGCACGGGGAAACGACGGTCTCACCCTGATCATGGTCGCCATCAACTCGCTCACCATGCTCGTGCTCTACGCACCGCTCGGTGGTTTCCTCCTCGGGGTGAACGCAATGCCGATTCCCTGGGAGACCATCCTCCTGTCGGTTGCCATTTACGTCGGGCTTCCCCTCCTCGCAGGGTACTACACGAGGAAGTGGATCATCCGGCACAAGGGAATGGCATGGTTCGAGACGAAGTTCCTCCACCTCCTCACTCCCGTCTCCATCGTTGCCCTCCTCGGTACACTCGTACTCCTCTTCACTTTCAAGGGCAACGTTATCGTTGAGAACCCGTTCACGATACTGTGGATTGCGATCCCTCTCTTCATCCAGACCATGCTCATTTTCACCATCGGGTACTTTGCCCTCGCCCGCTGGCTGAAGCTTCCCTACCGTGATGCCGCCCCGGCTGCGATGATCGGGGCATCGAACCACTTCGAGGTCGCAATTGCCACGGCAACCATCCTCTTCGGGCTCGCTTCGGGGGCAGCGCTCGCAACGGTCGTGGGTGTGCTCATCGAGGTGCCGGTGATGCTCATGCTCGTGAAGATCTGCCTGCGGACCCAGGGGCTGTTTAAGGGTGAACCGGTATGAAAATGGATTCAATGCTTGTACCACTTGAGATCCACGGCGCGGGAGAGGTGATGGTCCCGGCCGTGGAGGAGATCGCCCGCCTCGGCGTGAAGCGGGTGGAGCTGCTGTATGTGATGAACATCCGCGAGACAGCGGGTGATCCGGGATTATATGCACACGACCGGCAGGTGATGAACGACTGGAAAAACAGGATCGAAGCCTGCGGTGTTCGGGACGTGAAGGCCGAAGTCGTCACGGGAATTCCCTGGATCGAGATCCTGGAGCGATCAGAAGCTCTCCATCCGTCCCTCATCGTGATGGGCTCGCATGGCAGGTCACTGATCCCCCGCATGTTCCTCGGGAGCCAGACCGAGAACGTGCTCCACCATGCACGGGTCCCCCTTCTTGTTCTCCGGGTCTCGATCATGAAGGAAGGGGATCGGGATACCTGCACGCTGAACACAGGAATCTTTCGCCGGGTCCTCTACCTCACCGATTTTTCGGCCGAGGCGGAGCGTTGCATCCCGTTTATCGAGTGGATGGCCGGAGCAAAACCCGACCGACTGGTCATCATGCACGTCCAGGACACACGGCGTCTCTGGACTGCATCGCAGGATCAAATCTCGGAATTCAACCAAAAAGACGCGAAAAGGCTCGCGGACCTGAAGGCCAGGTTTGAGAACATGGCTATTCCGCAGGTTGTGACCGAGCTCGTGACCGGGAATGCCATCGATGAAATCCTGGCAGTCGAGGAAACGTTCCATCCCACGATGATCGTGATGGGAGCGAAAGGTCGGACCGGCACGGTAAGTTCTCTCCTCGGAGGTGTGGCGGAAGCAATCGTGCACAGGGCAAAGGCGCACGTGCTGGTGGTGAGATAGCACGGAGGATGGTGTTTTTCCCCCCGGATTACCCAACCATAGCGCATCTTCTCGGGAAAGCGATGTTGCCGGACCTGGCGACGAGAAGATGTCGGCGACGATGGCAACCATCGAGAGGTGGCTTGGGAACCCGGTCACCCGGTTCCTCCTCCAGTGGCTGTCTTCAGATTGCTCACGGTGCGGTAACCGGCTCGAAGTGGCCCTGTTCCGGTTCACCCATGGTGGATCTGCACCCTGCATCTCCTGCCGGATGGCATCCTGGCTTGTCGGTATTACCCTCCGGAGGAGCGGGAAGGCCTTCGGAGTGCGTGAGGATCTGATGAAGGAAGGCCTCCTTGACCCCTACCTGAGGCGGGGCCTCACCACAGTCATCCGGAGTATTGACCGTTATGGGATCACCCGCCCGCAGCGGATAAACGCGCCATTCCTCGTGGTCTGGGACGTGACACACCGGTGCAACCTCCGCTGTATCCATTGTTACCAGGACGCCTGTCAGGCACTTCCTGATGAGCTCGACACAGGGGAAGCCAAAGGGGTCATCGACCAGCTCGCACGGGCAGGAGTGGTTGCAATCGCATTCTCGGGCGGTGAACCTCTCATGCGCCCCGATATCCGGGAGCTGATCCGATACGCGAAAGAAAAGGGCTTTTTCGTCTCGCTTGCCAGCAACGGCACCCTGATCCGTGATGCTTTGGCACAGGACCTTGCGTCCGATGGTCTTGACTACATCGAGATCTCCCTTGACGGTGCGGATGCTGCACACCATGACCTCTTCAGGGGAATTCCCGGCGCTTTCGACCGGACGGTCACGGGTATCAGGGCCTGTGTCAGCGCCGGCCTCGACACAGGGGTTGCAACGACCGTAACGCGCGAGACTGTTGACCATCTACCTGCCATCCACCAGCTCGCTGCCATACTGGGAGCAAGCATGCCTTTGGATTGTTCATGAAGCAGCATAAGGGCGGGGACGAGGGCTCATGTGCATCGATGTGATTTGTGACCACGAGGAGAGCAATCATAATGACGAGTGGCGGGAGAAGATCCGGGTGATGTGATGAGAGCCAACGGTGTCCTTTTACGGTACGCAGTGTTTATGCGTGAACACTTTGCCATCGTCATCATCTCAACTCTTCTCCTCGCGATCGCAGTCGGCCTGGTCTCATCGGCACCGGGCCGGTTTCTCCAGCAGTACAGTGTAATTCTCATCGTGATCATGATTGGAGCGATGGGCTTTTCCATCACATACAAGAGTCTCAGCGCCTCTCTCAAGGAATGGTGTGCACGCTGTCTCTCGCTCGGCCTGGTACTGAATTTCCTCTTTGCACCGTTCCTGTGCTGGCTCCTTGCACTCCTGCTGCTCCAGGGATACCCCGATTTTGCCGTGGGCCTTGTTCTTATCGGAGCAGTTCCCTGTGCCGGGATGGCCATGGTCTGGACAGGGCTTCTGAAAGGTGACCTTCCGCTCGCGACGGTCATTAATGCCGTGACGATGGTGCTTGCACCGTTCCTCATACCGGTTATCATGCTCCTGTTTGCCGGGAGGTTCGTGGTCATTGATACGGCTGCCATGTTCGTTCAAGTATTCCTCACCGTCCTCCTCCCCCTCCTCATCGGCATATCCCTGCGGGAGATCCTTGAATGGCGATCCTGTACACTGAAAGGCAGGGGTGACGCCCAGAGGCCGCAGGCTGTCCGGGAGAAAGAACTAACCGTTCAGCATATCCTCCCCGTCATGTCTGCCATCTCTGCGACGATGGCAGTCCTGCTCATGTTCATGGCCATTAACACAAGCATCCCGGTCATCGTAAAGAATCTTTCCGCCATCATCCCGCTCATCGCATCAACTATCCTCATATTTCCCGTCTTGTTCATCGTGGCCTACTTCATAAGCGAGCGGCTCTTTCCCCATGCCCAGAACATCGCCCTCACCTACTCAGCCGGCATGAAGAACCTCCCCATAGCCATTGGGATTGCAACGGTCAGCTTCGGGGGACTCGCGATGTTGCCGGTGGCAGTGGGTTTTGCCTTCCAGATGCTGACCGCGGTAGGGTTTTACCAGGTCTACAGGAAATTAACGTCGGCCGCCTGACAAGTGAACAGAGCATCGTGATGGGATGCACCTCGCTCATTTTTTCCTGCAAAGGAGCATCAATGCACCCATCAGGGCAAGGATGCCAATGCATGAGGAGAATCCCGGTGCGGCTGCACGCATGTCTTCACCGGAATCTGGAATCTCCTGTGCGAGGACGAGATCTCCATGGAACGAGGGAAAGTGCGACTCGACCCAGATCATGCGGTCCCCGTCGATAGATACATCACACGCAATGCCGTCCAGGGATATTTTTTCCACAGCGCCGGTCTGCGGGTCACAGAGGACGATGCTCGATCGGGGCGAATTCTCCGTGTAAACCCATCCAATCCGTTTTCCATCGGTAAACGGCGAGGAAATGTCAGGACTCCTTTCGGTTCCTGCCGGCGGCTGCGATGAACCTAAAAGGGTTCCACTCACGGGATCGATGCGCTCCGTTTTACCTGTGGAAATCACGTAAAGAAAGAGTTCTTTGAAAGATCCCTTATCCTGGCCTTCGAAGGTGATACGCCGTGTCGTATAAACCAGGTAATCTCCCTTCATCGCATAATCACTGACACCGGTATTGGACACATTTCCCGCGTTGTTGCGGAACACTTCCGTATTTATGTTGTCAGTAAGAGAATACAGGAAAAGACCATTCCTGCCAAGGTATGCAATCCTGTCACCATTGAAGAGGACAGCGGCAGGGTTGACGATGGGAAGCGTGCACACCTCTTTTCTCTCCCCGGTGTCAATATCATAGAGGACGATACGAGTGTCCAATCCTTCACTCACGTCATTTTGCCAGATGATCTTCCCCCTGTCAATCTTTGGCCACCAGGCGTTACCTGTGTCATCGATGATCCCGGCAGATCCGTTGCGAATCGAACAGAGGAATACCCGGTTCTGTGCGATTCCTGTCGTGCCAGGTCCGAAATCGACCCGGGGGGTTTCAAACCATGTTGCATACTCCCCCGATATCTCCGGTCCCGTGATCGTCATGTTTACCGATGGCAACCCGACGGTCTTTTTCTCACCGGTAGAAATGCGATAGAGGTAGATTCGGTTTTGGGAATCGTCGGGTCCTTCCACCCTTCCGGTGAAGAGGACAAAGTCTCCGGAAATTTTTCCACCGAGGGCATTCGTTGAATTATCAGAAATTGTTTTCGTCACCCATCCGGCATCTGCTGGTACGGAGACCATACCCAGTATTAGCGCGACGAGCACTGCCATGGTGCAAAACACCGTAAATGACCATCCATGCACAGACTGATGCCTCCCATTTTGATTGATAATTTGATTGCCATGAAACCACATCAAAGAGATCCCGGCCCTCCGATGTTGGGCCCGGATACTCTCCATTGAAACCTGCATTGTGTAATTTGCCACGGAGAACCGGCGCTGTGCCCCTCGAAATCGTCTTGGTAAGATTTTTCGTCTTCTAACAACGACGTTGTGAATACTGACTGATCACCATGTGGCAGCTGGTCGGGAAACCTCCCCTACGTCGTCACACAGGTCAGGGGGAAAACCGTGCCGACCGGCAGGCAGTCCTCCTGATTGCCATACTCACCTCGTTTCTCACGCCGTTCATGATCTCATCGGTCAATATTGCCATTCCTGCGATCGGGTCAGAGTTTGGAGCAGATGCCGTCCTCCTCGGCTGGATACCGACATCCTACATCCTCGCATCAGCGATCTTTCTCATCCCTGTGGGACGGCTGGCTGATATCCATGGCATGCGGCGGGTCTTCTTTCCGGGAATTGTTATTTTCACCGTGGCGACCGTCTTCTGTGCGTTTTCCGTCTCAACTCCGATGCTCATCGGCCTTCGGGTGATCCAGGGGATCGGAAATGCCATGGTCTTTTCGACTGCAGTTGCGGCACTCACGGCGGTCTATCCCCCGGGAAAGAGGGGAATGGTGCTCGGGCTCAGCGTTGCAGCCTCCTACATCGGGCTTTCCCTCGGGCCGGTGCTTGGGGGTGTACTGACCCTGAACCTCGGGTGGCGGAGCATTTTTCTCGCTGCGGTCCCCCTGGCAGTCATCATTATCATGCTGCTCGTCAGGAACGGCCATGAATGGACCGGGACGTGCCAGGAAAAATTCGATCTCGCGGGTTCGGTCCTCTACGGTTTCATGCTCCTCTGCCTCATGTACGGGCTCTCCCTGCTTCCCGGGACAGAAGGATGGGCTCTCGTCCTTTTCAGCATGCCCCTTTTCGCAGCTCTTATTTTCTGGGAACTTCGCACGGATAGCCCGGTCATCGAGATCGACATCTTCCTGAAAAACCGTGTTTTTTCTTTCTCGAGCATCGCGACCATGATCAATTACTGTGCCACGTTTGCGATCAGTTTCCTCCTCGCCCTCTATCTCCAGTTCAACAGGGGGTTCGATCCCCAGACTGCGGGTTTTATCCTCGCAGCCCAGCCGGTCGTGCAGGCGATCTTCTCTCCGGCAGCCGGCCGGCTCTCTGACCGCGTCGAACCCAGAGTTATTGCATCGGCCGGGATGGGTGCAACCGCAGTCGGGCTTGCGATGCTTGCCTTCCTTACGGAGGAGACGCCCCTCTTCTTCCTCGTTGCAGCTCTCGTCATCCTCGGCCTCGGTTTTGCCCTCTTCTCCTCGCCAAACACCAATGCCATCATGAGTTCCGTCGGCAGGGAGTTCCTGGGTGTCGCCTCCGCCACTGTTGCGACAGCCCGCCAGGTCGGCATGATGCTCTCCCTTGGTATAACCATGGTCATTTTCTCGCTGATCATCGGGCGTGTCCAGATTACCCCGGACGTGCATACCCCCCTCCTGGCAAGCATACGCATCGCGTTTACCCTGTTTGCCATCCTCTGCACGGTCGGAATCTACTTCTCTCTCTCACGGGGGAAGGTCAGGGAGAATGCTTTGGTCACGTGATTCTGGCAGGGATGAACCGTTTGGTCTGAATTTGCGAGGGAGATTGAGGAAGGGCTACTGGTTTTCAGGCTCCCTCCACCTTTGATGGTATAACACTGCCCCGGGATGATACTTCAAAGGCGATTTGGTGATGAGGTTGGAAAAAAGAGGCAATTGGATTCTGATCCTCCCTACACAAAAGGGGAATAATGGATATGAATCCCACGTATTCTACCCGATCCGCACCAGCCTGTCGAGGAAGACCCCTGCCCAGAGGTACCCGATGAAACCGCCGATAATATTCCCCACGACGATCCCGGAATAGACACCAAACTCGCCAAGCCCGAGCACCATGCCAAGGATGAATGCAAAGACGATATCGAAGGCAAGGGCCCGGAGAAGGCTGATGACGAGGGATGTAAAGCCATGCCCTGTTCCCTGGAAGACAGAGGAGGAGAACATTCCCAGGGGTATGAAGGGGTAAAAGAAGCACATGGTCTGGAAGAAGAGGATGAAGGCCGGGGAGAGGTGAGCGCTCCCGGGTGAATACGTGAAGAGTGCCGTGATCTGGGGGGAGAGCAGGTAGGTGAGGATACCGGTCACGAGACCGATGACAACCCCGATGCGTATCGAGTACCGGTGCACGATCCGGATCTTCTCATACTCCCTCGCCCCGTATGCTGCTCCTGAAACGGCAATGACCGATGTTGCAATCCCTACCAGGGGGACGATTGCAAACATTACGATTCTCCAGCCAGAGGTATAGACAGCAACAGCATCGGTGCCGGCGATCGTGACGAGGATGAGGTTAATCGAAAGGGACATGACCGAGAGGAGGAGATACTCGAGGCTGGCCGGGATTCCCACACCGAGGATGGACCGGACAATCCGCATGTCAGGCGGGAAACCCCTGATTTTCAGGTTCACAAAGGTATCCTTTTTGACAAGGAACCAGTATGCGAGCACGACGAGAACTGATGCTATCGAGATGACGGTTGCAATCGCTGCACCGGCTACCCCGAGTCCTGCCCCGTAGATGAGGATCGGGTCGAGGATGATGTTGAGAACCGACGAGACGGCCATTGCATACATCGTTCTCTTTGTGTCCCCTTCAGCCCGGAGAACGGCATAGGCCATCTGGACGACGAGGAAAAATACCGTCCCCAGGAAGACTATCTGCCCGTACTCCACTGCGATATCGGTCACCGGCCCTGCACCGAGCAGCACCACGATGGGGCGGAGGAAGAGGACAAATACGATCATCAGGAACGCGGAAACGATGAAAGCGGTGAGGATGGCGTGGCTTGCTGCAGTATCCGCCCCTTCTTTGTCACGCGCCCCGATGCATCGGGCGACAACGGAGGTTGCCCCGGCACCTAACCCGTTGGAGAGAGCCATCAGGATCATGAAAAGCGGAGTGACAAAACCGACACCGGCAAGGGCATCGGAACTGATACCGGAGACCCAGATTGCGTCTGCAAGGTTGTATATCGCAATCAGGAGCATGGCAACGATCATCGGTCCGGCAAGTTTCCTGACGGCAACTTCCGGGTCCCCGCGGAGGATGCTGACTCCCTTCGTGAGCTGTTCGTCGAAGGCACGATCAGGTGTTACCCCGCTTTTATCCGATGTATCAGTCATCCCCGCAACTCTCTCCTATCAGGTGCATGCTCTGTCGCGCAAGGACCCCCAGAAGGTCCCGGACCATGTCACGTTCCTCCCTTGCAAGGACAGAAAGGAGTTCCCCCTCCCATTCTGCCTCGATGCCGAGGATCTCGGCGATTGTCTCCCTCCCCTTGTCCGTCAGGAACAGCCCCCAGGCACGTCTTTTCCCGGGTATTTTTTTCCGGGAGATGAAACCGCTCCGTTCCAGCCGCCGGACGGCACGGGCAACCGTTGCCTTGTCGAGGTAGAAGAACCGCGCAAGGGTCTCCTGCATCACGCCCTCTTTCCGGGACAGGTACATCAGGATGGGGAACTGCCCGGCGGCAAGGCCCCTTGGCACAAGGTGCCTGTTCAGGGCGATGGAGTGGTTCCGGTGAATGAGGGAGAAAAAGGCTCCCAGGGGAAGATCAGGATGCATCGGGAATCAATAGCAGTAGAGGTGAGCAGGGTTCCGGCATAAAAGTTGCGTATGCAACAATAAAAATTTTCAAAATTTCATTTCATCTGAACGAGGGAAAACGGGAGGCTTTCTGCATGCAGCTCTTGAAAAGGGGATTGGGGCTTTTTGTCTCAGGATACCTGCATGAAGATATCAGGAAACTCCTCTGACTTCTCGAGCGATCTCACCCGTGTTTTCAGGATCAGTGTGTGACCGATGCACCTGGTTGCAAGAAAACCGCAGTCAGCGTTGATCTGAATCGTTTCCATTCGCAAAGACCCACCCGGAAGGTCACCGATGCACCTCTCGATGGATGGTGCCCCGTTGATGAATATCCTCTCTCCTGCATCGTTGAAGACTTCCAGGACGACACAGACAGAATGAGCCGTCTCGTCACCCGTGTTTGCTATTGTTGCTGTCGTCTCCCGGCAGGTAAGACCGCAAACCGAGGGGGCACCGGAGTCCAGGGTGAATGCAACGGGGCGGGGGCCGGGAGTCGGAGTGACGGTTACCGGGATTGTCTCCCTGGTTTGAACAAGCGTCATCTCCGCCAACCGATCGCCTGCCGGTGTTGCTGCCGGAGTCCCGTTACCCGTGATGTCCCGTGTCGCACGCGGATCTGGTGTGACCCTTTCGCCCTCCTGAATCTGGTCACAGAACAAAAGACACATGCCAAGAAGGATGCATATCGCGATAGCAAGGATCACTGCCAGTATTACATGGGTTTTTTTCATCCGGTCTGGTATATGACAAGAAAGGACAAGAACCCACCCATCGTACCCTGCAGGAGAGTAATCCTATATGGGGAAACCAGATACAATAGGGAGTAGAGGAAAGTATCTCCCTGAAATGATTTTCTGGATTATTTCAAAAGGAGCACGGGATAATGGCTGCAGTAATCGAGACAAAAGGGCTTTCAAAGGTCTACGGGGACGTCACGGCCCTTGACTCCGTCTCCCTCTCGGTGGAAAAGGGGACGCTTTTTGGCCTCCTCGGTCCGAACGGGTCCGGCAAGACGACCATGATAAAGGTGCTGACCGGCCAGATCCGGCCGACCGGGGGTTTTGCCACGGTGCTTGGTCTTGATGCGGAGAAGGAAGGCATCAGGGTGAGGGAAAAAGTCGGTATCATTCCCGAACAGGAATCTCCGCCCAGTTTCCTGACGGCGATGGAATACCTGGAGTTTGTCGGGGCTGTCAGGAAGATCCCCGACATCGGGGAACGGGCAGAAAAATGGTTCGAGCTCCTCGAGTTCGGTGATAAAAAGGATGTACTGTGCAAGGATCTCTCGAGGGGTACCCGCCAGAAACTCATGTTTGCCCAGGCATTCATCCATGAACCTGTCCTCGCCCTGATCGACGAGCCGCTCATCAACCTCGATCCCGTCATGCAGGACGTGGTCAAGGAATTCCTCTCCGACTACGTCAGGAAGGGTAACACAATCTTTGTCTCGACGCACATCCTCGAAGTCGCTGAAGAGATCTGTTCCAGGTTTGCAATCCTCCACAAGGGAAAACTCCTCCACGCGGGATCAGTTGCAGATGTGACCGCGGGTGGCGGGCATCTCCCCGGGTTCTTCCTCTCGCTCGTCCGGAAGGGTGGCCATGCCTGACCTCTTTTCCTGCCTCATGAAAGAGGAGTGGAGGATGCACTCCACGATGTTCGGAAGCATTTCCTTTGCGCTCTTCCCGGTAATGATCTTTGGAATCGTGTTCATGGGCTCGTTCCTGCTCCCCCTGCTCTCTGTCGCGTTCCCTGCAGGTGACCTTGTGTTTCTTGCCCATGCCTCCTTCCTTCTCCTCGGGTTCATGGTCGGTGGCTTCGGGCTCCTCGGGAACGAGATGATGAACAGGAGGTTTGGCCAGGCAAGTCTCCTCGTGTATTCAAGCCGGAGCCTGCCCCTTTCAGAGCGGTTCATCTTTACAAATTTCGTCGTAAAGGACATCGTATACTATTTCTTCCTCTGGGTTCTTCCCTTCGGGGGCGGGTACATCGCCGCATCGCCTTTTTTGGGGGTTCCCCTCTCACGGGCACTCCTCCTCCTCCTGACCCTTTCCCTTTCATTTCTCCTCGGGCTCTGCGTGGTTTTCCTCCTCTCGTCCCTCTATGTCAGGTCAAAGGCAGCCTGTCTCCTCATCGTGATCTTTCTGGGTATTGCAGGCGGAGTGTACACGATCTGGTCGGGCACAAACCCGACCCTGCTCTTCCCCCCGTATCTCCTCTACTCGGCCTTCTCGTGGATGATGTTTCTTGGGACGACCATTGCGGTTGTCACGATGTTCCTCGCTTCGGTCGTCCTCTTTTCGCCGGAAGGCACGGGTTTATCGCGGACGTACAGGCGCAGGCTCGGGCGCCTTGCACGGGTGCTGTCGTTCCTTCCCGAATCCCCCATTGTCGCGAAGGATTTCCTCGATCTCTCCCGGAGCGGCATCGGCATCGGCCAGGCCCTCTTCTCTTTCGTACTCCCTCTCGTCGTGATCTGGTTCTTCCTCTCGCTTCTCCGGAGTTCCTTTCCCCCTAACGGGTTGGTCGTCATCTTCAGCCTTACCGCGGGCATCATTGCCTCGACCATCTACACGTGGGTGACGGAATTCGATTCGTTCGGGCCCTACTCCTGCCTCCCCGTTGCTGTAAGCACCCTGATTGCCGGCAAGATGACAACGTTTTTGTTCCTGCAGGTTCTCCCCGCGGTATTCATCGGGACGGTGGCAGGCATTTCTGCCGGTCCGGAGATGATTGCCCCGGCCATCGTCCTGTGCCTCTCGATTTCCATCTATGCCGCCGCCGTGATGGCGTTCCTGTGTGGTCTTTCCCCGAGTGTCCTTGTGTATGACGTGCGTGTCCTCCTCACGTACCTGGTCCTTGACGGGGTGGCACTCGTCCTCTTTGCTGCGGTCTCCTTTGCCAGCTCCCTGTACGCCTTCCTCTCAGTCTTTCTCCTGTTTCCCGCATACCTCCTTTTCAGGGCAGCAGGGGCCCGGTGGGATGCACGGGACCCTGCCGGCATATGAATGGTTTTGTCACCTCTTTTTTGGCGTGGATGAACGAGTGACCCTTTTTTTGGAGGATTCTAAAACTGGATGACATGTTTTCCTGTGCCAGTTGCATTTCATATTTTTTTGAATAATTTTATTAGGACGATAGTCCTACAGGTGGCTTGGTGGTACCATGGATGCCTATGCAGGAAAGATAGCCGATATCGATCTGACCAGGAAAAAAGTGACAATTACCGCGACGCCCTCTGACTGGAAGAAGCGGTATCTTGGCGGGAGGGGATTTGGCGCCCGTGTCGTGACTGACCGGGTCAACCCCCGCGACGACCCGCTGGGGGAGAAAAATGTATTCGTGCTCGCGTCGGGTCCCACGACGGGAACAGGGATCCCGCTGGGATCGCGGTACGAGATAAGCGCGAAATCTCCCCTGAACGGCACCCTGATGTCCTCGAACTCCGGGGGAGTCTTCGGGTGGAAGCTCAAGAGGGCAGGGTTTGACGCGGTCATCCTGAACGGGAAGGCAGAAAAGCCCTCTTACATCTACTTAAACGAAGGAAAGGCCGAGATCCGGGACGCATCCCCGTACTGGGGAAAGACGACCCACGAGGCGACCGAAATGATCCTCTCGGACCTCGGGGACACGAAGGCAAAGGTTGCCTGCATCGGTCCCGCGGGAGAGAGAAAGAGCCTCCTTGCCTGCGTGATCAACGACATGGACAGGGCTGCCGGCCGGTCCGGTGGCGGGGCCGTCATGGGATCAAAGAACGTCAAGGCCATCGTTGCAGCCGGCGACCTTTCCATCGGGTTAGCCGACGAGGAGCGCCTCAACACAGTCAAGGAACGCGTCAGGGAGAAACTCGAGAAAAACGGCATCTGCCAGGCACTGACAAAGTACGGGACGGCCGTCCTCGTCAATATCATCAACGAAGCCGGAATCCTCCCGACGCGCAACTTCCAGTCGGCACACTTCGCGGACGCCGAGAAGGTTTCTGGAGAGGCTCTCGCCGAGAAGTACTTAAAGAAGAACAAGGGATGCTATGCCTGCATCGTCCGGTGCAGCAGGGTGACAGAGGTCGACGGAGAGATCCACGAGGGACCGGAGTACGAACCGCTCTGGGCATTCACTGCCGACCTGGGTATAAATGACCTCGCGTTTGCCACAAAAGCCACGTGGCTCTGCAACAAGTTGGGGCTTGATGCAATCGGCACTCCGACCGCGATTGCATGTGCAATGGAGATGAAGGAGAAGGGATACATCAGGGACGGCCCGCAATTTGGCTCTGCGGAGGGGATCCTCGATCTTATCCGCCAGATGGCATACCGGGAGGGGTTCGGTGCTGAACTCTCCGACGGGTCCTACAGGTTTGCCGAAAAGCACGGTCACCCCGAGCTCTCGATGAGCGTGAAAAAGCAGGACATCCCGGCATACGACCCGCGCGGGCTCCAGGGTCACGGCCTTGAATACGCGACATCGGTCCGGGGTGCAGACCATGTCTACGGTTACATGGTCTCGCCTGAAGTGCTCGGTGCTCCTGTCAAACTCGATCCCTACACGAGCGAGGGCAAGGCGCAGTGGACAAAGACCTTCCAGGACCTCACGGCGGCAATCGATGCATCGGGTATGTGCCTCTTCTCCTCGTTTGCCCTCGACGCCGATGACTATGCAGACCTGATCTCTGCAGCAACGGGGATGTCCCTGACAGGCAAGGGACTGCTCCACATCGGGGAGAGGATCTGGAACCTCCAGAGGCTCTATAACCTGAAGGCGGGGTATACCAAGGACGACGACACACTCCCCCCACGCCTCCTGAACGAACCGCTCCGCGAGGGTGCCCCCAAGGGAAGGGTGTGGCAGCGCCAGCCCCTTCTTGACGAGTACTACGAACTCCGGGGATGGGACAAAAACGGCGTCCCGACCAGACAGAAACTGGAAGAACTGGGTCTTGCGTGAGGTACGTGGATGGTCGCAACTCCCGGACAGGTGCATAGTCCCTGGCACGATGGACCAAAGGAAGAGATTGTCCGGCATCCGGTAGTCGAAGGGAACAACGGGATAAGTTGCGGCTCCTGTTCCTTCACCGGCGAAAATGGAGTGTACTGGTTTGACCGGGAACGGAAAAACCGGGCACCATCTACCCTGAAAACCCTGTTTGTAGCGGCCAGGACTGCGCAAACCTCTGCCCCGACGTAAAAGACCATGGCCCGGGTGAAAAGGTAAAGAACATGCTGTCCCTTGTTGAACGGGAGCGCTACCTCCGCCAGATCCCCCTGCTTGGAGAAGGGGGCCAGGAGAGGCTGAGAGATGCAGCAGTGCTCATTGCCGGTGCCGGGGGTCTTGGATCGGTCTGTGCCCAGATGTGCGCCTGTGCAGGGTTCGGGAAGATCCGGATCGTGGACAATGACGTCGTGGAGCGCCACAACCTCAACCGTCAGGTCCTGTACGCGGCAAGGGACCATGGGCTCTTCAAGGTGGACGTCGCCGCCCGGCGGCTCCGGGAGAACAACCCCTTAATCTCGGTCGAACCGGTCCGGGAGACGATCACACGCGGGAGTATCGGCAATCTTGCGAAGGGAATCGATGTGATCATAGACGGAATGGACAATTACGATGCCCGTTACATCCTCGACGATGCCGCGTTCGGGGAGGGCATCCCCCTCGTCCACGGAGCGGTCAACGGTTTCTATGGGCAGGTCTCGTCTGTCATCCCGGGGAAGACTCCCTGCCTGCATTGCATCGTCCCCCATCCGCCACCTTCCGGGAATATTCCCATCCTCGGCGTCACAGTCGGGACGGTCGGGAGCATCCAGGTTGCAGAGGCGATCAAGCTGGTGACGGGGCTTGGAAAACCGATCGCAGGACGGATGCTGCTTTGGGACGGGCTCATGGGCGAAGCGGAAGTCATACCCGTCAGCAGGGATCCTTCCTGCACCCGGTGCAACGGGAGAGGTGTTGTCCCATGAAGGTCCGGGTGAAGTCTTTTGCCATCCTCCGGCAGTTCCTGCCTCGGGAAACAGAGGTAGAGATTAAAGAAGGGGCTTTGGTCCGGGACCTCCTCGGGCTCCTTGTGAAACAGGCCCCGCCCCTTGCCGCGGAGCTGTTCAACGAACAGGGAGAACTGAAAGACTTCGTGAACATCCTCCTGAACGGGAGGAACATCCACTTCATCTCCGGGCTGGATTCACCCCTCCGGGAGGGCGATCTCGTTGCCCTCTTTCCCCCTGCAGGAGGAGGGTAGGACAAGGAAGGATTCATTGCGATCCATCCCCCGGGTTGGCCATCACCTGTTCAGAGTGATAGTTATGGTTCATGTCAGTATCAAAAGGGAAGACTGCACGGCGTGCAGTACCTGCTGGGAGACCTGCCCGGAGGTGTTCGAAGAGAATGGTGACGACAGCTTCAGCCAGATACGGGAAAAGTACCGCGCAGGCGGGAGTATATCCGAAGGAGAGGTTCCCGACAGCCTGAAAGGCTGCGTCGGGGAGGCAGCCGCTCTCTGTCCCGTCCGGATCATCTCTGTTACGGAGGAATGAGGAAGGGTTTTTTCTCCTCGTTTTCTCTAAAAAGGGGGTTCGTTCTTAACAGGAGGTCCGTGACAGCTTGCCGGACGGGTCCAACAGGTGGGAAAATGCTATATCTCATCAGACCAACTATTTCAATATAATTTGTATAAGTCCGGCAGCCCCGGTGGGCCCGTGAGAAAAGTGATTGAATGGCAGGCAATAAAAAAAGAAGAGAAACCCGGTTTTTCATTCTCCTTTTTGCAACTCTCCTGATCCTTGCATGCATCTTTCCCGTAACAGCCCGGGAAGAAACAGACCAGGGGTTTCCGTCTCCCTCCGCCGGAGAAGAGCAGCCTGCACTCCCGGTGAGTCCCGACCACCGGTTCACGGACAAGGGTCCTGTTATCGTGATGTTCTACAACACGAACTGCGGCGACTGCATGAGGACTCTCCCCTTCGTCCAGCAGTATGTCAGTGAACACCCGGAACTCGAAACACACCTGCTGAACATTAAGGAGAATTTCGATTACTGGAAGCTCTTTTCGGTCTATAAAGATGCGTACAATACAGGACCGATCCCTGTTCCCTCCATCTTCGTGGGGGACAGGGTACTTACCGGTTACGACGAGATAACAGGGTCACTCGGGGAAGTGGTAAAAGAACAGAGCCACGGTCCTGCCCCCGGGACCACCCCCGGATTCCCTTCGCTTGAAAATATATCAGCACAGGAAATGACCATCCCGCTGGTCATCGTGGCAGGTCTTGCAGACGGGATAAATCCCTGCGCATTCTCTGTGCTGATCATCCTCCTCTTCACCCTTTCTGTTGCAGGGTCGAGGAAAAAGATGGTTACCGTTGGAGCCTGCTTCATCGGGACCGTTTTTGTCTTTTATTTCCTCTCCGGCCTCGGCATATTCTATCTCATCCAGCTCGCGGAGATATCGCGGGCGATTGGAATTATTGCAGCAGGAATCGCATTCATCCTGGGAGCAATAAGCCTCTTTGAAGGTGTTTTTGACCGGGAAAAGCCCACCCTTGCCATCCCCGGTTCGAAAAAAGGCATAATCGGGGATTATATCCAGAAGGCATCAGTCCCGGCATCCATTATCCTCGGTGTACTGGTGGGCATGTTCGAACTGCCCTGCACGGGGGGCATCTACCTGGCAATCCTTTCCCTGATATCCGATAAAATGACGATGGCAGAAGGAATCCCCCTGCTCCTCGTCTACAACGTCTTCTTCGTACTGCCCCTCGTTCTGATCCTCTGTGCCGTCGTGTTTGGCCTCCCCCTGGAGAGAGTTGACCGCTGGAGGCAGGAACACCGGAGGGCCGTCCGCATCATCATGGGACTTGTCCTGCTGGGACTCGGTGTCCTGCTTATCAGATCGTTTCTTGCCTGGTAAGGCCTGAATGGTGAAGATGGGAACTGGTTCCCAAAACACAATTATAATCAGGGAAAAGATGGACATTTAAACAATCCGAAAATAGCCGGGTTTTTCGATCTCCGAGGTAATTGCAGGATGAAAATCCGTTCAAGTGTCACTCTCACTTTCATCATAGTAATCGTCATTTCCCTGCTGATTGTTGCAGTGGCAACGCAGCTGGCACTCTATCCTGCAGTAAAAGATATTGAAAAAAGGGAAGCAGAGAATGCGGTTCTGAAAGTTATCCGGATTATCGAATACGATCTTGGAACACTCGGAGGTACCTGCGAAGACTGGGGAAAATGGGATGATACGTATTATTTTGCAAAAGGGGAGAATGAGGGTTATCCGGCGGAAAACCTGGTCAATGAAACATTTCTTTCCCTCCGTCTCGACCTGATGCTCTTCTACGACACCAATGGAACACTCGTTTACGGAAAGGGGTTTGACTATTCAAGGCAGGTCGCACTTTCCATCCCTGATGATTTATCGCATATCCCCGCCATTCCGGAACCTGACTCAAACAACTCCGGAGATGATGTTCCACCCCTCAGCGGGGTCATCAGCACTTCCCGCGGACCGCTCCTCGCAAGTATCGGGCCGATCCTCCCCAACGACCGGACCGGACCGGCAGCAGGCTACCTCCTCATCGGGCGCTATCTCGATGGGGACGAGACAACGCATTATGCATCCCTGGCCATGGCCAACCTCACTTTCAGGGAAGCCGGGCCCGCTGATGAACCGGGCTTTGCCCTGTCCCCGGTTTTCCACGAGGTAATCCCGATTACCCTACGACCCCCGGCTGACGGCGATTACCTCGTCGCCGAGTCGACCATCAACGATATTTCCGGCTCTCCTGCTTTTATTACCAGCGTCACCATCGAAAGGACTGTGTTCCAGATAGGCAGAAACAGCTTCATCCTTTTCTTCGTCATCGTGGTACTCGCAGGAGGGGCCATCGGAATAACAGCAATCCGTTTCCTGGACAGGAAAGTCCTCTCGCGGGTATCCCTGCTTGAAAAAACTGTGAGAGAGATTACGGAACAGAAGGATTTCAAGGGGAGGACTGCACTTTCAGGCGACGACGAAATCTCCTCACTCTCCACGAGCATCGACAGGATGCTGGATGCACTTGATGAACACGTTGCGGCAGAGACTGCCGCAAAGGACGATGCCCGCCTTGCGAATGCAAAACTGACACTCCTTTCCCGCATCACGCGACACGACGTCCTCAACCAGGTCACAATAGTGCGGGGTTTTGCCGATCTCCTCTCCGAGAGTATTCCACAGGACTCTGCTGACATTGAATACCTTAAAAAGATCAAATCTGCAGCAAAGACGATTGAGCACCAGCTGGCCTTCATGAGGGAGTACGAACTTGAGTCTTCACCGTCCTCTGTGGGATGGATCGACGTGAGAAAACTATTCCTGGAGGTGGCGATGGGAATGGGACTTTTCGGTGTGAAGGCCGAGGTACTCTTCGATAATCTTTTCATCTATTCCGATCGCCTTCTGGCAAAGATCTTTTCCACGCTGATCGATAACTCGGTATCGCATGGTGAGAGAGTTGACAGGATTACCCTTTCATTTTACGAATCAGGGGACAAGGGGGTCCTCGTTTACGAGGATAACGGTATCGGGATTCCCCCTGACCAGAAAGAGCTGATCTTCGAGCAGGGAGTCGGCAGGAACCTCGGCATCGGTCTGTTTCTCGCCCGTGGCATCCTCTCCGTGTACGGCATGGAAATCCGGGAGACCGGGGAATACGGCAAAGGTGCACGCTTCGAGATCCTCGTTCCCCGGAATAAATACAGGAAAACGGAAGGCGGAAATCCTCCGCCTTCTCCATGAGGCCCGGAACTTTGGAATGCCCGCGGGAATCAGGGGGCAGCTGCCGGCCCCGGTACGTACCAGTCGGGAAGCACGAAGTCAGCCTCCTTCATGTGATCCGGCCAGACGATCCGCGGCCTTAATTCGCCTGCAGTCTCGTTCCATACCAGCTGCTCCATGAAGAGATCGAATTTTGCCTCCCTGTAATCTCGTGAAAACTTAATTACGCCGTCTTTCATGGCTTCGACCATCTGGGGCATCTCGAGGGTGGCAAGCGCCCGTGTCACGGCTGCCTTGTCCCGGGTCCCTGCTTTCTCGACGGCATGTGCGGCGATATAGATACCCTCGTACGTCGAGGCGCCCATCATTCCGGGATACGAACCCCAGCGCTTGTGGAAGTTTTCCCGGAACGCAACCATGTCATCGGCAACAGGCCCTTTCGGGACTGCATAGGGACTGAACCGGGTCTCGATGACGGAGTATTCCCCGTACTTTCCAAGGCCGGCATAATAGTCAGGGTCATCGTTGCATTCGACCGCAAGGAAGATGGTATCGAGCCCCACATCCCTGCGTGCCTGGGTCACCATCGGGATCTGCTCGTTGAGGAATGCGGCGGGATAGACCACATCGGGTTGCGCTGCCTTGATTGACGTGAGCTGGGTCCGGAAGTCAGTCTCTCCCATCTTGTACGTCTCCTCTGCCACGATCACGACGGAAAGGTTCTTCTTTTCGATTGTCTCCTTCACGGCCTTCTGGACACCCTTCCCGTACGGGCTGTCCTGGATGATGAGTGCCATGCGCAGGGGCCGTGAATCGGGGTAACCGAACTTTTCATTGATGGCTTTCCTGATGACTTCGTACGCAAAGAGCGTCGTCTGTTCCCCGTAATCGTCAGTTGTCGGGCAGTAGTGGAACATCGTGCCTGTATCGATATCGGTCCGCTGTGTGATCGTCGGTGTCGACGCACCGGTGATGATGTAGGGGACCTTGTACTCGGAGACGGTTGCCTGGTGGGCCGATACGACGGCGCTCGAGAAGCCACCGACGAGGATATCCACGCCATCCTGGGTAATCAGGCGGGATACTGCCTTCTGGCCGCCCTCCCTTGACGATTCATCATCACCCTGGATGAGTGTGATCGGGACCCTGGCATTGATGTCTTTTATGTAAACACCGCCCCGTGCGTTGATCTCTTCTGCGGCAATGACTGCAGACTGCCAGATGTCCTTTCCCGTCGTGCTCGCGGCCCCGGTCATCGAGGCCACGACACCGATCTTGAGTGTCTCCTGTGTCTGTGCCTTCTGCTCGGTGCATCCTGCCATAAGTGCGAGGACGAGCAGGAGAACTGCACCAATATATACTGGTCTGACCATTTCTGTCTCCCCCGAAGGATATGTTTAATATGCTGTATGCTAACATATATCATGCTATTTGTTAGCAGGGTGCATGGAATGCTGACAGTCAGAGGTGTGACCAAGTCGTTCGGGGGTCTCGTTGCAGTCAACCAGGTCAGCCTCACTCTCAACGAGGGTGAGATCCTGGGACTGGTAGGCCCCAACGGTGCCGGCAAGACAACACTCCTGAACCTGATCTCGGGTATCTACCGGCCGGACGCCGGGGGAATTGTCTTCTGCGGTGAGGATATCACCCGCCTCTCCCTCGACGCTGTCTGCAAGAAGGGGATATCCAAGACGTTCCAGCATCCCCGATCATTCCCTGCACTCACTGCCCGCCAGGGCGTGATGATCGGTGCCCTGTACGGGAATGGCCGCCGCCCTACTGTCAGGGAAGCATCCCGGGAGGCAGAGGAGTGCCTGCGTATGGTTGGTTTTCCCGAAGACAAGATTGACAGCCCGATCACGAACCTCAACACGTTCGAGCTCCGCCGCACCCAGCTGGCACGGGCCCTTGCGTCCCATCCGAAGGTCCTCCTCCTCGACGAGCTGACAACCGGCCTCACCCCCAGCGAAGGGAAAGAAGCTGTTTCCCTGATTAGGAAACTCCGTGACGAGGGAATGACCATCCTGATGATCGAGCACGTCATGCGGATCATCATGGGGGTTTCCGACCGGATAGTGGTCCTTGACCATGGAGAGAAGATCGCAGAGGGAGAGCCCGCTGAGATCGTTACAAACGAAAAAGTCATAGATTCATATCTCGGGGAGCGCTACCATTTCTAAAAGGGAAGGACCGTGCCCCCCATGCTTCACATAGAAGACCTCAACGTCTCTTACTCCTACCTCCAGGTGTTGTGGGACGTGTCCCTGCACGTCGACAGGGGCGAAGTCGTCACCCTGATCGGGTCGAACGGTGCAGGAAAGACGACGCTCGTATCAGCGCTTTTTGGCCTCGTCCCCGCAATCGGAGGGCGGATAGAATTCGAGGGCGAGAATATAAGCGGCATGGCACCGTTCGAGATCGTGAGGCGCGGTCTCTCCCTCGTCCCCGAAAAGAGGGAGCTCTTTCCCCGCATGACCGTCCGGGAAAACCTGGAACTCGGGGCATTTGCGACCGGCAGGAAAGGCGACCCTGACCGGGTTTTCGAGCTCTTCCCCCACCTTGCCGAACGCCAGGACCAGGACGCCGGCACGCTATCGGGGGGAGAACAGCAGATGCTTGCAATTGCGCGGTGCCTGATGGCCAACCCGCGGATGATTGTTCTTGATGAACCGTCCCTTGGCCTCTCCCCCAAGCTTGTCCACACAGTCCTCGAAGCAGTGGAACGGCTCAACAGTGAAGGCATCACCATCCTTCTCGTCGAACAGAACGTGAGAAGGGCTCTTGAGATTTCCCACCGGGCCTACGTGATCGAGGCAGGAAGGATAACCCGTTCAGGACGCTCGTCAGAGCTCCTGCACGACGAGCAGATCCGCGAGGCATACCTCGGGTTATAAAAAGGGATCTCCTGCCTCTTTTCCCCTGCTGCCTTACTTCCCTTTTCTCCCCCACTTTTTTCCAATTTCCTCCGGGAGGGATACGAGTCCCCGGGGCAGGAAGATGATGATGAGAACCAGGAGCACGCCGATGATGATGAACCGCCCGTACGTGAGACCGAGCACGTTGAGCCCGTCCCAGAGAAGGGTGACGACAATCGTCCCGATGACCGGACCCGCCAGTGTCCCAAGGCCCCCTGTAATCGAGTAGATGATCGGCCAGAACGAGAGGTCGATCCCGAAGATCTCGGGAGTGATGTACCCGAAATGGAAGATCTCGAGTCCGCCTGCGATACCGCTCACGAACGCGGAAAGGCCGAACGCGAACAGCTTGAACGGGACCGGGTTGATGCCGGCAGCCCGTGCCTCGGTCTCGTTCTCGCGGATTGCCGCAAGAGCAAGGCCGATGCGGGAACGAAGAAGCAGGTAAAACAGGACCAGGACAAGGACGGCAATGAGGAAAACAACGTAGTACTCGAGGACGAGGTAACCCGGGATCGTGGTGGGGACGATCTTTTGGACTGCAAAGCCATCCCATCCCCCTGTTACAGGTGCGAGCTGGCTCACGACGAGGGTCTGGATGATCACGGCGAAACCGAACGTCACCATCGCGAGGAACCACTCGCGCAGGCGCACGCACGTGATCCCGATCAGGATGCCGATGAAGGCAGAGAACAAGCCCCCCAGCACGAGCGTGAGCAGCGGGGGGAGACCGAGGCGGACGGTCGCAAGCGAGGCCGCGTACCCGCCGAGCCCGAGGAATGCCGCATGCCCGAGCGATCCCTGTCCGGAGAAGGTGAGGAAGTTCCAGGCGGACGAATAGATGATGAAGATGAGCATCAGCACGAGGACGGTCAGGAGGTACAGGTTCTGGCCGACGAGGAACGGCAAGGCGAGTGCAAGGATCAGGATGGCTGCCGCAAGCAGGTTCTTTGGTGTTCGCACCTGCGCAAGGTTCATTCCCCGGCCTCCCCAAAGAGCCCCGTCGGCCTGACGAGGAGGACGACGATCAGGAGGATGAACGAGATCGCGTCCTTCCACGACCCCCCGAGGAAAAATGCAGTGAAGTTTTCAACCATCCCGATGGCAAGGCCGCCGATGATCGCCCCCGGGATGCTCCCGAGGCCGCCGAGGATGATGATTGCAAACCCCTTGATGGCCGGCACCGATCCCATGTAGGGATTGAAGACCTGGCCGCTCACGGCCCAGAGGGTCCCGGCTGCCCCGGCGAGTCCCGCACCGATCCCGAAGGTGAGCATGTCCATCCGCTCCACGTTTATTCCCATCAGCATCGCGCCTTTCCTGTTCTGGCTGGACGCCCGGATCGCCTTTCCCGTCGTGGTCCTGTCGAGAAAGACGGAGAGGCCAACGAGGATGATCGCGGTGATCACCACGATGATGATGTAGTCGAGGGGCAGCTGGATGGGCCCGATCCCTATGGTCAGGTCTGCAAAGGGACTTTTCATCGAACGCCACTCGTCGGTAAAGACCATTGCGACGCCGTTCTGGAATATGTAGATCAGCCCGAGGCTGATGAATATCTCGTTCAGTTTTCCCGTCCCGAGGATCGGCCGGAAGCAGAGGCGTTCCACGATGATCCCGGCCCCTATCAGGATGGGGATTGACAGGAAGAGGAGGAGGTAGGGGTTGAAGCCGCTTATCACGAAGAAGAAGAACGTGATGTACGTCCCGAGCATCAGGAACTCGCCGTGGGCGAAGTTGACGACCTTCATCACCCCGAAGATCAGGTTGAGTCCTGTGGCGAGCAGGATGTAGATGCACCCCGAATAGAGCCCCCAGAATGCGACCTGGCCAAGTACTGCGATGCCGCCATCCATCCTGTATTACCTCTCCCTGTCCCAAAATAAAGATTCAGGGAGATCCGGGGGTATACCAGTCCGGAATGGAAAACTCCCCTGCCTTGAGGCTTTCCGGCCAGACGATCACCGGCCGGGGTTCTCCCGACTTCTGGTCCATGGCAAGCTGCACGACGTACAGCTCAAACTTGCTCTCCCGGAACTCCGGGGAGAAGGAAATCGTCCCATTCTTCATGATCTCCATCATCTGGGGCACCCGGATGGTGGCAAGGGCGTCCCTGATCTTTGCGCGGTCGAGGCTGCCTGCCTGTTCTATGGCCGCGGCAGCAACATAGACCGATTCGTACGTTGCCGCACCCATCATGCCCGCAAATCCGCCGTACTTCTTGTCGAAGTCAGAGAGGAATTTCCGGGTTGCTGCCTCCGTCGATCCTGCGGGGACGGCGTAGGGGGAGAACCTGCTCTCCATGATCATGCCGTCACCGTAGACACCGACCCCGCTGTAGTAATCGGGGTCATCGTTGTTCTCGATCGCCATGATCACCGTATTGAGACCAACGTCCCTCCGGGCCTGCTGGGTCATGGGAACGAGTTCGTTGAGGAACGTGACCGCGTAGATGACGTCGGGGTTCTTTGCCCTGACCGAGGTGAGAACCGTCCTGAAGTCGGATTCACCCATCTTGAAAGGTTCTTCTGCCACGATCTCGATCGGGAGGTTCTTTGCCGGAATCAGTGCCTTCACGGCATCGAGCTGGCCCTTTCCAAACGGGCTGTCCTGGTAGATGACGGCGACGCGGAGTTTCCGGTCGTTGGAAAACCCGAATTTTTCGTTGATTGCCGGCCGGAAGACATCTGTCAGGAACTGGATGCTCGCCTCGGCAGAGTCATCCGTGTTTGGCCTGTGGAAGAACATGTAACTCGTATCGAGGTCCGTCCTCCGGGAGACCGCACTGCTGGACGCACCCGAGATGATGTACGGGACCTTGTTGTCGGCAACGATCGACTGGTGTGCAGAAACGACCGCACTCGAGTAACCTCCCACGAGGACGTTGACCTCGTCCTGCGTGATGAGCTTTGTCACTGCCTTCATGCCCCCTTCACGGGTTGATTCGTCGTCCCCCTGGATCAGCCGGACAGGCAGGGAACGCCCTAATTCTCTGACGGGAACGCCTCCTTTGGCATTGATCTCGTTGGCAGCAAGTTCTGCAGACTGCCAGATGTCCTTTCCGGTTGTGCTTGCAGGCCCCGTCATGGAGGCGACAACTCCGATTTTTATCTCGGAGGGCCCTGTTGTGGCCGGCGTCTGCGTACAGCCGGCCCCGAGGAGCAGCGCGATCAGGAGCAAACCAAGTATCGTGTAAATAATGCAATCGGTTCTCATGGAGAATCACCATGCTATGATATAGCATGACATAGAAAGAGCTGGGATGAAAAAGTTTATAGGATTTTTGCTTCTTCCCTGTGAAAAACGTAGGAAGGATGAAATGACCAGACAGGAAAGAATATGGTCATCACGGGGAAAATCCGTGGTTCAAATCGTTTCTTTCTCTGTCCCTTCCATGGTCCCGGAGTGCGACTTTTCGCGGGCATGGAAATCATGTAACTGTTGCATGGAGGCAGCATACGCGGTATCGAGGGCCTTCTCGTTGAGGTCGCGTTCTTCAGGAGAAAGATTCCTGACTGCAGCGTACCCCATTTTGCGGTACGAGTCCAGGCTCTTTTGGGTTGCCTCAACTGCCGGCCGTGTCCGGATATGCCTCTCGATGAGTTTCGGAAAAGTCTCTTCGATGATTAACCTGACTTTCGGGTTCATTTTTTATGCAACCAGGTTTTTTCCTGTCCAGTTTTTCCCGCGGTCGGAGATAAACCTCACCTTCAGGGTAGGCGGACCCCTCTCCCCTCCGTGTCACATTGCCCACCCGGAATCGCAAAAGACAAAAAGAAGATGGGAAAAACAAGAGACCTCTGCGTTTTTCCCTAGGGAGGCAGTACTGTCTTTGCTGTTGTCTGGACGAGGGTATAGGTTCCGGAGACCGAGGGGGTCAGGGATGCAGCCTCTTCCATGGCAAGGATGATGATTCGCAGGGCATCGGCAGGAGTCCCCCCGGTATCACTCCAGTGGGAGCGAATGCAGCGGTGTGCTATTTCCTGCGTCGTTTTGTTGCCAAGGACAATGAAGCGGCTTGCGCATCCCCGTGTGACCTCCCTTTTGATGCCTTCCAGCACCTCCGTGATAACATAGTTCCCGCAGGAGACACACAGCCTCCGCGAACGCGTGGAAAGCCCGTCCCTCTCGCTCACCTGTCCGATGAGAATCCCATCCTCCTCCCAGGCCTTGCACCTGTCGTCATGGATCCAGAGATCGATTCCGAGTTCCCGGGCCCTCTCGTGGAGAGCATCCCTGCTCCGTATCCGTCCGGAATAGAGTTCGTCTTCCAGTGTCCTCGTGCGCAGGTCATCTCCCCGAAAGACTATCTCCCTCCTGTCGCCGGCCATGAAGGAGCGATCTCTGCCACAGAATGCAATGACGAGGCTCATGGGATCATCCCTGCAGCATGGACATGGGAAATGAATGATAAAAAAGATCCGTCACTCACCTGATCTTCCACCTGTAGAAGGAATAGGAGATAACGAGGGTTGCAATGACTGCGACGAGGGCGAGAATTCCTGCCGCGGGGTTCGAGAGGAGGAGGTCCCTGATTGCCTGGGAACCGATGGCAATCAGCGTGCACCCGAGGAACGCCCCGATGGTGATGGCAAGGAGGGTGCGGCCGGGGGACAGGCCGATCATCCAGCCCACGAGGGAGCCACCGATACCGCCGCTCCCCTGGAGGGGGAACATCACGAAGAGGACGACGCCGGAGAAGTAGAACTTCTCGAGCCAGGGGCGTTTGCTCACGAACTCATTTCCCTTTTCGAGGAACCGGCGGATCCAGCGGCCGAGGAGGGGTATCTTCACCGCGACGTCGCAGTTCAACGCCATGAATATCCCGGCGAGAACATCCATCAGGCCAATGGAAAAGGCAATCAGCCACCACGGGATACCGAGGGCGATGCCCAGCGGGACGATGCTCTCCTTGCCGGCCGGGGGGACGAGGTAGCCCAGCATCAGGCCGCCGAGGAGGAGTGCACTCTCGTAGGGCATGAAGAGAAAGCAGAGGAGGATGTAGAACCCCCCGATGACGAAGGGAACGGCGATGCGGAGGAGCCTCTCGGTGAGGGGGACCCTTTTTGCGGGACATATATCGAACAGGGAATTTTTCAGGGGAATGTCCATGGGAAACACGGGATCCGGGGATACGCTGCAGGAGTTCTCTTCCCCGGAGACCAAAAAATGTGCCCATTTGACCCTGGCCCGACTGCCGGCCGGCCCGCGTGGACCCCTCCATTTTATCACTCCGGGAAACCAGAACACGCTGTACAATGGAGATCATCGGTCACAGGGGTGCGGCTGCCGCAGCACCCGAGAATACCCTGGCAGCCATCCGCACCGGGATGGAATGTGCCGATTACGTGGAAGTGGACGTGCGGCTCTCCCGGGACCATGTCCCCGTCATCATGCATGACCCGACCGTGGATCGGACCACGAACGGGAGCGGGCGCGTCGCAGAGTTTTCGGCTGCCGATCTCCGGCTCCTCGATGCCGGGAACGGCGAGCGTGTCCCGACGCTCGAAGAGGTATGCCTGCTTGTCGGAAGAAGAACAGGTCTCTGCGTGGAGATAAAGGAGCCCGGGAGCGAGCTTGAAGTCTGCAGGGTCCTCGACCGGGCGGCAGAAGGACCGCTCCTCGTGGTATCGTTCCACCGCTCCTCCCTCGCGATGGTCCATGACGTGATGCCCGAGATCCCCCTGGGGCTCATCCACACCCAGCCGGTCCCCCCGGCTCCCCGGAAGGGTGAAGAACCACCTCTATGGGCGTTCCTGCCGCGGTTCGACACCCTGTCCCGGGACGCTGTTGCCACGGTCCATGCGCGGGGCATGCGCGTGATCCCCTGGAACCTCGATACAGGTGCTGAATGGGAGCGGGCCCGCGAAATGGGAGTCGATGGTTTTGCAACCAATGACCCCTGCCGTGCCCGCCAGTGGAGGGACAATGCAGGATAAATTCATGGCAATCCGGGAGTTCACATCCCGGGCAAATGCCGTATGGGGGTTGAGTGCCCCCCGCGTACCAGGTGAATCCTGATGCTTGACTGGTTCGTACCGGCGACCTGGTCGCCCTACCTCGTCGGTGCAGGGATTGGCATCCTCGTATGGATGACATTTCTCCTCTCCGACAGGCCCCTCGGGGTGTCGACTGCCTACGCAAAGACCGCTGGAATGGTCGAGAAGGCGGTCTCGCAGGAGCATTGTGCATCGATGCCGTACTACCGCCAGGTCACCCCGGAGGTGGACTGGCAGTGGACCATCACCATCGGGGTCATTGCCGGAGGGTTCATGTCGGCGTACGCATCAGGGACGTTTGCGGTCACCACCGTCCCGCCGCTGTTTGCTGCAACCTTTGGACCTGGCACGGTCTTCCGTTTCGCAGCCGCCCTCGCGGGGGGGATCCTCATGGGTCTTGGAGCCCGCTGGGCCGGTGGGTGCACGTCGGGGCACGGCATCTCCGGCACGCTCCAGCTCTCCCTTGCAAGCTGGGTTGCACTGGCCTGTTTCTGTGCGGGGGGAATCCTTGCGGCCGGACTCCTCTTTGGCGCCCGGGTCCCCGCGGGGTGAAAACGGGATGTCACTCGAAGGGATAAGGCAGAAAAGGCCCCTCCAGGTGTTCCTCGGCCTCTTCTTTGGTATTGTCTTTGGATTTCTCCTCCACGAGGGAGGGTTGACGAGGTATGACGTTGTCATCGGGCAGCTCCTCCTCACTGACTTCACGGTGGTGAAGGTGATGCTCGTGGCCATCCTCGTCGGTATGGTCGGGGTCCATGCCCTGAAGGCTGCCGGGCTCGTCCGGCTCCACGTTCGGCCAGGCTCGGTCGGCTCGACTGTCATTGGGGGGCTCATCTTGGGTGTCGGGCTTGCGGTTCTTGGGTACGGCCCGGGAACGGCGGCCGGTGCGTTCGGCTCTGGGGCACTCGATGCAGCCGTCGGCATGGCCGGGATCGTGATCGGCTCAGGGATTTTCGCCCGCCTCTACCCCGCCCTCCAGGGGGCAGTCCTGGACCGCGGGAAGTTTCCGGCAGGGACCCTCCCGGAGCTCCTCGGGGTGTCCGCCGGGCTGGTCACCGCTGCAGTTGCCGTCGGGATCGTCATTGTCCTTGGCCTCCTTGCAGCATCCGGCCTCTGACAGGGGAGTTGACACACCAGGACGCGGTAGAGGGATTCCATGGAAAGGGACGGCAGAGAGGATACGGGCGAAAGGCAACAGGCCCGCATGTCCGGCATGGCGGGGGCGGGGTCGGAGAAATACCCTCCCGGGAGAGTACAATGGTAAACATCCTCCTCGGTATCGGAAACCCGCTCCGCCGGGACGACGGGGTGGGGAACTATGTCGCTTTGAACTTCCGCCGGCAGGGCTGGATCTCTCTCGATTGCGGGACGGTGCCGGAAAATTTCACGGGCATCGTCAGGAGGGAGCACCCATCCCTCCTCGTCCTCGTGGATGCGGCAGACATGGGCCTGTCTCCCGGCGAGTTCCGCGTCGTGCCCGGGGAGAGGATCAGGGACGTCTCCTTCGGCACGCACCAGCTCCCGCTCGATATCCTCGCAGGCTATCTCGAGGCTTCGGCGGGAAAAATCGTGATCGTCGGTATCCAACCCGCTATAGTGGAGACAGGGGAAGGCCTCTCCCCCCCTGTCCGGCAAGGAGCAGACAGGCTCATCCGGTGCCTGGAGAGGGAAGAATCAGGCAAAATCCCCGTATTTTGCTGATACGGGTGCCGGGAGAAACCGCCGCCGGGAGGTACGAGAGAACAGGATCAAGGCGTACCTATCGGAATGGGACCAGGTCTCGGTCTCTCACATCGCGATACGGCTCATTAACCCTCGATAAACCCTTATTGCGGGATATCCCTTCCAAGACACTGGTATCTGAAAGGTATTCGAGGGTAGAGAAGGCACTCGAAAATGCGATTATTGAATCGTATCTTCAGGGAGTATCAACAAGAAAGATCCAGGATGCGATCGCCACTCCCGGTGTTGAAGAGATCTCAGCCTCGTATGTGTCGAGCATTGCGAAAGATCTTGAGGCAAATGTCATAGAACTTCTTTCACGCCCCGTTGAATCGCATATCCCCTACCTTTTCGTGGATGCCCCATATTTCAAAGTCAGGGATGGAATCACGTACACCAACAAAGCATTGCTCGTGATTGCTGGCACCAGGAATGACGTGATACGGGATATCCCGGGAGCCAGGATTGCAGATTGTGAAAATGAACTTACCTGGGAGGACCTGTTCTCCGACCTGAAAGATCGTGGATTGAAGGAGCGTTCAACCTGTCATATCGGACGGCCATAAAGGCATCCAGAATGCTGTGCAACGCTCATTCCACGGGTGCAGTTGGCAAATGTGCCAGGTCCATTTCATCAGGGCTATGTTGAAGAAAATACCGAGGAAAGATCACAGGTTCGTTGTCGCGATTCTAAAGGATTCGCTGAATGATCTTCGAAGACTCCAGGAATGTATCCTTGAACGTGAATCTCGGGGATTCTCCCGCGCTGCGGATACCATAGAACGATTCCAGTACGATGCGATGAATTATCGTAGCTTTCCTATGGATCACTGGAAAAGAATCCGCACTACTAATCTTCATAAACGTGTCAATAAAGAATTAAAACGTAGATATCGGTCAATTGGGGCATTTCCTAATGATTCTTCCTTATTAAGAATTGCGGGATCTATCCTCATGGATATCAATGAAGAGTGGATCACGAGTGGACGGTATTTATGCGACGTGGGTGAGATATCCTCTGCGGATACAGGATCTGAAATTATCGCTTATTAGGGAAGGTACCAATGTAGGTAGAAAAGAAAAGAAATTTGGAAAAATTCTGTAATATGTGAACACATTGTCTCCCGGTTTTAGTTGCAGGATAAAGTAATGTATTGATTTTACCGGTTATTTCAAATCCTTTAAGGAATTACCTAATTATTTCCATCCTTGTTCCTGATATCTTTCTTCAAGCTCTTTTTCGATATATTTTATAAAGCTGCCATGCTGGTCTAATTTTTCTTTCAGGATCGAAACACCACCATGTGCATAATCCTGAGCAATACCAACCATTTCTTCAGTATTTTGCAAAATACCAACATTCTTTTTCTCATCCAATACAATTGATCGAATAACAATTTCATCTTCGGGTTTCAGATTATCTGCCCAAAAGAATTCCAACCTTTTATTGACAGGAATCTTTAGTTTGGACTGATATCCGGTAACTAAAGCAAACATAAAGAGATCCTTTTTTGAAATTTTTTTAATCGGCAAATCCCTTTCTAGCCTATCGTAAATCGCTCGGTCTGATACATCAATATAGAATTTTTCCACATCTATTGTCATTGTATCTTCTTAATCAGTGTCTGTTTTTCATCAGCAGACATTTCGAAAGAATACTTGCATGATAGTTCAGGCTCAATTACAGCCTGAATATCTGGAGAATACTCCGCAGGGGTAAATAGCAGGAAAATTTGTTTGTCATTACTAATTTGTGTTAGGGTTTTTCCAAAATTTACCCTTTGATCATCCGAGACTCGAGCAACGGGAGTGTCGATAAGTAATGGTGCATCGAATCCTGAAACTTTGTGTAGGGCTAAAGTAAATGAAAGTGCCAACAGTTCATTTTCAGCTTTACTTAAACAACCTAGCATAGGTAAATCCATGTCTGAACTTATTATTTTTACTTGATAATCATCATCAATAATTATTTTTTTGAAGGTCGATTTTTTCCAAATTAAATCAAAAAATATCTTGTTTGCCTCTTCTTGAATCTTGTTCCTTATTTCATCCAATCCTTGTTTAATAGTATTATCGAGGATTTTGTTAGCATTATTACAAAAATTTACTTTTTGCATGAAGATCTTTGCCCTTTCATTCTTTTTTCCTTCTTTTTCGATTTGAGCATTTAATAAATCAATTTCAGTTTGTTTTTTTGAAATAAGTTCCCTTAAACTACCAATTCTTTCTTTTTGAGTGTCTCGGCTATCTTCGTAACTTTTACGTTCTCTTTCTAAATTTCTAATTTTATCCACATCGAAGTTTTCTAATTTTGAGTGGATTTGATGAAGTTCATCATCTAGGTCTCGAATAATGTCTTCATATTGAATAATTTCTTTGGAAATATTCAAAATATTATCGTGATTTTCTTCGATATCACTAAATATTCTCTTGATAGGATTTTCTAAATTAGAAAGTTCCATTGCAATTTTTGAAGATATTGGTATTTTTTCAATTATTTCTTCAACCCATTTTTTTGAGGCAGGATCAAGCTCCCTTCCACATATATTACAAAAATTTTCATTTAATATCGAAGTTAATTTTTCTTTATCAGTAAAAGGGGGGATCTCCCCTTTTTTTCTCATATTTTGTATTATTTGAAGAGTGTTGGTGATTGCTCTATAACTATTAACAAGAATATATTGCCGGAAAAGATCTTGTGCTTTTTTCTTTTTTCTTTCTTCAAGGAAACCCTCATAATCTTTAATTTGCTTTTCCAATTTTATTTTATTTGATTCTAATGCGCTAATATCGGGAAATCTGGCTAATTCTTCAGATATTCTCTGGATTTCTTTTTTTGCAATTTCAAATTGAGAATTTGCCTCTTGTAATTGATAATTTAATGTATTCAATTCTTCAGTCTTTTTCTCTAAATCTTCCTGTAACTTATGAATTATGTCACTAACCTTTCCAGCTTCTTTTTTAAATCCCCTTGATACATTTTCAATTCTATCTCTCATTCTAAATAAATAATTAATTTTTGAGATATCAATAATGGCTGGTTTAATAACTTCACCGGGTATTTTGAAATAGTTATCAAGCCTTTCCCCATCAAAAAAGAAATATTCGCGGATATTTTTTGGGACTATCCGCTCTACACATTCTCGGGCTTTGTCATTCTCAAGAATAACATCATTCAAATTTTGGTCTTTTTTTATTACCTTAAATTTTTTAGATTCTGACATTTCTTTTTTATTTTTAATATTAAAGAACTCTTCTCTTGAAAATACAATAGGCATACCATTATCCATTTCTATTGTGATTTCAACTCGAACATCTACATGAGCTACATCTTCCGAATTTTGATATGCAAGTATGTTTAGAATTGGTAAGCCTTCAGAATCTTGCGATAAATGAGGTTCTTCATTATATAGGCACCAATTTATGGCATTTAGAATATTCGTCTTGCCAGTTCCATTCTTTCCAATAAAAACATACAATTCATTCTTCCTTTTATTCGGAAATTCGAGAGAAACATCTTTATATTGTCTATAGTTATGGAGAGAAATTGATTTAATTCTCATTTTTATCCACCGAAAGAGCTGAGTACTTATCAATTAAGGCCTTCAATTCATCAGAATAATGACCGACATAAAGTTCTTTTTCTATGAATTCATTAAAAAAATCCCTTAAATTTTGATTTGAGGAACAATTTATTGCCAGAAGTCTCTTTATTCGATCCAACCCTTTCTCCATATCGATAATACCGTTTTAATATGTGTTAATTTAAGCTGACTTCTATTTATATTTTCTTGTAATTTATTTTTGAGAAAATAATTCCTTTAAAGCCTGTGAATTGTTAATAGCATTCTTTGCAATATATTCACATCTTTGAAGTTGTTTTTCAAAAATTTTCTTTTCCAAATCCCTTAATTCGGGGGGCAGATCAGCATTAGAAGGAACAACAATAATATCATATATTGATGCTTCTTTCTTTCCTGGATATTTCCTAATGACACGCCCGATTCTTTGTATATATTCTCTTGGATTTCCACTACTTGCCATTAAAATTGCTATCCTTGCTGGAGGAACATCAACTCCCTCATCTAAAATTTTCATTGCAACTAAAATTTGATAATCTCCCTCGGCAAACTTTTTCAGGATATACTCTCTTTTAGAGATATTTCCATATTTTTCATCAGGAACAGTTCCCTCCTTCATTGTAAACTGATGCTTAGTAAATTGAAATTGAAGCAACATATTCATTATATTTTTAATTTGCTGCGGAGTGCAATAAATAATAATCCATTTCTGCGTTCTGGGAAATGATTTGAGAATTTCGTTTAATTTTATATATTTTTCTTTAGCATTTTTTATGATATTCGCCCTTTTATTGAGAAGTTGAGTTAGAATCAATTCCCTCTTTTCTTGGTTTTGATTATTTAAATATGCCAATGCAATTTTTTTAGTTTGTGCAATATAATCATCAAGGTCTTCTCCAGTTAATTTAATGAAAATTGGATAATAGCGGTATTGCGTAAGATAAAAATCATTTGTTGCCGGATTAATTTTTTTAAGAGCATCCTCGAGAGTAAATTGGTATACGGTTTTTCCAAAATAATTTAAGAGTGTGGTTGTACCGACATCATCAAAGAATCTACGGGGAGTTGCGCTCAATCCTAAACGTAAAATATATCGATTATTCAAACCTCGTCGTTGATAGGGAGACCCAATTCCGTGAACTTCATCCGCAATTAAAAATGCTGGGATATTAGGGTCTAATTCTTGATCGACAATTTCCAAAAAAGAATCAGATGCAAATGTTTTATGAGTCGTGATTACAATAATTTGATTTTTCCTTCCTAACTTTTGATCAATAAAAGAATCTGTCAAATCGTTTTTCCATTTTGGGTTACTACTATCCGCAATTATCAAACTATCAAATTTTAAACCAAATTTTTTAATTTCATTATGCCATTGGCGAATCAAATGAGTATAGGGACAAGCAATAACGCAAAATAAATTTAACTTAATTTTTAGAACATGATTCAAGCAACCTAATGCGGTGAAAGTTTTACCTGTTCCGGTTGCCATTTCAAATATGCCTTTCATTTCATTATTAATCCAATTTTTAATTGCTTCCTGTTGATAGTCAAATAGAGAGATAGTATTTTTCTTCTTTTTTTCCCATCTCTTTAAATTAATTTTTGAGATATCAGAAGGTGCTATCTGAATTAATTTCCTCTTCACCGCTTCAGGCAACTTAATTGTTTCAACTTTAGGGGAGGTATTATTCCAAAAATTTTCAAATTTACTTATATCATATTCCAACCATTCCTTTTGACTCTCATCCCAATTTCTATAAACCTTAAATTCCTCGATATTTTCTGTCCATGCAGATGCCGATTCGTTGACAGAACCACTAAAACTAATAGTATTTCCTTCCTTATCGGTTAATATTCCAACTTTAATATGAAATATCCCGCTTTTTTCAATATCTTCGTATCTTATGATAGCCCCCTCTTTTCCTTTGATGAAGGCAATTTTAATATCTAATTTGTTATTCGCAAGCATCCACCCCAATGCGAAGACATGATCGCGGGTAAAATCATCAGAAATACTATCAATATCTTCAATCATTTTTCTTTCTAAAAAACTTATCGGATTAATTTTCGATTGCAAAATTATCTGATAATCTTGTTCATTGATTCTTGGCGAAGTGATTAATCTCATTACTCCTCCATTTTTAATCAGCCCAATAATTCCTCGTGCACATATCGCTAGGCTTGATGATGAAAAATAGCCTGCTAATCGATTGTATTCAATCGCTTCATTGAGAACGGGAATATAAAATTCGCATAAAATATCATTAATATCAGAAGAATAATTTTTTTGCAACTGCAGGTCTTTAAAACTCATTGTTCTACCCAGCAAATAATGTCTAGATATTGGATAGAAATAAATGTGTTCCCTTTTGGATCCATTGATAGAAAGATCTTAAATATTTGTGATCTGAAATAGATACTTGATGCCCAAACATATCCTTTTGGTGGAGCCTACATATTATACTCGCTATCCCCCGATTGGACTTTTAAAATTATCATCCTATTTCAAAAAAAAGGGTTATACAACTGAATATATCCGAGGTTGCAGAGAATCACAAAGAACTCCTGATCGAGTCTATATTACCAGCTTGTTCACCTGGACTTGGCGACCAGTATGGGAGGCGGTCCATTTTTATAAAAAAATGTTTCCAAATACACCTGTATATTTGGGAGGGATATACGCATCCCTGCTTCCTGAACATGCTGTCCTCTCTGGAGCTGATAGAATATTTCATTCGATTTGTAAAAAGGTAGAAAATTTAATTCCCGATTATTCTTTGGTCCCAGAATGGGACGGGAGTATCATTTTCTCTTCAAGAGGTTGCAAGAATGCCTGTAAATTCTGTGCGGTCCCTCATATTGAAGGGACGATGAATTCAATGCGAAAAAGTATCAAGAAATTCGTGTGGAATTCACATTCTCGAATTATTTTTTTTGATAATAATTTCCTTGCGAATAAACACTGGAAATTAATTTTAAAGGAATTATTCGATTTAGATAAAAAAGTCGATTTTAATCAAGGAATTGATGCAAGTTTGATATCAGATGAAGTAGCTTCCTATTTAGGCCAATTGAAACTCGATTCCTCCATCAGATTGGCTTATGATATGCCATATCAAAAAAACCACGTCCAAACAGCTATTCAAAATTTGATTAATAATGGAATAAGAAAAAGAGATATTTTTGTTTATACCCTATTCAATTATAATGAAACTCCTGCCGAATTTTTGAATCGTGTTAAAGACATCCTTAATTGGGGAGTGGTGTGTTATCCAATGCGATATGAACCCCTTTTTACGCTCGAGAAGAATGTCTATGTTTCGCCTAAATGGACGAATCAGCAGATTGAAATGGTTCAACAGGCAAGACGAGTGATTGGTTTTGGTGGTGCGTTCCCACCATATACGGGCCTTGTGAATAAATTCAATGAGGCAAATTGCTTCGAAGAGGCCTTTGAATTACGTAATGTAAGGGTGTAACCATGATCTGTTCAAGTTGTGGATTAAAAATTGAAGGTAAAAGCCATGGTCCATATAGTAACAACCGATTTGTTTGTGATAAATGCTGGAATAATCCCGCATTATTCTTTCCAGACAAGCTTCAAGAGACTTTAAATGAATTTTCTGGACATGATAGTTTTGATTTTTATTCAAACCTAAATTTTATCGAAATTCTTGATATGTTCAGAAAACATGCCGGAAATAATTTAGAATCACTACCGGATGAATGGAAAGAATTTACAAATTTTAAACTTAAAATTCCTGTAATACGGTTAATTCAAAAAGATATTACACTTTATATAGGCAAGATAAAAGCATACGAATTATTGTTGCTCGGTTCAATTGATCAATGGGATGAGGAATATCTTGAAGGTTTTCAGAGAGAGAAATTCAGAGAGAAAACTATTGAAATAAAGAAATTTATAGAGAATTGTCCAGTCGCAATAATTCCGAGTTTATTTGCCAATTTCAGAGAAGGTTCGTTTAATAAGATTGATGGGGATTATGGAAATTTGTTTTTACCAATTAAACCTGGAACAATTCGAATATTAGATGGACAACAGAGAACCGGTGGCTTTGAAGAGATATTTTCAGAACTTAAAAAAATACATACCCAGTGCCTCCTTCCGCAAAAAGACGATTTAATAAAAGACTATCAAAAAATGTTGTCTTTTGAATTACCAATAGTATTTGTCAATTCTTCGGAAATAATCGATAAAATCCACTCTAAATATAATGGAACGATTAAATTAACTTCAGAAGATCTTGAGGGAACATTTTTCTTTATAATAAATAAAACACAAAAATCTGTGAATCCGTCTTTAAAGGATGAACTCGCGTATAAAACCATAAAAACCGGGCTTACTGGAATTCCAGTGATTGAAAAAGAAAAATGGCGTACTGAAATCGTACCAATTATCAACGAACTGAATATTGAAGCATCTCCCCTTAAGGGGTTCATCAATTTAGGAGGTATTTATAACAAGAAACGACCGATTCAACTTTATTCGTTCGTTTCATCGTTAAAACCTCTATTTTCAAACGAGGCTTTTAAAGTACAATCAAAAGATTACAAAAAGGATTTCATCGTAAAATATTGGGAAGTTATCAAAGATTTGTTTCCCGATTGCTTTGATATCGATAAACAAAAGGACTATTTATTGCTTAAAGTGGTTTCCATCTACGCTCTACATTCACTAGCAAATGATGTCTATATATGGTCCCTGAATTGCAACTTGGAACCTAATAATAAATCATCAATTCAAAAATTCATTATCCCGTTGAAAGAATTTGATTGGAGTAAAGATACTTCCCCGTTGTCTTTATTAGGTGGAGGAAAGGGTGTAAAGAAAGCCTATGAAATTATTCTCAAATTTTTAGCTAATAACGGTGTGGAAGATGCAAAAAAATCGTTAGAGAATTTTAATTAGTCATCAAAATATTACATGCTTCCTCCCCCGGTATCCCTCGCACACCGCCTTCTTTAACCCGCACACCGTGCATCGCCCGATATCAACCGTCAACAGCTCCAACTGTTCCAAATCAATCATCCCCGGCAAAGGAGGAGCCGAGGACCGCTCCCGCCCGATCATCTCCTGGTAACACTCCTGACAGAGATACCACATTTCCGCAGTTGGCGGAAGATTCCTCTGGCGGTCGGTGAGCTTCTCAATGGAGGAAAGATACGTTAACCTCCTCCCTCACTCACCATTCCGCTCATGCCTGTAATTCCTCTTTTCCCAAACGACGATCACAATAATCATCTGACATCACCAGGATCTTTTTCGAGGAGTAACCATTTTGGGTCTTTTGGGATCTCCTATGATGGGAGTGTTCATTGTTATCTAAATAAGAATAGTCCCTCGAGTACGATCCATTTTAAGGTTTTATCCTGGTTATTTTTGCATTTTAGATGTATTTTTCCTGTACTTTGATCCGGGAAGCGCATGGGGTGCGCGGATCAGGAGAATCTCGTCATAATGATGTTGGGTTATTCGTGGTTCTGGGAGAGGGGTAAAAAAATTCGATGAGATACGGCCCATCTCTTTCACCCATGTACAGGTCCACGGCAACACGAGGGAGACAGCCCTCCGGTATGAATCGGACCGGGTCATGGTGGAACGTCGTTCATGATTTACAATATATCATCGAGATCAAGGACCAGGTACCCTTCTTTCCGGAGTGTCTCTTTATCCTCGATCTTTCTGGCCGCGAGCAGAAATTTTTCATTCGTATATCTGGCATGCCGGACATGCGATGATTTCTTCTTAAGGGATGCCAGGATCTTCCGCGATTCCTTGCGGGGCAGGTCACCCCATTTGCACTCCCCGAAAATAATAGTTGCAGAATGATCATTGTATCCGATGATATCGATCTCTTCCTCACCATACCACCATCTCCCAATCGTATAGCCGGGAAACAGCTTCGGTATCACTTCGTGCCGTACGAATGCCTCGAACTGGCGGCCAAAATACGGATCAAAATTTTCATCGGGAATTGAGATCTGATTGAGCTCGATAGCCTGCCGGCTGGGAAAGACGAAAGTATACCAGAAGTCGAAAAGGCGGTCTTTGATCCGGTAGACCCCCTTCTTCGTGTTCACCAGGACTGGAAGCTCCCGCTCGATGATCCCGAGACGGGTCATGCTTTCCAGGTAGGGATAGAGATGGCGGGAATCAAGTCCACAGAACTGGGCGATTTGTGCCGGAGTGGTGTTTCCGTACGCGATCGCCTGCAGGATTGACTGGTACATCTTCAGCTCCCGGAACTCCTGCGAGAGGATGAAGTACGGCTCCCGGTAAAAATACCCGTAACGATCAAAAAATTCCCGGGTAATAAAACCGGAAAAAGTCTCGTAGTCGCCGGCCTTCAGGAGATATTCGGGAACTCCGCCAATGGAAAGGTAGATCTTGAGTGCATCGATGGGCGGGGTGGACAGGAACTTTCGGGCATCGGAGAACTGGAGTGCCTCAAGGAGCATATCGCGGGTTCTTCGTCCGTAGATGGGGGATGTCGAGGAGAGTGCGAGATCGCTCATGAGCCCGAGCATCGATCCGCAGAGGAGAATGCACCAGGGAGACCCGGCCAGGTCCGTGTCCCAGGTCTTTTGCAGCGCAGAAAGGATCGTGGGATTATTCTTGGCGAGGTAGGTGAATTCATCGATCACGAGGTATCCCCTGCTGGCAGGGGGATGTTTGGCAAGGTACGTGAAGAGCTGTTCCCATGAATTAATCTCCAGGGATGCCAGGAGCGAATCATTCAGGAATGATGCGCAGGCCGCCTGTAGCTGACGCATCTGCAATGACGGGGACGTATCTTCGGCAAAATAGAGGACACCCGGTTTGTCTCTGGTGAATTCTCCGATCAGCCGGGTCTTTCCGATCCTCCTCCGACCATAAAGAATGATCAGCCGGCCGCCGGGTCTCTCCCACTCCTCCTCCAGCAGTCTGAGCTCCTTCTCCCGGTCCACAAACTCCCTAATCATGATTAGTACTAATCTGGATTAGGGATATATGAGCCTTTACTAAAATAGTAATTCTTTCAGGTGGAGACTCCCTGGAAATACGACTCCAGGGTCACGCTCTCCAGCGAATCCTCGATCCAGGAATATCGCCCGAATACTCTCGTCTGAAATGGTACCCCCCCCGCAGTACCGGTTTCTCCAGGGTAAGGTCCCATACCGTGTCATCACGGATCGCCGCTGCACTCCATTCCGGTAAGCTACTCTCGAAGGTGTCCTCTCATACCGGTGTGCCCCGGACTGTTGTATCGCTTCCTTTTCCATCACTTCGTTTAAGAATAAGGTGATCAGCTGCTTCATTCCCCCCTTTTCATCGATAAAATATTGTGGTACACTGTCTCTTAGAACCATGCTCATATTTCTCCGTTTGGCTTAACTGGGATGGATACGGGGAATTTTATTTTATAGCACTTTGTGTACGCTATCCATTTTTTCTGCCACCCCCCACAAGAGAGGAGTAAAAGGGGAGGCGCAAAGCGCCACGACACCGGGAGAAAAGACGGGAATCTTTCCCTACTCCACGATCAGGTCCTCTGCATACCTGTCTTCTCCGGCGAGGAGGAACGCGTCCGTCATGGAGAGACAGCTCTTGGGACAGATGCTCGTGCACTGGGAGCAGAAGATGCACTGGTCGACCCAGACACGGATCTTCTTTGTCTCAGGGATGAACTCGATCGCGTGGGCCGGACAGACCTTCACGCAGAGCGTGCACCCGATGCAGGAGCCACGGTCGTATGCGATCTTCCCCCTGAACTTCGGCGGGGTCGGGACAGGCGGGTTTGCGGATGCCCGCCCGGCCTGCACCTCCCGGAGGAACCCGCTGATGGATGGCGGGAGGTACTTGGCCGGGAACCTGTTCGTGGCCGGCCTCCTGAAGAGCTGGCGCACGAGCTCGGGGACGAGCGGGAGGACTCTCATACCCCCACCCCCGGAAGTGACCCTGCTGCAACATCGGCCATGAGGAGAATAATGCCGGCAAGGCCGATGACCGAGAGGTACACCCAGTAGAACGAGACGAGCTCGTTGATTCGGAACCGTGCCATCGCGACACGGACGAGGGTGACAGCAAAGAAGAGGACGAGGACTGCCTTGAGGAGGAAGAAGAGGAGGTCGGCGGCCGGCGCAAGCACGGGAGGCATCGCAAGGAACGACGAGAGGTTCCAGGGGAAGAAGACCGCAACGATGACTGCCGCAAGAACGAGAGTCTTTGCAGCCTGCGCCAGGGAAAACATCGCGAGGTTCCTGCCGGAATACTCGACGAGCAGTCCGCCTGCAAGCTCGGTTTCGGCCTCCTGCGTGTCGAACGGGATGCGGGAGAGCTCTGCGGGGGTGACGGCAGCGAGCACGACGAGGAGGATGAAAACCCCGACAAGGCCCAGGGGGCCCGTGACCGACCACACCGGGTTTGCGGCGATGGACTGGAGCGCAAACGGGTGGGAGATTCCTGCCGCACCGAGCCTCCAGGCGACGCCGATGACAACGATTGCAAGCGGGAACTCGTACGCGATCATGGTCACCATCTCGCGCTGTGCGCCAACCGTCGCGTAGGGCGACCCTGATGCAAAGCCGCCGGCAACGAGTGCGAGGGCAGGGACCGTGAGGAGGTACATCACCAGCACGAGGTCTCCGTATGCCCCAAAGACCGGCATCGTGCTCCCGACCGGGATGTAGAAGAGGATCAGGATGCTTGAGACCAGGGCGACAACCGGTGCAGCATTGAAGATCCAGGGGATGGCATTGGCAGGGACGATGTTCTCCTTCTGGAGGAGCTTGACCGTGTCGATGAAGGGCTGGCGGATCGGAGGCCCTATCCGTGCCTGCATGTGCGCCGCAAGTTTCCTGTCTATCCCGGCGAGGAGGAGGCCCCCGGCGAGGGCAAAGAGGGAGAGGGCGGCACACCACGCCACCAGGAGGGCAATTTCCGGCGGGGTCATCCCTGCAGCCTCCTCGTCTTCTCTACCGAGAGGCGGTGGAGGTCCTCCTTGGTAAGGATGGACCTCCGGCTGTCCTGGACGATGGCAACCCTGTCGGTGCAGGAGAGGCAGGGGTCGATGGACGCGACGATGATCGGGATATCGGCTATCTGCGACCCGCGGAGCATGGGTATCCAGGACATCAGGTTCGAGTAGGAGGACGCCTTGACCTTCCACGAGGCAGGCGAGTCCTTCCCCTCCATGCGGACGTAGTGGAGGCACTCGCCCCGGGGCGCTTCGACCCTCCCGATACCCTCACCGGTCGCCTTTTTGCAGGTTGCGAGGAGCTTGACCAGTTTCTCCTCGGCCGTGACCGGCCCTGCAGGCATCTCCGAGAGGCACTGCCGGATGATCCGGCAGGACTCGCCGATCTCGAGGAGCCGGACAACGATCCTGTCGTAGACATCACCGTGTGTCTCGCCCAGGTACCGGTCGGGCAGGACTGCTTTGACGTCGAGGTCTCCGTATGCAGCGTACGGGTAGTCCTGGCGGAGGTCGACGTTCACCCCGGACGCCCGTGCCGTCGGCCCGACGGTGCAGAGCTCGAGTGCTTCCCTGTGGGAGAGGACACCGACGTCGCGGCACCGCATCCGGATGGTCCTGTCGTCGAGGAAGAAGGAGAGGAGGGTGTCGAGCAGCCCCTCGTACGTGGCCAGGCACTTCTCGATGGCCGCGTGCTGCTCCGGCACGATATCCCTGCGGACTCCCCCGACCTGCACGATACCGTAGTTGACGCGGTTCCCCGTCAGGTTCTCGATCACGTCCATGGCCTCCTCCCTGACCCTCCACGTGAGGTGGAGGAGCGAGTCGAACCCGAGCTCGTGGGCTGCAACACCCGCCCAGAGGAGGTGGGACTGGATGCGCTCGAACTCGTGCACGATCGTCCTGATGTAGTCTGCCCTCTCCGGCACATCGATCCCGGCTATCTGCTCGACGGCAAGGCAGAAGGAGAGGGAGTGGACGACCCCGCAGATCCCGCAGATCCTGTCGGTGAGGTGGACGATCTGGACGGGGTTCCGGCGCATCCCCATCCATTCGATCCCGCGGTGTGTCTGGCCGGGGGCAAAGTCGACGTCCTTTACGACCTCTCCCTCCATCTCGAAGGTAAACATCACGGGTTCCTTGAGGGCCGGGTGGTTCGGGCCGATCGGGACCCGGTAGGGTGCTTTCTTCGCCTCGCCACTCATTTCTCTCCCTCCCTGGCCGATCCTCCTGCAGGCGGGACCGCAGGAGCTGTCTCTTCCCCTTCCGGACCGGGTCTCTTCTCCTCCACAGGGGGGGCAGGACGGTTCTGCGGCCTCTTTGACTTCCAGAGGTCCCTGACCATCCCCTCCGGGACGCCGGTCTCGTCCTTGCGCCAGGGGAAGACACCCTCGGGGAAGTCTTCGGGCAGAAAGAGGCGTCTCCCGTCGGGGATGCCGACAACCCGTATGCCAAAGAACTCCTGCTTCTCCCTCTCGGAGAAGACGGCCCCCGGGATGAGGTCCGAGATGGTCGGGACCGTCAGGTCGGTCTTGGGGAGCTCGATTCCGAAGGTGACCATGTATTCGCTCTTCGGACTCCCGTACTGGACCGAGAAGATGTAGAGGAGGCGGATGGCATCGCCGAGGTCTGCCCCGGCGATCACGGAGAGGTGGGGGAACTGGATCTCCATCAGTGCCATAATTGCAGGTTTGAGGAACTCGCGGTCGAGGTCGACCCAGAGGGTAAAGTGCGGCACCCTCTTTCTTCCCTGCTCCCACCTCCTGATGGACGAGTCCCTGATCCCCCCGGAGAGGCGCGAGCTCAGGTGCGCCATCACCTCCTCCGGGGTGAGCGTGCCCTCCTTCATGCCTCCACCCCCTGGAGCCTTTCCAGTTTTGCAAGTGCCTTCACGACGCCGTGGATGATTGCTTCGGGCCGCGGCGGGCAGCCCGGGACGTAGACGTCGACCGGGATGACCTCGTCCACGGGACCGTCCAGGTTGTAGGAGTCGAAAAAGACACCGCCGGAGATCCCGCATGCCCCGATGCACATCACCAGTTTCGGGTCAGGGATCTGCTGGTAGACCCGGAGGAGGCGATCCTTCATCCTGTGCACGACAGGCCCGGTCACGAGCATCACGTCTGCATGCCGCGGGCTGCCGACGAGCTTTATCCCGAACCGCTCGGGATCGTACCGGGGTGTGAGGGTGGCGACGATCTCGATCTCGCAGCCGTTGCAGGACCCGGAATTGAAGTGGTAGACCCAGAGTGACCGGTTGAACATGCTGTTGGGTCTCATCGGAATACCACCACCACGACGAGGAACAGGGCAGTCATTCCCATGTACCAGAGGACGTAGTCATGGAGGTCCCCGGTGTGCAGGGGAACAAGCCGCCGGTAGTAACCGTCCATCGCATCCAGGAATCCCCAGTAGAGGTTCCCGGAGCGGACGTGGACGAGCCCCTTCTCCGGCTCCGGGTTCCCTGACAAGAAGGGGTCTTCCTGGGCTGTCCCCTTCTTGTAGCCCCTCTCCCCGAGGGAATAGAGGAGGAGGGCGATGATCCCGGCGACAGCGGCCCCGAGGACCCAGATGACCGGGTTCCAGAGACCTGCACCGGTATCAAGGGTGAAGAGCACGGTCATCGTCTCACGCTCCCCCGGCCAGGACGGCGGCAATGTACATCCCCTGGTCTGCCAGCGCGTGTGCTGCAGGAGCAACGAGGGTCTCCACAACGAGGGAGGGGAAGAGTCCGAATACGATGACCACGAGGGCGAGGATCCCCATCCCGGCGAGCATCGGGGCGGGGACTTCTGTTACGTCCCTGTACTCGGGCAGGACGGGACCCATGAAGATCGAGTGGAACACCTTGACGAACGAGGCAAGGGTCAGGATACTCACCACCATGGCAATCACGGAGAGGACGGGGTTGAAGGCAAACACTGACTCGTATATCATGAGTTTCGAGGCAAACCCGTTGAAGGGGGGGATCCCGGCAATCGCGAGTGCGCCGATGATGAAAAAGATCATGGTCCACTTCATGGAATGTCCAAGCCCCCCCATCCTGTTCAGGTCATAGGTGCCGATCCGGAAGAAGATGGCCCCGGCAGTCAGGAAGAGGAGCCCCTTGTACATGGCATGGTTGATGATGTGGAAGATCCCCCCCTCCATGGCCATGTACCCGAAGGCGTCAAGGAGCGGCTGGTTGCCGAGCACCGCAAGCCCCACTCCCACGCCGAGGAGCATGTACCCCGTCTGCGAGATGGCGTGGTAGGCCATCAGGCGTTTCACGTTCTTCTGGGGGATCGCCATCGTGACCCCGACGACCATCGAGAGCACGCCGAGGACGATGATGATCCAGCCGACGCATGCGGCGTTCAGGGTGATGTTGTACAGGGTAAACACCACCCGGAACAGCCCGTACAGGCTTGCCTGGCTTGCAACGACAAGGAGTGCGGTGATCGACGAGGGAGCCATGGAGTACGCATCGGGAGTCCAGAAGTGCATGGGGACGGCCCCGCACTTCATGGCGAGGGCAGCGATGATCAGGACGAGGGCGAGCTGGTCGAGGAGTGTAAACTGCATCCTCTGGGCGATGAGGGCCATGTTCAGGGCGTTGTACTCCCCGTAGTAGATACCGATGGCAACGAGGACAGCGAGGGCACCGATCGTGCTCAGGACGAAGTACTTGATCGCAGCCTCCACGGCGACACCCCCATCGATGCGGAATGCGATCAGGCCCGCGGAAGCTATCGAGAGGATCTCGAGGAAGACGAAGAAGTTGAAGATGTCACCTGTTGCGACCATCCCGAGGATCCCGGTGACCATCAGGAGGAAGAGCGTGTAGTAACTGCCCAGCCCCGAGTGGTGCCTCTCGCTCGCCAGTGAGTAGAGGACGACTGCGAACGCGGAGACGGCGGTGATCACCAGCATGAGGGCGCTCATCGGGTCCACGGTGAACATGATCCGCACCGGGATACCGCCCGAGTCCGGGGGCACGGCCAGTGTTGCCGCCTGTGCGCCGAACACGTAGAGACGCGTGCCGTGTGCGTACACGTCGGACGCGAGGAGGAGGGTGATCGCGGACGTGACCGCCATCGCTCCCCCGACGACCAGGGCCCGGGCGGCGGCGGTCGCCCTGCCCGTAAACGGCGCAATGAACGCTGCGACGAACGGTACGATGACCATCAGGGCAGGCGAGTTTTCGATGACAAACGGGGGGATCATTCTTTCAGCCTCCGGAGGAACCCGATCTCGATGCTCCCGTATTTTTTCCAGATGACGATGGCAAACGAGAGGAGGAGGGCAGTTGTGGCAACCCCGATAACGATCGATGTCAGCGTCAGGGCCTGGGGCGTCGGGAGCACCATCAGCCTGTCCGGTGCGTTGGTGTAGATAGGCGCAATGCCGCCCTCCCGGTACCCGAGCGAGACGAGGAAGAGGTTGACTGCAGATTCGAGGATCGTGATGCCGAGGAATATCTTGATGAGGTTTCGTTTGAGGACGATCGTGGCAAGACCGATGATGGTGAGCACGACAACGGCCACGAACGGGAGATTGTAAAGCACCGGGGTCACGCCCCCTCACCCCCGGTCGCGGAGAACAGGTACATGAGGATAATCGCAAGACCACCCCAGACCTCCACCCCGACTGCGATGTTCATGATCGGGATGACACCCGCGGTGTTCAGGTCGCCGGGGTTTGATCCCGGGGGGACCGCCAGCCCGAAGAGGAGACCGCTGTTGGCAAGGATGTTGGCAAAGAACGGTGCTCCTGCAAGGAGGCCCAGTATCCCGGCACCGATGAACAGGAGGAGGCCGAGCGATTCCTGCGCCGAGAAGACGGCCTTCCTGACCATACCGGCGATATCCGCGTGCGAGAACGCGACGAGGACGAGGGCTGCGGCAGTCGCGATGACTGCCCCGCCCTGGAAACCCCCGCCCGGTGTCAGGTGGCCGTGAACGACCACGTAGAGCCCGAAGACGATGATGAGCGGGTAGAGGATACATGCGCCGGTCCGCACGATCTTACTCATCCTCATGGTCCTCACCCTCCTTCCTTGCCCGGAACATGAGTGCGACGCCTGTCACGGCTGTAAAGAGCACCACGGACTCCCCGAGGGTATCGAACCCCCTGAAGTCGAACACGACGGATGTGACGATGTTGTTTGCGGCGGCAGCTGCCTGCCCGGTCCTGATGAAATAGGTGTCCATGTCTGTTGCAGCAGGGTTCCCGAACGAGAGGAAGAGGGGTATGGCACACAGACCTGCTGCCCAGACGAGGAATATGGCGGCAACGAGGACCTTTTTCATGGCGTCTCCTCCTCGAACCGGGTCGTGGACCGGATCGCGATGATGAAGATTGCCGTCGTCAGTCCGGCACCGATCGCTGCCTGCGAGATCGCGACGTCGGGAGCCTGCAGGATATAGAACTCGAGGGAGACGAGGAACGAGAAGAATCCCCCGGCAAGTGCAGCGGCAAGCAGGTCCCGGAAGGAATAGACCAGGATGGCAGAAGCGATCAGCCCGCCGATGACCGCAACCTGGATGAGGAACTCGATCATGGGGGCACCTCCCCGAGGCGGTCGACCACAGCCTGTGCCGGTTTGATCCCTGACCGGTGCGCACCGCGTGCGATGGCATGGGACCCGATTGCGTTCGTGACCGCAAGCGCGAGTGCTGCAAGGAGGGTGTGCACGGCCAAAGTGACATACTGCCCGTCGCCCGTTCCGATGAACTGGGCGGCACCATAAATGATGACGGAAAGAGCCGTGAAGACGGACCCGAACGTCGTCATCTTTGTCGTTGCATGCATCCTCGTGTAAACATCGGGGAACCGCAGGAGACCGATGATCCCGAGGCAGTTGAAGGCAGTGCCGATGACGAGGCATGCAACGACCAGGACGTCGGCGATCACAGTTCACCCCCGATGTACTTTGCAACGTAGAGCGTGCTCACGAAGGAGAGGAGTGCATACACGATTGCGACATCGATGAAGATGATCTGCTGGTAGACCACGCCGAGAACGATGAGGGCAGCGACAACGAGGGTATTGACGGTATCGACGGCAACGGCACGGTCGGCGATGGTCGGCCCGAGGACGAGCCGGACGAGGGCGAGGCAGACGAGCACGAGGAGGATGAAGACAGCAATATCGAACGGAGCAGTCATTCTGCAATCCTCCGGATCCATGCCGGGATGTTTGCAAGCCCGAACAACTCCCGCGCTTCCACCGTGTCGCGTGTCTCCCAGCCCGCGGGCACGTTGATGTTATGGACGAAGAGGTCGTTTGTCTCCTCGCTGATGTCAACCGTTATCGTCCCGGGGGTGAGGGTGATGGAATTGGCCAGGAGAAAGGCACCGAAGTCCGTCTTCATGCCGGACGGCACCCTGATAATGCCCGGCCGGATCTTTCCCGTGATGACCCTGTATGCCACGTCGAGGTTGGCCCGTGTCACCTCGATAAAAAAAGGCCCGAGAATGTAGACAGGCAGGATGAGCAGGCGGACAGGGTTTGCCATCCGGTAGTCCTTTCCCCGGCAGAGAACCTTTCCTGCGACTGCTGCCGTGAGGAGGGAGAGGAGGAATCCTGCCAGAAGTTCAGAGGGCGACCACAGCCAGAGCGTCCCGCTCCCGGCTGAAAAGACGAGGTAGAGGAGGAAGGCCATGATGAAGGTGACAAGGTAGGCTATCATCCGGGCCCTCCGCACCGATGCTGTTTTGGTCCTGTGTGTGCCTTGATCGTCATGGGAATCACGGAGGAGTCTTGGATGCCGGGAGCCTGTTTGTCCCGGTGTTCCACCGGGGGCCACCCGACATTCTTTCGCGGGAACAATACATCATGATTGATAATGAAGATACCGGAAAGAATCCGCTCTTCCGGCAAATGGTGTCATTATTCTGCTTTTGCCGGCAGAAGGTGACGTCCATTCCGGCATGTCACTGTACCGGGTCTTTTCCCGGAAATGTCCCGGAAGGGGACGCACGTACCCGTGGATATTTATGGAAAGATCGGCACACGTCTAAGGAGCGATGCCGTCGCCCCTCTCGTTCCGGGGAATGCTCTGGTGGTGCGACACGTGCCACACACCCGTCCTCTCCCGCGGGTGTTCGCGGTGCGGTGGAGTGACACGGAGGGTCATGCTCACGCCACCCGGTGATCCGCGACCTGCATTCCCTGCCGACGTTGACCTTGTGAACAAGGTCTATTCCGATCACTTTGGGTCTCCCCTCATCCCGGACGGGCACCTCGCCCTCCTCAACAAGGTCCCCGACACGGACCGCATGGAAGAGGTGATCGTGGGGGGCGGGGTGGTCGGCGCGATACGCTACATCCCGGAGGAAGGGCGATGGGAAGCGATCCCGCGGAAGGAAGCTTTCGGACTGTCCGCCCCGGCCAGGAAGTGGGTGGTCGCTGACGCCGGGGCAGCAGCGGCGATCAGGGACCGGTCGGCAAGCCTGCTTGCCCCGGGCCTCGTTGCCATCGAGCCCTCGGTCAGGAAGGGCGACGAAGTCTTTGTACTCGACGAAGAGGGAGAGTGCATTGCCGTCGGACGGGCACGGGTGGACGCGGATGCTGCAGGATCGATGGAACGGGGACTCGTCGTCAGGACCCGGCGGACATTTGCATCCGTCTGCGTGCCCGGGAAGGCAACATGGGATGATGCCGTGGCAGCGAACGCCGGGCCTCTCTCCGAACACGAGGAGGAGGCAATCGGTTTCATACGGAACGTGGGGCAGGGCCACGAGGGTTTCTCCCAAAACGTCTCCTATTCGGGTGGAAAGGACAGCCTCGTGACACTGATCCTCGTTACGAAAGCCCTCGGAAAAGTCCCCCTCCTCTTTGCAGACACGGGGCTTGAATTTCCCGAGACATACGACAATGTCCGGGAAGTGGCAGCACGCTATGGCCTCCCCGTGACCGTGGCCCAGGGCAGAGAGGCGTTCTGGGAAGCCTTTTCGACCAGGGGGCCGCCTGCACGCGACTTCCGGTGGTGTTGCCGGGCGGCAAAACTGACACCTGTGGACAGGGTCATCAGGAACACGTGGGGCGAATGCCTCTCCTTTATCGGGCAGCGGAAGTTTGAATCGTCCCGGAGGATGGCAAGCCACCGCGTGTGGAGGAACCCGCACATCCCGGCCCAGGTCTCGGCGGCACCCATCCACAACTGGACGGCCCTGCATGTCTGGCTGTACCTCTTCCGGGAGAAAGCGCCCTATAACAGGCTTTACGAGCAGGGTGTCGACAGGATTGGGTGTTTCATGTGCCCTTCGAGCGACCTTGCCGTCATCCGCCACGTCATCTCCCGCTACCCGGCCCTCTGGGAGACGTGGGATACGAGGCTGAAGGAGTGGCAGAAAGCCAACAGTCTCCCCGACTCCTGGGTGGAGGATGCAGGGTGGCGAATCCGGGGTGGTTCCGGTGAAGAAGATTACAATTGTTGATTACGGCCTTGGAAACTTGCGGTCGGTCTCCAGGGGCCTCGAAAAAGCCGGGGGAAGACCGGTCATCACCACGGACCCGGCAGACGTTGCTTCTGCCGACGGGATCGTCCTGCCGGGAGTCGGGGCGTTCCGCGACGGCATGGAGCAGCTTGGAGAACTCCGGACCGTCATCCTCGAAGCATCACGGTCGGTCCCGCTGCTCGGGATATGCCTGGGGATGCAGATGATGCTCGAATGGAGCGAGGAGCAGGGACTGCACAGGGGGCTCTCGCTCGTTCCCGGGACCGTGCGCCGGTTCCCGCGGGTCAGCGGATTCAAGGTACCCCACATGGGGTGGAACTCGCTCTCCTCGGTGCGGCAGGATAATCCTCTCTTCGAGGGGATACGGCCCGGCGATTACATGTATTTTGTCCATTCCTACTATGCCGATACGAAAGATCGGTATACCCTTGCCCAGACAGAATACATCCTCCCGTTTGCGTCTTCGATATGGGACGAACGGTATGTCTTCGGAGTCCAGTTTCACCCCGAGAAGAGTGGTTCACGCGGCCTCTGCCTCCTGAAAAATTTCCTCGGGCTCCTGTGACAAAAACGGGCAATAAGAACCTGCACGGTTATTTTCTGTCGGAATACCTTACTGGTTTTCTGTTTTCCTGCCCTTCCTTGACATGCACCGTGCGATCCCCGGGTGTTTTTTCCGCCGGGGATTCCCCGTTGCATGGGCAAACCATATCAGAGATACCGGCCAACCTGTCACCATGTTTCCCTGGCTCCGGTCCCACGTGCGTGTGCTGGTGGAGCTCTCGCGGGCGATTCTCTTCCTTTTCACCTTCGTACTGGTGGTCCCTCTCCTCATCGGTGCCGTCCTCGGGATACCGGAGAGCAGGATCCTCCCCCTCATCGCATCCGCATTCATCCTGCAGGGCGCAGCCCCACCCCTCGGCCATCCCCTCGGGCTGGCTGACCCGGTCATCATCGTCCTGATGGCATCCTTTGCAGTCGGTGTGGTGACGTGCATCCTCGAGGTCTGCGATGCGCTCTCCCTGACATCGGAACGTGTTGCACGGTGGATCGGGAAAGTCGGAAAGAGCATGGAGAAACACCCGTCGATCCGCTCGTACGGCGCCATCTCCTGCATCTTCATCGCGTGGATACCCGGGATCGGGCTCTACGGCACTCCCGTGATCGCCTGGATCCTGGGATGGCAAAAGGTCCCCACTATCATCTTCACGATGGCAGGTTTCGTGATCGCTTCCGGGCTCGTTCTCACGGTGACACTCGTTGCCGAGAATATCCACCACGTCTTCTTCTGAACCATCTCCGGCACGTGGTTCCCGGTGGAAAGGAGATATCCGGAGAAATGCAGGAACCGTTATTTTCACCGGGACTCCAGGGAAAAAGGTCTCTGTACCAATATGAGCGTGTTGCGAGAGACAATCGGGAGGGGGTGCACACCCCCCGCATCGCCGGAAAAAAGATTACTCCGCCCTCATCCATGAAAATAAACGCTACTCAGGCTGTTTTTTTCATTCAATTCATTGAAAAGGCACATTCCTTCTTTTTTATCGGTCAATCCGGAACTGTTGGTGGCCGGACAAATGCACGCTGAGTTCCGCCTGGAATAGCGAAGGGGGTAAAAAGAGGTTATTCACTCACCCGGTTTGTCCGTTGTGAGGTGGAGGGTAATGATCCCGTTGCATGCCTTGCATGCATAGTACTTTTCCGTCCAGCAGGACGCGCAGGCCCACCTCCCGCAGAGGGCACATTGCCTTAGGTCTTTTTTGGGGAAGGTGTCGTTGCACAGGTCGCAGGAGTAGCGGGAGAAACTGGCAGGATCGCGCGTGGGGGAATCCCCCTGTCTCCTCACCCTCTGGATATCCTTCCTGATCCGGGAGATGAAGTCCTCTTCCTTCTTTTTTTCCGGACGGCTACCTGGGGACCTGCTTTTCCAGAGCCTCAATCCTCTCCTCCAGCCTTGTCAATTCTTCGCCGAAATCCTTTTCGAAAGCCTTGAGCGCTGCCATCCTCTCCTCGTCTTTTGCAAGGAGCGGCATCTTTTCATCCCTGAACTGCTCGGCCTGGGAACGGCGGATGAGCGACCATTCCTCGATGAGCATGTCGAACTTCCGGTCGAGGTACTCGTCGATCCGGCTCTCCAGCGGGCGGGAGATGTCCAGCCTGCCGGTAGACCCCCTGAAGTAATAATAGAGGGTAAATGCTATGACAGCGATGAGAATGAGGACGAGGAGCCCTTCGATGATCGTCATTTCCGCCTCCCCCTGATATACTCGAGCCTCTTTTCAAGTTCGGTAAGCTTTGCCGACGCAGTCGCCTCGAACCCTGCACACAGCCGGGACTCCTCCTCGAGGGAGGAGAGGCGGGATACGAGGTCCCCGAGATCCCGCCGGGTTGCGAGATCCCATTCCTCGATCAGGTACTTCATGCGACGGTCCACGTAGGAACCAAGGTAGTCCGGGCGCCTCATCGTCCCTCGAGCCCCCTCAGCTCTTTATCGAGGGCGGCAGCCCTCTTTTCGAGTGCTTTTTGGTTCTTCTCGAGGACATCGATCTGCCTGTGCACACGGTCAAGCCTCCGTTCCAGGTTTTTCAGGTGAATGGAGGTCACGAGCCCCCACTCGCTGATGATCGCCGGGAAATGCCGGTTGAAATATTCGTCGAGCCCCTTGTCCATCGTCGGGAGATGCTCATCGATGACTGCCGGTATTTCCTTTATCGATTCCAGCAGGGGATACTTCTCTGTCGTCCTGCCCGGAGTCTCGTATTCGGTCACCTGTCTCACCCCAGCCTTTCCTCTTCGCGTTTTATCTTTTCTATCATCCGGTCGAGCTTTGTGAGAGCGACCCTGCTCTCGAGCCGCTTCAACCTCTTTTCAACGGCAGTGTGCCGTGCAAATATATCGGTCTCCAGTTCCACGTTCTCCTCGTCGAGCCTTTTTAACTCCTCGAGATCCTGGGGAGATACCCGGTAGAACGGTCGTCCCCGCTGTTCCAGGTCTGCCTTGAGGAGGTTGATCTTCTCCCGTTCGAGTTCGAGCTGCGCGAGCCGTGTCCTCGAGTACATCAGGCGGAACTCCCTGATGATGAAATACACGATGATCAGGCCGATGAAAACGAGGAGATAGGGGAGGATCCCTTCGAAAATCACCCACATGTCTGTCATTGATCTGGTCTCCCGGGATTAGAGGTCTTTTTCATGGAGGCTTTTTTTCGCAGATTCGACACCTTTTTCCATCGATTCTTTTGCTTCCGACGATTTTTTCGAGATGACTTCCTTTGCCTTCTTTACATCCTTTGCGACGCTCTCTTTTGCCTTGTCTGCTGTCTTTTTGACACGTTCGGAAACGGGGGGAACCCGTGTCACCGTCACCACAGCGCCAGACATGGCACCTGCCTGTGCGATATCTTCCGGGCTTAACCTGATGTACCCCTCTTCGACCAGCTTGTCTGCAAAGACAGTGACGACAACGGGTTTCTTATCCGATCCTGCAGAAACCTCGACACTGTCGCCTTCGCTGATCCCGAGGGTCTTTAAATGCACCTCGTTGATCCTGGCCCTCCCCCTGCTTGGAAAGGCCCTTTCCTGAACTTTCAGAGTGATGGACTCCATACGTGAAGAAGATGCGCTTGCATATTATATAGTATCTGCCGGGATCCCCTGACGGAAAGAGCATGCCGGCCGCTGTTCCTTGCCGGAATTCCTCCGGCCCGGTGCATGCCATCCGGGGCAGAAACTAATTATCGTCAGCCCGCCCAGACGATCCCATGAAAAGTGCGGTTTTTTCCCTGCTCTGCATCCTCTGCCTTGTCCAGGGTGTGCTGGCGTACGAACTCACGATCCAGGCACCAAAGGAAGTCCGGGCCGGTGTCCCGATCGAGGTCACGGGGAACACGACCTTCCCGGTCGGTTACGAGTTTGACCTGGTATTGTACCGGATCCAGACGACGATGCCGGAACCTGTCTTTGAAAAGACAGTCGTTGTGAGCGATTCAAAGTCATTCGAAATCACCTTCCCGACGATGGGGCTTTCTCCCGGCGAATACAAGGTCGAGGTCAGGTTCCGCTCTGACCCGGGCTCGAAACTGAGTTCAGGCTCGGTCACGACGCGGATGCTTACAATAACGGACAGGTCGGGGGAGATCGTGATCACTTCGGCAAAAGACCAGGTGATCGGCGAAGCGCTCCGGATCGAGGGATACGTCCCGCGGGGCGGGGTTGTCACCCTGACGATGAAGGTTACCGGGCCGCAGGGCGCAGTCATCCCGCCGGAGGACATCAGGACAACGACAGTTCTTGGAAAGGACGATGGTTTCTTCAGCAGGACGATTCCCGTCAGCGAGAAGGGGAACTATTACGTGGACTTCTCCGACGTGAAGGGCTACATCACAACGGTGAGGTTCACGGTCAGTGAACCGGGCGGGACAGCAGTTCCATCCACGGAGATAACCCATGGGACGACCACGGAATCTCCGTCTCCGACAGCCACTGCAGTCTCTCCCATCCCTGTTGCGGGAGCAATTGCCGGTCTGATCATCATTGCGCTTGTTTTTTGCGTGCACAGGAGGAAGTGACAGGCAGGGGAAACCCGGTCACTTCATCCTGCGCCAGACGGAGACCTCGTAGAGCAGGAGGATGATGAGGACGAGCACACCCCCGAAAAAGAACGCGAGTGCAATATCGGCAGGGAGTGCCTGTGAGAAGGGATAGGGTTCAGGTGTCGGTGCCGGGGTCGGGGCTGCGAGAATGCCGACTGTTTTCTCTGCCTGGAAGTTTGCCCTGTCCCCCTCGCCGAATCCTGCTGTCGTAAGGCGCGACGCGGCGATAACCGCGTACGCTGCAAGCGAGGAGAGGGCAACGACACTGAAAAGGGCCGCATACCGCAGGAGGATGGATCGGATGTTCCGGACCCTCGGGGCCATGATCAGGAGCTGGTTGCGCAGCCCGTACACCTTGACCTGCCGGCCTTTCACGCTGTACTTTGTGTCCCTGACTTCGATTAACCCTGCTTCGAGGAGGTTTTCGATGTGGTATTTCACGGTCCCCATCGGCATGGCGAGGGCAGAGGCAAGGTCCCCTGCCGTTCTGGGTCCCCTCTCGAGGGCATGGAGAATATCGCCTGCTGCCTGGCTCGAGATGGCCTTTGCAATCTTCTGGGAACGCTCGTCACCGGGGACGAGTATGACCACCTCGCCATCGGGTGCGTTGGGATCCGGCTGACCGGAACCCGTATCCTCGCTGCTGCTCTCCATATTTTCCTCCCCGCTTACGTTCCGAGTGATGCGATAATCTTCTGCTTTCCGATGGCGAGTGCTTCCTCGATCTTCTCGACAGCGGGGCCGCCACCCCTCGCCATTGCGGGGGATCCTCCGCCTTTCCCTCCGAGGACCGCACACACATCCTTTATGAGCTCACCGGCATTGACCCTGTCTGACCCTGACATGAGCAGGACGGTAGCCTGGTCCGAACCGCTGGCAAGGAGTGCAACGCCGCCGCGGGCCGCAATTTCATGACCGATCGTGGCAAGTTCCTTGCCTGAAAGGTCGATCCGCCTGACAAGGACAGGGGTATTGCCCACGACCTCGGCAGCAAGGGATTTCTTCTCGAGTTCAGCGATACGCTGCCGAAGCCGCTCTATCTCCTTCTTCTGGGCCTTCCACTCGGAGAAGAACCTGTTCACGGTTGCAGGCAGGTACTCGTTCTGGACGGAGAGGATTTCTGCTGACCCGGAGAGGATCTTCTCGATACGGTGCACGTACTCGACTGCTGCAAGGCCGGCGGCGAACTCGAGACGCTCGATCCCGTCCTGGATGTGTTCCACCCTGATGACCTTGATGAACCCGACATCCCCCGTGCTGCGGCAGTGTGTTCCTGCACAGGCCTCGACATCTCCTGCCACCCGCACGACGCGGATCTCCTTTCCGGGGGGGACGCCGCCCTGGTAGAGGGAGAACCCGTACATCTGCTCTGCCTTCGTCCTGTCGAGGTACTTGACATCGATGGGGAGGTCTGCCATGACCATCCGGTTTGCAGCGATCTCTATCTTGCGCAGTTCATCCGGCGTGATGTGCTTGTAGTGCCTGATATCGAGGCGCGAGCTCTCCGGCCCCTTCTGTGCACCGGCCTGGTGGATGTGGGCCCCGAGAACCTCCTTTGAGGCATGCAGGAGGATGTGGGTTGCCGTGTGGTGGCGCATCAGGGACCACCGGCGTTCCTCGTCGATGATACCCTTCACGTGGTCTCCCCGGCGAAGGACCCCGCCGGTCACGTGGTGGAGGATGACGTCTCCTACCTTCCGGACATCGTCGACCTTGACCATGTTCTCTGCAGAGATCAGCATCCCCGTATCGGAGGGCTGCCCACCCCCCTCGGGGTAGAAAAGGGTCTGGTCCATGACCGCGTAACCGTCGAAGAAGTCGATGACCATGGCATCGAACTCCATGTCGGAAGGCTGCTCGTAGTAGAGCCTCCTCGTTGCAGGAAGCATCGAAATCCTCTCGCTGTACCGGGCAAAGGGATCCTCCTCCTCTTCCGGCTCGGACTCCGAGTGCATCTCGGCGATGAGCGAGTAGAAGTTGTCCGGGAGTTCGACAACGGCTCCTTCCGCGGTTGCAACCTCCCTGATGATCTCGGGCGGGATACCATGGGAGTCGTAGAGCGTGATCACCTCCCGGAGGGGGACACGTTCACGCCTCGATTTATATGTCCGGGCAATCCTCTGGACGATCTTTGTTCCCCTCTCGAGCGTGGCATTGCTCTTTTCCACCTCGCGCTCGACGATCTCGCGGACGATGCAGATGTCCTGCTCGAATGCACCCGTTCCGACAATTTTCATCTGCTCCTCGATCAGGTCAGCAAGGGACTCCTTTATCCCGAGTTCCTTCATCATCCGGAGCGTGCGGCGCAGGACGAGCCGGACGAGGTAGCCCTCCCGCACATTCGAGGGGACGATGCAGTCCCCGAGCATGTACGCGAGGCACCGGGTATGGTCCACGATGGCGTATACCTTCTCCACCGGGGCAATCATCCGGTCGAGCCGCTCGATGGGCACGTCGATTGCGGTTGCAACCTTCTTGCGCAGCTGCCAGAGGTTTGTCCCGGATATATCCATCACCCCGGCAAACCGCGCATTCAGGGAGAGGATCTTGGTGTACTCCTTGTCCTCGAGGGCGTGTGCAAGGCCGGCTGCTTCCATCACCCTGCTGACCATCTCCGGGAAGACTGCATCGTATATGGTCGGGGAACCCCTCGATGCCCAGACGAACCTCTCCAGTCCGTAACCCGTGTCCACGATGTAATTGGACATGGGGTAGTACGTCTCCCCGCCGAGATCGATACCGGGCTTGCCGGTCTTTGTCCGCCCGAGGTTCATGAACACGAGCGTGGCGACCTCAAGTCCCCCTATCAGGACTTCGAGGCTCGGCCCTGCGTTCCCGCCGCCTATCCAGGGGTGCTCCTTGTAGGTCACGCGCGAGAGATCCGCGCCGATCGACGAGAGGAACTTTTCGCAAAGCTCGACTGTCCTTTCCTTCCAGTATATCTCCTCGCCCTCGCGGTTGAACGCATGGTGCGCCATCATCTCGAAGAGGGTGAGGTGGCGCCCCGACCTGCCGACCGAGTCGAGGTCGTTGAGCCTGATGCAGGGCTGGGAGATGGTCAGCGGGTTGGCGGGTGGTGGCACGATACCGCTCGTTACCCACGGCTGGAAATCGGCGATGGAGGCTATGGTGAGATAAATATCGTCCCTCCACCGTGCTGCAACAGGGTACCTCGCAATCCGGGTGTGACCATTCTGCTCGAAGAAGGAGAGGAACGCCTCCCGCATCTCGTCGACGGTGTGGCACCTGAAAACCGGTGCCCCGATGAACCTGTATGTCTCGCACGGGGCATCGCCACACGTCAGGGTATCAGGGTCCCGTGTCCAGAACGCTGCACCACACCTGGAGCATATTTTGCGGGTGAGCCCCTGGGTCTTGAAATATTCGAGCTGGTACTCCTCTTCGAGCATAAAACCACGTGTTCTGATTTAATTCGGCTTGAAACGATAAAAATTGTTGGCTTTACCCACGCTTTTGTATCCACCTCTCCTGGTACCATTCCGCAACCTGCCGGAACCCGCCGGCAGTTGCTGCCAGGCGGACCGCGAGGAGGTGCCAGCAGAGTCCCCGGCGGTAGAGGTGATCGTGGCACGTGCAGAAATCGTCCTCGACGATGTACTGGTCCGACTTCCCGGCAACAACGACGAAGTCCCTGTACTGCATCACCCGGCCGGAATCGATGGCTTCGAGTGCCTTTTTTCCCCGCTCACCGTATATCCGGAGGAGTTCCTCCCGGAGCCGGGGGGTCAGGCAGCGCTCCTCTTTTAGTCGTTCCCAGAACTCGTCGGGTTCCATGTCCTGACAACCGGCGGATCGTCGATGTATGTCCACCCCATCCGCTCTGCAAGCGCCCTCATGCCCGGGGACTCGAGGGCATAGTGGGTTGCTTCGAGCAGCGGGAGGGGAGATTCCCGAGCAACGGAATGTTTCAGATCGGCAGACAGGAATGCACGTGCCCCCTTGCGGGCAGCCTCCGAGATGAGATCCGGGGAGAATGCGGATCCCCCTGCAAGGGCAAGTCTCCCCGGGAGGTCCGGGTTGCCCCACGTGACAACAGGGCTGTCCAGAATCCCTGCAATGTCCAAAGGGGAGAGGGGGCAGTCGCCGACGACACCAAGGGAAAGGGGTTGGATGTTCTCCATCCGGAGAAGTTTTGCGAGTGCATCGTTGATCCCGCCGGGTGCGTGGTCGAAATTGGAATGGATGACGTAGATGTGCATCCCTGACGAAAGGACAGGCCGGAGGAGTGATGCGAGGGCCCCAGCCACGGATGTCACGGGTGTCCAGAGGGGCGTATGATGCACGACAAGCATATCCGAGCCGGAACCAACCGCTTCCCGGAGGACAGCGGGGGTCGCATCGAGTGCACAGGAGATCCTTTCTATGTCCCTGTCACCCTCGACAACGAGTCCTATCCGTCCCAGATCCCACTCCTCGGCAAGGCCGGGAGGTGCAATGTCCTCCATGAGGGCGAGGAACTGCGAGATATCCATCACTATGGTGTGTGCACGGGGGATAATCAAAGGTTTATTACTATGAGTAATACGAAACATCTATAAATATTCATTTTAAAACATCATGCCATGCGCAAGACCATCCAGGAGATAAACGAACGGATTAAGGAGGGTAATGCACGGGTGGTCACTGCCGAGGAGATGCCGCAGATCGTCGCGGAACTCGGCGAAGAGGGAGCCCTTGCAGAGGTAGACGTGGTCACGACAGGGACTTTCGGGGCAATGTGTTCCTCGGGATGTTTTTTCAACTTCGGCCATGCCGACCCCCCGATCCGGATGGAGAAGGTCTGGCTCAACGACGTGGAGGCATATGCAGGTATCGCAGCCGTCGATGCGTACCTGGGAGCGACCGAGAAGTCCACGACGAGGGAGGAGAACTACGGGGGAGCCCATGTCCTCGAGGATCTCGCTGCCGGAAGGTCGGTGGAACTGCGGGCCATATCGAGGGGAACCGACTGTTACCCCCGGCGCACCATCACGACCGAGATCCTGCTCGAGAACTGTAACCAGGCCATCATGGTCAACCCGAGGAACGGGTACCAGAGATACAATGCTGCCGGCAACTCGGGTGACCGTGTCCTGCACACGTACATGGGCATGCTCCTCCCGTCCCTTGGAAATATCACCTACTCGGGGGCGGGTGTACTCAACCCGCTCGCAAACGACCCGCACTTGCGCGTCATCGGGCAGGGAGTTCCCTGTTTTCTCGGCGGTGCAGAGGGGATGGTCGTTGGCGAGGGGACGCAGGCATCCCCGGCGACCGGGTTTGGAACCCTCATGGTAACCGGGGACCTCAAAAAGATGAAAACCGAGTACCTCCGGGCAGCCACGATGACAGGGTACGGGGTCACGCTCTACGTGGGGCTCGGAATTCCTATCCCCATCCTGGATATTGAGACCGTGCGGAGCACAGCCGTGCGCGACGAGGACATATGGGTCGATATTATCGATTACAGCGTCCCCTCGCGTTCCCGACCGTCCCTCGGGCGTGTCTCCTATGCCATGCTCCGGAGCGGGCGGGTGGAGATCGGCGGAGAAGAGATCCGCACGTCGTCCCTGTCGAGTTTCCGCCGGGCGAGGATGGTCGCAGCGGAGCTGAAGGGATGGGTAGAGTCCGGCAGGATGACACTCGCACTCCCCACGAGGCCGCTCGATCCCGGGCGGAAGGCAGAACCGATGAAGGAGACGGTCCAGGGCCCGCGCGTTCTCCAGATCATGGAGAGGCGTGTCGCGACGATCGGGGAAGACGAACCCATCAGGGACGCGGCAGCAAAGCTCCTGAAGGGAGAGACCAACCATCTCCCGGTCGTCAACGGAAACGGGGTCCTCGTCGGTATCGTGACGACGTATGACATCTCGAAAGCCGTGGTCAACCCGGGGAAAGGGAACTTTGTCAGGGACATCATGAAACGGAAAGTGATAACCACGACTCCGGAGGAGTCTGTCGATATCGCGATCCGCAAGCTCGAAAAGTATAATATCAGTGCCCTCCCCGTCGTTGACAGGGAGATGCACGTCGTCGGGATACTCACGGCAATGGACCTTGGCAAGCTCTTCGGGGGGAGGTGGCTCAAGTGAAGCTCCTTGTCACTTTCTCCCGGAAGGAGGGCAGAAAACCCATCATCGCGCAGGTCGTCAGGGACACCGGTGTCCTTGTCAACGTCGAGCGCGCCCTGATCGATTCGAGCGAGGGCGAGGCCCTCATCGACATTCCCGACGAGTCGTGTCGCATCGTGAAGGACAGGCTCACCGATCTCGGGGCATCAGTCCGCATCCTCGAGGAGGAGATCATCCTCGACGAGACCGAGTGCGTGGACTGCGGTGCGTGCATCAGCATCTGTCCCCAGGAGGTCTTCTCCTTCGACAGCGATTTCAGGCTGCAGATGGACGCCAGAAAATGTGTCCTCTGCGGAAGGTGCATCGAGATCTGCCCTCACCGTGCCCTGTCGCGGAAAGGACCGGCCTGAGAGCCGCCCGGAATGACGGAGAGGAGATAATTTACCTTCTCCCGCGTTTTTCTGCTTCGAACAGTCCGTTCCGGCCAATCCACTTTTTCTGGAAGAGGTCGTACGCCTTCCACAGGGCACCCCTGCGGATGAGAGCCATGCGCGTGATCCGGGGAGGCGTCTCCCGGAAGAGCAATTCTTTCTCCCTGCCCGGTTTCCCGCCGGGGTCTGCAAGTTTCGAGAAGACGAGTTCTCCCTTTTGCCGGGGGAGGTTGACCGCGACCGAGATGTGAAGGATCCGCTTCGACGGGGGTATATCGATGGGGTTGCTTTTTTTGGAAAACGGGGCAAGGGCATCGCTCACAGCGCGGGCAAACGCGGTGAGTGTCGCATCCTCCTGCAGGAGGAGCGAGACTGCAAGTCCCCGTTTTCCCCTGAAGAGATGGAGATCCACCGGGTGGACGACCCGGGTCATGGAAAGGGACGCAACAGCCCGGTCGAGAACTGCCACGATATCCGTGCCGGGGTGGAGCAGAAGTGGGCCGCAGAGGGTGACATGAGGGAAGAAACGCTGGTCACGGGCCAGTCCCACCTCCTGTGCGACAAGATCCTGCAACCTCTCCAGTCCGGGCCACTCGACGCAGAGGACGACGATATAGGCCGGGAGCCGGCGGGCCCCGGTGCGGGACCGGCGATGGCCCGCATGCATCCATGACACCATCTCTCTCCCAGAGGTCTTGATTGCGGGTGTGAATAACCTGTTCGGAATACACCGGGGTACACTCGGGGTTTTTTCCCCTGCAGGGACAATACCAGACTGTTGTGATTCGTCACCGGTTTGCCTTCAGGGAGACAATCGCCACGATCCTTGCAGAACGGGACGAGGACGTGGAGGCCGCGCGGCGGGGGCTGATGAGTGCCCGGCAGGACCTGGAACGGTATATCGCAGGTGACCCTTTTTTCGTGGCAACCCTGGAACCATACCCTCTCCATACCGGGATTGCCATCGTGGACAGGATGGCGGATGCCGGTGTATCGGCAGGTGTCGGTCCCATGGCAGCAGTGGCCGGTGCGATAGCCCGTGCAGGTGTCGAGGAGATGATCCGGGGAGGAGCACGCCTCGCAGTCATCGACAACGGCGGGGATATCGCGCTCGTCTCGGACCGGACCCTCACAGTCGGTATCCATGCCGGGACATCCCCCTACAGCGACACCATTGCCTTCCGGGTTCCCCCGCAGGACCGTATCCTCGGGATATGCACGTCTTCTGCAACGGTGGGACCGTCGATATCCTTCGGGTCTGCGGACGCCGTCTGCGTCATCTCCCCTGACCCGTGCCTTGCCGATGCATGGGCAACGGCGCTCTGCAATTCTGTCTCGCGAGAAGACCAGCACATGCTCGGGCGTGTCCCCTGGGATCGCATAGAGGGAGTCCTCGTGATCGAGGGGAACTGGATACACAAGGAAGGGACGCTTCCCCCCATCGTCAGGGCACGCGTCGACCGGGACCTCGTCACCGGTGGTCCCTGGTAGGAAAAGAACGATGGCACAAAAGATTCTTGTCGTGGACGATAACCCGGGAATAACCGGTATCCTCAAAATGTTCTCCGGGATGGAAGGAGCCATCGTTCATACTGCCGCAGGCGGAGAGGAATGCCTTGCCATGGTCTCCCGCGAAAAACACGCCATTGTCCTCCCTGACATTGTCATGTGCATTCATGCGGATTCGTCGATGAACCGGAGAGCTTTATCGTAGGCGTCCTTCTCCCGGAAGTTGGCAAGGATTCTCTCCCCGTCACCGACACTGATGACCGGCTGGCCTTCTTCCACCCGGAACATGACCACGAAAAGGTCCAGCTCGGTGAGAAGAACACCATGGGCAAGCGCAGATGCGGGCTGGAGGAGAAGCCTCTCCAGTTCGAGTTCACCCGGGGCCTTCCTGTAAAAGTAGTAATACACCTGGAATGCATTCAGGAAATCGGAGACAAGGAGCTGGCGGCGGACGGCCGGGTCAAGCATGTCGAGTTCCCCTGCAAGGGCATCGACATCTTCCCCGACCCTCTCGAGGATATCATCCGCGATGTCTGCAAGTTCACCCTGGGACAGCTTCCCCTCGTCCTCCTGCTGCATGACTGGGAGGTGGACTCTCCGGATGCATATAGGTAGTGCGACCGCTGGAGACATGCAAGACCGTGGGATCGGGTTTTTCCCCTGTGCATTCAGGCAGTGCAGAGGGAAAAGGGGAACCGTGAACGTGCAGGGGACGCGGTAGGGGTACCACGAGAATTATCATTTCGGATGCGGTACCTTATGCACCAGCAGGCCATGAGGGAAGAAGATCTGGACTGGGAGGTTTACCACCTCATCGTGGCAGACCCTGCGCGCGATGCCGGGTTCCTTGCTGCTCACCTCGGGCGTTCACCGTCCGAGATCCAGGCATCGCTCCAACGGCTCGAGAGGGCATTCCTCATCGAACAGGGGGATGGAGGTAGTTTTCGGGTTCTCTCCGTCCAGGAGATGCTCATCCGCTGCCAGGCACGTTACTGCAGGGATATCCCGTTTGTCATCGAGGGAGGCGTCATCAAGCTGAAAAATGACCGGGAGCCGGACGAATGAAGGATGTCCGCGTGCTCCGCCTCGGGCACCGCCCCGAAAGGGACCAGAGAGTGACAACGCACGTCGGCCTGACAGCCCGCGCCCTCGGCGCCCGGGGGATGTACCTCGCGGGACGGGATGCAGGAATTGTTGCAGGGATTCGGGACGTTGTCTCCCGCTGGGGCGGCGATTTCTTCGTCGAGGACGGCGTCCCGTGGAAGAAGTGCATCCGGGAATGGAAGGCGTCCGGTGGGGTCGTTGTCCACCTGACGATGTACGGCGAGCCTGTCCAGGAACGGGTGGCGGATATCCGGGAGAATGACCGGATACTCGTCGTCGTCGGTGCCGAGAAGGTACCCGGGGAGATCTACCTTCTTGCCGATTACAACATCGCGGTGACGAACCAGCCGCACTCGGAAGTTGCAGGGCTCGCTGTCTTTCTCGATCGCCTGTTCGAGGGAAGGGAACTCGCGTGGGAGTTTCCCGGGGCACGGATCAGGGTCGTTCCCTCGCCGAGGGGGAAACGGTGCGAGGAGATATGAACCCTTCCATCCTCGTGATGGGTTTTTCCACGCGCCACGTGGCTCAGTCCGCGCACGAGGCCGGGTACACCGTGTATGCAGTCGACCATTTCTGTGACCAGGACCTTTCCTGGTATACCCGGGACAGGATACGCTTCGATGAGCTGGCCGATCTGCCCTCGGCCGTCCAGGAAATGTGCGGCAAGTACCGGATCGACTGGGCAGTTCCCACATCGGGCGCAGAAACCCTTGCACACGGTTTGCCCGTTCTTGGAATATCCCCGGAGGTGGCGGCAAGGTTCCTCGACAAGGTGTCCACGCAGGAGTTCTTCGAATCACTCGGGGTTCCTGTCCCCCGGTTGCTCCCCGATGGCCAGTATCCTGCCATGATCAAGCCGCGATCCGGTTCGGGAGGGTGGAGGAACAGGGTCGTGTGCTCCCGTGAGGAAGAATCCCTGTGGCACGAAGAGTTCGAAGGGATGGAATCGATATCGCAGGAAATCGTCAGCGGCATACCGGCGTCCGTTTCGTGCCTTGCGGACGGGAAGGGAAACGCCCGTGCACTCGCTGCAAACAGGCAGATCCTCCGGGATGAAGGAGTGTCGGCATTTGGGTTCTGCGGGTCGCAAACACCCCTCGAACATCCCCTCGCGCCACGGATGATCGCGTATGCGGAAAAGGTCGCAGCATCATCCGGGTGTTGCGGGTCCCTCGGTGTCGACTTTGTCATCGGGGAGGATATCCACGCGATCGAGGTAAACCCCCGGTTCCAGGCAACTCTCGATACCGTGGAGAGATCTCTTGGCCTTAACCTCTTTTCAGCCCATGTCCGGGCCTGCCGGGGAGAGCTTCCGGACAAGGTACCAAACCCGTCCTGTTTTTGCATCCGTCGCATCCTCTTTGCCGAAAGGGAATGCACGGTCAGCGGGGATCTCTCCGGACTCTCCCCTGCCGTCTCCGATATACCGTGGCCGGGCACGTTTTTCGAGGAGGGCCAGGCGGTGGTCAGCGTGTACGGGTGGGGACCCACACCGGAGAGTGCCATGCACCACCTGGATAGACATATCAGGAGAGTAAGACAATACATTCGGTGAAGGTCCTATGGAAGATATACTCGCTACTCCGGCGATCCACACGTACCTGGACCGGCTGGTCGGGGAGGAGGGGATCTCCCTCATCGAGAGCTTTCCGGGAGACGGGGAGTACTCCGATGAGGAACTTGCAGAAAAGACCGGGATTAACCTCAATTCCGTCAGGCATACACTTTACACGCTTTACGAGAAACGGCTCGCGGAGTACCGCCGGATCAAGAACAACGAGACCGGGTGGCTCACGTACCTCTGGCAGCTGCGGATGGACAGGATCTACGAGGTGATCGCAGAAGACATGGCACAGGTCCTCGAAAAACTCGAGGCCCGTGCACGGTTCGAGGAAGAGAACGATTTCTATATCTGCAAGTCCTGTGGCGATATATTTACGTTTGACATGGCAATGGACTCGGAATTCAAGTGTCCCTCCTGCGACAATCCCCTCGAACACTTCGACAACGAAATCCTCCTCCGGGCCCTGAAAAAGAGGATCCAGGCCATCAAAGAATCACTGTGCAATGCCTGACCGGCGTGACGAGTGGCGGGAACTCCTGGAGAGGGCGGGGTGCAGCCGGAGAGTTATCCGGCATTGCGATACAGTCTGTGACCTTGCCCTCGGTTTCTTTGTACCCGGTATCATGGACCGGGAGATTCTTCTTACAGGTGCAATGCTCCATGATATCGGCAGGGGTTTCACGCACGACCTCACCCACGCTCAGAAGGGTGCAGCGTACTGCCGGGAACAGGGCCTCCCGGACGGGATTGTGCGGATCGTCGAGTGTCATACCGGGGCAGGGCTGACAGCAGACGAATGCACGCTCCTCCGCCTCCTGCCCGTCGACTGCATCCCCCGGACACCCGAGGAGAAGGTGGTTGCCAATGCGGACAACCTCGTTGCCGATGCGCATGTCATCGGGATCGGAGAAAGGATGATGAGGGCTTGCAACCTCCCCCGGAAGGTGAAAAGGCGGATCTTCCGCCTGTGGCTGGAGATGGAGCTTTTCCGGGACTGTGCATGACGGGGAGTCATGTCCCTGGGGACCCACTCCTGAAACGTCGCTTACCCGCTCGGATTAACCGGGTGTGATTCCACTGTTCCCAATAATCACAGGACGATCTTCCTGACCTGGGGAAGGTGCCGGACACCCTCGATGACCCGGGGCGGGAAATCACCCTCGATGATGATCACGAGTTTCGGGTCCTCGGAGAGGAGAGGGTCCGTGACGTATATCTGCCTGATGGAGAGCCCGGCTTCCGATATGACACGCACGGCTTCGCTGACGATCCCCTTTTCCGTTGCATCCCGCGGATAGATCGTCATCACCGAGAGACCGAGGTGGTCAGCCACGCGGGAGAGGTCGGGAGTCACCCGCATGTGGGAAAAAACTGTCCGGTGGAGGGGGAGGGAGAGGATACGCTGCGCTGTCGCATCAACGACCCGCCTGTCCGTGTGGATTGCCTTTGCCACCTGCGTGGACGGTATCTCGAGTCCGTTGCAGTTTATCCGGCCCCGTTCGTTCACCGAGAACCCGTTTTCAAGGAGAAAAGTAACGACTTTTGCCTGGGAGGGGGAATCAGAAAATTCCCGGATGATCTCCGACCACATAATGATTGAGTATTCGCGCGTGAGAATAAATATACACCACTGAGTGTTTCCATTCATCGATGTCCTTCCGGGCATGCTGGTGGGCGTTTTTCTCCGGTCCCATGCGGGGAGCCGGGTGCAGGTGCCATCCCGCCAAGCAGGTGATGGATAACCTTATTTTGAAAACGCATCCATGTATTATGGCACGCGCGAGGGTTGCCGAGCCAGGTCAAAGGCGCCAGCTTGAGGGGCTGGTCTCGAAGGAGTTCTTGGGTTCAAATCCCATCCCTCGCATTCGAACACCATGTTCTTTTCTCCACAGTTTCTTTTCAATGAAAACCCCCTTTTTCGATCTTCTTCATGCATTTGGGGGTCTGCCCGGAAAACCTGTTTCCTGGGAATATTACGAACGGGTCTGGCGCTAAGAAGCATGCTGTCATTCTGGACTGTCCATGGCCAGTGATGGAGATGAAGTTTCATCAAGAATAGCGGGCTCTCTCTACCATGGCATTGTGACGCGTTGCATCATCAGGAGGAGACCTGTTGGTGTCTCTGCAGCAAGGACTACGAGACTTCTGTTTTGTATCCGCCGATCAAAAAATCTTATCACAACAAAGAGGAAATATCTCCCTTCTCCACCGGGAAGAAATGGTGGGGTGGTTTCCGGGCACGATGTTTGCACCTTTGCACCCGGTTTGCACCCGGAAAATGCAAACGACAAGTATGGATATTCTTTCCCGGATCCGGAAATGGGGACACTGTACCTGAGAGGTACCTCTTCACGTGCATCTTTGCACCATTTACAGGGAGCGCAGACCACGAATGCAGAACAGGATAGTCTCTCTCCCGGTGCGTGCGATCCTGCACATGGTGCAAAGGTTGCCGAGAAATATCGGGAAAAGGTTCCGATCGCGAATCCGGACGTGCAGGATAGTTCCCACGTTTGCACCAGCGGGGTGCAAACGTATGCAAACGTGCAAAAGTGGTGCAAAGATGAGACAGCCGTTCCGCGTGGATCCGTTCCCGGTAGAACATGTGCACCGGGAAAGAGACGCAGCCTCCCGTATCCGGAGCATCAGGCCGGAATGTGCGACGGTTCTGCGCGAGGGTAGTGCATGGAATGGTGACGTCCGGGGAAGGCGGAGGGTGGAGGAGAGGACGCTGCCGGGGACCCTGCCGGCATTTCTTTTCTCCGGCATCCGGTTCGAAACCGGCAAAGGCTGTAAATCTCGTGGGACTCACCTTTTGATATGACGAAACGGGCGATTATCAGACAAGCGGCTGAGGTTCGACTCCATGCGTGGCCGGGAGCTGAGCATTGCTGATGACCACCCGGGCAGGTGCCTGGCGGACCTTTTCGAGGATCAGGTCCCTGCCTGCACGCGTCATCGCAAAGACAGGGATCGAGACCCCCGCCTGGAGCAATGCCCGTGGGCCTGCCACGTTCCTGACGTGGCGGGACGCACATGCGGTAATGATATCTGCACTGGTCGCAAGGATGCGAGCTTCCTCTTCCGTTACCCCGGTCGTGTGGACTGCGATGACGAGGGTCCCGGGATATTCCTCCCGTACTGACCGGGCGTCCCCGGCGGATGCCACGGTGACACCGATACGGGAATAGCCCATCTCCCGGGCCATCCGGACACCCCCGGCCTGGTCGATGGAGGCAGCGGCAGGGTCACATACGGTTCCCCCTTTTTCCTGGATCCTCCGGATTACCTGTGGAATCGGCGAGGTGCGGACAAGCCCCGACATCCTCCCGCCGATGCCCTGGACGAGGGACGGGCGCGTGACGATGACAGTTCCTGCACCGTCACACGCGATGACCACGCAATCGAGGAGGCCGGAAGAGAGCCCGCAGGAGAGGAGCTCCGATGCGCCGAAACCCACGTAGTCTCCATCGGCCTCGACTGCCCTGTCCGGCGTGCACATCCCGAACGCCCGTATCCTGTACTCCATGTTCTCCCCGATTGCCCCGGAAGTGATGACAGGGACCGGTTTTCCGAACCGGCGTGCGAGCGGGCATTCGCTGATCAGGGGTTCCCCCACGGAAATGACCTTTCCATTCCGGATCACGACCCGGGCTTTCCCGATGGCCTCGATGACGTGCTCGTCACGTGCGGGCTCTGTCATGTTCTCCGGAATTTTTCCCTTGCGGATGAGATAAGGATGACTGTAATATCCTGCAATCAGGCATCCTTCTTCAGCCTCAGGGAAACCGCGATTCCTCCTGATACTGCCAGGGAGACAACGACAATGAGTGCAGGAACAGGCGCAGTCTGCGTCGGAGTGGGACTCGTTGTCCGTTCGGGGGAGGGCGTCGGTATGGTCGTTGCAGTGGTACTGGTCGCGGTCACGGTTGTCGGCGGAGGTGTCGGTGTCGGGGTAACCTGTGTCATTATCGAGAGTTCGACATTATCGATATAGCCCTCGGAATATGATCCCGGGAGGTAGTCTCCCTTCGTCGTTATTGCCAGCCGGTCCATGAAGAGCAGTTCCTTTGCCACGGGGACAAAGTAGCCAAAGACGACTTCTCCGGTATCCTTCCGAACGACCTTGATGTCTGCATTGCGGAGTTCCCTGTTGTATCGCACCGTTACGTGGTACGTGGTATTCTCCCGGAACTCGACCGTGTCGCATCCCGTCAGGCTTCCACAGTAGGAAGCATAGTAACTGGATATCTCCCGCAACTGGTTGTTCTGGTCAATGACACGCAACGAGAAAAGTTTCCCGTATTTTCCGTTCTCAAGGGCAGAAAGGATCGTCGTCCCCCGCGTAAAGTCCATCTCGGAGCTCGTGAGCCCGAACCGGAACGCACTGTTCGGCTGGGATACAAGGACGATAACGTCGTAGTCGAGGGTAAAGGACTGGTCATCGTACCCGAGGGGCACGTACGAGTAACCGTTTGTTCCNCCCTCCGTCCTGAAATGGTACATCTCCCGGTCACTGTCCCAGTAATACCGCGAGGGACTGTTCGTCATCCAGCCCGGGTTCTCTGAAAAGTCTGTTTTGTAAAGGACAACACTCTGGATGTCTGCCCAGGCAGGGACAATNAGCCCTGCCATGCAGATTACCAGGAAAAGGAACGGAAATGACCTTGACCACTGCACGTCTGTCTCACCTCAGGTTTACTTGGAAACTCGATTACGATCCCCCTCCAGGACAGGAACCGGCAGGTATCCGGGCAACCGGGGGAATAACATCCGGAAAGGACAACCACTGAAGGGAATTGTTGCTGTGAATGGTAAGTCCCCACCCTCTATATTTTTTACGAATTGGATGGTTCTTTCCCCCTCCTTGTGCATCCCCGGGGCTCAATCACCAAAGAGAGGGGAATATAATTAATTATCTGGGTGACACATCCAGTATGAGGGGTAGAAATCTCAAGTGTTCCTGAGTGATTCCCATCCGGGGGACTTCTGCTGATGGACGGGGAGATCTATTACAACCGTGGTATCGCGTACCACAAGAAGGGACTTTTTGACGAAGCAATCGCCGATTACACCCGGGCCATCGAGATCAATCCTGACGATGCGGAGGCATACCATAACAGGGGTGTGGCAAAAGCAGGCAAGCATGACTACCCGGGAGCAATTGAAGATTACAGCGCAGCCATCAGGATAAACCCCCATTTTTCCGAGGCTTTTTACAACCGCGGAGTTGCCTATTCCCTCCTGAACCGGCCGGAAAATGCAATATCCGATTTCACGAGTGCGGTCAACCTCGACACGGACTTTGTGGAGGCTTACTACAACAGGGGACTTGAGTATGCACGGATCGGGGAATATGAACTTGCCATCGCTGACTTTTCGAAGGCAATCTCCCTAAACCCGTCCTACGCGGCGGCCTACAATAACAGGGGAGTTATCTATGCCCGCAGGGGGATGCACGAGAAGGCCATCGAGGACTATACACGGGCATTCGAACTCGATCCCTCGTTTTCCGAGGCCCTCTTCAACCGCGGAATCGAATTCTCCCGCCTGGGCCACTTCGAGGACGCGATCGCTGACTATACGAGGGCCCTTGAGATCACGCCGGAAAAAGCAGATATCCTCTACAACCGGGGCCTCGCATACGGCAAGCTCGGGCAGTCCGAGGCTGCGATTGCAGATTACCTCCAGTGCCTCGAGAAGAACCCCGCCTATGCGGAGGCCCACAACAATCTCGGGGTTGAATACAGCCATCTCGGCCTCCTCGAGACTGCCCTTGACCATTATGCAAAGGCAATAGAGATCAACCCCTCGTTCGTGGAGGCCTATAACAACAGGGGGGTGCTCTTCAACCGCATGGGCAGGTTTGACGAAGCGATAGCTGAGTTTTCACGGGCACTCGAGATAATCTCGGAGGAGACGCAGGCAGAAGCAGTCACCGCGCAACCGGAGGCCTCCCTTTCCGGGATGGCGGCAGAGACAGCTCCCGGCCAGGGTGTCCCCGGCGAGGAGGAAAAGGGAGAAACAACCGTTCCCCCGGTGGAAGAACTGGTGGAAGACCCTGCAATCCGGCAGCTGACCGATGAGATAAACCGGTCTCCCGATGACCCCGAACTCTACAACCGGAGGGGTGTCGAATACTCAAGGCTCGGGCAGTCCGAAAAGGCAATCGAGGATTTTACACGCGCCATCGATATCGATCCCGGTTACATCGAGGCATATTTCAACAGGGGCAACGAGTATGACCGGCTCGGAATGGTGGACGAAGCGATCGCTGATTATACCCACGCCCTGAAGATCAACCCCAAGTTTGCCGAGGCGTGTTTTGCCCGTGGTATCGAGTACCAGAAAGCCAACCTCTCTGACAGGGCCATATCCGAGTTTACGAAGGCACTCGAGATCCGGCCTGCATACCCGGACGCGCTCTACCACAGGGGATGCGAATTTGCAAAAATAGGCCTCTCCGACATGGCTGTCAGGGACTTTTCGCGGGCACTGGAGATACGGGGCCAGTTTTTCGAGGCCCTCGTCGCACGTGCCGAACAGTATTCCCGGAAGGGCCTGTCGGAGCGTGCAACAGAGGACCTGACAGCGGCACTCGCCCTCGAGCCCACCAGTGCCGGGCTGTACGTCCGGAGAGGTATCGAGCAGTCCCGTTCCGGGAAGATAGAGGAGGCTCTTGCCGATTTTTCGAAGGCAATCGGGATGGAGCCCTCGAACGCGGATGCATACTTCCAGAGAGCCCTGATCCTGCAGAAACAGGGTCGCTTCGAGGAGTCTGCAAGCGACATCTCCCGCGTCATCGAGTTACGCCCTGCGGATGCACAGGCATACCTTATCCGCGGGCGCCAGAATTCCGAACTGGGAAATTCATCCGAGGCAATCGCCGATTTTTCCCGTGCCCTGGAGATCGACCCGCGGTTGTTCGATGCGTACATCGGGAGGGGGCAGGAGAGGAGCAGGTGCGGACAGGCAGAAAAGGCAGTAGAGGACTATTCCAATGCAATACGCCTCAATGGCCGCTCCGTGGAAGCGCTCACTGCGAGGGCGACAGAGTACAGCCGGCTGGGGAGGTACGAGGATGCTGTCGAAGACCTTTCCCGGGCACTTGAACAGGCTCCGGGGGACGTAAGCATCCTCCTTGCTCGCGGCCTGCTCTACGAACGGCTGGGTATGATCGATGAGGCAATTGCCGATTACTCGAAGGTCATCGAGATCGACCCCGGTCATGAAAAGGCGTACATCAACCGCGGCAACCTCCTGGCAGGCAGGGGCCTCTCATCCGAGGCAATCGCCGACTTTTCCCGGGTTATCGAGATCAACCCCGGTAACGCGGTTGCTTTCTATAACAGGGGAATCGAGTACGGCGAGAGGGGCATGCTCGACGAGGCTATCAAGGACCTTGGGAAAGCAGTGATGCTCCGCCCTGACCTTGCAGAGGCCTATTACAACAGGGGCGTTGCCTACCACAAGAAGGGGATGCTGGAGGAAGCAATAGCCGATTATAACCGGGCCCTCGAGCTGAGCCCTGATAACGAGAAGGCCTACAATAACCGTGGGAATGCGCATGCAGCCCTCGGGATGTACGACGAGGCGATAGAGGATTTCTCGCGTGCCATCGAGTTCAACCCCGACAACCCGACGGCGTATTACAACCGGGGGATCGAGTACGGCAAGAAGGGATTGATAGAAAAGGCAATGGAGGATTTTTCACGCGCGATAGCCATCAAGCCTGACCTTGCCGAGGCCTATTACAACCGTGGTGTTGCCTACCAGAGGGTCGAGAGGTACGAGGAAGCGATCGCCGACTACTCGAGGGCCATCCAGATCTCCCCCGCCAACGAAAAAGCATACAATAACCGTGGGAATGCGCATGCAGCCCTCGGGATGTACAACGAGGCCGTCTCGGACTTCTCGCGTGCCATCGAGATCAACCCCGACAACCCGACGGCGTATTACAACCGGGGGATCGAGTACGGCAAGAAGGGGTTCTTCGATGAAGCCATTGCGGACTTCTCGAAGGCTGTCGGGCTCCGTCCGGACCTCGCCGAGGCATACTATAACATGGGCAATATCTATTACAACAGGAACATGTGCAGGGAAGCGATTCGGGAATTTGACCGGGCCCTCGGGGTAAAACCCGGTTATGCACGGGCATTCCTGAACAAGGCACTCGCGTACGAGAAACTGTCAATGACAGAGGAAGCCATCGCGGCATACGAGGGTTTCCTGAAATTTGCCCGGAATGAATCGAAGGAACTCGTCGATTTCGTCTCCCAGAGGCTGCGGGACCTCTCGCTGTCCGTGTGAGGAAGCCGGGCTTCATCCTCCCTGTAGCCTGAAGACAGGCGTTTTTGAATCCCCTTTTGAACTGTGCCTCTGTTACCTTCCTGCATTCTGAAAGGGAATGAATACTCTCTTTCCGATGTGAGCGAATCGTGAAAAACAGAAGTACTCGAAATGATGGAGAGGCAGAAAAAAACGGTGGGAGTTTTCTTACGATACCGGGACAACGCTGAACCCGCGTGCCCCGCCACGGTATTCGAGGGCACCCGGGATTATCCGGAGGCTCATCTGCCCGTCTGAATTCTCGCAGAGGTTACTGATGAGAATCTTTTGGTCCGGGGCAGAGAGGATCCTCCCCTCATCGACAAAGAGGGTCATTGTCTGGTCACCCGGGGCAATCTCGATCACGAGGGTCGAGGAGAGCCCGGAGTACGAGGGGACATTGATATCGTTGACAATGCCACTCCGTACCGGGTTTCCGTTCACGAACAGCCGGGCAGCGTCAAATTTCAAACCTGTCAGGCCATTGGCATTCACATCAATGGTTCCGCTCTCGCTCTTGTCTATGAATACCTGGACTATGTCCTGCGGGGAGAAGTCGTAACGCGTGCCCCCAATCTTGATCCAGGCGGGCCGTCCCGTGACGGTGAACTGGATGAACCCTGTCGAGAGAGTGCCCCTGCGACTTCCGGACAGGAGGACATCCACCTTTTTGGCCGGTGAGACCCTGACCGCACCGCTCTGGATGCGGGTGTCGGACCCGAACTGGTTACTGACGGTGAGGCTGACGGTATAGTCACCCTCCTTGACATAGGTGTGAACGGGATTCTGCTCGACGGAACCGGAACCATCTCCGAAGTCCCAGGAGAACGCCGTGGGAACGCCGGTCGAGAGATCGTTGAACTGGACCGTGAGCGGCGCCTCGCCCTCGGAGGGAACAACAGCAAACTGTGCCTTCGGGAGGATTCCTGCCTTTATGTAGTCTTTCTCGACTTTCTGGCCGGTCCCGAACTGGTTGCGGACGGTCAGGGCAACGGTGTATGTCCCGCTCCTTGCGTATTCATGCACGGGGTTCTGCTCGGTCGATGTCTCCCCGTCCCCGAAGTTCCACAGCCACGCCGTGGGAGACCCGCCACTCATGTCCATGAACCGGACGATGAGGGGAACCTGCCCGGTTCTCGGTTCGCCGATGAAACCGGCCTGGGGTGGTGCAGGGCTCACCGGTCCCGGGGGAGATGCCGTTACGACAGGAATGACCTCTGAAGGTGCCGGTGTCGCTGTAACGGGGACTGTCTCAACGGTCGTGACGGCTATCGTCGGAGGAGTACCGGAGGGTGCCCTGTCACTGAATACAACGATCTCCCCTTTCGAACCGGAATAGACGACTTCCACGAGGTCAGGCGTGCCCGGCCCGTCATACAGGACGCGCACCGTCTTTCCCTGGGTCCATGGCCAGTCCTGGGAGTGGAGGAAGGAGATGTAATTCGGGGGAATGGTCTGCCCGTTGATCCGGATGAGTGTCCTGCTGCTCTGGAGAGGGTCTCCCCCGTCATGGTAAATGTAGACGGTATTTCCCGAACGTTCTATCGTTGCCGTAAACTGGGGTACCACGTCCGGTTGCGGTGGGAAAAAGATGAACACCGCCACGATGACGACGAGGATGATGGCGACTGCCGCAACCAGTGCCAGCAGGATATTCTTGGAGATTGCAGATTCCCGATCCATTCTCTTCCACCCGAAAAACTTTCATGCACCTCTTTTGGGACATATCCAGGCCCGTGCAGGGCAGGTATATCCGGTATTTAAATGTGATCTCTCCTGTCCCTATATCAAACTATCCCCCAAAAAAGGCATTAATCACGCGGTACGGGGGAATCGACATGGTTCCCGGACGGGCAGGGTATGATTGTCAGGAAGTACACGAAAGGCCCTATACCGGTCCAAAGGAATATCCTGACACCGCACCCTGGAAGAATGCCGAATCCGGCCGGAAACAGTCGATGTTCAGGATTCCTGCCGGGTCAGGGCGTGCGGAATTCAGGAGGAGGGGAGAGTCCGCCGAGGGGAGGTCGACCGGGATCCCCGATTCCAGGAGGCGGACTGTTCCGGGACCCTGCGAAACGACGAGGACGAGGCTCGAGACGAGGTCTTCGTATCCCTGCACGGAGATCTCCCTGACCTCTCCCTGCCCCCGGACTTCACCGTCGATGGAGAGGATGGTGTTTTCAAAGGAGAATCCAAGGATCTTTCCCGAACGGATGGAGACCTTGCCTTTCCCGCCGGCCGGGAGGGTGAGGCGGACACGTGCACCGGGAGGAAGATCGATGACGGTGCCGCCGATCTTCACCCGGGATCCGCCCTCCCTGACAGTGAACTCCAAAAACCCGCCTGCAGGCACGCGGGCATCTCTCTGCGCCTCCAGGTAGACGTCGCGGTTCTCTGCAGGCGTGACCGTAATGAACCCCTGGCTGATCCTCGTGTGCCCGCCGAACGCGTTCCTGACGGTGAGCCCCACCTGGTACGATCCTGTTTTCGTGTAGGTGTGGACAGGGTTCTGGATGGTGGATGTCTCCCCGTCACCGAACGTCCACGACCATTCTCCGGGTATCCCGCGGGACGTATCGGTGAACCTGACAGTCAGGGGAACGGGACCCTCGCGGGGTTCCGCTGTAAAGGCAGCAACAGGTGCTCCGAGCGTATCGATCGGGATGAGTGTCGGGGCAGGTGTCGGTGTCATGGTGGGAACCAGCGTTGCCGGCGGTGTGCCCGGTGTGGCGGGGATGGGTGGTGGTGACGGCGTAACCAGAGGAGTCATTGCAGGGATCTCGGCAGAGAAGAGTTCCCGGCTACCCTTCGAAGAAGCGGACGAGACGATCCTGATGGTCACGGGTGAACCTGACCGCGGCAGGCTGATGGAAACGGTCTTGCCGATCGACCAGGGGCATTCGATGCTGTCTTTTGGGAAGGGGACTTCCCTGTCGTTGAGGAGAATGGCGACGCTGTCGCAGGGGAGCGGGTCTCCCCCCGTGTGGGTGATGAATGCTTCATTTCCTGAAACGGAAAGGTTGAACTGGGTGGATATCGCCGGAGAAGGAGCAAGGAAGGTTGAATAGGCGAGTGTCGCGATGATGACAATCCAGAGTGCGACAATCGCGTAGATCATCAGCCTTGTTCTTCCGGACGATTCTTTCATTTTTTACTCCCGGGACAGGGGTCAGGTGAGCTGGTAACCCGTTGCGGCACCACTGTAAAAGACATCGTTCCGGGTATCAAGGTTCATGACACCCCAGGTATCGGGACGAAGGTTGAATATGCGGATCTCCCGTGAATCAATTCCATAGATAATTGAGACTCCATTGACGTTGAGCTGGGTCCATTCTCTTCTGGCCGGAACGATCAGCGTCAATGTGGAGAGGTAGGAATCATACCCGCTGATCCAGATGTCTCCGCTTCCTATATCCTTTGTCCCTTTATCGACACCATTGAGTGTCAACCTGACATTATTGAACCTGAAATTGTTTACCGTCGATGATGTTGCATAGATATTTCCGGTTCCATCAGATGTAATCTCAAGTCTCACGATATCTCCGTTATTGAGGTTATAGTAGGTGTTTCCATGCCTGATGTATGAGTATGGCCCCGTAACCCGGAACTGCATGTACCCACCCTGTTCCAGGCTTCCGTCTTTATTGGCGACGAGATAAATATTGGTCGTTGGGGGTGCATTCACTGTGATATATCCTGTTTTTATCCGGGTATCCGATCCTCCCGGGTTAGACACGGTGAGCCTCACCGAATACGTACCAGGGGAGCTATATGTGTGGGTCGGATTCTGAACGGTATAGTCCACAACACCATCGTTGTTAACATCCCATTGCCATTGTGCCGGGTTTCCTGTGGATGTGTCTGTAAACTGGACGGTGAGCAGTGCATAACCGGAAGTTGGAGCTGCGGTAAAATCAGCGGTCGGCGGTAAAACCTGCCGGTTGCCAAAATTCACACCTGTTTCGTAGCAGTGGGGTGGGTTGAGTACTATGAAATTGTAATAATCTTCGGTTGCCGGTTGTGTCCGGATCCATCCGGGTTGAAGGATTTCTTTCACGAGATACTGTTCTGCCGGCTGATACTGGAGACCAGTAACGGTATATGTTCCATCTGCAGCCGTTATCCCGGATGTGACATAGGTCCAATCATTCCCCGATTTCCTGAAGATCTGGATAGTCCATCCTGCAAGTCCGGGCTCTCCGGGATCACGATTTCCATTCCCGTTGAGGTCGTTATATTTTGTTCCGGATATTGTGCCACAGAATGGTGTTGGTATTGGAGTGGGAGTCACCGTCGGTGTAAGTGTGGGGGTCGCTGTTGGTGACACTGTCGTGGTCGGGGTTGGAGTCGGGGACGTCGTGGGAACAGTGGTATGGGTTGTTGGAGTGGGAGTCGCGGTGGGTGTATCTGTGGGAGTTGCCGTTGGTGACCCTGTCGTGGTCGGTGTTTGGGTTGGTGACGTCGTGGGAACAGTGGTATGGGTTGTTTGAGTGGCAGTTGCCGTCGGTCTCCCGATGTTAGTGCCGGGTATAAATGATGTTGTCAGGATGAGTTGCTGAGATGTTGTTCCTTTATAGACAACAATAACACTTTGGGGTAAATCCGGTGTCGTATCGATAACGAGGGCCTTTCCCACTGTCCAGGGAGTCTTCGTGATATCCCACGTTGCGCTTTCAGATGTACCATCTTCGTTTCTGATGGTAATTTTTGAGTGAGGGATTTCAGGGCCGTTATTAACAGAAATAATGGTCAGATCTTCTTTCAACGCATCTCCACCATTATGGTAGAGCAGGATTGAATTACTCGTATTGCTTGCAAGCGCGGAGATGTGCGGAATCTCTTCGGGGGGTGGATTTGAGAGAAGAACGACTGCCACGATGGCCATTGCAGTGATGACAAGCCCGACGAGGAGGATTGCCCCAATCAGTTCCGATATACCCGCATTGACCCTCTCGTCTCCAGGCATCCCTGTAACTCCTTTATGCACTTTTCAGATACTCTATGAATGCCTTTCATATAAATGAACATCGTCCCTGCACCCCGTCTCCGGGGAGGGGAAACCGGGCAATCAGGGGAAATACTTCTGGACGAGCATGGTCTCCCTCCCGTCGTTCCCCCGGGAAACGACCATGACAGTGCGGGGAGATGAAACTGCAGGTAATTCGAGTGCCGTTCCCGGGCGGAATGGAGTACTATCCGGAATGGGGACGAATTCCTGGGTCCGATCCGTTCCATCCACGTAGATCCTGTATGAACCTTCCGGAAGCACATCCCCGCCTGCATGGATTATGGTGATGATGCTGTTTTCGTACCCGATAACAAATGAGACAGCAGGTACCTGGGAGACGTTGATATTCGATAGAATTGTGACGCCAAGGATGCTGATTGCAAGGCTGATGACTGCGATCAGGAGGAGTACACCGATTAATTCCGAGATTGCTGAATCGCTGGCATTTCCTTCCCTCATAGGGCAACCGTCTGGAGATTCACACTCAGGTTGACGCGGGTATAGTCCAGGAATAATGAATAATGACTATCAGGATCACAAACGGTAAACTGAACCGTGTTTCCGGACTGGACGGGAGCAGGAACCAGGGATGGCGTGAATCCTTCGCTATTGATAGCCGTCTGCCTGATACGGGAAAAAGTCTGGTTCCACACCCGGGCAGATACCGCGTCCTGTGCCGTGATGACAAGGGTGACATTTCGTGCATTGGGTATCCCCCTGACCAGGGTCACACCGTCAATCGTATTCTCCCGGCGGGACGTCATCATCGTGATGACCTGGACAGGGGATGTCCCCCCGACATTTCCGGAACCTTCGATGAGAATATCGACCACCCGGACAGTGGGAAGACCGGCCCTGTTTGTCACGGTGACGAGGGGGATGACTTTTGTCACCATTCCATCCGGTTGCCTGAGGAAGACTCCACCCTGCTGGTACGAGTAATCCTGCTGGATCCAGTAGTTGTTGCCGGAGCGGAACTCGAGGGAACCTAGGGGGTGAGAAGATTTTACTGGTGTGGATATGTAACCTATCTGGACAGGGTAATATACTTGGATATTCGGCGTATGGAATAATGGCGTCGATATCCTGAAGGGATAATCAAGGGACGATCTCAGCCCATAGGCATCATCCAGCAGGTCAATAGTATAATTCTGGTTATTGACAATTTCCGGTATGATTGTAAGATTGGAGAATGTTGCATTACCATTTTTCACGAGCGTCATCGTTAATGCGGGTCGTGAAGTTCCGGAACCCTGGACCAGTTTCGTCCAGTTGGGTATGAGAATGTTGTTAATCCAGTTTGATATCCCGGGAACGTTCTCCTGGGTAAGGTTAGGTAACGTTCCCGGGGGTTGGGAACCGGTTCCACTCGAAACTACGATTGGAGTAATATTGAGGAATATATACCATCGGGGATTGGCCTCATCTGGCCGGATTATGACCCAACCACCCTGATCGCGGTTCGTGGTCATTAACTGGATATACACATGATCCGGTTCACGAAATATTTGGTCCATATTTGGAGTTATGTTTCCAGGAAAACCCAGAACAAGAGCATCTGCAATGACATCTATCGTCTCATTCCTCCCGTTCACCACGATCGTCCCGCTCGACGGGTAGGGCTGGAAGATCGGGACGACAAACCCCCCCTGGGTGAGACCGGTCACCGTTCCGAGGGTAAAAGTATTCGATATGGGGACATTCTCCTGGCCGTTGAGCCAGAGCGAGTCAACTCCCGCCTTGTATTGCAGGAACTGGTCGTTGATCTCTGCCATGTGCCTGATCTCAAGCTCCCTCCCCTGGGCAGGAACAACGTAGGTGATGTAGAGGGATGCGAGTGCAGCGATGAGTGCAAGGATCAGGATGAACCCGATGACCTCGGAGAGGCCGTCATCGGTGAGCGGGGCAGGCATGGAGACTATGGAGTATGTGTACCGGAACATCACATAAAGATATCAAACCTTTCCCGGGGTGGGAAAGCCCGTTTTTCTTTGGCCCGGAACCAGGGAGGATGGCAGGATCCGCCCGGCTGCGCCCCCGATCCCTTTTTCAATGCCTCGCGATCCAGGTCATCGGGGAATATTTCCTCAAAAAACCGGAGATGAACGGGGCAAACTCCTCCCTGTAGCACTCGGCTCCCCGGCTGACGGTATAGGACCGCTCCATTGCCTGCTTCACGTGCTTTCCGAGGGCCACCCGGAGGACTTCGGGGGAGCGCAGCAGGTCACCGGCCCGCGTGTACGCCCGCCGTTTCTCGACGACAAGGAGGCCGTCCTCGATAAATGGGCCGGAAAAGAGATCTTTTTCGGAACACGGCAGGTACTTCGAGGAGAACCGGGATGCATTGGTCTGGTTCCAGACCGGGGGACCGGCATGGCGGACGACGGCAGGAAGTTCCTCGACGAGGAGCTCGAAGAGGAGCATGGAGTTCTCCTCGTGCATCTCGCAGTCCGCCCTGTTCACGGAAAAACCGTGGCGGTCGAGGAGTCCCCGGATGGCATCGAGACTCTTGCGGAGCTGGGGGACAACGATGTCCTCGATGTAGGGCGGAGTGGGGAGGACGATCGCATAGAGGAACGTCCCCCGCCGGGAAAGGAGACAGGCCGCCTCGTCAACGGAGAGCACGGGACGGGGAGGGGGAAAGAAGAACGCGCGTCCCGGCTCCCCGATGTAACCGCGGGCAAGCTCGATGAACTCGCACATCCGGGTCAGGGAGACCGAGGCAGAGACGTTCCGCTTCGGATCGACAGGGTCGACCACCACGAGCGGTTCGGGAAAGTCCCGGGCCCTGTGACCCGCGGGGTCGATGATGATGCCGGGCCGCCAGCGTGACGCGGCTTCGAGGAGGGGCAGAAAACCGCCGTACGAGAGGACGAGGAGCTCGCAGAGGTACCCGGCAAACCCTTCCGTCATCTGGTCGGAGCCGTAAATACCCCCTGCCTTTGCAAACTGCTTGAGGAGGAGGACATCGTCGATAAACGGCTGGATCCGCTCCCTTATGTAGACCGTGTGGAAGGGAGTGCGGTCCACGGCGCTCTTGAGGGAGCATGCAGACTCCACCCTGTAGCAGGGGACCAGGTCGACATCGAGCCCGTCGATGCTCGCATTGATGTACGGGTGCTCGGCATATTTCTCGCGGAACCTTTCGGCCTCCGCCGCGGCGATGGCCCGTGCGAGGGAAAGACCCTGCTCCTCGAGTTCTTCCCGGGAAAGGGACGGGTCGAAAAGGAGGAAAATATCAAGATCCCGATCGCCGTGGATCCACGTCCCGCGGGCAACAGACCCGACGACCATCCCTTCCGCACGACCGTCAGCCCGGATACGGTCCAGTATCCTCTGCGCAACCCCGTTGATATGGGAGACTTCTTCCGGCGTGGGCCTGATGAGCGAGAGAACCTCCTCCTCAAGGGCTGTCTTCTTCAAGCGGGACCTCCGTGATGTCCTGGTAAACCGGTCCCCGGGGAGTCAGGGTACTCTTCTTGAGAACGATCCTGTCGATGACCCCCCCGCCGAAATCGCGGTCCGAGAGCGGGCGGATAATCCCGGGGAGATCGGGGTGAAATTCGCGAACACGCGCGACCGTGGCGTGGGGAACAAAGGGCCGGTCGTCCCTTTGGATACCGAGGGGGGAGAGGAGATCTTCAACCCCTGCATGGAGGAGACCGCATTTCCCCCCATCCTCGACCCGTGCCCAGATGACCCGGGGACGACGGGGGTTGTTCCCGGAGATCCCGCGAACCCTGACCGAAAACGGGGCTGCCCTCATCTTTCCAAGCGCTTCGGCAACAGCCCGCGTCTTTTCGGGCGGTGTATCACCGATGAACTTGAGGGTGACATGGATGATGGCAGGGTCGACGTGCGTGAGCCGGGCGCTGCTTTTATTCAGGAGAGCCTGGACAGCCCCGAGGGATTCCCTGATATCCCGTGGGAGGTCAACCGCGATGAAGAGCCGGTCCATGTATATTCAGCCTTTCTCCTGTTTTGTGCCGGCAGCGTATCCCATATCAATTTCCCGCGTTAAACTACCTGATCGCAAAAAAATCCCCGTTCCTTCTGGTACAATTGAGGCAGGATCAGCAAATATTTTTTCCCGAAGAACAATTACTGACATGAAGCTGACAAGCGGGGGACATTCATGCCCGGTTCTCACGATATTATCGTCTATTCACTCGAATCATGCCCGAATTGCGAGATCCTGAAGGAATTTCTGAAAGGGCGGGGTCTCACTTTCAGGGAGCGGGACCTCTCCACGGCCGAGGCGCTGGCAGACCTCCGCATCAACGGTGTCTTCGTTCGCGAGGCACCCGTCCTCCGGAACGGGGACCGGTTCCTCGTGTCCGGTGACATGTTCGCCGCATCAGGCCTGCGCACGGATACAGTTCTCTCCTTCCTCGAGGGGCACTGATGCCAGGGCGCAACACGAGGCAGTCGACCCTCGATGGCGTTTTTGTCGCCCCGATGCCCCCTGTCCGGACAACGGACGGGCACATCCTGGAATGGGACCGGGAGCGGATCGTCCGCCAGATCGTCGAGGAGACAAAACTCGTCTCCACGTTCTATGGCTACGAGAGCGCAAGCGAGGAGACCGCCCGGGAGATAGCACGGCTCGTGGAAGAGAGGATCAAGTCGATGAACCTCCAGACCTTGAGCGGGCCGCTCATCAGGGAGATCGTCAATATCACGCTGCTCGAGAAGGGGATGGTCCAGTACCGGAACGTCTGCACACGCGTGGGAACACCCGTGTACGACGCCCACCAGATCGACGTGGGACGCGGTTTCGAAGCGAGGGACAACGCAAACCTCCAGGAGAACGCGGAGACCTCGCACAAGAAGAAGGCGGACAAGATCAGCAAGGAACAGTACCTCCTCCAGCTTCCCCCCCACCTCGCGGACCACCACCTTTCGGGCAACATCCACATCCACGACCTCGAATACTTCGGGACACGCCCGTTTTGCCAGGACTGGGACCTCCGCTACTTCTTCTACTACGGCCTGATGCCTGACGGGAACGGGACGAAGGCATCGGTCGCGGGGCCTGCAAAGCGGGCAGAGGTCGCAGTCCTCCACGCTGTCAAGGCACTCGGGAGTGCACAGACGAACTTTGCAGGGGGCCAGGGATACTACAACTTCCTCACGTTCCTTGCACCGTACTTCGAGGGCATGGCGTACGACGAGATCAAGCAGCTCATGCAGATGTTCGTGTACGAGATGACGCAGATGATGGTTGCCCGGGGAGGCCAGCTCGTCTTCTCGTCCGTCCAGCTCAGCCCGGGAGTCCCCTCCCTCTGGAAGGACAAGCCATGCGTGTACCGCGGGATGGTCTGGGACGGGACGAAGGGACCGCGCAGGACGTACGGGGAGTTCGAGAGGGAGGTACGCCTCCTCTTCAAGGCATTAATGGAGGTCATGCTCGAGGGGGACGCATGGGGAAAGCCGTTCTCCTTCCCCAAGCCCGAGATCAGCATCGAGCCGGACTTCATGCAGGAGGACGAGGCATTCAACGATGCGCATCCTGACCTGCCGACCTACCGGGACCTGTACCTCCTCACGTTTGAACTCGCCTCCAAGTTCGGGACGCCCTACTACGATAACCAGATCCCGGCATACCGGGGTGCCGGGAAGGGCATATCGTGTTACCAGTGCTGTGCCTACCAGTTCTCGGCCATTGCCGACCAGGACAGCCAGTTCGAGGACAAGCTCTACTTCCGTGACGGGAAGCACTTCTCCATGGGGTCGTGGCAGGTCGTTTCCCTCAACTGCCCGCGGGCTGCATACCGGGCAGGGGGAGACAACGAGAAGCTCTTTGCCGAGCTCCGGGCACTGATGGACGTCTGCGTGGAGGTCTTCAGGATCAAGAGGCGGTGGCTTGAGACCATCCGGGCACAGGGCAGGATGCCGTTTGCCATGCAGCGCCCGAGGGATCCGCACACGGGTGAGCGGGGAGCCGTTGCCGTGGATCTCGACGGCCTCGTGTACACGATTGGCGTGGTCGGTGTCAACGAGATGGTGCAGCACCACACCGGTGCGCAGATGCACGAGTCACGCGAGGCATTCTCGCTTGCTGTCCTTGCAATGACAAAGATGGAATTCTATGCAAAGGAGCTCTCGGAACGCCACAAAATGACGATTGCCCTTGCCCGTACCCCTGCAGAGACCACGGGCCAGCGGTTTGCAGTCGCAGACCTCCTCAACAGCGAGTTCAGGGACCACGCAAAGAGGGTGATCAAGGGTGACCTGGAGAAAGCACAGAGGGACCTTGGAAAGACCCGCGATCTCCCCATTTACTACACGAACGGGACCCACGTGGCCCCCGGTGCAAACATCACGATGGCCGAGAGGATCGCAATCGAGCACGTCTTCTTCCCGATCGTGGATGGGGGGAATATCTTCCACATCTGGCTCGGTGAATCCCGCCCTGACCCGCGGGGGCTCATGGAGATGGCCCTCAACCTCTGCCGGACAACCCAGATTGGGTACTTTGCGTTCACGCGTGACCTCACGGTCTCGCTCCACCAGTTCCGCGAGCATGAAGGGGAGCGTGGCCGGATATCCGGGTGGGTCGCGACCGGCCCCGGCGTCAGGGCATAGGGCCCTGCCGGGTCCTCCCTGCCGGGGACTCCACGGACTCCTTTTTTGGAAAAAACCGCGCCTGGTATCACGGGTCGATCGGGACGGGTGTATCGAGGATCCGGGGCACTTCCGCGGCCCTGATGATCCGTGTCCCGATGTTTTCCATGTCACGGACGTTTGCGGCATGGACCTCCGCGCTCTGGGCAGCAACTGCATCGGTGACGAGGAAGACCTCGTAGTTGCAGGCCGCTGCATCAAAGACGGTTGTCCGGACGCAGTTGGGGGTCTGGATCCCGGTCACGAAGAGGCGCGTCACCCCGAGGGATCGGAGCAGGAGGTCGAGATCCGTCCCAGTGAACGCACTCATCCGGGTCTTCTCGATGGTATATTCGCCGGGTGCGGGTGAGAGTTCGTCGATGACCGCCGCCCCCCACGAACCCCTGACAGCGAATGCCCGCCTGCGGAAGAGTTCCCTGCGGAAGACCTCGACGTCGGACCCGTCACTCCGGTGGACCCGCAGGACATGGATCACGGGGAGGTGGCGCTCCCGGAAGGCATCGAGGACCTCCCGGATGCGGGGGATGATCTCCCCGGCACCGGCCACGCGGAGTGGCGATCCTTCTCTCACGAAATCGTTCTGCATGTCGATGATCAGGAGTGCGGAAAGACCCATGGATCTCACGTACCTGTGATATACCTGCCGGTTCAAAATACTGGTAGATCTCATAAAGACCGGGAGAACAAAAGATGGAACCGCTCGTTGCTGCTGCAGTCCTCGTCGGGACAGGGGGAACGGCCGGTTTTGCATCCGGTCTCTTCGGGATTGGCGGGGGCTTTCTGATGACTCCTGTCCTCTACTGGCTCTTTTCAACGGGGGGAATCGGCGACACGGAAGCAACCCGCCTCGCCTTCGGGACGTCTCTTGCTGTCATCATTCCGACGATGGTCAGCGGCACTGCAGGCCACCACAGGAGAGAGGCAGTCGACTGGAAAGCAGCAGTCCCCCTTGCGGCAGGCGCCGTTTTGGGAGGTCTTTTCGGGGGAACGGTCGCATCTTACCTTCCCGGAACCACGTTGCGGACCATCTTTGCAGTTCTCGTCATTACGATGGCAATCAGGATGGCCTGGTCCAGCCAGTCATCCCCGGAAAACCGGAAGAACGGTTCAGGACCAGCATTTGGGGTACTCGGGTTCTTCATCGGGACAGTATCGGGCCTTGCCGGCATCGGCGGCGGTGTCCTGCTCGTCCCGCTGCTCGTCATCCTCTTCGGTTTCCCGGTGCACAGTGCCATCGGGACGTCATCGGCATGCCTCGTCTTCTCCTCGGGTGCAGCGGTGATAGCGTACATTATCCATGGGCTGTCTGCACCCGGCCTGCCGCCCCTGTCCCTGGGTTACGTGTACCTCCCCGCGTGGGCCGCGCTCGTCGTGACAACGGTGCCCCTGTCCCGGATCGGCGTCCGCTTCTCCCACACGTGCACCCCCGGGTTCCTCCAGGGACTGCTTGCCGTCCTCATGGTTGCCATCGGCCTGTCCATGCTGGTGGCGTGACCAGGATCTCTTCAGGCATACAAAAGAACGGTGAAAATCACGTGATTCTCATCGGGACAGACGTCTGCCGGATGAAAAAAGGTGGAGCCGTTTCAAAGCCTGAAAAAAGAGAAGAAAGCCGCCCGGGAGTGCAGGGACCACCCATCCGTCCTATCCCGATTCTGCCGGTGTACTCCGGGGAGGGACCTTCTTCTTCTTGAGGATGATATCGAGAACACCGTGCCTTACCTGGTAGAAGCTGTGGATGACATCGATCCGGCAGGAGACCGGGACGGGGATGCGCCTCTCGTTGACGACGATATGGAGCGATTCTGCCGTAATGTCGGCATAGGGAGCAGTGTGGAGGGTGGAGGGAAGCCTTGCCGTGACAAACAGCATGTCGGGGGAGTCGATGATCTCGATCGGGATATCATTCTCCTCGCTCCGGGAATTCGGGTTCCTCGTGAAGTGAGGCGACCCGCCGTTCGTGATAATCGTGCAGCCGATGATACGGGCGTTCTCTTCCTGGGGCAGGTTCCGCAGGAGCTCCTCTACCATCCTGGCGATTTTCTTAAGCATTTCGTCGTACGGGTTTTCAGAATCCGGCATGGGTATCACGCAGGCGGAATGTCTCACCGGCCTGTTCAATCATATGTTTCTTCCCGAGTATCTCAAGGTTATCGGATACGGCATCCCGCGGTGCCTCTGTCAGCTCGCACAGGTCGTCCAGGGTCAGGTCACAGTGGGCCAGGCTGATGAGTATGTCTGTCTGGAGGGGGTTGTCAAGAGCAGCTTGTGCAAGGTTCGTTATATCCCTGATTTGCCCGTCGATTGCCTGTTCGGTATTTTTCAGCTTTTCTGCGAGTTCCTCGCGCAATTCGATCATCCTGCGCAACTGGAAGAGGGCTGACCGGAGCCTGTTTGATTCGTCCCTTGTTGCGGTTTGGAGTTGTTCACGCTTGAGAAGCCGGATCATCACGTCAATGTCATTGGCCAGGTAGTAGTACTTGCGGCGCCTCTCGTCCATCCGGAACGAGAGGATCTCCTCCCTTTCCATGATCTGGAGATGCTCGATAACGGCTTTCGGAGAGAGCATCAGCCTGTCGGATATCTCCGTGACAAAACAGGGCTTCTGTCGTAAGAGATCGATGATCCGTCTCCGGTTGCGATTACCGAGAATATCAAGGATTCTGGCGATCTCGACCTGGTCAAGCATCAGTTACTTTATGTTAGTAATACTCATAAATAAAATGTAGCGTCGTTTCATGGAGGTCGGAAAAGCATCAGGGGGGCTCCCTGATATTTGTGGCGGGGGAAATTCCTTCTTTCAACCATCAAAAAGGAAAGTGGACAGGTACAGCAGGATGGGGGTGCCCGGTCAATCGAATATAAAAATTTTTCACACATACCGGGAAAACACTCTATCCGGTGCAGAAAGCCTACCAGATCATGATTGGAGCCCTTTTCGCCTTGCTGGGCGGGCTTCTTGTGCTTAACGTCCTCCTCACGACGATTATCCTTCGTCTTGGCGGGTTCGAGATGAACCCTGTCATGGCATGGATTGTCCAGAACCCCTGCCTCCACCTCGGAGTGAAGTGCGCCTTTGCCGGCTTCATCATCTACGTAGCCGGGCGTGCGGAAGAACTGAAGGAATATTCCGGGGCCATCATCCTCATGGCTGTCTGTGCGTTCTTCATGGTGGTCTTTGTTCACAATCTCGCAATCTTCATGGGAATCTTCTTTTCCTGAAAGGGTCCCGGATTACGGGACAGCCGGCGAGTGGGGTTGAACAGGGGTATTATCTCCCGGTTAATGCCCCACAAACCGGCGGCGGGGTGAAAAAAAAGGTATTAATCGGTGAGGCGGTAATTCGGGGCCTCGTCCGTGATCATGATATTGTGGGGGTGACTCTCGGTGTGCCCTGCGGCAGTTATCCTGACGAACCTTGTCTTTTCGTGCATGTCACTGATCGTATGGGACCCGGTGTACCCCATCGCGGCCTTCAGCCCGCCGACAAGCTGGTAGACGACCTCGGATACGCTCCCGACGTATGGGGTCACTCCCTCCACGCCTTCGGGCACGAACTTGGTCTTTCCTATCTCCTTTTTCTGGAAGTACCTGTCGCTGGAGACGCCCCCGCTCATCACGCCGAGGGACCCCATTCCCCTGTACTGCTTGTACCGCCGTCCCTTCATCGTGATGATGCGGCCCGGGGACTCGTCGGTCCCGGCAAAGAGGCTCCCAATCATAACGGAATCGGCACCCGCCGCAATTGCCTTTGCAACATCGCCGCTGAACCTGATGCCACCGTCCGCAATCAGCGGGACCCCGGTCTCCCGGATGACATCCGCAACGCTCGCGATCGCTGTCACCTGGGGTATGCCCACGCCTGCAACGATCCGGGTAGTGCATATGGACCCGGGCCCGATGCCGACCTTGAGGCCGTCGACCGTGTCCACGAGATCTTCTGCTGCAGCTGCTGTCGCGATGTTTCCTGCAATCACGTCAGCCTTCACGCTCCCCTTGATGTCCCGGATGGACTTCACGACGTTCTGGTTGTGCCCGTGGGCACAGTCGACAACGAGTGCATCTGCACCGCACTCGTCGAGCCGCACGGCTCTTTCGAAGTCGAACGGACCGACTGCTGCTGCCACGCGGAGCCGCTTCTGCGAATCCCTGGTGGCATTGGGATACTGTCTTTTCTCGAGGACATCCTGCATCGTGATGATGCCAATCAGGTGACCCTCGGAATCGACAACGGGCAGGCGCTCGACCTTGTTGGTATACATGGTCTCGAGTGCCTGTTCCATGGAAATGTTCTCCCGGGCAGTGATCGGGTCCCTTGTCATGATTGCCCGGACATTCTCGTTCCCCCGCCGCGTGGCGATCGCCCGCACGTCTCTCCGGCTGACGATACCCACGATCTTTCCCGCCTCGACGACCGGGACACCGCCTATCCCGTGCTCGACCATGAGGCGCTCGACCTCGGCAACACTCGTCTCCGGGTCCACCGAGAGTACTTTCCTCTCGATGAGCTGCTCTGACTCCTTCACCCGCCGGACCTCTGCGACCTCCTGTTCTGCGGACATGTTCCTGTGGATGACACCGATTCCCCCTTCCCGGGCAAGCGCAATGGCCATGGCCGACTCCGTGACCGTGTCCATCGCTGCGCTGACGAGGGGGATATTCATCGGGATGTTCCGCGAGAACCGCGTCCTGATATCTGCCTCGTTTGGCTCAACGAGCGATGATGCGGGAACGAGAAGGACATCATCGAATGTCAGTGCGAGGGGAGCATTCAGTTTCTCGGAAAACATGGTTCAATGCACCATCCGGGCCAGTTTTTCCACGAGTTCCTCCCTGATTCCGGAATCACGGTCGCCCCCGCAGACCAGCCCGCGGACGCCGATGATGTCCGGGGAGATCTTCCTGATGACGGGGAGATCATCGAACGTGAGCGATCCTGCAATGGCCGTCCCGATACCATTGTCCCTGTTTAATTTGCAGAAATCACGCAGTTCCTGCTCGCTCATGAACTCGAGGGTGCTCCTCCCGTCCTTTATCCCGGTATCCACCATGGCCACGTCGGCGCCGGCCCGTGCAGCCAGCGGTGCCATATCAGAGGGTGAGATGGAACCAAGCCGTGCCCAGTCCGAATAACTGGCAATCACGACCTTTTTCTCCGGGAATTCGTCCTTGACGGCCCGGACAACGGCCCTGATGAGCTCTTCTGCCCGGGAAGCACCGTCGAACATGAGCCCGACCTTGATGTAATCAGCACCGGCACAGGCGGCCCCGTACGCTGCAAGGGCAGCTCCGCCCGGACGGAAATCAAAGTCCCCTATGGCTGCACTCACCGGTTTTGGAGAGAGTTTCCTGATGCTCCGGATAACCCAGGGAAAATTCGCACCCAGTGACCCCTCGGAGGGTTTCTTCACGTCGATGATATCAGCGGCAAGAGACCGTTTTGCTTCCTCGATGTCCCTCGGGCTGACCAATAATTGCATAGGATTTAATGATCCTGCTATCTAATAGTGATTACGCTCTCGCATGGATTTGATTCTGGCAATGGACTTAAAAGGCGGAGTTGTGGTGCACGGGTCTTCCGGGAACCGCCGGACATACATGCCCCTGACATGGGGTCTTTCCCCGACGGCCGAGCCTGCAGGGTATGTCAGGGCTGTTTCGCCCAGGGCCATCTACGTTGCTGACCTCGACAGTATCATGCGGACAGGCGACAACACCGCGGAGGTTCTCTCGTGCAGCAGGGAGGTCTCGCGGTGCCTGCTCGATCGCGGTGCCGCCGGCCCGTCTGATTTTCTCCACCACCCCCGTATTACGGACATTGCCTCGACCGAATCGTCAGAAGTGGATTTTGCCCTTTACCCCGGGGGTCTCCTCTCGGTCGATATCCGGGACGGGAAAGTCATTTCGTCCGGTCAGGACCCGCTGGATGTCCTCTCCCGGGCAGAGTCATGGAATTTTTCAGGGGCGATCGTTCTGGACGTCGGTGCTGTCGGGACGGGAAAAGGCCCGGATCTCCCCCTCCTTGAGAGATTGCGCGGGGCGTATGGCAGGGAACTGCTCTGCGGCGGTGGAATTTCGGGCGAGGAAGACCTCGATGCCCTCGCAGCACTCGGCTACGACGGCGCAATCGTTTCAACCGCTCTCCACAGGGGCAGAATCCCGCCCGATGCCGTGAGGAGGGGCACATGGTCCTGATCACCCTCGAGGGGATCGATGGCACTGGCAAGAGCACGCTTCTTTCAGCCCTTGAGGACTCGCTCTCCGACCTCTCCCCCGTGTTCACGCGGGAACCCGGAGCCACCTGGATCGGCGGGCAGGTGAGGAGGGCAATTGCCGAAAGGGCAGACCCCGTGACTGAGGCTCTCCTCTTTGCCGCGGACCATGCAAGCCATCTCTCATCGATCGTCCGTCCTGCACTTGCGGAGGGGCGGCTGGTTATCTCCGACCGGTACACCGACAGCCGCTATGCGTACCAGTCGGTCACGCTCGAGGGGATTATCCCCGACCCCCTGGGATGGTTGCGGGCGGTCCACGACGGATGGACGATCCCGCCGGACCGCACCGTCCTCCTCGTCCTCCCGGTTGCAGAAGCCCTCAGGCGCAAGGCGGGGGCTGCAGTTCCCGAGCACTTCGAGGAAGCCACCCTGCTCGAACGCGTCCAGAAGAATTACCTCCGGTTCGCGGAAGAGGAACCGTCACGGTTCCTCATTGTCGATGCGGGTCGTCCGGCACACGAGGTACACTCCCTGGTCGCGGCAGCGATCAGGGACTGGCATGGATCGTTGCGATCACGTCGCCAACGACCCTGACATCGACCCTCTCTCCCCCGAGCCGGTACGTGAACTGGACGGAAAACGAGTCTTTGGGAACAGGGATCTCCTTCCCGCCGATATCGATCTTTTCGGGAGGGTTCAGGAGGAGATCCTGCGGCAGTGCCCTCACCGCTTTCATGAACGCACCCGCATCCTTCCGGAGTGCCGGGCCTATCACCGCCATGTTGAACTGGACGTCTCCCGGGACCTTTTCGAGGCGGGGAGGTTCCGTGTGCCATTCGACCGGTGCGTTCAGGGTCCGGGAGGCATCGTTGGAATCGTCTGAAAAAGGCGCCGAGAATATGGCGACACGTCCCATGGGGGCATTCAGGGCAAGACCCTGTTCGTGCTTGTAGCGCCGGAGCTCGGCAACGACGTTGACGAGGATGTCACCTTTCCTGCGGGCATCAGGGTCGCGGGGGAGGAGAGCGGGCCATTCCTGTGCGTGCACGCTGCCCCTTCCGAGGTACGAGTAGCACTCCTCGGCAAAGAACGGCGTGAAGGGGGCCATCAGCCTGCAGAGTGTATCAATGGCAGTCTCGAGGACCCGGCATGCACCGTCCCGGGAGGGGTCATCCGAATACAGCCTGCCCTTGACGAGCTCGATGTAGTGGTCTGCAAGCACGTCCCAGGCAAATTCCCGTATGAGCTTGAGGGCACGATCGAACTGGTATGCATCCATTGCAGCCGTAACCTCTTCAACGGTCCCGGCCAGGCAGTCGAGGAGCCAGCGATCCGCGAGGGCAACGGGCGGGGCGTCCCGCGAGTAGGGCCTGCGCCGGAGCTGGAGGTGGACGAACCGGGCAATGTTCCACAGTTTCGTCTGGAACCGGGAGGCAGCAATGACATCGTTCCAGTTGAACATGATGTCGGAACCCGTTGCCGCTCCCGATGCTGCCCACTGGCGGAGTGCATCGGCACCGTGCTTCTCGACGATCTCCTCGGGCGTGATCACGTTGCCGCGGCTCTTGCTCATCTTGTACCCGTCTTCCCCGAGCACCATCCCGTTGATGAGTATCGTGTCCCACGGGCGTTTCCCCGTGAGTGCAACGGAGCGGAGTATCGTGTAGAATGCCCATGTCCGGATGATATCGTGCCCCTGGGGTCGCAGTTCCGCCGGGAAGAGGGGAGAGACGTCCTTTCCGTTCCATCCCGTGACGTTCAGGACGGAAATGGACGAGTCCATCCATGTGTCGAGGACATCCTCCTCCCCGGAAAAGTCCGTTGACCCGCAGCGCGGGCACGGCCGGGACGGCTTGTCGACCGTTGGGTCGACGGGCAACTGGTCTTCATCCGGGACGATCATCTCCCCGCACGCGTTGCAGAACCAGACCGGGATAGGGGTTGCAAAAATGCGCTGGCGCGAGATGCACCAGTCCCATTCCATCTGACTGACCCAGTTCTCCATGCGCAGGAGCATGTGTTCCGGGACCCACCTGATCTCCCGGGCGGCCTTCATGATGGCTTCGGGATCGATTTTTACGAACCACTGCCGTTCGCTCATGATCTCGATCGGCGTCTTGCACCGCCAGCACGCCCCCACCCTCTGTTCGAGGGGTTCCTGCCGGGTCAGGATCTGCTGTTTTTTCATGTCCTCGAGGATGGCCTTCCGGCACTCCCCTGACTTCATCCCGGCGTACTTCCCGGCGATTGCAGTCATCCTCCCCTGCCTGTCGATGGCTTTCCGGAGGTCGAGGTTGTGCTGTTTCCACCAGTGCACATCCTGCTTGTCACCGAACGTGCAGATCATGACGGCTCCCGATCCGAAATCGGGGTCAACGGCAGGGTCCGCGATCAGCGGGACGCTGTGACCGAACAGGGGCACGGTCAGGCGTCTGCCTGCCATGTCCCGGTACCGGTCGTCTTCGGGGTGCACCGCGACTGCAACGCAGGCAGCGAGCAGTTCAGGCCGCGTGGTCGCTATCTCCAGCCCGTCGAAGTCAAAATAGTTAAGGGTTGTCTCCCTCGGCTCGTATGCCACTTCGGCAAATGCAATCGCGGTCTCGCACCGGGTGCAGAAATTGACGGGGTGCTCGCTCTGGTAAATGTACCCGGCGGCGAGCATGCGGAGGAAAGAGAGCTGGGTCTTTTTGTAATACTCCGGAAGCATCGTGATGTACTCGTGGCTCCAGTCGACAGAGAACCCCATCCGCCGGAGCGTGCGCCGCATCTTCTCGATGTTGGAGAGGGTGAGTTCCCGGCACATCCTTCGGAACTCTTCCCGGGGTACATCGTTCTTCGTGATGCCGTGGATCTCCTCGACCTTGACCTCGGTGGGCAGGCCATGGCAGTCCCATCCCTGCGGGAACATCACGTTGTCCCCCTTCATCCTGCGGTACCGTGCGATGAAATCGATGTAGCACCAGTTGAAGGCATTGCCAATGTGGAATGTGCCTGTCGGGTACGGGGGTGGCGTATCGATGATGAACTTCGGGCGGTTGGATGCCGGGTCAAAATAGTTGTTCTCATCGCGCCAGGCGCTCTGCCAGCGCCTTTCCACCTCGGAAAACTCGTAATTCTTGGGGAGATCCAGAGACGGCGACATTCTCAAGGTAATGGAACTTTTTAGCAGATATACCTAATCTACTCAAAATTCCTGTATGGCACGGCGCAATCGGGATAAACCGGGCAGATACACGGGAAAAACGGGATGCTTCTTCCAAAACCCGTTCCGGGCAAAACTCTTATCTTCGGGATGCAAACGGAAATGGGATGCTGAACCAGATGGGAGAGAGGCTCGCCACCGTGCTCGTCCTCTCCTTCGTCCTCATTGCACCCTTCATCCAGCCCCCGTGGATACTTGCCGTCATCGTCCTTCTCTCCTCCCTCGTGATGTACCTCATCCAGCGGACGAGGCTGCTTGCGATCGCCCTTGTTCCCATCGCCATCCTGTTCGGGCTCTCCATTCTCCCCCTTTTTGTCTTTTCCTGCACCCTTGCCATCCTCGTCACGGGGGAGGTCATATTCCACGACGCCAAAGACCGGATGCTCTCCTCCATCCTCCAGATCGTCTCCGGGTTTTTTGCCTGCGTCCTCATCATGTTCTACTTCAATACATGGGCCCCGCTCGTCGTCATATTCGGGATCGTGGTCGCCGTTCTCCTCAAGGCTATCCTCCGCAGGAGAGAGGACGCCCTCATGATCGAGGCACTCGGGGTGGCCATGACGATGTTCCTCATCGACGAGCTCAATTACAGCGTTGATCTGGCCCTCATCGCGTTCGCCGTCATCATTGCTTTCAGTTTCGGGTTTTTTTCCTACCGGACACGCACCGCAGACGTGAGCGGGCTTTTTTCGGGTGCGCTGATTGGTATCATCCTCATCGTCTTTGCAGACATCCGGTGGTTCATCGTCATGCTCGCTTTCTTCATCCTCGGGTCAGCCAGCACGCGGTACAGGTATGATTACAAGCAGCAGATGGGAATCGAGCAGGGACGGGGCGGTGCGAGGGGGTATCTCAATGTCTTTGCCAACGGGAGCGTCTCGGCAGCGTCTGCCGTCCTCTGGGGTGTGAGCGGCTCCCCGGTTTTCCTCGCTCTCTTTGTCGGGAGCGTTGCGACTGCTGCTTCTGACACGGTTGCAAGCGAGCTGGGCGTGACGGGAGGGGATCCATACCTCATCACGACGTTCGAGAAGGTCAGGCCGGGGACCAACGGGGGCGTGTCTGTCCGGGGGGAAGCGGTGGCCATGGGAAGTGCCCTTGCAATCTCGCTCCTCGCATGGATCCTTGGGATCGTCGACCTCCCGGTCGCAGTGGCATGTGCGCTGGGCGGGTTCATCGGGACGAATATCGACAGCCTTGTCGGGGCACTGATGGAAAACCCCGGGCTGATCGGCAATGCGGGAACGAACTTCATCGCGACCCTGGGCGGGGGGGTCACGTCGGTCGCAATCATGATACTCTTCCGGAGTGCCATGTGAAGCAGGGGTTATGAGGGGAGAGATATGCAGAGGGAAGGAGACGATGAATATTTCTGCCCGGTCTGTTCTGCCCGGACTGACCACGAGCTTGTTGCACGGGGACGAAATCCCGTGGGCAGGTGCCTCGAATGCGGCGATGTCCATCCCGTCGTTGTCGGGGAAAGGCAGAAAACGGTGAATGTCAGGGCAATCGTGAGCGATGGGCCCTCATCCCGGATTTGCACGGTCGAGATGGACGATGCCGAGGTATGCCGGACGGGGGACACGTTCGTTGCCGCGTGCGGGGACGAGTATACCGGGGTGGAGGTCACGTCCATCGAGTCGGGAGGAGTGCGTGTAAAGAAGGCAATCGCGGGGGAAATCTCGACTCTGTGGACGAGGAAGGTCGAAGAAGTCGCGTTACGGGTTGCAATTCATTCCGGAGGAATCACGACGTCATTCCATGTCATGGTACCGGGGGAAGAGCTGTTCTGTGTCGGGGAGGTGTATACAATCGGAAAAAGGAGGTTCCGAATCTCCCGGATCAAGATCCGCGACGGGGGCATGCTCAGGAAACCGGGGCAGAAGGCAGAAGCCAAAAGGATCAGGCGGGTCTTCGGGTACCCCGGCTGATACCGCGGATGGCTTCCTCGAGTTGTTCCCTGTGGACGAGCCCCTCGAACCTCGCCCCTTCGGTTGCGTCATCCCGCTCGATGACGATCGTCGGTGTCACGGAGAGCCGGTATTTCGCGATATAAGACCTTTCCCTGGCAGGGTTGATCCGTTCTGCACGGATGCCGAGGGCTGATTCGACTTCTGCGAGGATTGGCTCCTGCTCGTGGCAGGCCATGCACCCCTCCTGGAAAAAATAGAGAACGCGGATTGCCATGAAGGTAAAAAAGAATGGTATCTATAAAAATTCTCTGCTTTCAGACCTTCGTCAGTTCCCTGATGGAGACTTCAGCCGTGGGATAGGCAAAATTGACCCTGATCCCGTCCGCGGTTTTTGACGTTACGTACCCTGTCCTGATAACGATGGAGGGAGTCTCGTTGGTCCCGGCCGTGACGCCCGGTTCCTCGGCAAAACCGAGGATGACCTGGTCACCGGGAACGACAGCCGTGAAGTTACCTCCAATCCCCTCGAACTGTTCGACGCTCATCTCGCGTTCCAGTCCCCCAAGGGACGGAATGGCAATCTTTTTTGTCTCCCCCTGCTTCATCCCGGCAATCCCCTGCACGATTGCATTGTATTCCGCAGAGAAGAGTGCATACCGCGACTCTCCGTACATGTAATTGAAAACCGGGACCGGCACTATCTCCTTCGAGCTCGTCTGGCCCACGTACATCGAGAACGGTCCGCACAGCCAGACAGTATTTCCTGCTTCGTATGTCTGGTTGAATTTTTTCAGGTCACTGGTCAGGACGGGCCGGCCCTGGTCGTCGTACAGCGTGAGAGCGACCGTCGCATGGTCGCCGGCAGCAGCAGGATTGAGAGTGATGAGCCAGCTCATCCCGAGTGAACTCACCACCATGATAACCGCAAAACTCACCCCGATGACGATGATGCCTATCTTCTGGAGGTTCCACCCGGACCCTGCCTTCTTCTCCTTTCCCTTTGGTTTTTTCATTCATTCTTGATTGGTTCAGGTTAAAATAAACATTTCATGATGGTGCGCCGGGAAGAGACCCCCGGTGTACCTCTCTCCATCCCCCCGGGAAGTAAGTCGCACGGAGCGGCTGTAAGGGAGATAAGTAAAATTTATATACTATGAATATTAACATAAGGTTAGTCAGCGGAAAACCGACGCTGAAGAATGAGACAGGAGGTGTTCATATGGTATTCCGAAGGAGATACCCGTTTAGCTGGATGATGAGGGACTTTGAGGACATGCTTACAGAGATGGAGAACCGGTTCTGGGGCACAGGGGGCCGGTTCCTGCCGGCCGCCGGTGTCGCGGACCGGTTCCTCCCTGCGATACGGGGTGAATTCAGGGTAGACGTCCGGGAGCACGACGACGAGATCATGGTGGTTGCCGACCTCCCCGGTGTGGACAAGGAGGATATCTCGATCTCTCTCCTGAACCCGAACACCCTCGAGATTGCCTGCGAGAGGCGTTCGGACAAGGAAGAGAAGGACGAGGGATACTACGTCCGGGAGAGGATGTACGGGTCGATGTCCCGCACCGTCGCGCTCCCCCACGATGTCACGGAGAAAGGGGCATCCGCAACGTTCAAGAACGGCGTCCTCGAGATCCGCCTGAAGAAGTCGAAGGAGGAGAGGGGAAGCCGGATCAAGATAGAGTGACGGATACTCCTTTTTTTCCTGTTCACTTTTTTCCCGATGGTTTTTAGTTACTCCAGCCTGAAATGAGATGGGATGGATAAGAAAAAGGTCCGGGACTACATGACCTACGACGTTATCACCGTCAGTGCAGACGGGACCGTGCAGGAGGTCATGGACAAGATCAGAAAAACCGGGCATGACGGGTTTCCCGTCGTGGACGGAAAAGAGGTCGTGGGGTACGTGGCCGCACGGGACCTCCTTTTCAAGCTCCCTGATACCCCGGTCAGGGATGTCATGTCAGACAAGCTGATTGTGGCGGACCCGGACATGAGCATCAACGATGCGGCGAGGGTGATATTCCGGTCAGGCATCCAGAAACTCCCCGTCGTGGACGAGCACAACCACCTGCTCGGCATCATCTCGAACACCGACGTGATCAGGTCACAGATCGAGCATGTCTCTCCTGAAAAGGTCTTCAATTTCATCTCGACCCTGCGGACACTCCATGGCATCAACCCCGAGCTCAGGAGGGAGGTCGTGCCGATCGACAAGCTTGTTCCAACCCAGTCACGGATATACGAGGACGAACTGGAGGGCAGGATATACGAGATCAGGAAAGGCCTAGCCGAGCCCCTCATCGTTGTCAGGAAACCGGGCCGGCTCATCCTCGTGGACGGTCACCACCGTGCGATTGCTGCCCGGAAACTGGGGATAAAGGCCCTCGATGCCTATGTCATCGAGGTGAACGAGGACATCGAGCTCGGGATGGAAAGGACGGCAAAGGCCATGAACCTCCGTTCCCTCGACGACATCCAGATACTCGATTACGCACGCCACCCGCTGGTCGCGATCACGCATCGCCTCGGCCGCAGGGGCTAGGACCCGTCGCACCGGACCTCGTATTCTTCGTTGAGCAGGTGTTCCCGGATCACTGCACCGGCCGGCACGGTGACCTCGGGCCAGACCCGTGTCCGCGAGTGGACGACAACCCCCTTCTCCATGGTCACCCGCGGGCCGATGACCGTATCGTTCTCGAGGCTGCAGTCATCTCCGATGACCGAGTCGTTATCGATGATGCTCCCTGATACCGTCGAATTCTTCCCGACTGTCACCCTGTCGTAAATGGACGACGAGAATACCTTTGCATGGCTCCTGATGCGGCAGTTCCCGCCGATGCACGTGTAAGGCCCGATAAGGACATGGTCCTCGATTTCAGTCCCTGCCCCGATGGATACGGGCCCGATGACCCGGGAGCCGTTCCCCATCCTGAATGAACTGCCAATCTGGACCGGTCCCTGGATCTTGCCGGCCTTCATCGTGAGATCGCCGCTGATACTCGTGAAGGGAATCTCCTGGAGTTTCCACTTCTCCGCCTGGCGCAGGGATGCGGGATTCCCGACATCGGTCCAGTTGCCACGGGCAAGGTAGGCCCGGAGCGTGTGTCCCCCCTCCATCAGGCGGGGAAAGAGGTCACGTGCAAAATCGAACTTCGTTCCCGGTGGAATCTCGTCAAAGATGGCAGGTGTGCAGACGTATATCCCGGTGCTGGCAAGGTTTGAGAAGATCTCGCCGGGTGAGGGCTTTTCCTTGAACCTGCGGATCCGGAAGTCGGCATCGATCTCGGCGATCCCGTAATCACCCGGCTCATCGATGCTGATCAGCCCGATGGACACGGGTGAGCGGTGCCGGGCGTGTTCGCGGTAAAAATCGAGGAGGTTGAGGTCGGTGACGTGGTCTCCCCCGACAACGAGGAAGTTGCCGTCCTCGAGGTGCCGCTGGGCATTCTTGACGCTGCCGGCCGTCCCGAGTTTCGTCTTCTCGCGCACGTATGTGATATCCACACCAAAAAGGGAGCCGTCCCCGAGTGCGTTCTCGATGGCAGAACCCATGTAACCTAGGGTGATCACCACCTCGCGGAACCCGAGGTTGGAGAGGTGGGAGACGAGGTGCTGGATCGAGGGGCGGCCGACGATCGGTATACACGGTTTGGGTCGTTCGAAGGTGAGTGGCCGGAGCCGCGTACCCTCACCGCCGCACATAATGCACACCTTCATGAAGAGAGTGTACCACTCCCTGACGCATAAAGCATCCGAGGCGTATTCCTGCACCCTTTCTTCCCGGGAAGCGGTATTGAAATCTTTTTCTCGTCGCGTCTCCACATTCATGTGGTATTGTGTTTTCGGAAAGTGATCGGGACACCCGGAGGAAGGAACTCGGGCTGGTTCTCTTCATCCTCGTCCCCGTGCTGTCGTTCGGCGGACTGGTGCTGGGAATAGCCCTCGTGAATGCAGGTATCATTTCCGATGCCGCAGACTTTTACTGGGGGAGCGTGGCTGCTTCCCTCGTGCTCGCGTTCCTTGCACTGATCAAGCCAAGGAAGGACATCGTCTCCCTCTGTGCCCCCATGTTCGCCCTCTTTGTCTTCATCGTGCCCCTGGAGACAAAACCATCCCTGCTCCTGCAGGGACTGTATGCCGCAAGCATCACCGCCCTTGCGGTGAGGCTTCACCTCCGCTTCAGCACTCCAAAAATCTCCGAAAAGGAGGAAAAATCAATGGAAAAGTACCTCTATGACTATATCCACCGGATCACGCCGTTCTTTTCAAAAGTTTCCCGGGACTGTGCCCACGACATCGCGTCCACTGTCCTGTCGTTCAAGTTCGGGCTCTATGCAAAGGCCGGCACGGATGCAGGCCGGGCTCTCTCCCGCCTGGGGGAGATGGAGAACAGGGCTGTCCTCGAAAGAGCCTTGAAAATTGTAAAGGAAAGGGCGGAGGCTCTTGACCAGTCGTTGCCGGGCGGGTTCTCGGCAGTATCCTTCGAAAAGGAGGATATCCCGTTCCTTGCCCTCAACATACCCCCGGAGCAGGTGGAGGACCGGAATGTCTACACGCTCGACAATGCCCTCCTCCTGCTCTATGCTGTTGCCTATCTCCAGTCTCCCGACGACGGGCAGTCACTGGACGAGCACCAGAACTTCGTCATCCAGATACTGGAAGACTACAGGAACCTCATCGGCCAGAAATAAGGAAAAGGAGAGTTGGGGGATACCCTGCCGGGGATCAAAATCCCCCCGGCCCTGACCATTCCCCGCTTTTTCTGCCCCTAGAGGCTGTCCATGCTGATACCGCGGAAGTCCTGGGCGATTTCACCGATCTCCTTTGCACCAAACGCCGTCTGGACGGCAGTGATATCGAGCTGGGCGGCAACGTCGCACATGTAATCCAGGATGTCCACAGAGAGTTCCTTGTGCATCTTGCTCTTGCGCAGCTGGTCAATCAGGAATGCAAGTTTTTCCGGCGGCTCCATCCGTATCTTCGCCAGGCTGACGACGCACATGAAGATCCGGGTCAGGTTCCTGTCGGTGCCTGTGATGGTATCAAAGAAATTCTTCAGGATCTGTGCCTGGTATATCTCGCCACCCATTGCTGTACAGCGGTTACTGTTCCAACTATATAAACCTATTTGCACCAGAGCCCCGATCCACCGTCTTTTTCCGGAAAAAAAGGTTATTTGGCTGTACTTACGATGCGGATGATGTCACCATCCTTCATCTGGTACGTGTCCTTGACCCGCATGTTTGTCCGGGCATCCACCGCGTACAGGAAACCCTTGCCGATGTCCGTATGGACCTGGTAGGCAAGGTCCCGCGGGGTCGACCCTTCCCGCATCAGGAATGCATCGGGAAGGACCCTTCCCTTCGAGTCAGAGAACCTGTGCTCGTCCTCGACGGGATAGACAACGACCATGTGCAGGAGATCCCTGACCGCCCGGTTGATTGCCTGCTGGACACCCGTTCCCCCGAACTTTTCCATGACCTGAGCGATCGTCCGGAGCCCTGCCTTCTGTGCCGGGGAGAGTGCATCGTCACGGACAACCGAGAAAGCCGGGTCGCCGGGGTGGTACCGGATGAGACCTGCGGCCACTGCGTTCCGGAGGGCAAGTTCCCCTGCAGCGGTTGCAAAGAGAAGACCCGCCGCCCTGAGCCTTTCGACGAGACCGTCCGGAGCAAGGTCAACGCGGTTCCCGACGTCCAGCGTGGGCTTGCTGATCCGGACAATCTCTTCGCAGAACCGGACGAGCGCTGCCTGGTCCGCGTGTACAAGGTCGATTCCCGCGGATCTTTCCGCGTCCATGACATCCTCGGGGGCAACTTTGAGACCCGTGAAGATATCCGCTATGCCCCTGTGGACGGAATAGGTCTTTGACTGTGCCTGGCGCTGGATCTTCTGCCAGTGCTTGTCCAGTATCCCGAATATCCACATCGTCATCTCTCTCCTGACGAACTCGACATCCTGGAGGGGATCGTGGCTCCCTGCCTCCACAGGGTTCCCCTCGGAGTCCGAGGATCCGCTCGCGTCCACGATGTGGATGATGGCGTCTGCCTGCCGGAGGTTGTCGAGGAACTGGTTCCCGAGGCCCTTGCCCTTGTGGGCGTCAGGGACGAGCCCTGCCACGTCGATGAGGTTGACCGGGACGTAACGGATACCGTCCGTGCAGTGACCGCAGGTGAGCCCCAGGCCCCGGCAGGGACAGTCAGTCCTGTAATAGGCCACGCCGAAGTTGGCATCGATTGTGGTGAAAGGGTATCCTGCGATCTCTGCAGGGGCCATCGTTGCCGCCCGGAAGAACGTGGACTTCCCGCAGTTGGGCTTTCCGGCAAGAGCAAGCGTGATCATAGCAATTCCCTTTACCTTTTACCACCTAAAACATTAGTGCCTTATGTCATACACGAAAAAGTCCGTTTACTACTTCGATGCTCCCGGCCCCCAGAATACACGGGACTGTGCAGAAATCGCCCTCGAAAGGGCGAGGGAACTCTCCATCAGGAAGGTCATCGTTGCAAGCACGTCGGGAAAGACGGCAGAGGAGTTTTTCCGTGTCCTTGAGGGGACAGGGATCAGGCTGATCGTTGTCACCCATGTCGTCGGGTTCTCGAAACCGGGAGAATGGGAGTTTTCCCGCGAAACAGCCGCGAAACTGGAGAAGGCCGGTGTGACCATCGTCACCGGGACCCACGTCCTATCAGGGCTCGAGCGGGCATTCTCCCGGTCTGCAAAGGTCGGGGGCGGGTCCCGGACGGAGGCCGTTGCAGAAGCGTTCCGCAGGGTCATCGCCGTGGGGCTGAAGGTTGCCGTGGAATGCACTCTCATTGCGGCAGACCAGGGCGTTGTCTCGCCGGACGAGGAAGTGATCGCGGTCGGGGGGACGGCAAGCGGCGCTGATACAGTCTGCGTCATCAGGCCTGCCCACACCGCCTCGTTCTTCGACCTGCAGGTCAGGGAGATCGCGGCGATGCCACGGGAACGGTGAAGGGATGGTTACTGCTGCGCTGGCAGATGCAGTATCGACTATCCTCGGAAAGCCCGTGCTCTGGGTCCCCGGCCTTGTCGTAGGCTGTCTTGCCGCAATGGACATCGTCCTGCAGTACTATTTCGGGACTTTTTTCCTGACGAGACTGTGGGTCATCGAGGCACTGGCAGTCCCGTTCCTCGTTGCCGGGGCATATTCAGAAATCCGGAACACCGGGGAGGAGCCACAGACGTTCTGGAGCGGGGGCATCCGGTACTACTTCAGGATCCTCGTCCCGTTGCTGGTCATCGCCTTTTCGATACTTGCAACGATCGTGCTCCTTGCCATACCCCTCTCGTTTCTTGGGAACTCCACCCTCGTCCTCCCGTACATCATCCTTGGAAGTGCGGTCCCGATCGCTTTCTTCACGTTCTTCTTCGACTGTGCCGCGGTCTTCGAGGACTGCCGTGTCTTCGAGAGCATCAGGAGGAGCGTGGAAATCGTCCTGAACCGCCCGGGCCAGGTCATCGTGTTCTTCCTCGTTGCAGCAGGGATCGTCATCCTCGTCTCCCTGCCCCTGATGGTCATCTGGACAGGCCTCCTCTACGAGAACCTCGTTCCTCTTGCATCGATGGACCAGGGGGAACTGCAGGCACTGACCATGGAGACTCTCAACGGGATGCTCGGCCCCGGCGGAATCGGACTTACCGCGCTTTTTTCATGCATCTGGTTCACCCTTGCCGGAAACATCCTCCTCACGTTCAAGGCTGTCTTCTACCGGCACATACTCGGGCAGGTCCCGCAGGCAGGCACAACCGTGCCGCTCCGGGGAGAATACGATGAGAAGGGAAGGTGGTACAAGTACTGAACGGAAAAACCGTTCCTTTTTTCCCGGACCGCAACTTTTCTGGTATTCCGGGACCCATCACTCCAACCATGCCCGGCGTTGCACGTGTCACCATCCGGTGCAAGGGCCACCCGTTCGTCACGGCGCTCCACCCGACCACCCTCGAGATAACGAGGGATACAGAGCTTACCCCGAGGGGTGACTGCATCATCGGGATTGCAGCGGACATGGCGGCACGTGACCTTCCCCGGGAGGTCAGGGAACTCCTCTGCCGCGATGATGCCGTTGTCACGGCAGGATTCTGCTGCGAGGGGCAGGTCGTCACTGTCCGGGGGCGGGGAAGCAGCAGGATGACTCTCTCCCACCCGGATGACATGGTCTTCCGCAGGAGCGGTTTTGTCTGCGACAGGACGGTTGCGATATGTGCCGACGGTGCAGCCCGGACATTTCCCCGCGATTTCGTGGCACAAGTAGCAGCAGGAAAACCGGTCATCGTGACTTTTGAGGTCAGCGTTCCCTGACCGGAAAGGGGGTTTTAATCCCGCCCGAGCATCGTTATCTTCATCTCGGCACCGGCAAGGATCTCTTCTGCCTGCCGGATCAGGACGGCGCCCCTTTCGTAGAGCGCGATTGCTTCGTCGAGGCCGGTCTGGTTGTCCTCGATTTTCTGGAGAATCTCCTTGATCTCCTTCATCAGGTCTTCAAACGTCTGTGTCATGGTACACTTCCTCCACACGTGCTTCTGCGGAACCGTCCGCCATCCGTATCGAAATCCGGTCCCCCGGTGACATTTCCCGGATGGAACGGACGACCTTCTTCTCCCGCGTGATGATGCAGTAACCCCTCGAAAGCAGGTTTACCGGGTTGCCGGCCGCAAGGAGGCGGGAATATCCCGCGAGGCGTTCCTTTTCCCGGGCGATCCGGGACTCCATCTCCCGCACCATCCTGCTTTCGAGGACCGAGAGGTCTTCCCTCCGGACAGTCAGGCGCTGTCCCATCCGGCGGGCTGAGAGCCTCTCCCGGAAGTCGGCAAGATCGGCTGATGCCCTGTCGAGTTTTGCGAGCAGGCGCCCGGCAAGCAGCTTGCGTATCCCGCCCAGTTCCTCGAGGATCTTCACCCTTTCGGGAACGACGAGTTCTGCCGCTGCTGAGGGGGTCGGTGCCCTGACATCAGCGGCATGGTCGGCGAGCGTGACATCCACCTCGTGCCCGATGGCGCTGACCACCGGGACGGGAGAGGAAGCGACAGCCCTCACGACGTCAGGGTGGTTGAAGGGGAAGAGGTCTTCGAAGCTGCCGCCGCCCCGGGCGATGATGATGACTTCGACGAGTCCTGCAAGTCGCCCGATCGCCCGCGATATCTCTATGTGGGCAAGGTCTCCCTGCACGGCAGTCGGCGAGACGACGAGTTCCACGGGGCACCTGCGGGAGATAACGTTCCGGATGTCCTGGAGAACGGCACCCGTCTCCGACGTGACAACCCCGACCCGGGCCGGGAAAGGCGGCAGCGTCCGCTTCCGCGCGATATCAAAGCATCCCTCTGCGGAGAGCTGCGCTTTCCACTGTTCAATGAGGAGGTATTTCTCGCCCCGGCCGGCAGGGCGGATGTCCCGGACATAGAACTGGTACCGCCCCCCGGGGGAGTAGTGGCCGACCGAGCCGAACGCGATGACATCCATCCCGTCGGCGAGCTCACACGCGAGCCGTGCTGCATCCGTCCTCCAGATGACGCAGGAAATGAGTGCGTTCCTCTCACCCGCCTTCTCCCCGAGAGAGAAGTAACGGTGACCAGAGGTGTGGTTCTTGTAATTGGTGACCTCTCCCCTGATCCAGATATCATGGAGACGGACGTCATCCAGGAGTGACCCTATGAGGGAGGAGACCTCCGAGACGGAGAAGATTCCCGGCGGGTGCCCGGGAGAGTCCATGCCGCAGCCAGGGGAATTCCGGGTCATCAACACTTAATTATGGGCAGGTTGTTATGAAATAGGATCATGGTCGTTTTTGCAGTCTCCACCATGTTTTTTCACGAATACACGATCGGGGAGATCATGTCCGCCGTTGGCGCGGCCGGGCTCGATTCTGTCGAATTCTGGGTGGAGACACCGGCTTTCTGGCTTGCAGGCCAGCCAGGGGACGAGATCAAAAAAGCCAGGGATGTGTACCCGGTCATGGAAAGGGCAACCCTGCACGCACCGATCCTCGACTTAAACCCGACCTCCGTGAACCCCGTCATCGCCGAGGTGTCCGTCCGGTTCGTCTGCGATTCTGTCAGGCTCGCGGCAGGAACAGGTTTTCCGCTGGTCACTGTCCACCCCGGCAGGAGGACTGCAAAGAGACCCCCGGGACCCGCGGATTGTGCGAAGTTCGAGCGGTACATCCGTGCACTGGAGGAGGTGTCGCGGGAGTCGGGAGTGAAAGTTGCCATGGAAAACATGGAAAACCGCATCAATGCACTGGTGTGCACCCCGGAAGGCATGCGGGACCTCCTCGACCGCGAGGAATGGCTCTCCTTCACGCTCGACCTTTCCCATGCAATGGCTGACGGACCCGGCGTGGCATCCCGCTACATCGACCTTTGCGGTGACCGGCTCGTCAACGTCCACGTGAGTGCAGGCCGGGAGGGAAGGATGCATCTCCCCCCGTCGGGCGACCCCGGGGTGTCGGGCGTCCTGGACCGCCTTTCCCGTTCGGCGTACCGGGGGCACCTCACGCTCGAGATCGAGGACCTTGCCCTGCCCCGGCCGCTCTCGTACCGGCAGAAGATAGCCCTCCTCTCGCACGAATCAGGATTCATGAAAGGCTTCTTCGGCGAATCGACGAATTTATAAAATGTCAGTGCGATAGATAGAGTGTCACTGGGCACATGAAAATGATGAGAGGAGCCGTTCAGTCGGCGTGGACCTGATGATCGAGGACTTTTTATTCCTTTTGCTGTTCATCATATGCCTCGTGTTGTCTGCTTTTTTTTCTGCATCAGAAGTGGCCTTAATCTCCGTCACACGTGCCAAGGTACGGACTCTTGTCAATGAGAAAAGGCCCGGGGCCGATGTCCTTGCACGCCTCAAGGAAGATCCCAACAGGTTCCTGATCACCATCCTGATAGGCAACAACATCGTCAACGTTGCTGCCGCATCGATTGCAACCGCGGTGACGATCAGCATCTTCGGCAATATCGGTGTCGGGATCGCAACCGGTGCAGTGGTCATCCTCCTCCTTGTTTTCGGGGAGATCAGCCCGAAGATGTATGCCGCAAAGAACGCGGAAAAATATGCCCTTGCCGTTGCCCGACCGATATATCTCCTCTCCATCGTCTTCTCGCCGCTGGTATGGGTCATAGGAAGGGTGAAAAGGAAGGACTCCGGGGAGGAGGGGGCAGCAGAGCCCTCCGTTACGGAGGAAGAGATAAAGGAATGGATAGAGGTGGGCAAGGAGGAAGGAGCAATCGAGCAGGAGGAACGCGAGATGCTCTACTCCGTGCTCGAGTTCGGTGACACGACGGCGCGGGAGATCATGACCCCCCGCGTGGACGTGGCTCTCATCGATGACGAGAGCACCCTCGAGGAAGCACTCCACCTCTTCAACGAGACCGGGTTTTCCCGTATTCCTGTCTACCACGAGAACATGGACAACATCATCGGGGTCCTCAACGTCAAGGACGTCTTTTCGAGCATGCTCTCAGGAAAGAAGAACGTCAGCATCCGGGACCTGATGTACGACCCCTTCTTCGTGCCGGAGAGCAAGAAGATCGACGAGGTACTCCGCGAACTGCAGCTCCGGAAGGTCCAGATGGCGATCGTGCTCGACGAATACAGCAGTTTCGTCGGGATCGTGACCGTCGAAGACATCCTCGAGGAACTCGTGGGCGACATCCTCGACGAGTTCGACAGGGAAGAACCCCAGATCCAGAAGATAGGGGAGGGGGTTTACCTCGTTGACGCAAAGGTCTGGGTTGAAGAACTCAACGATGAACTCGATCTCTCCCTTCCCGTCTCGGAATCGTACGAGAGCATCGGGGGGCTGGTCATCGAGCGGCTCGGGCACATCCCCCATCCGGGCGAGAGCGTATACATCAGGGAATGCCACGTAACGCTGGTGGTGACCCAGATGCTGTCCAGGCGGGTCGTGAAGGTCAAGATCATCGTGCACCCCCCGGGAGATGAAAAGGGCGGGGAGAAAGGAGAATGAAACGTATTGCAGTCCTTGCATCCGGAAGGGGATCAAACTTCCAGGCCGTGATCGATGCTATCAGGCAGGGCTCCATCCCGGCCGAGTGCGTCGGCCTCGTGTCCGATAACCCCGGAGCGTATGCCATCACGCGTGCGAGGAGTGCCGGTATCCCCGTCTTCATCGTGGATTATTCCCGGTATTCCACGAAGGACGAGTACGAGGCAGACCTGCTCCGGGTCATGAAGTCCCTGCATGCGGACCTGTTCGTCCTTGCCGGGTACATGCGCATCCTCGGTGCAGGTATCGTCAGGGAATTTCCGGGAAAGCTCATCAACATCCACCCCGCTCTCCTCCCGAGTTTTGCAGGGCTGCATGCCCAGCGCCAGGCCATCGAATACGGTGTCAGGGTCTCGGGGTGCACGGTTCACTTCGTTGACGAGGGTGTGGATACAGGCCCCATTATCGTCCAGTCCTGCGTACCGGTGCTCCCCGGCGACGACGAGGAGAGCCTGTCCGAGCGGATCCTCAAAGAAGAGCACCGTTGCCTCCCCCGTGCAATCCGTGCATTCTGCGAAGACCGCATCAGGGTCAGCGGTCGCAGGGTCTCCATCGTCGGCGAGGATTCTGCCCCGCCTGCATAAAGGTATATCTCGTCCCGGCACCAGAGTGATAATTCTCTCTTCCATTTCCATGAGCAGGAGAACAGCACACCCCGAGGCACGGCGCATCGCCCGCGAAAGGATAGCCATCCTCTTTGAACAGGCGAGGAAGGCATTTCCCCTCGATCCGGCCCTTGCAGACAGGTATGTCTCGCTGGCCCGAAAGATATCAATGAAACACCGCGTCCGGCTCGACAGGGAGTTCCGAAGGCAGTTCTGCCATCACTGCCACCGGTTCCTCGCCCCCGGGGCCAACGCGAGAGTCAGGATATACCGCGGCAGGGTTACAGTCACGTGCCTTGCATGCCACCGGCAGATGAGGTACCCCCTCCGGAGGAGGTCCTGAATGGAGGGCAGTGACGCGATGCAGGATCTCAAGGCAACTGTCTGGATTGGAAAGCAGGGTCTTTCGGAATCGGTGATCAGCGAGGTCATCCTCCAGCTCGAAAGGAGGCACAGGGTCAAGGTGAAGTGGTTGCGCAACGCGGACTTTGACCCCCAGAGCCTCGCGAGGAGTACCCGTGCCCGGCTGGTGATGGTACGAGGCAGGACTGCAGTGCTCGAGGAACACAAAAAGGGATAGAATCCGGGATATTTCCGGCAGTCGCCACGAATAGGGCTCCATGCTCGAAATATATAAAAGTGCAGCACACAAAATAGTAAAGACTGTTCATTCCAATCGGTGACAGTGAGGTTATACCAGGTATGACAACCGTCTATGACGTCCCGGCAGACAGGTTCATCCGCACCCTGGCCGAGGAACTGAAGAAAAAACCGGAGATGAAGCCTCCTGACTGGGCAGCATTTGCCAAGACAGGAGTGCACAAGGAGATGCCTCCCCATGACCCCGAGTGGTGGTTCGTCAGGACAGCATCCATCCTCCGGCGGGTCTACATCGAGGGACCCATCGGGGTACAGCGACTCCGCACGATTTACGGAGGCAAGAAAGACCGGGGATCCCGGCCGAAACAGTTCAGGAAGGGAAGCGGGTCCATCCTGCGCAAGGCCCTCCAGCAGCTCGAGACAGCCGGGTTGATCCAGAAGGAGAAGACCGGGAGAAAGGTAAGCCCCGGTGGTATATCGTTCATGGACAACCTGGCTGACAAGATAGTCAGGGAAGAAAAGGCACAGGCCACGCAGTGAGGAATGACCCATGGGAGACGACGAGCTTGCGGAACTCCGGCGCAGGAGAATGGCCCAGTTACAGCAGCAGGCATACGACCAGCAGCTGCTGCAGGAAGAGGCCGAGAGGCAGAGGCAGATCGAGTCGCAGATCCATGCCGTCCTTCTCCGGATTCTCGAGCCCGAGGCACGTGAACGCCTCAATACCATCAAGCTCACGCGCCCTGATTTTGCACGGGCAGTGGAGCAGCAGCTCGTCCTCCTGGCAAACAGCGGTCGTCTCACGCAGAAGATCACTGACGAACAGTTGAAGTCCCTGCTGCAGCAGTTACTGCCTGCAAAAAAGGATTTCAGGATTACCAGGAAAGGATGAAGGCCGGAGTCCTCTTCAGCGGGGGGAAGGACAGTTCCCTGGCAGCAATCCTCCTCTCCCGGGATTATACCGTGGAGCTGAACACGTACGTGTTCGGGGAGAACAGGGACCTTTCCGCCGTGGAGAGGGCGGCAGAAGCACTCGGGTTACCCTGGAAAGTCAGGGTCTTTCCCCCGGGCCTGCTGTCAGCAGCGGTCGATTCCATCCTGGAGAGGGGATATCCCGCAGAGGCAATCACCATGGTCCATAAAGCCGCACTCCACGACCTTGCATCGCATTACAGGGTTGTTGCAGACGGCACGCGGTTCGATGACCGTGTTCCCATGCTTTCCAGGGACGAGGCACGGTCCCTCCAGGACACCCATGGTTGTTCCTACGTCCGGCCTCTTCTCGGGTATCCCCGCCGGGAAGTCGATCGCCTGGCAGGCCGTTACCTCAGAGTAATCCTTGGGGAGACGGGCACACTGGAGAATGGTGACTACGAGGTGGAACTGCGCGAGGCTGTCCGTGCCAGGGGTGAGGATGCCACCCGCTTTTTCCCCATGTTCCATGAGCAGTCACTGGTCATCGGTCCGGCAGATACGAGAGGATGAGGTGAAATTTCCATGAGCAGATCAACGAAAGGTTACAAGGTACGCCTCGCGAAGGCGTGCGAGCAGAATCGCAGGGTTCCTGCATGGGTGATGGCCCGGACGAAACGCCAGGTCACAACGCACCCCCGCAGGCGGAACTGGAGACGGAGCACGTTGAAGGTGTGAGGTCACCATGGCAGAGAAGGTCCAGGAACAGATCTACGTGATCCCCCTGCGCGAAGCGAAGAGGGCACCGCGGTGGAAGAGGAGCAACACCGCCATCAAGGATATCAGGAAGTTCCTTGCGCGGCACATGAAGAGCAGCGACGTCAAACTCGACCGGACCATCAACGAGCGTGTCTGGGACCGGGGTTCCGAAAAGCCCCCCTCCCGGATCCGGGTAAGGGCCATGAAGTTCGACGATGGCCAGGTCCAGGCCGAGCTCGCAGAGGAGTGAGATGGAAAGGACGATCTCGTTTGGGGGAATCCCCCACATAGGGGTCTTCTCCCGTGTCCTGGACGACATCGCGGTAATCCCCCCCTCGGCTCCCGCGGAGTTCGGGGAAGCACTCAGGGAGCTGCTGGGAGTCGAGATTATCCCGACAACGGTCCAGGGAAGCGAGATCATCGGTTCCCTGCTCACGGGCAACGCGAGGGGTTTTGTCGTGAGCGGGATGGCAACAGACGAGGAAATCTCCATCCTTCGGGAATACCGGGAGGTATACCTGCTCGAACACACGATGAACGCGGCAGGCAACGTCATCCTCGCCAATGACTCGTTTGCGGCGGTCCACCCGGACATGCCCGCGGAGATGGCAGGGGAGATCGGGGATTTCCTCGGCGTGAAGGTTGTGCCCCTCACGCTGGGTGGCGTCAAGACCGTCGGCATGGCCGGTGTGGCCACCAACAAGGGGATCCTCGTCCATCCCCGGTGCACGAGGGCCGAGATACAGAGGGTGGAGGAGGTCTCCGGGCTTCCTGTCGGCACGGGGTCAGTGAACGGGGGTACCGGTCTCGTCGGGACAGGGCTCCTCGTCAATTCGAAAGGATACGTCGCCGGACTCGAGACAACCGGCTTTGAGCTGGGACGAATAGAGGATGTTTTTGGTTTTCTGGAGTGAGAGGAAATGGCAGAACAGAAGTACGAGGTAAAAGGCGATTTCAGGATGGGCGGCGAGGTCCGCCCGTTCTCAAAGATCATCGAGGCACCGAGTGAAATGCAGGCAAAGGAACGCACGTTCACTCTGTTTGGAAGCAAGCACCGTGTAAAAAGAAGGTATATCACTATCCACTCCGTTACCCTGCTCAAAGGTGAGTAGCGTGGACGCAATCGACCCAAGGGAACTCCAGTCCCTGCAGATATACCTCAACGAATACAGGCAGCAGGCAGAGGTATTCTCCCAGCAGCTCGCGCTCCTCGAGGAAGGGAGGGTTGAAGCGATGTCTGCAATAGAGGCTGTGAAGGGAATTGCGGAATCTCCCGACAGCACAGTCCTCCTCCAGATGGGAGCAGGGATCAGTGTCCGTGCCCGGGTCGAGAATCCCGGTCGCGTCCTCGTCAGCATCGGTTCAGAGGTTGTCGTGGAACGTTCGACGGAAGAAGCGGTCGAATACCTCAAAGACCGCATCACCGAGATGGAAGCCTCGGCAAAGAAGGTGATGGAGACCCTCGAGCAGATACGCGCGCAGATGAACGAGATAGGCCGCCGGCTCGAAGCAGGGTATCACCAGTACCAGGCGCAGCAGGCACGGGCTGCACAGGGCGGGGAACCCGGCGGCTGAAAGGGTCGTGGTGAACGATGTTTGAGGGGCTCCGGTCCAGGCTCCAGAAGATTACAGGGTCCCTGGAAGACAGGATCGAGCAGACCATCCCTGCAGAACCTTCTGTGGAAAAAACCGGGGTCCCGGGTGGTGCGGCACCTGCGGAGGCGGCAGAAAAGGATCCTTCCCTCCTCTCGCGGGTAAAAGTCCTCATTACAGACAGGGAATTTTTTATCTCGGAGAAAGATGTCGAGGAACCCCTCTTCGAACTGCAGATGGTCCTTCTCGAGAACGATGTCGCCCTCCCGGTGGCCGATGAAATCATCCGGAGGGTCAGGGAGGACCTGACTGGGAAACGGAGAAAGATTGGGGAACCCCTCCACGAAATCGTTACTGCAGCGCTCCGAAACGCGCTGATGAGCGTTCTTGGGGATGGTTTTGACCTCGTCTCGTATATCAGGAACCACGAGCGCCCCGTCAGGATCCTTTTTACCGGTGTGAACGGTACGGGTAAGACCACTACCGTTGCCAAGGTTGCAGCCTACCTGAAAAAGCAGGGTTTCTCGGTTGTCATCGGTGCGGGGGACACGTTCCGGGCAGGTGCACTCGAGCAGATCGATGTCCATGCCGATCGCCTCGGCATCAAGGTCATCCAGCACCAGCAGGGAGCGGATCCCTCTGCAGTTCTCTTTGACGCCGTCAGTTACGCGAAAGCACACAGGATCGACGCGGTCCTTGCCGATACGGCCGGGAGGTTCCACAACCGGGCAAACCTGATGAACCAGCTCGAAAAGATACGCAGGGTGATGAACCCTGACCTCATCGTGTACGTGGACGAGGCGGTGGCAGGAAACGATGCCGTCATCAGGGCGCACGAGTTCGACAGGACAGTGGGAGCAGACGCGGTGATCCTCACCAAGGCTGACATGGACTCCCGCGGCGGAGCGGCAATCTCCATTGCACACACGATCGGAAAGCCCGTCATGTTTCTCGGTACGGGGCAGGGATACGACGATATCGTCCCGTTCTCCCCGGCAAGGGTCGTCGAGGAACTCCTCGGGGTGAGTGCCTGATGCTCGATCGCCTCGGGACGTCGCTCAAGGATGCAGTAAAGAAGCTCGCCGGCAAGACGGTCGTTGACAGGGCGGCCGTCGAAGAACTGGTCCGGGACCTGCAGCGGGCACTCATCCAGGCAGACGTGAACGTCCGGCTGGTGATGCAGCTCTCGGAGGCGATCAAGAAACGTGCCCTCGAGGAGCAGCCGCCAAAAGGGATGACCGTCAGGGAACACGTTCTCCGCATCGTGTACCAGGAACTCGTCAGGCTGGTCGGTTCTGCCGGCGAGGTAAAGCTGGAGCCCCAGGTCATCCTGATGGCAGGGCTCCAGGGGAGCGGCAAGACCACCACGACGGCAAAGCTGGCCCGGTACTTCCAGCGCAAGGGGCTCCGCGTCGCGGTCATCTGCGCGGATACCTTCCGGCCGGGTGCATTCGACCAGCTCAACACGCTCTGTTCACGGATCCATGTCCCGTGTTTCGGGAACCCCGGGGAGAAGGATGCCCTGAAGATCGTGAGGGAAGGCCTCAAGTCACTGTCATCGGCAGAAGTCATCATCATCGATACCCAGGGGCGGCACGCACTCGAGAGCGACCTCATCCGGGAGATCATCGATATCCAGGCAATTGCATCGGCACAGCACCGGTGGCTCGTGATCGATGCGGCCCTCGGGCAGCAGGCTGCCGAGCAGGCGCGGAAGTTCCACGAGGCAATCAGCATCGACGGTGTCATCATCACGAAGATGGACGGGACTGCCAAGGGGGGAGGTGCCCTCTCGGCAGTGGCAGAGACGCGGTCAGGGATCGTCTTCATAGGGAGCGGTGAGACGATTGATGACCTCGAGAGGTTCGATCCCGACGGGTTCATCTCCCGGCTCCTCGGCATGGGTGACCTGAAAGCCCTCGTGGAGAAGGCAGAGGAGACGCTTGCGGCAGCTGAAGTGGACGTCAATGCCATGCTGCGGGGCAAGTTCTCCCTCCGCGACATGTACAACCAGCTCGAGGCAGTCACGCGTATGGGCCCGCTCAAGCAGATCATGAGCATGCTGCCCCTCGGGAACATGGAGATACCGGAAGATGCCTACGATATCACCAGTACCAAGATGCAGCGTTACCGGATCATCATGGACTCCATGACGGCGGCCGAGATGGACGACCCGTCCGTCATCGGGAGTTCGCGTATCCAGCGGATAGCGAGGGGGGCGGGGGCGTCCCCGGAGGAGGTGCGCGAGCTCCTGCGCTACTACAAGATGATGAAGAGGGCACTCAAGGGGGTCAGGGGCGGCCAGGGAAGGTTCAACATGCAGCGGATGCTGAAAAAGTTCGGCGGCGGGACTTAACCGTTCATGACACGCATCGCCGTTATCGGGCACCTTGCCCGGACTGCCGGAGATTTCTCCCTCTCGGACATGCCGGGCGGCGCCGGCCGGATGGACATCATGTGCAGGTGCATCAACTCTGCGTTTTTTCTCTCGCACAGCCTGCGCAGGGACGTCGAATGTTACCTTCTCCTCCGGGGGCCTCCCGGCCCGGACAAGATCGTCCGTTTCATGGGTGACCGCCTGCGTTCGCTCAACCCGGACGAAAGGAGTGCCGGTGCCCTGATCAGGAAGGCACTGGCAATTCCCGCGGGCACGGAGTTCCGGGAGTCCTCCCCCGGAGTAGAGGTGAAGAGGGGAGGTCCGGCAGACCTCGTTTCCATGGCGCCCTTCGCGGTCCTCGATGAGTCGGGAGAGGATATCCGGGCATGCAGCAGCCTCCCGGAGAACTATATCCTCAGTGACCACCTCGATTTTTACCCCGAAGAGGATGCCCTCCTCAAAGGGCAAAAGAGGATATCCGTCGGGCCGGCCACGCTGCATGCTGACCATGCAATCATTGTCCTTCTCAACGAGATCGACCGCAGGAGGGCAGGATGGACGTAACGGACCTTGCTTTACGCATCCTCGCCTACGGCGAAATATGCGACAGCTGCCTGGGCAGGTTCTTCGGGAAGCTCTCGCACGGCCTTTCCAACAGGGAGAGGGGGCGTGCCCTCCGCATCGCTGTTTTCCTGCAGGAGAACCGGCCCTTCGCGGAACCCGCCACCTGCTGGATATGCGGGGGCCTCCTCTCCCGCGTTCCCGAGTGGGCGGAAAGGGTGACCAGGGCCCTCCAGGGACTCGAGTACGAAAAGTTTGCCATCGGGACACGTGTGCCGCCACTCGTGGCGGAGAGCGAGGAGATCGTGTGGAGCGATCTCGATCTTTGCCATGCCGAGCCCCTGAAGTCCGAGATGAACAGGGAGGTCGGGAAGGCCGTTGCACGCCTGACGGGAAAGACTGCAGACCCGGCCAGTCCCGACGTCGTTGCGATCCTCGACATTCCGGGGGAGACCGTTGAAGTCCAGGTCAACCCCGTCTTTTTCTGCGGCCGTTACTGCAAGCTGGAGAGGGGGCTTCCCCAGACACACTGGGACTGCCGGGCATGCAGGGGGGCGGGGTGCGAAAAGTGCGGTTTTACGGGGAAACAGTATCCCGATTCGGTCGAGGAGATCATCGGGAGACCGGCAATACGCCTCTTTTCTGCTGAAAATGCCATCCTCCACGGGGCAGGGAGGGAAGATATCGATGCCCTCATGGTCGGATCGGGCCGTCCGTTCGTCATGGAGGTCGTCGCACCCCGCATCCGTTCCGTTGACCTCCGGGACCTCGAGGACGGGATCAACAGGGAAGCCGGAGGGAAGGTGACTGTTTCCATCGAACGCTGGGGAAAAAGGGAAGATGTGGAAATTATTAAATCAGCCAAGGGTTATAAAAAATACAGGATCCTGGTCGAGATTGAAGGATCATACACACAGGATGAACTTCAATCTGCAATCAGAGCCCTTAAAGGGGCAAAAGTGAACCAGCGCACCCCGCTGCGGGTCGCACACCGCCGTGCCGACCGCGTGCGGGAGCGACGGGTCATCGATATCCGTGCCCTGGGAGAGGAGAACGGCAGGGTCATCCTGGAGATCACCGGTGAGGCGGGCTTGTACATCAAGGAACTCGTCTCCGGGGACCAGGGGCGCACCCAGCCGAGCCTCTCCGGCATCCTGGGGAGACCTGCCCGGGTTTGCCAGCTGGACGTGGTCTACGTCCAGGGTAACAACGAGGGAGAGTAAGACATGGCACATCACAACGGCCCACGCAAGAAGACACGATACAAGTTCAAGAAGGATATCCGCAGGCAGGGAATCGTCCCTGTTACCTCGCTTATCCAGAAGTTTGACATCGGCCAGAAGGTTCATGTTGTTGTTGAACCCAGTATCCAGAAGGGAATGCCCCACCGCCGGTTCCATGGCATGACAGGAACCGTTGTCGGCCAGAGGGGCAGGGCCTGGCTCCTGTCCATCCGCGATGGTGGAAAGGAAAAGATCGTTATCGCCAGACCACAACATCTAAAAGCCCAAAGGTAAACACTCCACAGGAGTATACCCGGGGGAGGCGTGGCATGAAAGTAAAGGCAATTATCAGGGAGGAGAGGATCACTCTCCCCGAGCTCCGCGAGGTGCTTTCGAAAGTGGAAGCAGAGCGGATAGAGGCAGGCAGGGAGATGTCCTACGAACTGCGCAAGAGTATCGAGCATGCCAACCTCCTGTCAAAGACAACGAGCGAGAAGTCCCGTCTCCTGGTCACCGAACTGCAGAAACTCGAGAAGATGAAACCGGACATCGCGTTCCGCATCGCGAACATCATGCCAAGGACCCGGGACGAGCTGCGGGCGATATACGCAAAGGAAAAATACACGCTCCAGCCCGAGGAACTGGACACCATCATCGAGTTGGTCAAAGCCCATTTCTGAAGGTGGCCTCATGAAGACGGAAAAGAAGGAGATCTACGCTATAGTCCTCGATGTCCTTATGAAGGGGCATCCGGACGATCCCCGGCCGGTTTTCAAGCGGGAACCCCTTGTCCAGGCTGTCGGTGTTGCTCAGTTCAAGCTCCTCGAACTCGTCCCCAAGACAACGGATATCCAGATCCACGAGAACGTGTACATCGGTGACGGGGAGCGGGAGAAGATAGAGAGGGTCAAGCGCAGGATCAGTTACAACGATCTGACCCAGACTGCGAAACTCGAACTTCCCTTCGCCGTGGAGAGGATCGTGAAGGAGAAGGAGAGCGAGTTCGTCCAGTTCTTCAACAAGTCAATCTCCATCAGCCCGAAGCTCCACATGCTCCATCTCCTGCCCGGGATAGGCAAGAAGCTCATGTGGGAGATTCTCGGGGAGAGGGAGAAGAAACCCTTCGAGAGCTTTGCCGATATCAGCCAGCGCATCAAGTCGATCCCTCACCCGGATAAGATGATCATTGCACGGGTGATGGAGGAACTGCAGGACCCCAACGTCAAGTATCACCTGTTCACGTCCCGATGAGTGCACGATTCGACCAGCACTTCCTGGTGGACAGAAAGGCCATCGAGCGCATTGCAGGCATCATCAGGGTGGAAGGGCGGATTGTCCTCGAGGTGGGACCGGGCCGGGGGGCACTCACGGAAGCGCTGCTCGAACGGGGTGCACGGGTCGTTGCAGTCGAGATCGACCCCGGCCTCGTGGAAATGCTCTCCGAACGGTTTTTGCGCGAAATCGGGGAAAACCGGCTCGTCGTCGTCCACGGCGATGCCGTCTCGTGTCCCCTGCCCGGGTTCGATGTCGTCGTCTCCAACCTCCCCTATTCAGCCTCTTCGAAGATCACGTTCCGTCTCCTCGAGACCGGCTTTGAAGAAGCAGTCCTGATGTACCAGAGCGAGTTTGCTGACCGGATGCTTGCACCGGCAGGAACCCCGGAGTGCGGGAGGCTCTCTGTGATGGTGCAGACGTACTGTGCCGTGGGGAGGGTATTCGATGTGCCACCACAGGCCTTCTCACCGAGGCCCAAAGTCCGGTCAACGGTCCTCCACATCGTCCCCCGCGAACCGCTCTTTCCCATCAGGGACAGGGATCTCTATGCACGGGTGGTCAGGGCACTCTTTTCGCATCGCAGGAAGACCGTGCGCAACTCCCTGAAGAGTGCGGGGTCGATGCTCGAAAGCGGACTTGCGGAGTTTCTTGTCAAAAACCTCCCTGAAGAGATACTCGCGGCAAGGCCGGAGGAACTGTACCTCGAGGATTTCGCGACGATTGCAAACATGGGTGCATCGTGAGGCACTGGCAGGTCTATCCCCCGGACGACGACACGTTCCTCCTCCTCGGTGCAGCCCTCGCCCTCGTCGCCCCCGGAGAACGCGTGCTCGAGGTCGGGTGCGGCAGCGGTTTCATTTCCGCACGACTTGCATCCCGGGCGGAAGTGACAGGGACGGATATCAACCCCCATGCACTCAGGCAGTCGAGGCAGGCCGGGGTCACCGATGTCGTCCGGGCTGACCTCCTTTGCGGGATCAGGGGCCCCTTCGACACGGTCATCTTCAACCCCCCGTACCTCCCCACGCTCCCCGAGGAGAGGGTGGACGGCTGGCTCGGGTATGCCCTCGATGGCGGGGAAGACGGGACAGCAGTCATCAGGAGGTTTGCAGCGCAGGTGGGGCGGGTTCTTGCACCGGGCGGGCGCATCCTCCTCCTCGTCTCCTCGCTTTCGGATCCCTCCCGCGTCCGCGATACCTTCTCGGGGCAGGGTTTTTCCTGTTCGGTCTATTCGGAATACAGGATGGAGGGAGAGACACTCTTTGTCTTTGTCTTTACTGCAACCGGAGAGGGCCGGAAAGAGACCGGCAGGCCGGAGGAGTCTTCCTGAATAGCCGGGCAGGAGCGTAAAAAAGGGGACTTACTGCCTTGGGCGGAACGTCCGCGAAGGACACCGCTCTGCATCCCTGTCCGGCGGAGCGGGACCGTTGATACGGCACTCACAGTCCTTTCCGCCCTTTCCCGGGACGTAGAGGAAACAGTCACTGCACGTGGGCATGAGGGAGAGATGCCCGGTACCGGGAGAAAAAAGTTGCGGAGGATCCCGGAGATCATCCCGGGATACCGGTTAGCAGAGTCCTGCAGCGGGTGATGGAGCGGCTGTGGATCTCCCGGTGTTGCCGGGCCGGGAAAGGAACCAAACCCCTGCAGTCAGGGAGGGACTATATTGTATCAAAAGGTCGATGGGATTCAAGATACCAAACCCCTGCAGTCAGGGAGGGACTCCTACCGTGCCCTGGCCTGGACCCTCGGCTCGATGAGTGTCCAGATCCATTCGGCAAGCTCCCTGATGTTCTTGGTCTGGATGAAAACATCGCCGGGTCCCCGGATCTCCGTGACGAAACCTTCACCGCTCAGGAGGGTCTCCTTGATCCCCCCGAACTTCCTGACCTGGTACGTGCAGGTATCGCTGAATGCAACGAGGTGGAAATTGTCAACGATGAGGCTTTCACCCTCTTTGAGGGTGTGCTGGTCGATTGCCCCGAATGTATTGATGAAGAGGGTCCCCTCCCCGGTCGCCCTGATCATGAAGAGTCCCTGCCCGAACAGACCCTTTGAAAAGCCCTCCCATTTCACGTCGAGATCGACAGTTCCCTGCGAAGCGATGTAAGCAGATTTCTGGAGGATGCAGCCCTTTCCAGGGCTCACCCGGAGGGTCCCGATGTCGCCGAGAGGCGCTGCTGAAAACCCTGCCTCTCCTGCTGCCGTCGTGGCACAGAACTCGTTGACAAAGAAGCTCTGCCCTCCCGCGAGGGCGAGGCCAAGCGAACCGAGCAGGCTCTTTTCCCGCTTCTGCGTCCTGACGCTGAGGGTGGGCTGCATGTACGTCATGGACCCTGACTCGGCAGCGATGCTCTCGCCGGGGGAGAGGGTGACCACAAGGAGCGAGTATGCGGGTCTGTACCGGATCTCGTATTTCATAAAGGTTTATGAGAGGTTTGTAAAAAAGAGTCTTTGGTTTCAAGAAAATAATGATTGAAATTTATTATCAAAATGAAAAATGAATTTTGCTTTTCCAATGTTTATCTAATCCTGTCTTTTTCAACAATTTCCATCAATTGATTCATAATTTTTGGTTCAGTTATGAAATTAATGGGTGGGTGACCCCTTGAAGAAAGAGTATCCATCAACTCTGTAATATACTTGGGTTTTTTGCGAATGCAGATGGTGCACGTGAAAATTTCGTCGTCTTTTAGTTCAATTTTAGCATCAGTGAATGCTTGCGCAAGTTTATTACTGAAAATCATTGCTTTTTCGGGTTCGGAAAAGATTTGTTGTCTGATTTCAAGAGATCTTAGACCACACCGTGGGGGGCGGGGTTTGATCCTCCCGAAAAATGCCTCGTATGCCTCCATCATCGTTTGCCATTGTTCATATGTCCTTTCCATGACATCGAATATATGCGACTCCTGAGCAGACATTACTTCCAAAAGGCAGTTGACGTAGTCTTCCGCTGCCTCTCTAATACCTCTTCCTTCTTCTATTGCTTCTTCCAATTTTCTCTTGTAGTATTCATACTCCATCGTTTTCACCACTTAGAGGTTCCAATTTGCAGATTATACTTATTGTAAATATAATTTTTTGATTAATAAAACAAGGAACATTAGATCTCATTTATAGATACTAAACAACGTCAAAATAGCGGCATTCAGCGTTGTTTAAATAACTCTTTTCTTTGTTTTTACAGTATATCGAAAAACGCGAAATTGAACTCATTTTTTCAGGATAAACTGGATGGGTGTAAGGTGAACAACGTTTGAAAGGTATATGAGTTTATCGCGATACAAAAAAGTGGGAAAAACCCGGGACATTACATGATTGCCTGCAGGAGCGTTGCGGCAATGTAGGCCGCGAGGGCGAAACCGAGCACCCCGACGAACACCTTGTCCGGCATGTTGAGCCGTTCCTCGCGGATCGGCGTTCTTTTCCGGGTCCGGTACCCGCGCATATCGATGGTAATCCCGAGGATATTTGCCCGGGAGAGGGCGTTTGAAACGAGCGGGACCATGACGGGGGCCACGCTCCTGATCCTCCCGACAAAACCTTTCCCGGTGGAATACCCCCTGGCGAGCTGGGCTTCGTGGATCTTCCGTGCCTCTATCTGGAGGGTCGGGATGAACCGGAGGGCAATCAGGAACATCAGGTTGTATTCAATCGGAACCCGCATCTTCTCCAGGGTGTTGACGAGATCCCGCGGTTGCGTCGTGATGACGAAGATCTGGAAGGCCATGATGAGGATGGCGAACCTGAGCGTGAGGATGATACCCGCGTCCAGGGCTCCGGTTGTCACGGGAAGAAGGCCACCGGGGAGGAGGTGGAAAAGAACGTCTCCTTCCGGCATCGTGACGAGCGTGATGAGGATGAAGATGACGCTCATTGCCAGGATCAGTTTCATCTGATCCAGCACTTCGCGGAGAATGCGTCCCGCGAGTGCCATCACGAGGACAACTCCCAGCAGTGCGCAGAGGAACGGGATGGAGAGGGAAAGGATCGCCATTATCCCGATGACAAGGATGAAGAAGATCTTTGTCCCGGGATGCATCCGGTGAAAAAGACCGTCCTTGTGAATGTACTGGAGGATTTCACCCATGGCCTTTCACGCCCCGTTCCGGGTGTCTGATACTATCCTGCCCGCTCTCATGGTCACGACCCGGTCGGCACACTCCCGGGCCATCTCGTGGTTGTGCGTGACCATCACGATGGCCCGCCCCTCTGCCTGGAGCTGCCTGAGGATCTCCATGACCTCCCGGGATTCTTTCCCGTCGAGCCCTGTTGTCGGCTCGTCGAGGACGATCACCTTCGGCTGCATTGCAAGGACACAGGCGATCGCGAGGCGCTGGCGCTCCCCGCGGGAGAGCCATCGGGGATAGAGGTCACGGGCACCCGAGAGCCGGCACCGCGAAAGGACCTCCCCGAGGACTGCTTCGGGCTCCGGGATACCCAGGTTCGTGATTCCGAACATGACCTCCCCGGCAACGGTATCCGCAAAGAACATGTGGTCAGGGTTCTGGAAGACGAGCCCGACCGAGTGTGCCAGCTCTGACACGGGAGTGACCTTTGCGTCCTTTCCGTCGACAGTGACACTGCCCCTCGTTGCATGCAAAAGACCGATGAAATGCTTGATCAGGGTTGTCTTACCCGAACCGTTCTCACCAACGATGGCAACGAACTCCCCCGGGTACACGTCGAGTGAGACTCCTGCCAGCGCGGGGACATCACCATACAGGAACCCGAGGCCACGAACGGAGATGACCGGATTCTCTCCCTCGTGTGGCCTGCAGGGGAACGAAGAACGTATCCCGGAAAAATCGGGTATGACAATCTCGGCGACCGACCTGTCCGTGATCAGTTCGGAGGGTGTCCCGATCGCCCGGAAACGTCCGCCCTCCATCACCACGAGGCGGTCCACGAGATCCCTGAAGTGGGAATACTTGTGCTCCGTGAGGAGTATCGTCTTTCCCTGCGCCTTGAGATCCCGGAGGACCGAGACGATGCTTGCAGTCCCCTCCTCGTCGAGCTCGGCTGTCGGCTCGTCGAGGATGAGGATATCCGTCCCGAGGGCAAGGGCGGCCGCGAGCGCAACCCTCTGCTTCTGCCCGCCGGAGAGGGCGTGGGGCGGGCGGTCTTTCAGGGCTGCAAGCCGGGTAATCTCGAGGATTGATGCAAGTCTCTGCCCGATTTCGGCAGGCGATAGTCCGCTTCTTTCGAGTGCAGAGAGGATCTCTTCCTCGACGGTGGTAAAGATGAGCTGTGCCTCGGGATCGTCAAAGACCACGCTGACGTGGGATGCAATCTCGGGTAAACCCGGGTATTCCCTGACATCTTTGCCGAGTATCGTGACCCGCCCTCTCTTCTCACCCCCAAATTCATGCTCGAGGATGCCTGATGCTGCCATGCACAGGGTCGTCTTCCCGGCTCCCGATGGCCCCGTGATCATGAGGCATTCGCCGGGTGAAACGGAAAGCGAGATGCCGGAGACTGCATCCCTCCCGCCCCTCTGGTACCTGTAGCTGACATCCTCGAGCGTAATCATGGGCTATCCCCTTGAAAGAACCCGGGTGGCAGGATAGTAGAGGATCTGGACGATGATTGCATTGAAAAACGCGGTAATAACCACGATGGGGACGAAGACAACGACAAACCCAAAGACGGTCGAGTACTTGTCCAGTATCTTCGGGGCGACCGCGAGGAGTGCAACTGCCGCAAAGGAAAATCCGCTTGCGAGCGTGGTCACGAATGTCGTGACTGCGGGTGTCCCTGTCTTCTCTTTCAGGATGGCATACAGCCCGAAGCAGACCAGCGCACCGACAGGCTCGGAAATCAGGTTCGCCGGCGGGAATATCGAGCTCGAGATGAGCATGGAGAGGATTCCTGCAACGATTCCTATCCCGAGTGCCTCGTGTACCCTGGGCCGGACGAGGATGATCGCGAGGCAGTAGAATGCGATGATCATGTTCGGGGTCAGCGGCGTGTGCAGCATGGCCAGGAAGTAGCGCAGGATGGCACCTATGGCCAGCAATATACCAACAATTGCAATGTCTCTTGATTTCATGGAAACTCACTTCTCTTCATCTTGAACGTCTTCTGGAATTTATACAGAACCGGGGGAACTGCCCGCCCACCAGGGGCGGGCCCCGGCAAAAATGCCCGATGGGAATCCCTGTCCGGGAAAAGGATAGAGGAACTGGATCTTCGTGCGGGAGGAAGCGGACTGGCCAAAATAACAATCCAAGGGTTATCACCTTATTTATTCAATGATGTATAATTTTATACATTCATGTATAAAAAATTACTGAAAAAGTTCCCGCGAGTCCGGAAAGAGTCTATCCCGTCCGCAGGTTCCGGAGCATGCGTTCTGCCTCTCTCCGCTGGAGGACAGCGGAGCAGTGGAGGGTGAAGAGGTTGAGGACATCGGTATTTTCAAGGTGGGATCCCCGGGGAAGCAGAAGAACGGTAACAGCATGGGTCTTTCCCCCCCATACGAGGCCGGAACCTGTGATCCTCCCGAAAGAACCGGTTTCTTCGAGTTTTTTACAGGTTTCATCCGGTATCCGGCCAAACGAGAGTTCTTTTATTCCCCCGGCGATATCGACGAATACAGGTGGAAAGGACAGATCCTGTCTTTCGGCGGGGAGGTCAAATTCAAGCCCCACCAGGGGTCTCCCGATAATCCGTGTCGCTTCTGCGATAATCTCCCTGTCCGCCCTGACTGATTCGAGGCGGAGCACGGGGCCGGGCTGCACGGAACTTACGAGGACTGCCGATCCTTCCGGCGCAAGGCGTGCCAACGAGTCGGCAATGAAAGAATAAATGTCTCCATCGAGTGGGAATTCAGCCAGTTTACTTGCCTTTTCCGAGACAAAACGCATGGCCCTGATGTAGGCCTCGAGCCGGGACCGGGTCTCTTTCTGCAGGGTGATGTCTGTAAAGGAAGCGATGAAACCGAGGGGAATACCCGAATCGTCGTGGATGACGTTGACATGGACCTGTGCATCGAACGTTGATCTGTCTTTCCGGAGCGCGACAGCCTGGCCCGACCAGCCCTTCATCGTGAGAAGATCGGGGATTGCCCGGGTGTCGATCTCCGGCGAGACGACGAACTCAATCGCATGTTTCCCTATGATTTCTGTATCATCGGAATACCCCCATAACTCTATACTTGCCCTGTTAGCAAACCGGATCCTGCCATAGATATCGCAGAAGCAGAGGGGATGGGGGGATCCGCGGATTGCAGCCTCCATGACCTTTAAACGCGCAGAGACGTCGTCGTGCTGTTTTTCTGCGCGACGGCGCATCACAGACTCGCGTATGGCATGCTCAAGCTGGATGAACTGTGACCTCACGTGGAGTCCCTTCGGGAGGAAAAAGTCAGCGCCGGAGGTCAGTGCATCAATCACAACCTCCTCGTCATTATAATCGGAAAAAATGAGGAAAGGTGTATTCTTGTCCTTTTCCCGGACATATTTCAAAAGGTCCAGCCCGCTGCACCCCGGCATGGTGTAGTCGGAGACGATTGCATCGTACTCCTGCCGGGAGAGCATCCCGATTGCCGATTCCCCGGATGTGGCGGTGTCAACGGAAAAGTCACCTGCCTGTGACAGGAAAAGACCGGCAAGTTCGAGGACTACACTGTCGTCATCGACATGGAGCAGCCGGATCATGAATAAATGACACCTGTGCGATACTACTAGTGGTAAACGGAGAGATTATATAAAAATTTTTAAATTAATCTCCTTCAATCCAAAATAATCCGGATGATAATTCCCTGCATTCCTGTTTCCTTTTATCCCCCGTCCCGGGGGAAACGGGCCGGCTGCATGGTTTCGCGCAATCCGGAAGGAATAACCCCGGGTGCAGATGATAGTAAGGGGTATGAAGGACGCAGCGTCCCCGCAGGAAACGTCTTTTGGCCTCCTCGTCTTCTCCATATCGCTTGCGATCTTCATGTCGTCGCTTGACGGCACGATTGTCAATATTGCCCTTCCCACAATCTCGGAAGCATTCGGTATATCATCGAGCACTGTCAGCTGGGTTGCCACGGCCTACATGCTCGTCCTGGCAGGGTGCATCCTCGTCTTTGGCAGGATCTCAGACGTTGTCGGTCTCCGATCGGTTTTCCTTTCAGGTTTTGCAATCTTTTCCGCCGGTTCGTTCTTCTGCGGGATGCTTCCGGACCTTTTCCACTCTTTTCCACTCCTCGTGGCTTCCAGGGTCTTTCAGGCCATCGGCGGGGCCATGATGACGGCAATTGCACCTGCAATGGTCTCTGTCTACGTCCCGGGAGAGAGGAGGGGTGCGGCAATGGGGACGGTCATGACACTTGCCGCACTCGGGACGGCACTGGGTCCGGCTGTCGGCGGGGTGCTGACCCAGTACCTGTCATGGAACTGGATCTTTCTCATAAACGTGCCCATCGGTATGGGAGCAGTCCTGCTCGGTGCACGGGTCATCCCGCCGGTGGAAAGGCCTGACGGGACGAAACGGTTCGATGTGCAGGGCGCGATCCTTGTTTTCTGTGGCCTTGCAGCCCTCATCTTTTCTGTTACGGAAGCGCCGGCACTGGGATGGACATCTCCGGTCATCGTGGCATCTGTTGCACTCTCCGGGGCAGCCCTTCTTTTCTTTGTCCGGAGAGAGGTCTCAACCGATGACCCCATTCTCGATTTACGCCTCTTTTTGAGCCGCAATTTCTCCCTGAGCAACCTCATCCTCGCCCTGGTCTTTCTCAGTTTTGCCGGGATCAGCTATCTCCTCCCCTTTTTCCTCGAGTATGTCAAGGGGTTCCCGCCATCCGTATCCGGGCTAATCCTGACCGCCTTTTCGGCAGGTATGATGGTCGGCGGCATTGTGTCAGGTTTCCTCTACAACCGTGCCGGCCCGCGACCCCTTTCCATTGGTGCGGCGGTCATCCTGCTTGCCGGGTATTTCATGATGTGGCACCTGAAGGTCGATACGACGACCATGTCTATCGTAGCATGCCTGATCACCATCGGGCTCGGGATGGGCCTCCTGATCACGCCCCTCACGAACATGATCATGAATGCCGTCCCGCGGAGTTACCAGGGCATGGTTTCGAGCCTCACCAGCCTCGAGCGCTACGTGCCCATCACGCTGGGCATCGCCATCTTCAACCTCGTCTTCATCGAGGGAGTCACCTCCATTGCACGGCACCGGGGTGTCACCGCGTCCGCACCGGCAACCCTCACCCTCCCTGTGCTTGCAGCCGGGTTCGACCTTGCGTTCTTTGGGTCTTTTTTGCTCGGGCTGATCATCGTGATCCTGACACTCATTGTCCGCGAAGAAGTTCACCCTGATTTCCGGGAAGGAGAGGGAGGAGATGGTGCAGATCATGCAGGGGAGCAACAGCCATTTCTTGGGATATAGGAACGCAATTATCAGAATCTTTTCAATAATCGGATATCTTCCTCCTATTTGAACCCACCGGGAGCACTTTCACCCCGCGCTCTCTCCACCCTTATGGCATGGGGCGTGCCAGTGTAGCAGGCATGGAGCTGGTGCTTGGTCCCTCGGTGACACTGCGGAGCGGGACGTTCTCTGCCGTGGTCGCGCCCGAGGACGTGGTCCTTGCAGGCCTGAACGACAACCCCGTCCTCTCGCGCTTTCTCTTCCTCTTCGTGAGCGGGAATTATTCGCGGCTACTTTCGGGGATCAACAGGAGGACGGTCAGCATCGAGGTGAGGCGGGCATTCACGGCGTTCCAGCTCCTGCAGATCCTGCGTGAATCGTACCACACGATCGTCTTCGTGGAGCATGACCCCACCCTGTACGACGGGGCCGGGGGCGTGGCACACCAGGTGGGAGAGGATCTCCGGCAGCTCGGCCAGGGCGCGCTCGTCGTCCTGTACACCGCGTTTCCCGATCCCTCCTTCGAGGCCATTGCAGGGCTTGCCGACCGCGTCTTTTACCTTGCAAGCCCCGCGGCAGGTCTGCCGGCACCCCGTGCGCGGGGACGCGGAAAGATCCGTTTCCCGGGGAAGCTCCCGCGGGGGCAGCAGACGCTGGAGGGCGTGTGAGATGGGGCGGAGTTTCACGAGTGTCAGGCAGGAGGTCAGGGCCCTCACGGAGCGGTGGGAGAGGGCTGCACGCACTCTCCCGGGTCGTGACCGGGAAGTTGCCCTGCGCATGGCCAGGATGGCAGGCGCACACGCGAGCGAGTGTTTTTATGCGTTCGATGACCCTCTGGAGGCCGCGCTCTTCTCGGTCCTCCTGGAGCTGGCAGGGGAATGCGGGGAGGGAGCGGGCCGTGTGGATCCTTGACTCGTGTGCCCGCGGGGGCCGTGTGGAGTTCTGGGAGAAGGGGAGGGGAGGGCGGCACGTTACCCGGCCTGCACCCCCCTCCTTCCTCCTCCACCTCCCCGACCCTCACTATCACCGTGACCTCGTGGAGGGCCTGGAGAGCCGCTACAGAGTGGAAGAGTGTGCCATCCGGACGATCCACGGCGTTCTCGATGGTTACCGGGTCTGGGCAGGGAAAGACGTTGCAGCTCGGATCGAGGAACAGACGCGGTACGAGGCGCAGATCTACGATGCCGATATCCGCCCCGACCTCGGTCTCATGGCAGAAGGGGGGTTTTTCCCCTGCAGCGAAGACGGCGAGTCCCGTTTCTCTGTTGACTTCTCCCCTGACCTCTCCGTCGTGGAAATCCTGCCCGCGGGAAACCCCTTCGTCAGCGGTCCCCTCCCTGCCCTCGTGCTCGTCGCAGACGGGAGGAGGGAGAGGCTGGAGGGGGACGAGAAGACAATCCTCGCGGACCTTGAGGGGGTCCTCTCCTCTGCAGACCCTGACGTCATCCTCTTTCCCCATGCAGACCTCTGGGTTCCCCGGATGGTCGCACGGGCACGCGGGTTAGGCACCGGGACGGGACTCTCGCGGTCGGGCAGGTTCCGCCGGCTCTCCCAAAAGTCGTACTGGAGCTACGGGAGGACGGAGTTCCGTGCGGGAGCCCTCATCCCTGACGGGAGGCTGCTGATCGACACAACCGGGAGCTTCCACTACAGGGAGAGCGGGCTTTTGGGCATCCTTCTCGGGTCGCGGCTCTCGTGTCTCCCCCCAAACCTCGTATCGCGTTTCTCTTCCGGGACACTCATCTCTTCCTACGAGGTGTACGAGGCAAAGAGGAGGGGCATTGCGGTCCCCTGGAGGAAGGCAGACGCCGAGAGCGTGCGGCGCCTTCCCGACCTCCGTGCCGCGGACCGCGGGGGGATGATCTTCCAGCCCGCGCCCGGTATCCATGACCGTGTCTTCGAGATCGATTTCACCTCGCTGTACCCCTCCCTCATCGTCCGGGACAACCTCTCTCCCGAGACGCTCACCTGCCCCGGGAGGAGGGGTTTTCTCCCGGATGTCCTCGAACCCCTGCTTGCCATGCGACGCAGGACAAAGGAGCTGAAGGCATCCGACCCCCGGTACGCAGGCCGCGACGCCCTCCTCAAGTGGATGCTCGTCACGTGCTTTGGGTACACGGGCTACCGCAACGCCAAGTTCGGGCAGATAGAGGTGCACGAGGCGATCACCGGAAGCGCCCGGGAAGTCCTCATCCGGACACGCGACATCGCCGGGGAGATGGGTTTTTCCGTCCTCCACGGGATCGTGGACTGCCTGTGGGTGAAGGGAGGAGACATCCGTGCACTCAGGGAACGCGTCGAGCGCGAGACCGGGCTCCACGCCGTTGCGGGTACCTACGACTGGATCGTCTTTCTCCCCATGGCGGACGGGACCGGCGCGTACAACCGGTACTACGGCAGGTTGCAGGACGGAAGCATGAAGGTCAGGGGGGTTGCGGCGCGGAGGGGCGATACGCCCCCGTACATCAGGGACGTCCAGCACCGGATGCTGCACGTCCTCGGGTCGGCAGCAACGCTGCCCGCGGTTGCAGGCCTGCGCGACCTGCTCCAGGCACTCTACAGGGAGGCCCGGGATGCCCTCCCCGCTGCAGATCCCGCCGGAATGGCAGTCACCCGGAGGATCAGTACCCTCTCCTACCGCCATGCCTGTGCCGAGGCATCGGCCGTGGAGGCATGCAGGGCGGAGGGTATCGACCTCTTTCCCGGGATGGAGGTGCGGTTCGTGGTTACCGATGCCCGGACGTGGTCAGTGGACCTGAACTGGAAAGCCGCCCGTTTCGACGCGGGTTACTACCGGGGTCTCCTCGAAAAGGCATGGGAGGAGGTCATCTTCGCGGTGGACCAGGCCTGCCTCGCGGTGCACGGGGGGCAGTCCCGGCAGGAACCGTCGCCGTTGCCGGCGACGCGGTGAAGAGTCCCTAACCCCACGTGTACGACGAGACACTCTTTCCGGCCGGATCTTTCAGAACGACCGAATCTGCACTGTTGCCAAGGAGGGGGATTGTCTGGTTCCAGTAAAGGTCGCCTCCCCCCGGCACCCCGGACCCCGTGTGGATAACAAGAGAGTCACCGGCTTCGAGCGTGAGGGATGGAAAGCGATACAGTGCCCCGTCTCCCTCACAGAGAGTCCAGCCTGCAAGGTCAGTCCTTTCTTCTGCCACGAGAGAGACGTATTCCCCGTTGAGGTTCTCCCTGTCGTCACCGGGTGCATCGTACTGCACGTACGCGATCCGCACCGGACCGTTGCCGGCCTCTCCCGGTACCCGCGCCGGGTTCCAGAGACCAACACCCCTCTCCCGTGCATCCTGCTGGAGTGCCAGGTACTCCTCCTTTCTGGAGAAGTCCTCGCCGGTGTAGACACGGGCATACCCTTCCCTAAGGAGCAGGGAACCGGCATCCGTGCCTTTGGATGTGACGTATGCAAGGAGCCTCCCGTACCGGTCCCGTGTGCCGGCCCTGCAGTCCCCGGAAAGAATCACGTCCTCCCCGAGCAGGAGGTCACGCGAAAAGGAGGAAGCCCTCTTTCCCCACGAGGTGAGGAATGAGGGATCCGGAATCCCCGGAAAAACGTCTTTTGAGTTCCCCGCGTCGTCAGTCTCCGGGGTATCGATCCCGAGGATGCGGACGGTATCGTCGCTCCCGTCGGGGTAACGGACGGAAAACGTGTCCCCGTCGGTAACGCGCGTCACGAGAGCGTGCGTGGTGAACCCGCAGCCATTTGCGGATCCGTTCCCGCCCGGGTGCAGGTCACCAAACGTGAGCGTGCACCCCGCACAGGCAGCGAGTATTCCCACGAAGAGGAGGGAAAGGACAGCCCGATCCGGCATACCTGTCCCGGTTGGTTTTTCCCGTGTATTAGATTTGTGCGGGACATGGCCGTGGATGAGAGGTGGTACCGGGGAGGACGGTTTTATGAGCCTTTGCGTCCACGAGCGATCATGGAGCCCGAGCGGGAAGAGATATACAGGGAGGCACTGGCACTCCACGCGGAGCACCGGGGCAAGCTCGAGATACGATCCAAGGTTCCGCTGGAGACCCGCCGCGACCTCTCCCGGGCCTACACTCCCGGGGTTGCCGAGGTCTGCCGGGCAATCCAGAAGAACCGGGACCTTGCCTACAAGTACACCCTCAAGGGGAATTCGGTCGCGATCGTGACAGACGGGTCTGCCGTCCTCGGCCTGGGCAACATCGGCGGGTACGCCGCGATTCCCGTGATGGAGGGAAAAGCCATCCTCTTCAAGAAGTTTGCAGGGATCGATGCGTTCCCCATCTGCTTCGAGAGGTACCAGACCGATTTTGTCGACCAGGTCAGGAACATCGCACCATGCTTCGGGGGGATAAACCTGGAGGACATCGCGGCTCCCCGGTGTTTCGAGGTCGAGGATGCACTCCAGGACATCGGCATCCCCGTGATGCACGATGACCAGCACGGGACTGCAATCGTTGTCCTCGCAGCCCTCCTGAATGCCTGCAGGGCGACAGGGAAACATTTCGAAGACCTCCGGATCGTCATCTGCGGTGCGGGGGCTGCAGGGTACGCGATAACGAGGCTCCTGCGCTGCATCGGGTACAGCCCGGACGTCTGCCGATCCGTAAAGGACATCGTCGTCTGTGACCGGCAGGGAATCATCCACAGGGCGAGGGAGGGTCTCTACAGGAACAAGTACAAGTTCATCATCGCCGACGAGACAAACCGTTCCGGCAGGGCAGGTACGCTTGCGGATGCGATGGAAGGTGCGGATGTCTTCATCGGAGTTTCTGCTCCCGGCATCGTGACCGAAGAGATGGTGCGGAAGATGAACGATGACCCGATCGTCTTTGCCATGGCAAACCCTGTCCCGGAGATCATGCCCGGGGAGGCAAAAAGGGCGGGAGCTGCCGTCGTGGGTACCGGGAGGAGTGATTTCCCGAACCAGATAAACAACGCCCTTGCGTTCCCGGGTGTCTTCCGCGGTGCCCTCGACGCATATGCAACGCGGATATCCGACGAAATGAAGGTTGCGGCAGCCCACGCACTCGCCGATTACGTGGAAAAACCCCACAGGGACCACATCCTCCCCACAGTCCTCGACCGGGACGTGACGCGTGCGATGGCAGCGGCGGTCCGCCAGGCTGCAATCGATTCAGGGTGTGCCCGCGACCTGTGAGAGGGGTGAATCCACAGGGAAGGGGGTGTTCCGGCGGGAGCCGGAACAGGGGTGGATGGGGGTTGGGGTATGCAGGGACCGGACGGTTTTTTGGAGACCGGCTCCCAATGTTTCGGGTATGCCTGTCGTCACCGTCACAATGGCCAGGGGCCGCAGTTATGAACAGAAGAAACGGATGGCAGAAGAGATCGCCGGGACCGTATCCCGTATCCTCGCCGTCCCGCCCGAGCGTGTCACCATCCTCATCCACGAGCTGGAGAAGGAGAATATTGCCATTGCCGGCACCCTCCTTTCTGAACAGCAGAAATGAACGGCACGCCGGACCCCTTTCCCGTCCCATCCGGACCGCAGATGCGGGGGTGAGTGTATCCCTTCCGCCCGGAGGTGATCTTCCCTGTTCGAAACCCTGAAAAAGGCAGGATCTTCCCTCCTTGCATTTTTTGGCCTGCGCAGGAAAAGCCGTGGACAAATATTCCTCGTCTCTGACCTCCACATCAACCATGCCCGGATCATCGGCTACTGCAACAGGCCTTACAGGTCAGTTTCCGAGATGAACCGTGACCTCGTTTCCCGCTGGAACTCCGTGGTCGGAGCGGGGGATACTGTCTACTGCCTTGGAGATTTCTGCATGCGGGGAAACCCAGTCCCCTGGATACGGGCACTCCGGGGCAGAAAGGTGTTCATCCGCGGAAACCACGACAACGCACTCCTGAGAGCCCGGCACCATTCCGTCATCTCGTACGGCGGCTACACGTTTTACCTCGTGCATGATCCGTGTGACGTTCCGGACTCGTGGAAGGGATGGGTTATCCATGGTCACACGCACAACAACAGGATGGACATTCACCCGTTCATCAACGGGATCAGGCGTACCATAAACGTCTCGTGTGAGTGCACGGGGTACACGCCGGTATCGCTGGACCGCATCATCTCCCTTGACCTCGATACCATCGAAAGGATGGAGACACTGTCCGATCGGCCCGTCCGGAAAGGCCACCCCGTCCCGGGACAGGGATGGTAACCACTAATAATCCCTCCCTGAAAGTATTATTCTGCACTCCCCCGGAGGAAGGCCTGCCGCGGTGCGAAACAGGGAGGACTAAGAAAGATTCCAAAAGACTGTCTCCCGGGGACCGGAGAGTGGCAGGCGGAGGTATCGGGTCATGCACCTGAAGAATATGTTTTTGGGCAGGGATGGGGCCTGGAACAGCGCCCTCGTCGTCTCGACGGCCGCCGTACTTGTCTTCAACGGCATCGGTCTCCTGATGGGCATCACCGTCGTGCTCCCCCACCTGCTCTATATCCCCGTCGTCATCGGTTCGTACAGGTATCCCCGTTTCGGGCCGTTCCTTGCCCTCGGGATCGGCCTTGCATACGTTGCCATGGTGGTCTCGTTCTTTGGAACCGGTGAAATAGTGGCAGAGGCAGCCGTCCGCGTTGCCGTCCTCGTCATCATCGGCTGGCTCATCGCCCACCTCTCGTCCCGGTTGCGCGAGAGGGAAGAACTCTACAGGGGGATCTTTGACAACTCCGAGGCAGGCCAGGTCATCGTTGCAGGGATCACGGGTGAGGCGGTCATCCGGGAGACGAACTGGAACGCATCACGCCTTTTTGGGGCTCCGCCGGGATCTCTTGCGGGAAAACCGCTCCCGGCATTCATCGGAAGGCAGGCAGCTGCTGACCTCATGCTGCGACTGGAAAGGGAGGGGAGGGTGTATGGACAGGAACTGGCACTCTCCCTTCCCGGGGGAGAGACCCGCCATGCCATCGTGTCGGCAGTTCTCCTGCCGGAAGGCAGGGCGGCACTCTCCTTCGTGGATATCACGAGGCGCGTGATAGCGGAAGAAGCCGCCCAGACAGCAAACAAGAAGCTGCACCTCCTCTCCCGGATCTCCTCGGATCACCTGCACAGGACGGTATCCGAACTGGCAGGCCTGGCACGCACGCTCTCGGACCAGTGCAGGGACGTTTCCATCAAGCCTCTCGTTCAAGGGATCCTGGAAAAGGCAGCCACTCTTTTCCGGCACATCCAGCTTGCAGAGGCATACCAGAACCTCGGGGCATTCCCCCCGGAGTGGATCAGGGTCCAGGAGGTCTTCCGGTCTGCCCGTCCTCCGGAGGAATCCCGGGACGTTTCGATCCGCCCCTGGGCGGAACGCCTTGAAATCTTTGCGGATCCCCTCTTCCGGGACGTCCTCCTGCACCTTGTGGAAAACGCGGTGCGTCACGGAGAGAAGACAAGAAACGTCGTTATCTCCTACCGCATAGTGCCTGGCGGGCTCGAACTCTTCGTCGAGGATGACGGGAAGGGGATCCCGGCTGACAAAAAGGAGGCAATCTTTGAGTATGACTCGGGGAAGCACGCCGGGCTTGGCCTCTTCATCTGCCGCCAGATAACTGCCGTAACGGGCATGACGATCGCAGAGACCGGGCAGGAAGGAAAGGGAGCCCGTTTCGTGATCCATGTCCCGGAGGAGAATTACCGCATAGAGGGCACGGGTGACGGAGCACCTCCCTTCCCCCTCCCCGCGGAGACGCGAGCTGCACCTTTACCGGATCCGGCGGCAAGGGAGTTGCTCTCCGCAGAGTTCCCCCTTGCAAACGGGATCTGGCTCGATTACCACCAGACGAAGGGAGACCCGGTCACCGACAGGATCTTTGCAGCTTTTGCGGGCGGAAGGGCCGTTTCAGTCGCACGGTGCCGGAGGCACCCCGACGGGCTCGAGGTCGACGCTGTCTTCACTCCCGTGGAGCACAGGGGCCGGGGTTATGCGAATCTGGCGGTGGGGGCCCTCGTTGAGGCATGCGGGCATGACACGCTCTACATGCACTCGGTCCTCAACCTCACCGGTTTTTATCAGAAATTCGGGTTCCGGGAGATCCCGGAGGCCGAACTGCCCCCGACGATCAGGGAGCGGTTTGCCTTTGCAGGCGGGGAGCTCGAGGGAGCAAACGTCTGCCCCATGAAGAGGGATCCGCCCCCCTGAATACGGGTTCCCCCACCTGCCCCGGGAGCCTGCTACTCCCAGTACTTCGGGCGTGCTGCATATCCCCACCCGCTCTTTTCGTAGAACTGCTGGTGGTAATCCTCCGCCTTCCAGAACGGGCCGGCAGGGACGATTTCGGTTGCGATCTTTTTTCCTTTCATCCAGGGGGATTGTTGGACCCGGTCCCGCGATGCCAGTGCCTTCCGTTTCTGGTCATCGTTGTGGTAGAAGATGGCAGAGCGGTAGTTCGTCCCGATGTCGGGTCCCTGCCGGTTGACCTGGGTAGGGTCATGAATGTCCCAGAATACCCCGAGGAGCTGATCATACGAGACGATACGCGGGTCGAAAATGATCCTGACGGCTTCTGCATGGCCGGTCGAGCCGGAACAGACTTCTTCGTACGTCGGTTCCGGAACATTGCCCCCGGTATAGCCCACCCAGGTCTCAACCACTCCCTTCACGCGCCGGAATGCGGCTTCGACACCCCAGAAGCAACCGGCGGCAAACGTTGCCTGTTCAAGTCCGTTTTCGTCCTGCATGGTCAGATCTCACGTGCGTGGCGGGCAAGGGGTATTGCCGGGAGATGCTCCCGTTTGGAAAAGCCGTATCATGTGCCCCCGGGATGCGGCTTTCCTTCTGCCCCCCCCTTTACAGGGCGTATGCCTCGACGAGGTCCCTTGCGGTAATGATCCCTGCAATCCTCTTTCTCTTGATGATGAGGAGTCTCCTGATATGGTTCTCGGCCATGATCCGTGCGGCCTTGTGGATGCTGATTCCCGCCGGTGCCGAGATGAGGGGTGAACGGGCGACCTCTCCGACGGGCACATCGAGTGCTGCGCCACGGGCCATGAGAGTCGAGAGGAGATCCCTTTCCGTGAAGATGCCGGAAGGATTTCCCCCTGTCGTGACGATCACGCTTCCTATCCTCTCCGTCCCCATTATCCGGACCACATCGGATATCTTCTCGTCTTCGCCGACGTACACGACATCCTTCGTCATGAAATCGTTGACCGTCATCGAGGTCTCCCTTGCATCCGGCATCTCGCGGATGAGGTCGGATGCCGTGATGATTCCACACAACTCCCCGCACGCAAAAACGGTCAGCCGGCCTTTCTTCCGGATCATTGTGCGGGCAGCCTCCCGAATCTCGATGTCGGGACAGACGCGGATAAGGGGAAATGACATGACATCTTCAACAGACACGTCAGCAGGGTCAAGGTCGGCGGCAAAGACCTTGGAGAGGAGGTCTCTTTCCGTGACGATTGCGACCGGAGTCCCGTAACGGACAACGACGAGGCTTCCTATGCGACGTTCCCCCATTATCCGTGCTGCTTCGATCATGGATGTCTGGGGCGTGGTGATCACGACCCCGGAACTCATGATATCGGACACTTTCCGGTGTCTCTTGTATTCCTGGTAAGCACGGTCCACGACGGTGGGATAGGTTACATTGATCTTTCCTGTTGACGCCATCCGGGAATCCCCCCACACTGTGGGAGTACTCCTCCTGGTAAAAAAGGTTATCCCCTTCGTTGGTTGCGGGTATTCGTGCAGGGACGGGTTTACCGGATTCGGTGGAGCGCTTCCTTTGCCATGATCCGGACAAAGCAGTTTTCATCGGCACAGGCCCGGGTTAAGGGTTCCCGTGCCCGCGGGTCGCCAATCTTCCCGAGGAGCGATGCAGAGACGAACCGGATGTCCTTGTCCCCGTCCGAAAGGAGGGCAATGAGTGCATCAACGCACCTGGCATCCCCAATGTCGCACAGGGCGTTTGCAGCAGCGATTTTTACCCGCTTGTCCTCATCCTTAAGTGCCAGCAGGAGAAAGTCAACTGCCGGCTGACCTTTCTTCCCCAGATCGTAGATCGAATGGATGATGTCGCACCTGGTCTCTTCCGCCACTCCCTGTGTATGGATGGCCATTTATAACCCCCGCCAGCCCCGGTAAGGGCAAATCATAGTCTTTACCGGCAGGATAAATCCATGTGCCATCCAGTAATGCAAGGCATATATTTTTATACCCGATCTGTCGCGACAGGAGAAGACTCTCCTGTGGGCGGGGTCCGCGAGAAAAGTGTGATGCCACCTTGATTGTCTGATTGCTGCTCTTTTATCTCCGTGTGAGAACGGGGAAAAGGTGAGGTTTATGCGGACTTAGCCGCAAGTTCCACGTCCTCTTCCTTGATGGTCTTTCTCCCTGCGTGGAGGGCGAGGCGGTTTGCCTCCTTTGTCAGGTTTGCAATGTACTCTTCAGCTTTTGCAACGAGGGCTGCGGCAGCATCGCTCCCGACCCTCTCAGCACCATTCTTCTTGGCAATTCTCACAACTGCAGCAATAGGTAAATCTGCCATTTATTTTACCTCAATTCAAAAAATGTATCAGGAAATATTTAAAGATTTCGTGAATTTTGACCTATTCGAGCGCTGTTGTCGGTTTGCGAAGTTCTCACGGGTAATTACGAAAAATGCTTTCCGGACGGTTGTGAATACTCTCTAATCGCAATACTAACCATTTTTTGGGAAAAATAGCAGTTAAAATCGCTTTTTTTGGCTCCTCACGAGAAATTCCGCAAGCCTGATTGCATTTGCATAACTGGGCGAAGCGCGCGAAGTATCAATGAAAATACGGTCAATATTGAGGACAGGTGCGCCGTGTCCCTGCCCGCATCCGAGGAGCGCAAGGGTCCGGAAGACGAGGTTGCCGGAGATTCCATCGGGGGCAATGATAACGGAGCATTCCTCTGCCGCGTCCTCGATGAGGATCTCGAAGTGGGGAAAACCTGTCAGTCGTGCGACGAGCTCGGCCTGGGCAAGGCTCTCGTCGACCCGCGGGTGCCTTCCCGCATCGGAAAGCCTCCCGCCCGAGAGGATGGCGACTCCCCCCTCGAGACCGAGAATCCCAGCCAGATCTTTTGTTCTCCGTGCAATCGCCACCCTGTCAACAACGGTCCAGCCCTCGTCGATCCCGACAGGAGCAAGCAGGAATCTCCGGCCTTTTCCATCTTCGAGGAGTGCTGCACGTTCGAGGTGGTCGACGCCTGCGGCTTCCCGCAACACCCGGAGAGTGGCACCTGACGGAAGAGTCCCCCTGACAGCAGCATCTATCTTTCCTGCGTAAAGGTCCCCAACGAGCATCTTCCAGGGTTCATCACCCTCCTCGATCCCGAAATCCTGCCCCGCATCAAGCAGTCCCGGCTTAGCATAAAAAATGACGCGTGAATCGATGCCGGCCTTCCTGGCACTCTCCTGCACCCTCGCACCATCAGCGGCAATACCGATCCCGATCCGTCCTACCGGCATGGTTCCCCACCGGAGAAGAGGCGCATGACCCCGGTCCGGTCGAGCGAAAAGACCGGGGTCTTCTCATTATCGAGGGAGATAGAGAGTGTCCTTTCGTCGGTGACAGCGCCGACCTCTGCCGCGGTCATGCCCACTTCGGAAAACCTGCGGCAGATCTCGCTGACCGAACCCCGGGGAGCAGTCAGGACGAATCCCATTCCCGGGTAGACCCTGACCCACTGCTCAAACGTCATGCCGTGCCTGCGCAGGTCCGGGGTTGGGAGCCGCTCGAGCGCGATCGTCGCACCCCTGCCGCTCACCTCGAGCAGCATTCCGAGTGTGCCGATGACGCCGGGATTGCTGATGTCCTTTCCTGCAGTGACAAGGTGGTCGCGTGCAAGCCCCTCCATGACCCTGACCTGGGCCCGTACCAGCCCGGGGCTCTTCATGGTGACCGAGTCCCAGTTGAGACTGCTCGAGGGGTGCACCCTTCCATCGAGGTCAACGGCCACTATCACGGAATCGCCGGTACGGGCAGTATGGGAATAGATGACTGCATCCTTTTGCGCTATACCGAGGATTGCGACGTCGATGACGCTGTACGGTGTATCCGGGTGCAGGTGGCCGCCCACGATCGGGACCCCGAACTGGAGCGATGCGTCGTGCATTCCGGCAATGACCTTGTTCTGGATGGTGGTGTCCGATATGGAAAAAACATCCACCATCGCGAGGGGGTGCCCCCCCATTGCCGCAATATCGTGGATATTGACGAGGACTGCGCAGTATCCTGCCCAGTAGGGGTCGGCCTCCATGAGCCGGCTCCATATCCCGTCGGCAGCAAGGAGCAGGACTTCGTCGCCATGCTCTATCACGGCGGCATCTTCGCCAAAAGATGCAAGGATGCCGGGAGAATCAATCCGCAATGCCCTGACCATCTCGCCGATGGCCTGTTTCCGCCGGACTCCCTCGTACTCCCTGACAGAAAGAGCAATCTCTGCTGTGGATACACCGTTCAATTCCATAGGACCAACAACGGCGGTTGTAATAACTCATTGGAGCATCATCAGTGATAATTTATTTGATTACGGGTCGAATGTCTGGACATGGACTGGGCGGAGAAATACAGGCCCGCTCACCTTGATGAAATCGTTGGAAATACCGCCATTCTCCACCAGATGCTCGATTGGGCGCGGGGCTGGGACGCCGGGAAAAAACCCCTGATCCTCTATGGCAAACCGGGGACAGGTAAGACGACGAGTGCCCATGCCCTCGCGTCCGACATGGGGTGGGAAGCCATCGAGCTGAACGCGAGCGACCAGCGGACGAGGGCCGTGATCGAGAAAGTGGCCGGCAGCGGGAGTACGACTGCAAGTTTTTCGGGGAAAAGGCGGCTCGTCATCATCGACGAGGCGGATAACCTGCACGGGACCGCGGATCGGGGAGGCGCCCGTGCGATTCTCGAACTCCTCCGCGTCGCCCGCCAACCGGTGATCCTCATTGCAAACGACCTCTATGCAGTTCCCGGGGAGATCCGGAACCGTTGCGAGCCCCTCCAGTTCCGGGCGATCCAGGCACGGTCGATCGTCCCCCGCCTCCGGTTCATCTGCAGCGCGGAAAAGATTGCCTGCAGCGAGAACGCGCTCAAAAAGATCGCGGAATCCGCAGGTGGCGACATGAGGGCTGCAATCCACATGCTCCAGGCTGCTGCCGCGGGCAGGGACCGGCTCGACGAGGACATTTCCATTTCTGCGAAGGATACGCGATCGACAATCTTTGATGTTATCGGTGCCCTGTACGGGAGGACCGATCCCGAGTCCCTCCTCAGGCTCGCCTACGATGCCGACGAGCCACCCGACACACTCATCCAGTGGATCGAGGCAAACGTCTCCGGAATGGACCGGATACAGGATCTCGGTACTGCATATTCTGCCCTCCTGCGGGCCGACACGTACATCGGCGATACGTACCGCCTCCAGTATTACACGTTATGGCGTTACGCAAATGCCCTGATGCTCCTCGGTGTCGCCCGTGTCACGGCAGGGAAGGGTATCCATTCGCGCATCATGCCCCCCGAACGGTGGAAGAGGATATCCTCGTACCAGAAACAGAAAACCGTCAGGGCGTCCTTTCTCCGCAAGCTCGCGTCAGGTCTCCACATGCCGGAACGGACCCTGCTCGAGGAATACATGGATCCTCTCTGCCTTCTCATAGACCATGACCCCCTGACGGCAGCAAGGGAGTTCGGGCTCGATGCCGACGAGCTTGCCCTTGCCATCCATGACCGTTCACGTGCTGCCTCCGTCATCAAAACACTTGCAGCCGAAGAGAAGGAAAAGGAGGTCAGGAGGGAGAAGGAAAAGAAGGAGAAAGCAGCCCGGTCCCGGAAGAAAGACGAGGAGGAACCTTCCTTCGTGCCCGCCCCTGCTCCGGAACCGGTCCTCCCGAAGCAGGGCGGTGCCCCTGCAAGGTCCCCCCCAAAGAATCAGAAGACACTTTTTGATGGATTCTGACACCTGTGGTACCTGTGCAGGACGACACCGCAGTCGATGATCTCACCACCGTTCCCGTAACCCTCGAAACCGAGGTGATAGACGAGGAGGTCGCAGTCAACGGTCCGGGCGAGACGGACGAGGGCGGGCACCATCTCCTCGTGGGGCCGTACAGAATAAATGAGGTCGCAGCCCCTGTAGAGCCCGGCCTGCGGTGAAAAAATGTCGTCACGGATGAACGGAACGCCCGGATCCGGCGGGAGCGGTGCGATGTCCGTGCAGAAGACCGATACACCCCGCTCCTGCAGCAGCCGGGCCACCTCGAGGTTCTTCCCGGCTCCCACCTCGGCGGCGCTGCGGTAATTATCTGCAATGTAGGACGCAATCAGCCTCTCAATACGTTTAAGCCCGGCCATTACCATGAATAATGAGGAATGGAACTCCTTATTTTTTGGGATTCTGGTGCCCCGGCCGGTATTCAGGCATCATTCTGCAGGGAACTGGCGGCACTCCTGCCGGTTGTCCCGCGGTTGTGCGAAAATCCCCTCCTGGTGACGGGATACCGCCCGGAACGACGCCAGACGGATGCATCTGTCCTCCTCGACTCACTGGATATCTACAAGAGGCGGTCGGGGGTCTGCGACCCCATACTCCTCGTCGTTTCCGAGGACCTGTGCCGCGATGGCGACGAGTACCTCTTCGGCCTCGCCCGGCCCGAGACGGGAAACGCCGTTGTCTCGACATCGCGCCTCGCCAATGCCCACTACGGCCTCCCCCCAGACGAGGAGGAACTCTTCGACCGGCTCGTCAAGGAGGCAGCCCACGAGGTGGGACATCTCCTCTCCCTCGCACACTGCAGGTGCAGGGAATGCATCATGTATAACCCCCTCACGCTCGAGGATCTCACGCGCCAGAAGAGGTGGTTATGTCCCGTGTGCAGGGAACAGGTCCGCTCTGTGCTGTGAATATGACCGGATCCGGAGCGGGTCATCCACACTTTTTAGTCATCCGGAACACATACTCCCTCACGTGCTTTCCGGAAACCGGAGAGGAGGACCAGGTACATGAGAGAGAACCGCGGGGGCAGGTCACAGGGCGGGGGCAGGAACGGGAAGGGATCATCCCCGGATACGACTCCCCTCTCGGACCTGGTCAGCGGGACCTTCATCAAAGTCGGGCCGCGGACACCCCTTGATACCTGCATCCGCCATATCGTTGGAGACCGGTGCAGTGACCTCTACGTGACTGATGAGGAGGGGCACTTCCTCGGTGTCATCACGCCGTTTGACGTCGTGGCACACCTCGGTCCGGGAATGGGAGTGCGGAGCCGGAAGAAATCGCACCACCTCGGGCCACTCCTCTCGCGGGATGACCTGTGTGCAGAAGACATCATGTCACGGGGTCACATCGCCGTTATGCAGGATACCCCTCTCTCCGAGGCCCTGCGGCTGATGGAGAAACACCACCACCCGGATCTCGTCGTCGTCAACAGGGAAGGAGTACTGGTCGGCATCGTTGATGTCTGCTCCATCCTTTCCTACCTTGCATCCGAAGGGGATTCCTGACCTTTTTTTTGGGGAAGAGAACCCCCATGCCAGGAGGAGAGGTGTCACGAGGACTGTTCCAATGATCACGATCGTCAGCGTGGAAAAGAGTGCGGCAGACAGGAGCCCGGCAGCCAGGGATACTTTGACGACCACGAGGGCAACCTCTCCCCGCGGGCAGAGGCCAAGCCCGACAAGGAAGGATTTCCGGTAATTTTTGAAGGCAGGAAGGGCGCCGGCCAGTCCCCCGGCTGTCTTTGTTGCAAGGGCGAGGAGAAAGAGGGCAACAAGCAGGAATACGGAGAAGTGGGAGAGATCGGAGGGGAACAGGAGCCCGATCGAGGCAAAGAAGATGGTGACAAAGAAGCCGAATGCAACGTCAAAGAGACTGTCGTAGAGGGTCTGGTCGCTCCGGATGCTGTCCCCGAGGACGAGCCCGGCAAGGAATGCACCGATGGCATAGTGGAGCCCTGCCCCGTTCGACAGGACCGCAGTCAGCAGTCCCAGGACGAGTGCCACCGAATAGGACATCTCGTGGGTATGGGCCTTTTGCGAGGCTTTGAAGACCCAGACGAGAGCTCTCCTGCCAACAGTGAGGAGAAGCCCGATGAAGAGGGCAGCGAGGAGCAGGAGGACTGCAAGGTTACTGACCTGGCTCTCTTTGAGGGCCAGAGCAGAAAGGGAGCCAAGCAGGACGATTCCGATGGCATCGTCGATGACTGCTGCACTGACGATCGCGAGGCCGACATCGGTTTTCAACTGGTGGAGGTCGATGAGGGATCGCAACGAGACCCCGATCGAGGTGATCGAGAGCGTTATCCCGATGACAAGGGACTCGACATGGCCGAACCCGAGCACGAGGCCGGCAGCCGTTCCCCCGAGCAGCGGGATGATGACCCCCCACAGGGCAACGGAGAATCCCGTCCTGACGGAATTCCGGAAAGAACGCATGTTGAGCTGGAGACCACTCGTAAAAAGGAGCACGATCAGACCGATATCTGCGAACGTGCCGATGGTATCATCCATGGTGACGATGCCGAGCAGTGCGGGGCCAAGGAGGGCTCCTGCAGCAATTTCGCCTACCAGTGCGGGGAACCCTGCCCGCTCGACGAGTTCACCGAGGACTTTTGCCACGACGAGGACGATGAGCAGGGCAGGGAGCGTGTCCATGACAAAGATGGTTACAGGAACGCAGATATAAGGAGATTGGTATCCGGGACGAAACACCGGGTCCTGCAGGGGAGCCAGCCGGCAGTCCTCTGTTACAGCGTGGTTCGATGAGGGGATCGGTTCCTGCCCGGGCGTGTTATCCTTGTGAACACGCCGGAAAAAATGTCAAAAAAAGCGTCCGTTTGAAACGGGAGGGAAAAAAGGGTTTTACCCGAACAGGGCACCGAGCCCTGCCATGCCACTCTCTTCCTCTTCCTTCTTCTCTTCCTTGCTTGGGGCGGGTGCAGCAGCAGCGGCGGCTGCAGGTGCCGCTGCAGCAGGTGCGGGTGCAGCGGCTGCAACCGGTGCGGCGGCGGCCTTTGCAATTGCCTCCTCGATGTTGATTCCCTCGAGAGCGGCGACCATTGCCTTTACCCGTGCATCATCAACGGCGATACCGGCAGCGTTCAGGACTGCCTTCACGTTCTCTTCCTTGACTTCCTTTCCTGCCTTGTGCAGGAGAAGGGCTGCGTAGATATACTCCATCTCAAGTACCTCTTTTCTCTTCTCTTTTTTAGTGCTCTCCGGTTACCCCCCTGAGAGCAACGGATTCTCGGTAGGCTTTACCAATTATCGCATCAATGACGTCCTTGGAGTAGACACCTGCCTCTATTGCCAGGGACCGGGCCTCGCGGGCTGCCTTCTCCACGATCGGGACAGCAGTCTCCTTCGTCGGGATGACTGCGTTGACCGAGAGGTTGAAGGCCTGGACTGCAGCGAGCTGCATCTGGCTGTATATCAGGTCTTCGTCAATTGCAAGGACTGATGGCTCGTAGACGGATCCCTCGAAGAGCGCTGCCTGGAGGGACAGCCCGACATCCATGGGCTTGATATCGAGCTTGGCGAGGACATCCGCGAGTTTTGCGCTGATGACCTCTCCCTTTTTCACAACGGTCCGGGTCTCCCGTATCTTGACCTTTCCGGCCTCGATTGCGGCGGGTATCCCTGCCTGTTGCAGTTCACCGACGATGGGGCCCGGCTTGAAACTCGTGGGGCCCTTCTCCACAACGATATCGGCAGGGGCTGTCTCACCCGGCTTTGCAGCCATCTTCGTCTTCGTCTTCTCCAGGGTCTTGTAGAGCCTGAAGGGGTTCTCATTGGTGAAGATGAGGGCCGAGTGACCGGACAGGTGCGGTTTCAGAAGCGCGACCGGCTCTCCCACTTCGTCGAATGCACAGCGGATGAGGGTGTTGCGGGTCATCTTGATCTTTGCCTTTGACCGCAGGTTACGCCTGATCTGCTGGAGCTGGCTTGCAGGGATGCCGTACATGTCCACGAGGCCGACGAGGGTATACTTCCCGGCATCGGCCTTGATCTCTTCGACTTCCTTCCTCTTCCACGCGGGGAGATGGTGCGTGTACAGGACCATTCTATACCACCCTCTGGGGCGGCCCCATGGTCGTCTTGACGTACACCGACCTGATGTTCATGGGTCCCTGTTCCAGGACGGATTCCACCCTGCGCAGCACGGTGTCAATGTTTTCCGCTATCTGCTCGGGCGGCATTCCCGTCGATCCCACCTTGACGTGGAAGGTCTTCTTGTCTTTTGTCCTGATCTTCACCGAATTGCGGAGACGCTCAATGATTGGCTTGATATCGGTCCCGGCCGGCACAGGCATGGGCATGCGTCCCCTCGGTCCGAGACGCGGACCAAGGAACCGCCCTACCTGCGGCATGACACTGGTATCGGCAATGAAGAAACGGTACATACTCGCTATTTTCCGGGCCTCGCGGGGAGCCCCTCCGAGTCGTTCTATCTCTTCCGGTCCGATGATCAGGTCCGCGCCTGCTTCCCTGGCCCGGGTGGTGATGTCACCCTTCCCGAGGACAGCGATGCCGACTTTTTTGCCGGTACCATGGGGGAGGAGAATCGTCTCATCAATACGATTTTTGGGCTGCGCCATGTCAATGTTCTTGAGATTGACAGTGATATCCACGCTCTCAGCAAACTTGCGTGAAGGCGCCTTTTC
>JGI12104J13512_1000028_pt1 | contig 151148 bp, 123 predicted proteins | sample TerdegcTABiofilm_FD_13512 | JGI IMG/M metagenome (IMG submission 13512)
AAAGACAAAAAGACTTGATTGAACGTTATGCTACCTATTTCAGAAGGTTAGCAAAAGTAGAAAATATAGAAGTTGGATTGCAATTACCCAAGCCCAAACCTTCTATTGCTGCCGTAGTTCGTAATCTGGAAATCTTTCTTCCCCTGAAAGGAATAATTGACCTGGAGGCAGAAAAAGCACGCTTAAGTAAACAAGTAGAAAAACTGGAAAAAGAACTTCAAAGTGTTAAAAAGAAACTGGATAATCCCCATTTTCTCGCCAATGCAAAACCGGAAGTGGTAGCAAATGAACATAAACACTTTGAGGAAGTGCACATAAAACTATCCTTGACAAAAGAGCTTCTTGAGGATTTAAAGTAAGCATCTATACATAAATAAGATAGATAAAATATAAAGTGGGGCTATAGCTCAGCTGGGAGAGCGGAACGTTCGCAATGTTCAGGTCAGGGGTTCAATTCCCCTTAGCTCCACCATCTTATCATTTATCTCTCCTGTTCTTCCTCTTTTTTGTATGATGAAATCCATATCAAAAAATTATAAAAAAATTCTTGACGACTATTATTTAATTATTAATTAGATAAATTATGAGGATTATCTAACTTTATTAGAAAAAAGGGGATATTATGTTGCAAGAATATAATGGCGGTTTTAGAATTGGAAGCTTTTCTCTCTTGCTGCTCAATAAATGTTTTGGCACAAGTCTCGCACTTATTTACGGTAAGATAAATCCCCTGCAAAATTACTACTTGTTTTATGCATATGATTTAATATAATATAAAAAAACAAACACTCAGGTAAAAGGAGATTAAAAATGAAAACAAAATGCCTATTGTTTGTTTTGCTCGCACTCACGGTGTTGCTATCCGCTCAGGAAATCAGCACCTATCTTAACTTTTCTCATAGTTCACTTTGTCCCGATGGCTATCTTCGTTTAAGATGGTTAGATGAGACAGGAAATTCAGCAGCAACTCAATGCTTTTATAGTCTTAATGGCTCGGATTGGCAGTATACCTCTGCTTCTTCCCTTCAGGGAAATCAAATGGAAGCTGTCGTTCCTTATGAATTTGGTCAATCTCTTCGCTATCGCTTACGCACCCCAGTAAATATAGAAGGTGAACAGATTGTTTTTATGCACATTCCTTATTTGACTTCAGATGTCTTTCCGCCTTCTTTATCTCAGTTAGGTGAATTATCAACAGACCCTACCGGAGACTCTGACATACCTGACATTCCAGCTTTAGATCTCACTGATAGCTGGTGTGGTGTCTCTGAAACCAAACTTTATTCTGCAATGGCAAATGCCGCTAATGCTTTTCCACTGGTGCATAATATCACTTCCTATAATCTTTTTGCCACCTTCATCTTCAATCCCGAAACTATAATTGATACGCTTTGCTATGCTATGATTTACACCTTCAATATCCCTTCTGTCATCTCTCCCGGTCTATATAAAATGGGAATTGATCTGGAAGGTGTTGGACCTACTTCCTTTGTTCGGATTGGAGATATCCAGAGCACCGTTTCTAATGGTAAACTTATAATGGCTTGTAATATGTCTGATTTAATTAATGACTCCGATTTTGGAACTTGGCCTAACCTCACAAATGCTTTGATATTCACCAATATAAGCGTTAACTTTGGTTTATTGCAACAACAACCATATTTCTCGCAAGCAGATTTCACCTACCCTGGATTTTTATTATTCCATAACTTTCATTATCAAGTAGACCAGAATACCCTGCCCCAACTAACTAATCTAACTTACAACTCTAACACTCACTTATTTGAGTTTGATTACACGGATAACGAGGAAGACTTCCCGCTTATAATGGAAGTAGAATTAGCCGGTGGTCAAATTTTGAATCCCATCACGCTTAATCCAGATTACAGTCAGACCGTTCACTATTCTCTACTCATACCAAATCCCTCTCAATACATCACCCTTCGCTGTAGCGATAATTTAAGTGATATAGTTGAAGTGGTATATGATACTACCACAGTGAACGATGACATTCTTCCTGTCCCAGCTTTGAAATGCCATATGCCCAATCCCTATAATCCTCTTTCTGGTCCTTGCAATATAACTATCAAAGGTTTGGATAAGAAACCAGTTAAGGTGGAGCTTTTTAATCTGAAAGGACAGCTTCTGGGAACTCTTTATGAAGGAAATCCTCTTGACGATAAATTGATGTTTTCTTTTGATGGAAGTATGAAAAATTTAAAATTGAATAGTGGCATATATATTATCCGAATACAACAGAATCAGAGAAATCTGCTACATAAATTTATTTTACAATAAAGGAGTTAACCTTCGCTAAGTAATGTTTATAGACTACGCAAAAATTACTATTAAAGCCGGAAATGGTGGTGATGGTATTATTAGTTTCCGGAAAGAAAAATATATTTCAAGAGGAGGTCCTGATGGAGGTAATGGAGGTCATGGCGGTTCCGTTATAGCTATCGGTGATGAAAATGTTAATACACTCCTCGCTTATAAATATCATAGAAAATTCTATGCTGAAGATGGAAAACCCGGTTCCAATGCTCGTAAAAGAGGATTAAGTGGAGATGATATTTACCTCCATCTGCCCTTAGGAACAGAAATCTATCAAATAACAGAAACTGGCGAAAGAATAAAAATCGCTGATATAACTACTCATAACGAAGAAATCATCTTAGCTCATGGTGGAAGAGGTGGAAAAGGAAACAGCAATTTTGCCACATCCACCAATCAAGCACCTCGCATTGCCACTCCTGGTAGAAAAACAAAAGAAATTGTCCTGGAATTAGTACTAAAGCTTATGGCTGATGTTGGTCTGGTCGGTTTCCCCAATGCTGGCAAATCTACCCTCTTAAGTGTCCTTTCTTCTGCTAAACCTAAAATCGCAGATTATGAATTTACCACTCTGGAACCTATGCTTGGCGTTGTCCCCGTTACCGAATATCAATCCTTTGTTATGGCTGATATTCCAGGAATAATAGAAGGAGCTCATCAAGGAAAGGGCTTGGGACATCAATTTCTACAGCATATTCAAAGAACCAGTGTCCTTCTCTTTCTCATTGATATCAACACTCCTGATCCTTTAGAAGCTTTCCGAACTCTCCACTCGGAACTTTATCTCTATGACCCCTTTCTGGATAAAAAACCAAGTTTAATAGTATTAAGTAAGCTGGACACAATTCCTGAAGAAGAAAGAAATGCTCGCTCTGCGGAACTTCAATCTTTGTTCCAGAAAGAATATGGTTTGGATGTCCTTCCCATCTCTGCTGTTGGTAATCTGGGAATTGAAGAACTTAAATGGACTCTCTATAATATGCTGGATAAAAAATGACTGATAAATTTAAGGCTTGGCTCTGTCTCAAATCCGCTTTCGGTACTAAACCTAAAACTGCTCTGGAACTGGTTAAAAAATATCCGCATCCAGAAGAATATGTGGGAAATTCTCAACATCCTATCTATGAAGATGATACTATTCCCCCTCAGATAAAAGAACAACTCCTTTCAGCTGTCCCTCATCCGCGTGAAGAACAGATTGCTAAACTCTGCGAACACTATGAGATTAATGCTATCTTCTATGGTGATGAAGATTATCCTTTAGCTTTAGCAAATATCATTTTACCTCCTCTCATTTTGTATTATCGTGGAGACCTACTTAAAGCCTTAAATAATATATCTTTAGCAGTAGTAGGAACACGAAAACCTACTGCTTATGGCAAAAATGCCTGTTCCAAACTCCTTGCTCCCGTTTGTCAAAGAGAAGTTACAATCGTTAGCGGTCTGGCTTATGGAATTGATACCGTCTCACATATTACTGCACTCCAAAATGGTGCTATGACTATCGCTGTACTTGCCAGTGGAGTAGAAAATATCTATCCTCCGGCTAATCGTGAACTTGCTAAAGAAATAATCAATAACGGAGCTTTAGTTTCAGAATATGAGCCCGGCACTAAACTGGAATCCTGGAACTTTCCCGCCAGAAATCGTATAATATCTGCTCTGGCTCCTGTAACTTTTGTGGTAGAAGGCTCTATGACCAGCGGCGCTATGATTACAGCTAAACATGCTCTGGAACAAAATCATGACCTGATAGCACTTCCAGGTGAAATCTATCATCCTAATGCTCAAGGTCCTAACTATCTCATAAAAAACGGAGCACAATGCATAACCTGTCCAGAAGATATTCTCTACGCTCTCGGAATAGAAGTGGAAGAAAGGGAACAACTGGAATTTCTACCTGAAATCTCACCTGATGAACAAAAAATTTATGACTTGTTTAGGGAAGAGCAACGCGAACTCTCTTTTGATGAACTCCTACTTAAGACTGGCTATAGCTTTGGAAAATTATCTACTATCCTTCTCAATCTTGAGTTAAAAGGCTTAATTATCAAATCAGGAGGAAACGCTTTTCTTTTAAGCTAAGCTCCATAGAATTATAAAAGGATGCAAGATGTCCCCATCTTGCAAAGCACCAGGTTTTTCCTAATTAAAGATTCATCTATTTATGTAATCCTAACCTCAATTATATTATCCTATTACTGCACTTAACATTTTCCCTTTCAAAAAATTATCTCAGTCCTACCTCTATTCTATAATATAAAGATTTCTCCTCTCTTATTTTTCCCTAAATTTTTTGTCAGGTTTCTCTCCTTTATCATACATATCAATTTTTAGAATTAGGATTTTATCTCAAAGGATACAATACCTAATAAAAATATATTTTTAAGGAGAAAACAATGAAAGAGATTATTATTAATGCCGAACAGCTTGAACAGAAGCTACCCAAAACTTCTCGTTTTCACCAATATCGGATAGCTTTCAATTCTGCTTTTTTGTATGAAGATTTTGCTACTGCATCTAAAGTATGTGAAGAAATTTCAGCTCTACCTGAATTGACAGTTAACGAAAGATGTGAGTTAGCAAGCTATTTTCAGATGTTAGGTGAAATTGATGCTGCTTTAAAGCAACTTGATCTTGTCCTGCAAGCTAATCCAGAGGAACATAATGCGGCTCTTCAGAAAGCAAGAATTTTACGACTTCATCAGGATTCTGAAAAATACCTCTCCTTTATCCAATCCAGAATTATAGATTTCCCCTCTTTCGCTCCTTATTATCTGGATGTATGGGAATTCCTAAAAACTAATCCCAATAATGAGCTTCGTGAGCTAATCCAGCAACTTGCTCAAGAAAATAGTATTGTCCTTCCCGAAGAAAAAGAGGAATTCATCCTTTCTCCAGAAAGTTCCACTCCTTTTTCGCAAACAGATATCTATTCTGATTCAGATTTACTCACAATGATAAATCTTTTTCAGGGTAGAGAAAATAGCTATGCTCGTCAATGGGTCTCCGATGAAGGGAAATATGGTTACACTCCTGTGAATGAACCTCTGAATCTGAATGCTGTCCGTAATCATCTTCTTGGAATTCAAACACTTGGAATTTATCAACTGGATTTAATGGGAAAAGTTAAATGGATTGTCTTTGACCTGGATGTAGAAAAATCTCATCTGGATAATTTGCATGACCCTGCTTTCCGTCTCTGGCTGGAACAAGGGTTTCAAAAGATTATCAATGAATTCCGGGCATTACTCAAAACTTATCATCTGGAAATGAATGTTGAATTCAGCGGCTATAAAGGTTATCATCTCTGGATTCTTCTAAAAGAAAAAATCCCTGCTTATATAGCTCGTAACTTCGCTCAAAGAATTGTCTCCCAGATTACTTTTAATGGACTTCCGATTAGCATTGAAATCTTTCCTAAACAAGTAAGAACCTCCCGAGATAATTATGGCAATCTGGTTAAACTCCCTTATGGAATTCATCGTCTTAGTGGCCTCAATTCTACTATGCTCAATGAGGATTTTAAAATTGTTAGTTTTGAAGAGTTTATTAAGCAACCTAAAATTGTTTCTCCTGAGGATATACTTTCTGCTATCTATTCTCTTGATCCTAATTTCAGTCTAATGCCAGAAAAAGAATTAGTAGAAGAACCTACTCCTTATTCTGTTACTCTGGAAACTATTGAACCTATTGATCCCGAAACTGATACAGAATGGTTATGCTTGAAACAAAATTGTTCCGTGCTCTGGACTTTGGATAATCTGATAAATACTAACCATTCTCTTACCGTAAACCAGAAAAATGTTTTGCGTTATGTATGTGGCCATCTCACCAATGGACCAGCTATAGTAAATACACTTATGAAAAAGCTTACTAATTGTGAATTGGAAGATTTAATGAAAAGACCATTCCGGGGAAATGCTATGAGTTGTAATAAAATTCGCAAATTAGCTGGAGATATAATTGAACCGGGGCATTGTCATTGTGATTTCTCTGAAGAGCCAGGAATGTATCAAACCCCATTGTTGCATCTAAAAAAACTAAGCTCTAATTCCACTAATGCCTTGCAAACTAACGAATTAATGCTTAAAGACCTTATCTCCACCTATCTGAAACTAAAAAGTCAAAGCAAAGATTTAGAAGATCATTTAAAACAGATAGAAAAAGAAATCATTAACGCTTTTGACCAGATAGGATTGAATGAAATTTCTACTTCTTATGGCATTCTTAAAAAGATAACTGATGAAGATAAAATCTCACTTGTTATACAACTTAAATAAATGGGAGGTATAAAATGAATAATACAGAATTTTTAAATGAATTGGAACAAGCCAGACAACTTGCTCAAAAAGGGGAACTGGATACTGCTCTGAAAATATTTGATCAACTATATGCTACTGATAATAATGAGCAAAATCTATCTCTTGTGTATTATATGCAAAATGTGCTGAAACAAGCAGGAGATTATGACAAAGCTATTGAGATTGGACTTTCTGCTTTCAAACTTCCAGAAGTGTGGGATAGCATCCGTCATAACACAGCCTGGTGCATTTATTTTCAGTATTTTAAAGATAAATGTGAACTTCCTGTTGAGGATGCTATAGAATGGCTGGAAAAAATCAAAGAACTTTTCCCTTCAGCTCCTGGTTTGCATCCTCTTCCCTTAAGTGTCTTCTCCTATATTAATAAGCACCCAGAACTTCCTCCTGCTTTAATTATTCAACTCTGTTTGCTGTTGGATCCTCAAAAACTGGAAACTGAACCTGTCCCTAACAAAAATGGGAAATTCCCCTTTCCTTCTCAACGAGAAAAATATATCACAATTCTAACTAAAGCTTACTTTGCTACAGAAAATTACAATGAATGTCTGGACCTATGTCAAGAAACCTTAAATTCATCTCTGCCCTTAACTCCTAATGAACCTATATGGCTAAAACGTAGAATTGCACTATGTCATTCTCATCTTGGAGAAGAAGAAAAAGCCTTGCAGGAAATGAAAGAAATATTACAAACCAAAAAAGATTGGTTCCTGTACTATGAAGCTGCAACTATCTCCTTTACCCTGAAGAACATTGAAGAAGCAGTAGATTTTGCCATCAGAGCTGCCTTAGGTCCTGGAGATATTGAAAATAAAATACACCTTTGGGAATTGCTTAAATCTATTCTTCTTGAGTTAAAACTCTTTGATAAAGCTGTTGAAATGCTACAGTTTATTGTTTCTATCCGAAAATTCAAACAATGGTCTATCCCTCAAAATTTACTTAAAGAAATGAATTCCTATCATCTTTCTCTGGATAATCTTCCTCATTATAAAGAACTTTTTTCTCGCTTCCGAAAATGGCTGCCAGAATTGTTATCTAAGAATGCTCAAGAGCTTTCTGGCAATATCAAATTTTTGCTTCCGCATAAAAAAGCTGGATTTATCTCCTCCGGAAAAGAAACTTATTATTTCCGTACTGCTGATTGTCAAATTCCGGTAGATGATATTCAGCCTGGCTTAAAAGTTAAATTTATTGTGCAACCTGGATTTGATGCTAAAAAACAAAAAGAAACTTTGGTAGCTACGAATATTCAAAAGGAGTAAAAATGTCCGTAGTATATGTTGCTGACCAGGGTGCTTCTATCTGTAAACGCGGAGATAGGCTATATGTCTTTAAAGGACCTAACCTTCTCCGTTGGTTTCATAGTAAGGACATCATTCAGCTCATTATCGTAGGCAATGTCACTCTTACTACTCCTGTTCTTACTTATCTTCTTAAATATAAGATTGATACCGTTTTCCTTTCCTACTATGGAAAATATAAAGGAAGATTGATAGGAGAATTCGGAAAAAATGTCCAGCTGCGCATTGCTCAATTCCAGTTTCTTAATTCCCTTCAAAATCGTGAAAACCTTGCCGCTTTGTATATCCAGGGAAAATTAAATAATATGCAAACCCATCTGATGCGACGTTTGAAACGAAAAAAGGATAAACTTATCTCTACTGCTATCTTGCAAAATCAAGCTATATTGGATAAAATTGAAAACTCATCACCCAATCTGGACACACTTCGTGGCTATGAGGGTATCGCCTCAAAGAATTATTTCTCTGCTTTTCCAGCTTTGATTTTTAACCCTCAATTCACTTTTAATGGAAGAAATCGCCGACCTCCTAAGGATGAGGTTAATGCACTACTCTCTTTAGGATATACTTTCCTTATGAATCAAGTGATGGGAGCAACCTATATCTGTGGCTTGGACCCTTATTACGGTGCTCTTCATAACCTCGCTTATGGCAGACAATCTCTTGCTTTGGATCTGATGGAAGAATTCCGCCCTCTGGTGGATAATCTCGTTATTAATCTCATAAATAGACATGAAATCCGTCCCGAACACTTTGTCTATAACCAAATCCCTGACGATGAAACTGATGAGGAAGATTTGGATGAAAGCACTAAAATGCTGCCGGTATCTATGCAACAAGAGGGAATGAAAATCCTTATTACTGCTTTTGCCCGTATGGTCAATTCTCGTTTCAACCTGGAAAAACCTCCTGGCTCCTGGACTCTTAAAGATATCTTTCTGCTTCAAGCTCGTAAACTGGCTACTCATTGTGAAGGAAAAGAGTTTTATACTCCTTTTCATTGGAGGTAATTTATGCTTCAGGCTATCAATAGATCCAGCTCTGATAAAAGTCTCTATCTCGTTTGCTTTGATATCGTCTCCGATAAAATCCGCTACCGCGTAGTAAAATGCCTTAAAACCTACGGTCAGCGTGTTCAAAAAAGTGTTTTTGAATGTATGCTAAACGATAAACAATACATACAAATGAAATCCGCTTTGGATAAACTTATTAAACCAGAAGAAGATAGCATCCGTTTCTACCTCCTCTGTAAAAACTGTGCCAAAAACATTGTTATCTCCGGCCTCGGAACCTACACTGAAGATGAAAATGTTATCATCATCTAAGTTAAAGAAATATATTAAAGTTACACCACCTAACTTATTCCAACTTCACAGATCTTTATAAATAAACTATGTATTATCCCTATAATCTACTACACCGTTCATTAACTGCTAACAAATTGAATAACGATAAAATTACTCTGGGGATGAAATACATATTTGACCCTTTGTTGTTTTATACTTTGACTAAGATAAAATGGCTCCGAAAAGTAAAATAATTATTGACAATTAAAATATGATTTATTAAAAGGAAATTAGAAGAATGAATATGGAGTTTTGGACCGTGATTTGTCAGAACAAAGCCGATTTTAGACAAGTTATTAAAAATGAAGGGATTAAGTCCATTTCAGGACAAAATCACTGTCCAAATTGTATCTCATTATCTTTCAATCAGTTAAATAAGGTCAAAAAATATGCCCCCCACCCCCTCAACCCACCTTTTATCATCGCTGTCTTTTTTGACCTCGCAACACTTTGCTCCACAATCACTTGAAAACGCCACTGTAAGAATTGAATTGACCCGCTTGAGGGGATTGAGACATCAGCCTTTCCAATTTATTACTATAACATATAAATCGTTTCGGTAAGAATTGAATTGACCCGCTTGAGGGGATTGAGACTCTTTACCCTGTATGATAATAACTGTTTCCGTGCAGGGGACGTAAGAATTGAATTGACCCGCTTGAGGGGATTGAGACTCTCAATATTGTCTTGTCTCTTAAGAAATCTTTCAGGAATGGTAAGAATTGAATTGACCCGCTTGAGGGGATTGAGACTTCACATAATTGGGGAAATAAATATTACACCGCTTCCGTAAGAATTGAATTGACCCGCTTGAGGGGATTGAGACTTTCCTGCGCTCTCTCAAGCGCCATTTCAGCATCATAAATGGTAAGAATTGAATTGACCCGCTTGAGGGGATTGAGACCCTATCGTTAGAATAGATTGAACCAATATTTACCTTCCCAGTAAGAATTGAATTGACCCGCTTGAGGGGATTGAGACACGATTTTCTTTTCTGGCACTTCCCGAGCTGTTTCGGGTAAGAATTGAATTGACCCGCTTGAGGGGATTGAGACTATATCTCTTTCTTTCATCAACATTAATCTTAAATAAGAGTAAGAATTGAATTGACCCGCTTGAGGGGATTGAGACCATTTTCATCGATCAATCGGTAATCCCAAATACATAACCGTAAGAATTGAATTGACCCGCTTGAGGGGATTGAGACTGGACTAACCTTTTTCTCAGGATTCCAACTATACTTTTCTAGTAAGAATTGAATTGACCCGCTTGAGGGGATTGAGACGTTCAGTGCATCCAGTATTGCTTTCGTGAGATTGTCTGTAAGAATTGAATTGACCCGCTTGAGGGGATTGAGACATATTGACGAAATCTCCCAATATTGAATATCCGTTGGTCTGTAAGAATTGAATTGACCCGCTTGAGGGGATTGAGACCATATTGACCGCTCCTTCTATCTTTTCTGCTTTCTGTGTAAGAATTGAATTGACCCGCTTGAGGGGATTGAGACTCCATCCTTCCATTCCTTTCTGGAAAATGAAAGTGTCAGTAAGAATTGAATTGACCCGCTTGAGGGGATTGAGACTTGCTGATTTGATGGTTATTTAATGCTTTCAAACAATGTAAGAATTGAATTGACCCGCTTGAGGGGATTGAGACATGAAGATTAACACAATCTTCTCCATAAAGAAGGTAAGTAAGAATTGAATTGACCCGCTTGAGGGGATTGAGACATTGAGATAGGTAGCATGCCGTCTTGTTTTAATATCGTAAGAATTGAATTGACCCGCTTGAGGGGATTGAGACCATCATCGGCAAAGCAATGAAATATTATTTGCCGAGTAAGAATTGAATTGACCCGCTTGAGGGGATTGAGACTTAATTTATCATTCAACATATCATAATTTGTCAAGTATGTAAGAATTGAATTGACCCGCTTGAGGGGATTGAGACTTTTTCTTCACTTTGGGGCGGGGAAGAATCAATTTTTTCTTGGTAAGAATTGAATTGACCCGCTTGAGGGGATTGAGACTTGCCATATACAGCCTTACCAAAAAGTGAATCAGCAGTAAGAATTGAATTGACCCGCTTGAGGGGATTGAGACAATAAGATCCAGAATCTCATCTATCTGGCAATAGATGCAGTAAGAATTGAATTGACCCGCTTGAGGGGATTGAGACTTTTTCCATTTTTTTAAGATATCGCTCGACCCATTTAGGTAAGAATTGAATTGACCCGCTTGAGGGGATTGAGACTGTTGTATCAATTATTTCTATCTTGATTAAATCATCAGCGTAAGAATTGAATTGACCCGCTTGAGGGGATTGAGACACTCTCCCCTTTCCCTAAAGTATATCTTTTTCATTTGTAAGAATTGAATTGACCCGCTTGAGGGGATTGAGACCTTCAATTCTTTCCTTAAAATACATTCTTTTCATCTTGTAAGAATTGAATTGACCCGCTTGAGGGGATTGAGACTTTTTTTCCAATTTTTTCTGCCGTCTTTCGACCCATTTGGGTAAGAATTGAATTGACCCGCTTGAGGGGATTGAGACTTGCCACAGGCTCCAAGTATGTTTCAGAATGATTTGGTTGTAAGAATTGAATTGACCCGCTTGAGGGGATTGAGACATTATACTCCTCACATATTTTTCATACTCTGAGAGATAGTAAGAATTGAATTGACCCGCTTGAGGGGATTGAGACCTCCAATAATGATAACCCCATTTTTCATTGCTTCTGTAAGAATTGAATTGACCCGCTTGAGGGGATTGAGACGATTAACTTTCTTTTTATTTGTTTTATTCATCTTTCTTTGTAAGAATTGAATTGACCCGCTTGAGGGGATTGAGACTCTATGAACAGGACTTCATCAGTGCTGAAAGTTAGTCTCGTAAGAATTGAATTGACCCGCTTGAGGGGATTGAGACTTTCAATCCCGCCACCCATCGGTCAAAATGGATGGCATCAGTAAGAATTGAATTGACCCGCTTGAGGGGATTGAGACATTACCACCAACCATTTAAAACTGCATAGAATTCATAGTAAGAATTGAATTGACCCGCTTGAGGGGATTGAGACCCATCTTGACCTTTACTAATGACTATTGAAGCAGTATTAGCGTAAGAATTGAATTGACCCGCTTGAGGGGATTGAGACCCATCTTGACCTTTACTAAAGACTATTGAAGCAGTATTAGCGTAAGAATTGAATTGACCCGCTTGAGGGGATTGAGACTTTTACTTGATGCAAAGGAGGACCTTTGCATACCAATACCTTTGTATACCAGTACTTTGTATACCAATACATAATAGGGTTAAAATAATTCTAAAAAATGCATATTTCACTTGACATTATTTACATAAATTAAAATCCTAACTTTAGGGTTATTGACTATGTTATTTTTAGAATTAAAAGTTTCTTTTTCTTTGGATGACAAGATAGAGTTAGATAGGGATCTTTCATCAGCACTTAGAGGGGTCTGGGGCAGGGTCTTACGCAGTAACTTTTGTTATCAAAAGAATCTTGAGTGTTCCGAATGTAACTTTGAGAATTGCACCTATTTTGTGCTTTTTGAGAAGAAATATTCAACCTCCGAGCAATATCATCCCTATATTATTCAAGCCCGGTTTTGTGAACCTGGGGTAATTGAGGCAAGGTTCAAATTTTTCGGATGGGTTTGTGAAAACTATGAGAAATTGCTTTATTCCATTATCAAGATGAATGGTAGAAGGCTGATGCTTCAGGGCAAAGAGTATATTATGGAGCTTCAGAGCATAAAAGATAGGGAAGGTAGGGCTCTTTTTACCCGTTTTAGCGAAAAGATTAAGAGACCAAAATTGATAGAATTAGATTTTGAGCCGGAAGAATGTTCAGCGGTAGAAATTAAGTTTAAAACACCTTTGAGACAGAAGGAGGGAGGTTCTTTAATGCCCAATTTTCAATGGGAACCTTTTGCCAAAAGCTTAATCCATAGGGTTCGTTTTATCAATAAACATTTTAATCGTGATGAACTTCCCATTCCGGAGCATATAGATATATCTTCCACCCTTGTTTCAGAGAGTGAGGCCTACTGGAGTGAAAAACCCCGTCATTCTTTCAGACAGGATAGCAAGATGAGCATCGGCGGCCTTTTAGGGAAAGTAAGAGTTGAGGATATCAGTCCAGAGATGATGGCTATTTTAAAATTGGGCACCTATATTCATTGTGGGAAGCAATGCACCTTTGGCAATGGAGAGATAGAGTTACAAAAATGTCAGATTTAGAAGAGAGGCAGTCATATTATTAATTATATAATTAATTTTTTTATAAGTGGAGGCAAGATGTTGAGGTTTAAAAAAGAAATGCAGGCTTTGCTTGAATGCACTGAGTTTTATTTATCAAGTGCTTTCAAAAAAAAGCTGAAGGAGGATAGATGAGTCTGAGCATACATCACATCGTTTTTGCTGCTTTGATGCATGACATCGGAAAAGTTATCCAGCGTAGTGGAGCAGAAAATATTCCCAGATATGAATCAAAATGTAGAAATGATAAGGGATATTTAACGCATAAACATGCTATGTGGACGGCTGGCTTTTTAGAAGAGTTTTCCCTACCACTTCCTGAAGATAACTGGAATGCCATTATAGAGATAGCCAGTTCTCATCATTGCCGGGATTCCTGGACAATGACTAATTACGACCATTATCTAAACTATCTCATAGAGGCTGATAATATTGCTGCCAGCTGGGATAGGAACAAACCAGAAGAAAATCCAGAGGAAGATAAGGCAAAAAGCAGATTTTATGAGATGCCACTTTTTTCTGTGTTAAGTTTATTTCGCCAGAAACCTGATGAGACAAATACTCTTGCCTATCATCTCGCTCCGAAAACTAAAGATAATATAAAGCCAGAAAAGATAGAGCGACACGATATGCGAGAAGAATATGCCAAACTCTATACGCAATTCAAAGAAGAATACTCTAAAATGCATCAGTATTTTCTTCCTTTAGCTTCTCAATCCGATTTTGAAACAGAACATTTCCCTCAGTACATAGATGCTGTAGATGCTTTACTGGCAAAGTATTTCTGGTGCGTTCCAGGAAATACTCAGGAAAAATATCCCACATCTTCTCTTTATCAACATATGCGCAACACTGCTACCATTGCTGCAGCTTTTTATGCTGCGGGAAAAGGCGAAAAGAAACAGGATAGTCCTTTAATGATTGTAGCGGGTGACCTTAATGGCATTCAGACCTATCTTTACGATCTCAATCCAGAAAATTCCAATAAAGCAAGTAAACTTCTGCGGGCAAGATCCTTCCAGATTCAGATGATTAATGAACTCACCGCTCAAAGAGTGGTGAAAGAGCTTTCTCTTTCGCGCTTGAATATATTTTCCAACCTGGGAGGTAAGTGGTTAATGCTTGCACCTGCCACAGAAGAAAATATGGCTAAACTGCAGGAATTGAAAGAACAGATTAACAAAGATATCTATCAGAGATTCCTGGGCACAGTAAGTCTCAATCTGAATTGGGATACTATTTTAGCACATCCTCAGCAGGATTTGAATATGCAGAATTTCTTAATAACTATGAATCGGGTCTTTGAAAATCTGGAAAAGGAGAAGCTACATCGCTTTAATAGTATTTTACAAGAAGAAAGCAAATGGAAAACCGATTCTTTTGTCATCAATCATAATAATCTGTATTATAACGAAATCTGTTCCTTCTGTCACCGTCGCAATTCTCAGAAAGAGGCAACGGAAGAATATATAAAGTTTGAAGACCCGGAAGATAAAGAGGCAAAAGTTTGTCCCCATTGCCGAAAAGAAATAAAGCTGGGAAAGGAACTGGTTGATAATAATTTCTATAAAATTTATTATAGCGAAAAAGAAGAGCCAGCTGCCTATATTAGTTTTGCAAATATGCATTTAAGTAAAGTACGAGATGAAGAGACAAATAATTTGAGACCTGGTCAGTATTATTTCCAGATTAAAGAAAAGAAAGAACACCTACCTGTCTTCCCAGTTGCTACATTTGTTCCCCACAATGCTGATGGAACGGTTAAAGATTTCAGTCAAATAGCAAAACAAAGTCAAGGGTTACAAGCCAATGCTGTTATTAAGGGTGATGTAGATAACCTGGGCTTTTTGCTGAGCAATCCCTGGAAGTTTGACGAAAACAATCGGATTGCCTGCTCTATTACTGATTATACCACTCTTTCCAATATGCTACATTACTTTTTCAGCACCGTAGTTCATAAGCTCCAGGAAGAAAAATATCCTGAATCCATCTATACTATCTATTCTGGTGGAGATGATTTCTGTATGATTGGAGCCTATGATAAGATTATAGAATTCTCAAAGGATTTGCGAGAGGAGTTTGTTAATTATTGTGGCAAAAATCCTCATCTCCATTTTTCTGCTGCCATAACTTTAATGCATCCCAAACAACCAATCAGATTTTCAATTCATAGCACAGATGCTAGGCTGGAATTAGCCAAAAGTGAGAAAGGCAAGGATAGTCTGTATCTTTATGAATTAGTGGTTAATTGGAAAGAAGTTCCAGAGCTTTTAGAACTCTCTAAAGATATGGATGCATTGATGAACGATAAAAAGTTAACTCAGCAATTTCTATATCGTTTGTTAAGCTATCATAATATGTATCTCAATACTTTAAATAAAGAGACCGATATCCGAAACTATATGTTTCAATCCCTATTATTCTACGATATTCGCAGAAATTTAGTACCATTATGTAAGAAAGAAGATACAACATTCCAGGATTTCATTCAGAAACTACTGGATATTATCGGTTTAAAAGAAAGTCCCACAATGAAAAATATCAGAATCCCGGTATGCCATACCATATATAAACATAGAAAAAAATCTAATTCATCAAAAAATAAGGAGGATAAAAATGCAAAACAGGCAGAATCCGCAATATAATCAAAATTACCGAGAAAAGAGAACAGAAAAAACTCAATTTGGACCTTTCTTCAATCCTGATGGTTCTCTTGTTCTGGATTGGGTGGGAGAAAAAGCCCATAAAAATGCTATTGAATTTAGCCGGATATTATACAAAAAAAAATCTATGCTAAGTCCTACTGGGCTTAGAAACTTCTATAATGAATTTCTTCGTATTAAAGAATTACCAGAAGGCTATGAGCAAGAAAAGAAAATACTCATTAGACTTTTGGTTCCTAAGGTTGAGTACAAGAAAAATAACAAAAGTGTACCTGAAAACTTTGCTAAATTTATTAACGAACTTGTAAACGAAATTGGTGATAGTATTGATCGTTTTGAAAAAGCCTGTCTGATTATGGAAGCCTTAGTAGGTTTTTATACTGAGACAAAGGAAAAAAATAGGTAGAGGAGGCAAAAATGCTAAAAACTAAAAAAATCACAGGAAAGATAGTACTTAAAAGTGGTCTTCATATCGGAGGTAATAAAGAGACCCTGCAGATTGGAGGAATTGATAATCCCGTCATAAAAAATCCCATAACTAATGAACCTTATATTCCTGGTTCTTCCTTAAAAGGGAAAACTCGTTTTCTGCTGGAACACTATTATGGATTAGTTTCCAGTGGAGATATTCCTGGTGTGAAAGAAAGAGGTGATAACCACTGGGATAAGAATAAGATTGCCGTAATTTATGGGCATATGGAACATGATAAAGAACCCACTAAACCTACCAGAGTGATATTTTCTGATAGCAAGCTTTTAGGAGTTATGAATGAAGATGGTACTCTGGAAACAGATAAGGAGAAATTAAAAGAGAAAATGCTCTCTGATTTTGTAGAATCCAAAACTGAAGTTGCTATAGACCGCATCACCGGTACAGCTAAAGGTGGTGCTTTGAGAATTATTGAAAGAGTTCCCGCAGGAGTAGTATTTGACCTGGAAGTAATTTTGAAATCCTATGAATCTGATGAAGAAGATGAGTTTCTGAATATCCTGCTTAAAGGTCTAAAACTTTTACAGAATGATGCTCTGGGTGGTTCTGGTTCCCGAGGAAGTGGCAGAATTGAAATCCGCGATTTGAAGGTTGATGGAGTAGATAAATCTCTGGATGATATTATCCTTTAGGAGGATGCAAATGGCTTCCTATAAAATAACCTGGAAACCGCTTTCAGGGTTTTCCACTCCTCTGGATAGTGATACTATCTTTGGACATTTTTGCTGGGCTTTAAATTATCTCTATGAAGCTGAGCAAAAAAAGCTGGAAGAAATGCTGGCTGAACTGGAAAAGCGACCGGCTCTAATTTTTTCTTCTGCATTTCCAGCAGGAAAACTTCCTAAACCGGTATTTCCTTTGAGTCAAAATAATATCTCCAAAATCTGGCAAAAACTAAAGGATGAATCACATCCCGCAAATAAGATAGATGACAAACTTCTCTATTCTTTTAATAAGAGAGTGAAGAAGAATCGTTTTATAGAAAGGGATATGTTGAAACAGAAATCCTTTGAATATGATCCAGAAGATTTCTATTATCTGAATATGAAGAAAGAACTGCATAAGTATAACGAATCTCTTAATATACCATACGAAGAGCAAGAAAAAACTGCCTCTACTCTTGAATTCCATAACAGAATTGATAGATTAACTGGAACAACTATTCCTTCTGGAGATGTGTTTGTCTCTCCTATAAACTTTTACAATAAAGAAATGGAATCCTATCTGGAAACAGATTTATATGAGCTGGAAGAGCTGCAAAAAGTCTTTAATCTTATCTCTATGCTGGGGTTCGGTAAAGACAAACATACGGGTAAAGGCAGATTTGAAATAAAAGTGGAGCCTTTTGACTGGGGTGAATATCCTCATTATAATGCCTATCTGAATCTTTCTAATATGATTCCAGCTGAGAGTGATCCCATAAGGGCTTTTTATGAGAGTAAAACAAAATTCGCTAAAGTGGGAGGAGATTTTGCCCTGGAGGAAACTCCTTTTAAATATCCTTTATATATCATTCTACCAGGAGCTGTTTTCTTTGTTCAAGAGGGATATTCTCGTCCTAAGGGTAGCCTTATTCCAAATATTCATCCTCATTCTAAAATAGTTCAAAATCTTTATTCTTATAATCTTCCCATCTTTATCAAGGAGGAGCAGCTATGAAACCTTTTAAGATTCCCTATTCATTAACGATTATAACACCATTTCATATTGGAACAGGTGAAGAATTAGACCCCTTTACAATTGTTATTAAAGATAACTATCTCTATCGCTTGAATCAACTGGAATTCATTCACTATCTGTTACAGGAAAAAGAAAAAGAATTTCAAAAAGTGATGTATGTAGGAAATATCGTAGCTATCCAACAATTTTTTCAGGAAAACTTCAATCCGGAGGTCAAGGATACCTGGTTTTATCACTACCTTATTAATAAAAATATCGCAGATGAGTATATAAAAAAAACAAGTTCTGGTGATAATCAGGGTCTAATTAAAGAATTTATCCGCAACACCGCTCTATATCAACCTTATATTCCAGGAAGTTCTATAAAAGGTTCTATTCGCACTGCTATTCTTTCTTCTTTGCAAGATTCTAAGAAAGTTAAACTTAATCAGGAAAAAAGTAATGACTCGGAGGTTCAAGCTATCCTTTTAGATTACTGGAATAGTGAAAAAAAGGTGGCTGATATTCCTTCTGACCCTTTTAAATTTATTAAATTCGCTGACATACCTTTTAAAAATGATTGGATATCTTTCTCTAAGGTAGAAATTAAGAATTTAACAGCTGACGAAAAACCTAAAAATCCTCAAATCCCCTCTCATAATAAATCAAGTAAAGAACCTGCAATCCCAATTTTTATGGAATTAGGACTTTCTGCTAAAGAACCAAGAATATTACATTCGGAATTGACTATTAACATCACGGATAACAATAATCCTGGTATTAAAAAACTACTTCCTAAGGGAAAAGCTTCTATGACCGATTTTATCCAGATGATTAAAGATTACTATAAAACTCAGTTTGATAAAGAAAAAAATGTGATGGCGAACTTCCAACCTTTAAAAAATGCGTATGATATTCTGGCAGATTATTTTAAAGTCATTGAGCAAAAAGAAAATGAGTGTATTATAAGACTTGGTTTTGGTTCCGGTCAAAATTATTGCACCTATGCAATGTTAAATTATAGCCCTAAAAGCAGAAAGGTGGTTCAAAATCTTCCCTTGGGGTGGTTCAAAATGACTTTTGACCTTAAACAGTAGAATTAACTGATTTGATTAATTAAACAGGGGGAGTAAATGGATATTTATTTATTTATCTCAACCAATAATAATACAGTAAATGCTATACCTTTACTAATAGATGAATTCAAAGAAAATAGAATTCCTGTGATACTTTCTTCGGATTATGCAGAAAAAAGACACTGGACATCTAATTTACAATATGTTCTGGAAAAGAAAGGACTTCATCCAGAGGTTTATGATTTCCCTGATAAAGAAGAGGAAATGAATAATTTATTAAAGAAATTTAAAAAGTATTCCAGCATCTATTTCAATATCAGTGGTGGTAAGAAAAATCAAATTCTGTCTTTACTGGCTCTTTATATAGAAAGAAACAATAATAAAGATCGCCTTATTTATATGGATAATGACAAGGGGAAATCAATAGTAAAAGTTTTTTCTGAGGGCTTTAAATTTGAAAAAGAAATTGAACCTGAATATTTGCTGGATTTAGAAGATATTTCTAATTTGTATGGCTACACTTGTACTCAATCTCAAAAAAAAATAGATAATTTTATTTTTAACCCAAATAACCTAAATTTACCCATAGATAAAATTAGACAAATCAATAAATACTTTCTGGAAGAGCCAGAATTTGCCATTCTTCTTTATAAATACTTTGGCTCAGCTCAAGTAGAATTTGCTGATAATTGTTTAATAAAAGAACAAATCAACAAATGTTTAACAGAAGCAAATCCAACATTAGAAGAGTTAAAAAAAGAGATAGATAACACTTTAAAACAGGATTGGATTGAGGCAAAAAGTAGATTAAATAATATTAAAGACAAATATAAAGATAATCCTTCCAATATCACAAAAGAAGATTGGAACGCACTTTGGAAGATTATCCATCTATTCCTTGATGAAAAAGGCACTTACAATAAATACTGGGGTCAACTTAAAAGGAAACTAAATGAAAAGATAATTAAAGACTTTAACCAGAATACAAAAGCATTAATTGATGATAAAGCTTTAGTTAAAAAAATTCTAGATATATGCCAGAAACTGAGTTCAAAACCAATTCAGCAAAAAGGAAAAATCTTTGATTCAGATGTTCCTGATTTATTGGATATCCATTGTAAAAAAGGATTTTTCTTTGAAGATATGTTAGCTGTTAGATTTTATGACTTAATAAAAGAAAAGAATCCAGAAATGCTTTCTCGGTTTTACAAAAATATAAATGGTTATAATCTGGAATATGATAATAATGGAAGAGCTTGTCTACCTAAAAGTAATAACCCTAATGTGGTAGAATTTGATTTCGTCTTTGTAACTAATTTTGGAATTATTTATAGTTTTGAAGCTAAAAGTTTTGATATTAAGGGTGAAACCGTAAAATCAAAGAGTTATTCCACTACTTCTCAAGGTGGAGTTTTTAGCAGCAATATATTTTTGACTCCTATTCAAAAAAAACATTTTGATGATAAACAATTTAATAAATATATACCTGGGCAAATGAAAGATAAAATAAACGCTATACAAAAATACCGGGTCCAGTTGTGGTATTTTGATGAAATAGGGGAGAGACTGGAAAAGATGCTATAAATAAAAAAGCCAGCCTTCCGCCCGAAAGCAGAAAGGCTGGGGGTGCCTACGACCCTATTGCGACATTAAAGACTATGCTTAAATATAATTACGACATTAGAAAATCTAAAATTTAACTTCGACATTGACTATTTGTTATGAATCGCTCTGTGCTTTGCAGCTGAGACCACAGTCAGATTAGAAAAACTATTGTCAGTTTTGTTTCCATTTATGTGATGCACTTCATACCCAGGTCTGATAAAATTTCCCATTTTTTGTTCAGCAGCATGGCGATAAGTAAACTTCTAACCAATTCCAGAATTTTATGGATGTGATAACCGTGAAAACTTCTAAACCCTAGGCACCTCATTAATTTATACTCTTAACTATTGATATATATAGGTCAGGGAAAAACCTGACAAAAAAAATGAGATGCCCATAGAAATCTTCTGCCCTATGGCAAAAAAGTTACTCATATAATATGAAAAAAACTTCATTTTTATCATAGTATATGCAAAGGTCCTGGTATGTGAAGGTCCTGGTATGTAAAGGTCCCCCTTTGCATAAGGCGGTACTAGTTTTCATCTATTCCCAGTATTATTAAAGCGATATAACTTCTTGCACTTAATAATATGTTTTAGAAAGCCTCTACGAGGCTTGTGCAGATGAGGACATCTGCACACCCTTTCATTCACACCCTTTCATTCACACCCTTACATTTACATACCCTTTCATCTACACACCCATACATATATCTACCAATAAATCTGAATACCATTTCCTAATATCATCCTTATATATGGAGATATTTTTTTCTTGAAAAGAAGAACTTATGTCCAGCTTATATCCAGCTTATGTCCAGCTTATGTCCGAAAACGGACATAAGCTCCTCATAATCTTTATATAATTACTACATTAATAAATTATAGAAGGACACAATGAAAGTATATTATAAAAATCTGATAAAAGCATATAGTAGTGAATATTATGACCTGATTTACTGCTACAATCCCTGCTTAAAATACTATTATGCCCGTTTCTATTCATTCCGTCGTCAGACACCACTAAAGCAGTTATATACCAATATCGCAAAAAAATATAAAGACATTGTGAAATTAATACTCCGACAGAAAAAAAATGCCAGGGGAATTTTTCGGGATAATCTCTTTTTCAGATGGTCTTCTCATTGAAACAGAAATACAACCGGAAGGGGAATAATATTCTCTAAAATTGTGCCTTGGCAAAGAAATCTTCATCTACTTTTGAAACTGCCTCCTGCGAAGCAGTTATGCCTCTATACACGAACAAAAGAGAAAAGATAAGATGGTCACATCAATCAATCTGGTCACTTTCCGGAATACTTATCGGGGATTTTATTTACTTTCTGAAATTATAGCACAGAATATCTATGTCCTCAGTGAGCTTTCTTATAAGATTTCCCAATATCTTACTCCCATCTTTTTAAATTGGAACGAAGCTCCTCTTAATTACAAGTCCTGATTTCAGCTTTTATCACTTGAATTTAAAAATGTAGAATAAAATATCCAAGTGCTTATTTTTAGAAAAAAGAATAAGGTTTTCATTGACATAAATTGGCAGTTTAAGCATTATGAAACATATTTTAGATAAGGAAGAAGGTATGAAGACCAATAATCCAAGTTGGACACCCACGCTAACTCTGGCAAAACTCTTTGAGGAGCAAAAACAGTTTTATGAAGCTCTGGCAATTTATGAACTTATCTATCAAGCAGATAAATCTCCTGCTATTCAGGAACATATAGAAGAGATGCATTCTCGCATTGTGAATAATCCCAGCAATCGTTATGACCCCAGAATAGAGCAGCTTTTTACTCCTGAAGAATTAGCCTATTTCAAAATTCTTGACCATCAAGGTTTTGAAAATATGTGTCAGGCAAGAGAAAAATTGCAAGAGGGTTCCCTGACTACTGAAGTATATATAGAAGAAGATGAGGATTATTTAGAGCTGGAAGATGATGACAATGTTAAGATTCTCTCCCAGATACTGGAAGAAATAGAACAACAAGCTCAACTTAATCTAATGGAACCGGAAAATGAGATTACTGAATACACTATTCAAGACCTCCTGATGGCTCTACTTTCTAAATTTAACAAAGAGCAAAAGCTGACTGAAGTAAGTCTCAGCGATATAGTGTCAATCATTCTGGAGATGCAGGGCTCTAAATTAAATTCTTAATGACCCTAAAAAAGGAGCAAAAATATAACAAGCTCTGTAAAAGATGCGCTAAACACTGCAAGCAAAGAGCCGATGTTAAAATAATAACCTGTCCTGACTTTGAAAAAGCCTGGGAACAGATGACGATTAAATGGGTGCTTTCTTCATCCTCTTCTAAAAAGGCAAAGAAGTAAAAATGCGTATTATAACAGGTAAATATAAGGGTCGCCCCCTTCAAACAGTTGAAGGTCACACTACTCGTCCCACTTCTGCTTTCAATCGTGAACTGGTATTCAGTGTCTATCAGGATTATACGGACAAAAGAGTTTTAGACCTCTATGCGGGAACGGGTTATTTTGGACTTGAAGCTCTTTCTCGTGGTGCTATCTGGGTAGATTTTGTAGAATTTGCTATTCCGGCTTTAACGGTTATCCTCAAAAATGTTCAGAATTTAGGATGTAGTGATTTTTGTCATATCTGGAGAAAGAATGTCTTTGCTTTTCTCAGAAGCACGGAAGAAAAATGGGATGTAATCTTTCTGGACCCTCCTTATAATAAAAGATTACTGAATCCCACTCTGGAACTTATTTTTGACAGGGATTTACTTAATCCCGAAGGAACAGTCATTGCTGAACACAGTCCTGAAGAAACTATAGCAGACATTTATAAGGACAGAATAATCAACTTTAAAGAAGGAAAAACCACCTGTTTCACTTTTTTGCAGTAAGAGAGAAACAAATTAAACAGTTCTTTAAAAGTCAAACTGATAAATTTAAGTGAAAATATTTTAATAAACAACGGAAAGAAACTGATTGACAAAAAAGGCTGTTTAAGATGAAGAGATAAAAATGGTGAGGGAGGATTAGTCCTAATTGGTAAGGCAGCGGTCTTGAAAACCGCCGGGTTTTACCCATGGGGGTTCGAGTCCCTCATCCTCCGCCAGTAAATATAGTGTTTTTTAAATGGAGAGGTGACCGAGCAGGTTTAAGGTGCACGCCTGCTAAGCGTGTGTGGGTCAAAAGCTCACCGTGGGTTCAAATCCCACCCTCTCCGCCAGAATTTGTTGGGCAGTCGCCAAGCGGTAAGGCAGCGGGTTTTGGTCCCGCCATTCGGGGGTTCGAATCCTCCCTGCCCAGCCAGATTTTTTTATGGGATGTCGTCTAATGGTAGGACAGCGGACTCTGGATCCGTATGTGAGGGTTCAACTCCTTCCATCCCAGCCATTTTAAACCCAGTCATTTGACTGGTTTTTTTTATTCCCACTCTTTTCTGCGATATTTCTTAGTTTTCGCTAAATGTTCCTCTGCAGTCCGGGAAAAATCGTTCCGCCCATCTCTATCCGAAACAAAATAATAATAATCAGTCTGAGCAGGATTCAATGCAGCCATAATAGATGAAAGTGATGGATTGCATATAGGTGTTGGAGGAAGTCCATAATTTATATAAGTATTGTAAGGCGAAGGGATTCTGGTATCTTCAAAAGACAGGACTTTCTTTTTTATACCTTGTTGTTCCAGAATGTAATTTACTGTAGGACAGGATGCCAGCTTCATTCCTGCTTTTAGACGGTTATAAATAACTCCCGCTACCAGTTGTCTCTCTTCAGGATAATTACTTTCTTTCTCCACGATGCTTGCCAGAATCAATATATCATAAAAATTATCTATAGCATAAGGGTCTATCTTTGCTTTCTTTAAAGTATCAAAGAAATTCCGCGTCATCGTTGATAAAATTTCCTGAACTGTAACATCTGGATCAAAAGCATAGGTATCCGGATAGAGAAATCCTTCCAGAGATTTGACTTTGAAACCAGTAAGTTGAAAGACGAATTCCGGATTAGTTGCTGCTTTATAGAGGTCTTCATAACTGGCTAATCCACTTCTTTCTAATCTGTGCAGGGTTTGATATAAAGAGAACCCCTCAGGAATAGTCACTCTAACTGCGGTAACATTTCCTTCTTCCAGCATTTTTAAGGTTTGCAAAAGGTTATGTTTCCCGCCAAGAGTGTAAGTTCCCGCAATAAGATGCTTATCCGTGCCTCTCATAGAAGCAAGAGTGCGAAAAAGAAATTTACTCCTGATTATTCCATTCTGCTCTAATTTTTCTGCAATGGTGGCAGCAGTATCGCCCATATTTATTTTGAGCAGCATTTCTTCTGAAGATATGGGAGCATATATATTCCAGAGCAAAACTATCACTAAAACAAGAAGGATAGCTAAAATTAGAATCCATAGATACCGAGATAAATTTTTAAGTTGTTTCATTGATTTTCCAGATAGCTTTTTAATATCATAGCCGCTGCCATTGCATCCTGAAGCTGGCGGCGCTCTTTCCAATCATAACCCATTTTAATCAATTCCTTAATTGCCTCATCGGTACTATACCTTTCATCCCAGGATTGAACTGTGATGGTAAGATGTTTGGACAGTTTAGACATAAAATTTTTGGTTTCAACTGTCTTTGGAGTGTCTCCACCTTCAATAGCATAAGGCATTCCTATTAACACCAAGGTCACCCCATATTCATTTATAACAGATTCAATCTCCCCAGCTAAATACTCAAATCCCCTATTTTCCAAAACTTTAAAAGGAATTGCAAGGATGCGAGAAGGATCAGATAAAGCCAGACCTATCCTTTTTTCTCCATAATCCAGGGAAAGAATTCTTCCCTCCAATTTTACAGGTTGGATTCATCCCTCCAGATTGCTATATACCATCTATTATTCATTGGTTTTAGATAAAAACGTGCCACTCCACTGGATGTAATCATAGAATTGGAAGCATAATAACTAAGTTTTAAATCGAACATACAAGGGATAATCACCCAGTCTTCGTGTCCTACCTGAGGGTCTATTTCCCAGCTACTTTCAGGTGGTATCTGAAGATGTAATTGCAACTCATCTGGAGGAGGCATTGAACCATCTGAAGACCCCGTAGTAAAAAGATTTTTAGTATATAATATCTCCTGGTCATAGCCCCACCAATCATCCCTTAAACCATCATTATTAACATCCACACCGATCTGATTAACTTCTGAAGATATTAATTCAAAGCGGAAATCTTCAGAAAGCAATTCTTGGTATATATTTATGTTTCGCTCTTTATAGGATAATTCCAGATTCTCCAGCACTTCTTGAGGGGTGCGATTTTGAATAGTGGTATCAGAATGGTCTTCCATACGAGGTCTAAAGGGATTCCAGCAACTGGTCAGTAATAATAATACTGATAACAATAAAAGAGATAATACTCTATTGGGAGAAGTCATATTTCAATTTCCCCCAGGTTGGATAGCTTGCCACTCTATAATCAAACCATTTGCGAATATACCAGTAGGCACCAGATTTAATAAAATGAAGCTCAAGCTCTCCTTGATATTGTTGTGGGATAGATTTATCAGAAGGATAACGTATTAGCTCATATTTCCGATAGATTTTAGCTTCTGTAGCAGTTATGTCATCTGGTTGAGAAACAATCTCCTGTAAATTTACTTGAACACTATCCGTCCAGGCAAATAGATTAAGCAGCATATCCTGCTCCTGTTGAGCATTCCAGCTGACAGGAAAGTTATAATCATTAACATCCTGGGCAGCAAAACGAAAGTTAAAATCTTCTGTAAAAAGACTTATATATTTAACCGCATTTCTACTATCTTCATAGCAATACTCCAGATTCTGTAAACATAAATCCCAGCTAGTCATATAACTATTCCAGGATGGAGGTTTGGCTGGAGTTTCAGCTTCCCGTAAATCAAAAAGATTACAGGAACTGAGAATTATAAAGACTAATAGAATAGGTATAAGTTTTTTCATATTTTCAATTTAAGCCTATATCTTGAATTGTCAATAGATATTTTGTCCCTCAAGCTATTAGTTTATATTTCAAAAAATTCTTAATATATAGAAGAAGTGAGGTTTCTATAAATTCACTTTTCCCCACGAAGGACAAAAATCAACCCCCCAAAATAAGAAGGTTGACTAAGAATTTCTTTAAAAAATTTTATCGGGTTAGTATTATTGATAAATCCAATCTTCTTTGATGGTAGGTTTCACTTCCGGATTTGGGTCTTCTATATCATAGGTGTTTTTTGCTATGTCGTAGGTAACTTTAATTCCTTCTTTGCCAAACTCTTTAGTAGTAGTCATAATAACCGTTCCATTTTCTTGAAAGCTGAATTTAAATTCGGGAGTATTGACCTTAGCGGGGTCAATAATTTCTTCTATCATTGAAGGCCAGGAGGCAAAGGGATCATTCTTTTGATATTCCTTAGCTAAGTTACTAATAAGGGTAAAATTAGGCAACACCTGTTCAAATTTCTTTTCTGCTAATAGTTCTTTTTCTTTCTCTTCCTGCATCTGCTTCATCCCAAAGATAAAGATGAAGATAACTCCGGCTAAAATTATGAAAATTAACAGTTCAACGATTCCTATGGAATGACCTTCTTTCATTTCCAAATTTGCATTGGACTTCATAGCTGAAGCTGGTTTATTTGCTACTTTTGTTTTATCATTGGCTTTGTCAGGCATTATACCTCCAAAACATAAATCCTTTTTTTCAATTTTATAATATACTGATTTTTGTCAAAGTATTTATTTGATTTCGCTAATAAACTATAAATATGATAACCCATTATCTATACTTCTTTGATTAATACCTTAAAAAAATGTTTCCTTTCAAATTGGCTTCATTTTTGCATATAAACTTATTTAAATAAGTAAATTCACCAGAGCAAAAACTCATATTGACAGTTGAAAACAGCTCCCATATAGCTTCAGCATTGAAAACGGATATACTCACCCTGAGTAATGAATGAATAAAAAACATTATTTATATATTTTACTAATAAAAAGGAGATGAAAGATGAAAAAATCAATGACCATCATTCTATCGTTGACTCTGTTGATTTTAAATTTATCAGCAGCTATGTTTTGTCCTGATACTGGCGAAACTATTCCTGGCTTTGCCAATTCTCATTATTTTGAACAATCTACTACAGAAAATAGTGAAACATCCGCAAAGGATGTCAATTCCTGGAGTGGAACAGGACCCTGGGGAGGAAATATTCGTTATCTCACCACTGATCCTACTAATCCCAATCGTGTTTTTGCTGCTAGTGGCTCAAGTTTAACTGCAGTTGAAGGCGGAGTTTATTACAGTATTGATGGTGGTATAAATTGGCTTCCCACCACTTTACCTCGTAAAGCCTATAATACCGTAGCCGCTTCAGCCTCAGAACCAGGTATCTTCTATGCTGGAGCTCGTAATGGACTTTATAAGACCACAGATTATGGAATAACCTGGCAAGCTGCGGGACAATCTTCAAGCTATATTTTAGGTTTGGGTGTCCAGGCTAATAATGGTAATATAATTGTAATGGGAAAATCCGGCAATCAGGGATTTTTAGTTTCTAATGATGGAGGTACCACCTTCAATTCTGTCGGTGTAAATTCTGGTTTTATGCGTCAATTTGCCTGGCATAATAATAATCCACAGCGAATGTATGTAGTTATGGGAAGCTCCACTTCTTCTGTTTTAACCAGTGTGGATAACGGTCAAACCTGGACTGATTTTGGCCCTGCTGGTGATGGCTGGGGTATGTATGCTTCTCCCACTGATAGTCTTTTCTGTTTAGTGGCTCATGCTAATGGTATTTATCGTACCACAGATGGTGGATTAAATTGGACCAATGTGTTAGGCGGTGCTTTCCGCAATGTAACTGAATTTAATGGTTCCTATTTTGCCTCCTCTAATGCTGGAGGAATATTTGAAAGCAATGACCAGGGATTAACCTGGCAAGTTACACCTCATCCTGTGGTTCAATCTACCTGGCAAGCTGCAACTTCCACCGATGCTGGAGCACTTTTTGGTCACTGGGGTGGAATATTCCGCGTCACTGGTTATCAACAACCTATAGTCCCTTCCCATACGGGTATTAATCTAGCTTTCTTGCACGGTCTGGCATATTATGCTGATACTAATGAACTCTGGGGTGGCGCAGAAGGAAGTGGTCTATATTGCAGTACAGATAATGGTCTTACCTGGGAACATAAAGTAAACGGTTTAAACAATTGGATGGTTTATGAATTGCAACCGACCAATCATCAATTCTATCACTCTGGAAGAATGCTGGTCGGTACTCTGGATGGAGCTTATACATCTATGGATGGTGGAAACACCTGGTCCTGTGTGTATTTCCAGGGCACCCAGGTTTCTGCTTGCGAAGTACATCCTACTAACCCAAATATTTTCTGGCTTGGCTCCGCTAGTGGCGAAATTAAATATACTACTGATGGAGGTCAAACTTTTAACACCTCTGGTGGTGGATATTTTGGATATGCACCTCGTTTAAAACTGGGAAAAGCACCAGATGGAAATTACCGCCTATTCTTATGTTTCCAGGGAAGTGCTACTGCAATCTGGTATTCCGACGATGGAGGAGCTAATTTCGTTCAATCTACTGGGTTGGAAAGCACTACCTATCAACCTATGGTCTCTATCAGACCTGTCTTAGGAACTCAACCACAAATAATTTACGCTTCCACTAACTCAGGAGTTTATAAGTCCACTGATTATGGAGCTACCTATTCTTTAACCGGAATGACTGGTTTTAGCTGGAGTGTTTTAGCCGGACCTGGTCAACAGGTTGTATCTGGTAAAGATAATGGAGTTAGCTATAGCACTGATGAAGGAACAACTGCTACCTCTATAACCCAAAATCTGGAATCCAATGCCACTATCTGGCAAATAGCCTGGGGAACCAGTACTAATCAAGTATACATCGCAACCAGAGGTAGAGGTATTATGGAAAATCGTTTCAGCTCTGAATCATATCTTCCTCCTACCAATCTCACTGCCAGTCCGATGGATAGTGCAATCCTTCTAAACTGGACTGCTCCGACAGGAACATTGCTTCCTATTTCCTACATTATCTGGCGTGATGCTTATCCTCTGATTTCTATTCCTGCTACTCAAACCTCTTATACCGATTCAGGTTTAATCAATGGACAAGAATATAAGTATTTTGTATCTGCGGTTTATGAAAACGATATACATACTTCAAGTATACAGATAATCACAGCAATACCTGCAATTCCAACTTATCAACCTGTGGTTAATCTAACGGCTGAAGTTTCCAATTATGATGTGATTCTTAGCTGGACTGCACCCGGAGCTGGTGAAACTGGGTATAAAATCTATAGAGATGAAAACCTTATCTATACGATTACCGACCCTTCTATTACCAGTTACACTGATACTGGACTTACTGCAGGCAATTATTTATACGGTGTTACAGCAACTTATCCCACTGGAGAATCTGCACCAGTTACAGTTAGTGTTACTGTTGTATCCAATTATGACCCAAATATACCGGGATTAATCACAGAACTGAAATCCTGTTATCCTAATCCTTTCCAGAACTCTACCTCTATTCATTACTCAGTAAAAGAACAGGTACCAGTGGAAATACGTATTTATAATGCCCGAGGTGAATTAATCCGTAAATTGGTAAATGATAACAGAGCACCAGGAAATTATAATATTGTTTGGGATGGACGCATGCAGAATGGTTCTCGTGCTCCCAACGGAATCTATTTCTATCAGATGAAAGCAGGTAACTTTAATAGCCAACCCAAAAAACTGCTACTGATGAAATAAGCATATAAGATAAGCTCTATTTCATAAAAAAGGAAAAGATTGAACATACCTTGATCTTACCTTAATTATAGAAATGAAAAGGATAGGAATTATCTTTCAGAAGAGCATAACTCTCTCTGATTAAAGATTTCTTCATCCTTTTCATTTCTTTTACCATTTATATATTAATTTTTAGGGTTCATTATCATCAATCGGTGTGCAGATATCCTCATCTGCATCATGCAAAATCAGCTAAAAACATATCCGAAAGAAATCGAAGGCGGCATAACTTTTACATGTGGTTTTATAATTAATTTTATAAGTTAATCACGCACTTGTGAGCTTGCGATAAAGTGAAAGTCATCAGGACATTATGCAAAGGAGGACCTTTGCATACCATTATGGTGTGCAGATGCCCTCATCTGCACCAAGTGGTACCAGCTAAAAGCAGATCCGAATTAAATTAAAAGCGTGATAACTCCAAAATGTAGTTAAATTAATAATTTCATAATCTAATCACACAATTGTAAGCCTAGCGATAAATGTTAATCTTCAGGGTATGATGCAAAGGGGGGCCTTTGTATACCATTATGGTGTGCAGATGTCCTCATCTGCATCAAGCAAAATCAGCTAAAAACATATCCGAAAGAAATTGAAGGCGGCATAACTTTTACATGTGGTTTTATAATTAATTTTATAAGTTAATCACGCACTTGTGGGCTTGCGATAAAGTGAAAGTCATCAGGACATTATGCAAAGGGGGACCTTTGCATACCATTACCTTTGCATACCATAACTTTTGTATGCCATTACCCTTCTACTATTGCCTTTATCTCTTTTTACTTAAGAATACCATTACCAAATTTATATAACATTTTGAAGTTAAGGATATTTCCCTATTTTTATAATAAGCTCTGACAAATTTAAATCTTACTAATACGATTAGAGATATAGACCTAATGTCTATACTAAGTTATAAATAAGCGCTGGTAAGTTTAAATTATACTTATACAATCATAGAATAGACATAAGTCTATAATAAATAAGCCCTGACAAACCGAAATCTTGGTACTCTGTCAGGGCTTTTACTCTTTTTGGTAAAGCAGCTTTTTACTTCATCAGGATCATCTTCTTAGTACTGCTGTATTTACCAGTATTCATCTTATAGAAATAGACACCACTGGATACAGGCTGATTGTTATTATCTCGTCCATTCCAGACTACAGAATAGTTGCCTGCCGTCTTGATTTCATTCACCAGGGTCCGTACCAGCTGCCCTTTAAGGTTGTAGACCTCAATGGTCACAGGACAGGTCTCTTTCACACTGTAGCGAATAGTGGTCTCTGGATTGAACGGATTAGGATAGTTATTAAACAATTCCGTAACCAGCACTGGAATATTCTCATCATCCACTGCTGTTACACCTCTAACCATCACATCATCTACCAGGAAAATAAAGGCATCATCAGAGACGCACTGAATTCCTAAATAGACATCACTGTTCATATAATTGGTAAGAGAATAGGTATATTCTGTCCAAGCTACCGGCGCTTCTACTGGGTTGTCTCCACTGATAATAATAAAATCAGAAGGATTTGTTCCACTCGTAGAGACTCCCACTTTAAATCTTTCTAATCCATATTGATTAGTATAGGAGCGTGCCCAGAACTTCAATTCTACAGGATAATGTAAAAGAGGACTGATTAACCAATCATTATTAGGTGGATTAATACTGGCAAAAGAAGCTGCTTCCTTGATGCCACTATGAGGATTAGCTCCGGTCAAAGGAGGAGTGGTAGCGGAAGGCACAAAGATAATGTATGCCATCGGAGAACCAGAATTGGGGAAAGTAACATTCTGTATTCCCACCGTATTGCTCTGGTCTGCATCTATCAGTGTCCAGGGTGCAAAGCTAAGAGCAAAATTGGAATAACTTTCAAAACCATCCTGGAAAATTAATATACTTTCGTTCAATACAAAATTAACCGTAGTTGTCTGTCCAGTTAATACAACTACATTCTCCTGAATAGCAGGTAGATATCCTGAAGCAAAAACGGATACTGTATGAGTTCCGGTTTGAACTAACATACTGTAGGCTCCACTGGTATTGGTAATAGCAGTTACATTCCCACAGGAAACAATAGCTCCTGCTATGGGAGCATTAGAGGTATTACGTACTACTCCAGCAATAGTGCCAATATAAGTTACTTTAATTAAAGTATTGGAAAAAGCTGCTTCAGATTGGACATTATTGCTATAGACAGATTTTACTGCCCATTTATAAGTACCATCAGGTAAGTTAGACCAGCCTGTATCAATAAATGTAGTATCCTGAATAGCTGGATCCGTTAATAAAATCCAGGAACTTTCATTGTTTTCCTGTCCTTGTAAGAGACGCCAGACTTTATAGCCCAATAATATCCTATCCTGCACCAAAGATCGCGACATCTCAATTCTGGATATTCCATTTTCCGGCATTCTTGCTCTATTAGAAGCTTCTTTTTCAGCTAACGCTGCCGCTTCCCTTTCTGATAGACCTCTCATTTCAAAAGGAACAGAACAAACAGGCGAATTTATTACCTTCCCTTGAGCAGGACCGACATATACATCATCAATATACCAGCCAGCATAATTGACCACTGTTGTAGCATACATTTGGAACTGGATTTCCACCTCGGACATACCGGCATAGGAACTGAGGTCAACCACTCTTTCTTGCCATTGGGTATTGGTGTAATCCCAGGAAGGACCCCAGATTACTGTCCCATTAACCGCTACCTGACAGAAATCAAAATCACCAAAGACATTCTCCCAACTCCAGAAACGAAGTTCAGGATTGAGAATACCAACCAGATTAAAGGTCTTAGTGAGATAATTGAAGCCACCGGAATTGGTATAGTTGGTGTAAATTTTAGTGCCCCACATTCCTGTCCCAGAATAGCAAGTGGGGGGTGGAATTACATTAGTTCCGGTATATTCCGGTGCCCAGTTTGCTACATCGTAGGTATTTGTCCATTCCCAATCACCTAAAGGATTAGACCAATTAGAAGAAGGTACCCATCCACCATCATTGAGCTCAAAATCATCCACTCCAGAGATATTTGTTGAAGAAGGACTATGCCAGGTTATAGAAACATGGTTTTGGGTTGGAATTTCTGTAGCCACTACCTGGGTTGGAGGATAAGCAAGTTCATTAAGAATAATATCTCCCATATTTACATTAGTTGAACCGACATCCACCGTTCCCGTTGCATTCTGATATCCAGAACAAGAGGCAAGATAATTATAAGTGTGATTCGCATATACATTATTAATAGTAAACTGACCAGAAGCATTAGTAGTAGTTTGATAATTCGCATAACCCGTAAGATTAATGGATGCATCAGCAAGTCCTACCGTAGGTTGGTCACTTCCTACAATCCTTCCACTAACTGTTACCTGAGGCAATGGAGTGAGCACAAAGTTAGTGGTCACCGTCTCATTTTCTACTACATTAACGGTATTGGTAACATCATTATAACCAAATTTACTTGCTTTAACCTGATACGTTCCCGCCTGGACATAAGGAAATGTGAAAGTTCCCGTAGAACTGGTAGTGCAGGATAAGGTAGTTCCAAGAACCACGACTGTTGCTCCTTCCAGCGGAATATTACCTGGTCCGTAAACTGTACCCGTGATAGATCCTAAACCCGAAGTGATAAACATCAAAGTTGTCTTGGGAAAAGTAGCTGTCGGTGTAGCTGTAGGAGGATTGGCAGGATCATAATCTACCGTATCACTAAAGACATTGCGAGTCCTATTTGCGACTGTTCCAGTTTGAGTGCGAAAGACATCTGAAAGGCTATAATATTGAGTATCCATAGGACGCTCAACCATTACTACCAGGTTTCCTCCACCATAAGGATAAGGAGTAGTGAGATGAATAATTATATCATTTTGCCCGCTGGGATAATCCACATTGCCACTGAATACAGAAGTCAATTGTGTTGAGGGTATCCAACCAGCAGCAAGGTCAGCTTGAGTGGTCTCTCCTATCCAGATATTAGTTGGCATATTAGGTAGATTAGTCACAAAGTTATTATAAAATTGGATATCGGTAAGCAAACCTCCTACATTGATTTCTGAAGCAAGATATACGGTTTCAAAGAGGGAGTTCTTATAGTACATATCTACTGGCATACGACCGGTGCTGGTTCCTGTGCCAATTGTTACGCCTATCGTACCTTGAGGATACACCAGTACATCTAAATGAGAGCTCTGATTATTTGCAGCTATTTCATCTCCAGTTAAGGATACTTCACCATAAATATAAGTAGTACCAGATTCGGTGGGAGTCCAGGGAATAGTGAAATCCAGAGTCTGCAGAGAAGTAATAGCTGTTCCTGCTACAGAATTAAGCAGAATTCCGCCTTCTTTCATTAATTTGACCGTATAGTTAGTCTGGGTTGCGGTTCCATTATTCTTTACTTGGATGATATAGGGGGTAACTGCGCCCACACTGGTATTGGTAGGACCACTGATACTCAAGCATCCTAAATCATTTACAATTGCTTGTCCCGTGTAAAAAATAGTAGTCTTGGGAAATTGACCAGATGGAGTGGTACCAGCTGGGGGATTAGCTGGATCGTAAGGTGTGCTATCACTTTGAACTTTTAAAGCACGTGTTGAACCAATGGTTTGAGCCAGAAAGTAATCATAGGCTGAACAGTAGGCAGTATCCATTGGTCTCTGAACCATCATCACTAAATTACCAGGAGTATGCGTATAAGGAGTCTGTAAGGGGATAGTTATGGTATTTGTTCCTGCTGGATAAGTGACATTGCCATCAAAAACCAGAGTTAATTGAGTGGAAGGTATCCAACCAGCACTCAAATCAGCTAAATTGGTTGAACCTAACCAGATTTTGGTTGCTCCGTTCGCAGGAGAATCAGCAAAGTTATTGTAAAAAGCTATGGAAGTTATGGTTCCGCTGGTAAAACCAAGTTCATTGGGATAAAATAAGCACTCAAACAGAGAATTTTTCCAGTAGAAATCCATCGGCACTCGAGCTAATTGATCTCCAGCACCGATGGTTACTGCTTGTACTCCGGCAGGTTGGACAACAATGTTCAGAGGTGGAGTTTGATCGTTATTAGGATTTTGATCACCTGCTAAGACTACTTTACCATAAAGAACACCAGGACCAGCTGTTGTGGGAGTCCAGGGAATAGTATAGGTTAAAATTTCACCAGGTTGAATGGTAGTCCCATTTACCGAACCAACTTCTTGAGTACCTAATAATAATTTCACTTGATAAGTTGATTGAGGGTTAGTACCACGATTACGAACAGTTACGATGTAATCATAACTCTGACCTGCAGTAGGAATGGTATTTCCAGTAATAGAAAGAGCTGCTAAATCATTAGGAACAGCTACTACGGGATTAAACTCATAAACAGTTCCTTCACCGGGCCATACATTTACAGCATTATTTGCAGTAGTAGTAGAAGCAGTAGCCGGAGTACCTGGTGTCACACTATAGAACCAGCCCGAACCTCCAGGAAGCATATTGATTCCAATGGAGGCAGAAGGGATATTGGGTGTTCCACTGGCTGATCCATAAACAAAATCAATCTTACCACTTTCATATAATCTAACCTGTAAATTGAACAGAGTAGTTGAAAGATAATTCCATTTCAAGTTAGAATACTGAATGGTAAAGAGGCGATTGGGAGCTGTGCCCGAAAGCAGATATTCACAAGTACCTGCTGCCAGGCTGCAGTCATCCCATAGAGGTGCAATGATGGGAACAATAGTAGTAGAAGTTAAATTATTACTCAGGTTACTACTCGTCTGAGAAGTACCTAAACCAATCCAGCCATTTGATGAGATTTTAATCTCTGTATAGCTATTTTCTCCATAGGGGAAGGTAAATTCAATAGGAATAGCTGAGGAAATAGCATCATCAGAGGAAATACCTGCATTTGTTCCCGTGATGGGAGTGTAGGTCCCATTTGTGGCATTGAAGGTATAGTATTCATCAATACCCGCAAAAGAGAAACCTATGATTACTCCCATCAATAAAATTAAAATGAATCGCTTCATTATCTTTCTCCTCTTTTGTATATTTACAATATTATTTAAAAGTTTATATTCATAAAACTGTCAATTAAAATATACCAATTATTATAGAAATATTAGGTTGATGTTGAAAATATTCCATCTTCATAAGACAGAAAGAGTTTCACTCTTTTTATGATGTTAATGTTCCAGCTAATTTGATTTCCTTAGTGGGCAAAGTCTTCCCTGGCTTGTTAATTTGCCTGTTATACGAATATCTCTATCATTCTGATATGCTTAGGGTGCTCATTCTTATGGTATTCAGATATTTCTGGGGAGTAGATGTTAATGGTGTGTAGATGTCTTCATCTGCACCAAGCGGTAGCAGCTAAAAGCATATCGGAAAGAAATTGAAGGTGAGATAACTTCAAAATGTAGTTTTATAAATAATTTCATAAGCTAATCACGCAACTGTGGTCTTAGCGATAAATCATAATCTTGAGGACTTGATGCAAAGGAGGACCTTTGCATACCATTAGCTTAGCATACCATTACCTTTGTATACCATCATCTTTGAATAACATTACCTTTGAATACCATAAAGGGTACCTTTATATACTATTCATTTTTCATTTTAATCAGCTTTAGATAACGTACCAGACAAGAAATAGTTTGACAGAATAGAATTATAGAAAAAAAGAGAAGTATTGATAAAGGAGCAGTTTATGAGTTCTATAACCGTTCTGGGATGTATGTGGGGTGATGAAGGAAAGGCAAAGATAGTAGATTTTATTGGTGCAGAAGCTGATGTGGTTGCTCGTTTTCAAGGTGGAGCTAATGCTGGGCATACTATTGTGCTTGAAGATAAAAAATATATATTCCATACAGTGCCTTCTGGGATTCTTTATCCTGAAACAAAATGTGTAATTGGCGCGGGAACAGTGATTGATCCTTTTGGGTTGAGAGAAGAAATGGAATCACTAATAGCACAAGGAATAGATTTTACTAATAGATTATTTATTGATGACCGAGCAGGATTGGTTTTATCTTTACACAGACAATTGGACCAGAAATCTGAAGAAAATCTGGGAGCAGGGAAAATTGGAACTACGGGAAAAGGAATTGGACCTGCTTATTCTGACCAGGCTGCCAGATGTGCATTACGAATAGGAGACTTACGCTATCCAGAATGGTTAGAGCAGAGACTGGATAACTTTTATAAATACCATCAGATAACTCTTTCTGTTTCTGAGCGCAAAGAAGAGTTAGAATCTCTTCTGGAAGTGGGAAAGTTTTTTCAACCATATATAGCCCAGACTGACCAAATGCTAAGGAATTGGTATAGAGAAGGGAAAAGCATACTGTTTGAAGGAGCTCAGGGAACTCTTCTGGATTTAATCTATGGCACTTATCCTTTTGTCACCTCTTCTCATACCGTTTCGGGAGGTGTTTGTATAGGAACTGGTTTCCCTCCTCGCTGGTTAGATAATATTTTAGGTGTATTTAAAGCTTATACTACCAGAGTTGGAGCAGGACCCTTCCCAACTGAAATAGAAGGACCGCTGGCAGATCGGATTCGGCAAAAAGGAAATGAATTTGGTTCAACTACGGGACGTCCCCGTCGTATTGGTTGGTTTGATGCTGTAGCTGCTCAATATAGTGCCTCTTTAAATGGAATAGATAGTTTAGCCATAACTTTATTGGATGTATTAACTGGTCTTCCCGAGTTAAAGATATGCACATCCTATCTTAAACATAATCGAAAACTACCTGGCTTTGTTACTCATCCGATAGAATTAAAAGAGATTCAACCTGAATATCTTACACTTCCTGGATGGGATATAGATATCAGTAACATACGGAAATGGGATACTTTACCAAAAGAAGCAAAACAATATCTTGAGGCAATTCAAGACCTGCTTAAATTACCTGTAAAAATTGTCTCAGTCGGACAGGATCGTCGTCAAACCATAGTCAATAAAAAGAAGGTATAAAATGAAAAAAGGTTGCTTATTACTTTTATTATTGGGGATAGGATGTATATTTGCTCAACCATTAGAGTTTCCGCAACCCCAGTTTATCACTCCTATCTTTGATAGTTTCACCCGAAACTATGTATCTACCAGCGCTATGGGTCGTGGCTATACTGGAATAACTATCCCTGGAGGGATGGATAATGCACTTTTGAATCCAGCAGCCTATCTACCAGATAAACCTGCTCTTCATCTGGAACTGTTAGCCAAACCCTCTATTAAAGTAGATTTTTATGCTGCTCAGGATACCAGCACAGGCTATAATATGACTGCTAATGATAGATTGACCTCACCTGTTCCTTTTGGTATCTTTGCTGTCGGAAGTTCTGTGAAAGACCATATCAGTTATGGATTTCTCTATTCAATGCCCAAAACGGTCAGGATGGAAGATTTTAGTGTAGCAACGAATATGGGAATGAGCTTGATTGTGCGCTATCCTACTTTTAATTTGCATCAGTTCACTGCTAATGCTGCTTATCATAAAGACCAATTTCACTTTGGAGTAAATCTACATAATCAGTTTTACTATCTTGGAGATGTGACCTTTCTTCGCACTTTTGATAGGGTCAGGGACACCAAATATCTTCTGCGCCCTCAGTTTGGCTTTCTTTATACAGGAGAGAATATAAACACTGGGTTAACTCTGGTTCCTCCTCAAAAAACTAACTGGGATCTTAAATATGTTATATACGACACAAAACTTCCTTTAAATGTTTCCGGAGGAGTAGCCTATAAGCATAATGGAACTCAGCTGGCAGCAGAACTGGAATATGAGCAATGTAGTGCTATATGTGATGAATTTAAGGATCGTTATACTTTTCACTTAGGTGCAGAAAAGACGATTGAACAATATACCTATCGTCTGGGTTATATCTATCATCCAGAAGTCTGGCATGGAGATTATTTACTTCCTGATGCTGCATCAGATACGATTTCTATTTGGTGGGATAAAATTCTTCCTGGTGGAACGGTGAAAAAGAATACTCAACATATTCTAACTGGAGGATTTAGCTGGCATCATAAAGATGTCAATGTCAACCTTTCTGGATTGGTGAATGTAGCTAACACTGCACCAGTAAGTCAGATAAGCCTCTCTGTTGATTTGTATTTTAGTGCTTTTCAAAGGAAAGATTTCCTTTATTTTGGTAAATGACTAAGGTTCAAATTCGGCGTTTAGATGATTATAATTTGCCTCCTCTGCAAGAAGCAGTGGATGAATTTCTTAATCAAGAATTTAATTCTCACTGGAAACATAGTAAAAAAGTTTTATTAAAACCAAATCTTCTGGGCGCTTTTCCTCCTGAAAGAGCTGTGACCACACATCCTGCTTTGTTAGAAGCTCTCATTCTCTATTTTCTGGATTTGGGCAAAGAAGTATGGATTGGAGATAGTCCAGGGGGAACAGCTAATGTAGAAAAGGTGTGGCAGACCTGTGGTTTACAGGATTTAGCGGAACGTTATCCAGTAAGACTGCTCAATCTTTCCACTACAGGCTATAGAGAATTAATCTATGAAGATATATCGGTCAAAATCTCTGATATTCTCTGGAATTTTGGAATAATCATAAACATTGGTAAACTTAAAACTCATAGTTTAGTCGGTTTCACTGGAGCTCTGAAAAACCTTTTTGGATTGGTGCCCGGTCTAGCTAAAAGTGATTATCATAGACTCTATCCTAACACCAATGATTTTTGTAGATTGTTAGTAGCAATCTATCAATTAACCAAAGAATACATATCTTATAGTTTTATTGATGGTATTTTGGGAATGGATGGACCAGGACCTTCAGCTGGAAGAGTTCGTAAATTTGGATTGCTTCTGGGTTCTAAAAGTATATCCTCTCTTGATTATGTAGCTTCAAAACTGATGGGTTTTAAGTTAAAGGATGTGCCTTATCTCTGGGATGCTTTACATAAAGATGGACAGTTAATCTCTGATATCCAGATTCCTACCAGTTTCCAGGATTTCAAATTGCCAGATGTGGATATCCGAACGGTTAAAATGAGCAATAAGTTTTTGCGTTATGTCCCCAGGATAGTTCGTTATCCTTTTCAACGCTTATATGACCGTCGTCCGATAATAACATCCCGTTGTCAAAAATGTAGCATTTGCGTAAAAAGTTGTCCTGCTAAAGCTATCTCTCCTCCAGATAAGATAAACTTTCCTGTTATAGATAGAAAGAAATGCATCAAATGCCTCTGCTGTCATGAGATGTGTCCCTATGAGGCAATAGATATTCATAAGACTTTATTAGCAAAGATGGTGGGATAATGAAAAAACAAAGTAACAAAAATAGACGGTTCCTCAATTTCATCTATGTTCTGCTTATTTTATTATTGTTAAGCTGGATTCTTTTCTGGGGAAATAATAGTTTTTATAAAAAATGGAAGCTTAAACGAAAAATAAACCGAATGGAACAACAGTATAACGCATTAAAAGCACAAAATGACAGTCTTGCTAATTATAACTACCGATTAAAGACCGATCCAGAAGCAGCAGAAGAAGTAGCAAGAGAAGAGCACGGCTTAATAAAATCTGATGAGACAGTTTTTATCTTCAAAGAAGCTACTAATGACAGTCTCAAGCAAGAACAACAGTCTGGTAAAAAATCATCTAAGTTTCCTGTAACTAAAACTATTATAAAAAAATAGGGTTATGGCTAACCAGAAAGTTCCACTATTTTCAGCACAGGAGGAAAGAGAGCTAAGAAAGCAACTTTCTTTATTACTCTATTGTTCACAAGCCAGTCAATCTCAGAATATAATTAATCAACTGCTTCATTTTAATGTTCCAGATAAATCTAAAAAAGAACTTTCTTTAACCAGATTTCGCTATTTTTCTGCTGCTCTTATAGAACAGTTAATAATACTTCTTCAAGATGAACAATTTTTAAAGCCTTCCAGATGGACGGATTTTTTTGAGCTTTTAAACTATTTTCCTTTATCTTCAGAGAATCCTATCCCTCATCATCTCAAAGAGACCATATCCAGTTCAGTTAATGACAATCCTTTTTATCAATCTGATAACTTTATTCCCTTGCAGCTATCTTATCTTCTTGCTCAATTGGAAGATAGTGATACTGCTTACTCACTATTAAAACAACTAAAGGAAGATATTTCTATAACCACACCTTTTCCCCATTTAATTTATAATCTAACTCTTGCCAGATTACTTATTCTGAAAAACAAAAGATTGGATTTTACTGAGCTCTGGCTTAAGTTAATCTATAAATACTATCAAGAAGATGGAAGCGAAACTGCGCTTCATTTAATCCTCCAATGGCAAAAAATGATTCCCTGGGGGAGAAATGCCTCTTTAAAGAAAAAAGTGCTGCAGACCTATTCAAGTGATTGGAAGTATAATAAAACTCTGCTTTCCGCATTTATACTGAATGAACTGGTCACTCTGGAGAATCATTTGATTAAACCAGAAGAAAAAATAAGATATGTTCACATTTTGCTGTCTTTACCCTCATCCTTTTTGTCTTTTGAACAGTTGCAATATCTATATTTTTTCGCCGGGAATTATTATTCGGGAGTGGAACAAAACTTCCCTAAATCTATCAGATCATATCACCATTCCACTTACTATCTACATAAGAGCTGGCTGGCTCTGCAAAATTTATCTCAATTTTTGCGAGAAAATCTTTCCCCAGAACAGATGGTGCAAATTATGCCCTATCTGGAAAAAAAGGTTATCTCTCTGGCTAATCAAATTAATTTACAAAATAGCACCTATGTAGATACTTTGCACAAGAATTACCTTTTGATAAGTGACCTGTATCATCAGGTGGAAGCTCTTTCTATAACAGACCATCTCACTGGTTTGAAAAATAGGTACTATCTGCATAATAATCTTTATCATACTTTCCAATTAGCTGCTCGTCATAAAGTACCTATTAGTTTTGCCATACTTGATATTGACCATTTTAAACAGGTAAACGATATTTATGGACATCTGGCAGGAGATTATGTACTCCAAACTCTGGCTGAGTTATTGTTAAGTTTTTTCCGAAAAAGTGATGTTATTATTCGCTATGGAGGTGAGGAATTTCTCTTAGTTCTATTTGATATAAAGAAGGAGAATATGTTAAAACTGATGGAAGAATTTCGTGCTAAAATAGAGAATTATGAATTTATCTATCAGGATAATAAGTTTCATATTACTATCAGTACTGGTTGCGTTTGCAATTGCTTTGCTTGTTTAAATGACACTGCCTTAAATTCATATATAGAAAAGGCGGATAAGGCACTTTATACCGCAAAAGAAGCAGGACGGAATACCGTAGTTTGTTTCACAGAATAAAATTCCTGCTTGACAGCTTATCTTATATAAAATATTGATTTATTGAAGGAGTAGTAATGGCAAGAGTACTTGTTCAAAATCTTAATAAAATATATGATAATAATGTTCATGCCGTTAAAGATGTAAGTTTTGAAGCGGAAGACAAAGAATTTTTAGTGTTAGTGGGACCATCCGGTTGCGGGAAAAGTACTATCTTGAGAATGATTGCTGGTTTAGAAGAAATTACCAGCGGTAATATCTGGATAGGCGATAAACTGGTCAATGATGTCCCCCCTAAGGATAGAAACATTGCTATGGTGTTTCAAAATTATGCTCTTTATCCTCATATGACCGTCTTTGATAATATGGCTTTTGCCTTAAAGCTTAGAGGTGAAGATAAACAGATTATCAAAAAGAAGGTTCAGCATGCAGCGGAGCTTTTAGGTATTCAGGATTTGCTGAAACGCAAACCAGGTCAACTTTCAGGGGGACAGCGTCAGCGTGTAGCTTTAGGGCGTGCTATCGTCCGTAATCCCAAGGTTTTTCTCTTTGATGAACCTCTTTCTAACCTGGATGCAAAGCTCAGAGTGGCAATGCGTTCTGAAATTGTTAAACTTCATAAACAACTGGCTAATACAATGATTTATGTGACACATGACCAGGTGGAAGCAATGACTATGGCTAATCGTATAGCGGTTATGAAAGATGGTATCATCCAGCAGATTGATACCCCTCTAAATATTTACAACCATCCTGCCAATATTTTTGTTGCTGGTTTTATCGGTTCTCCTGCTATTAATATGGTAGAAGGTAGAGTGGAAAGTGTTGATTCAAATCTGTTCTTCACAAGTGAGGACTTTAAAGTTCAGATATATCCTGAACATCAAAAACTGCTTATCTCCTATGTCAATAAATCCATTATAATGGGAATTAGACCAGAAGATATATATGATGCACGCTATGATTCAATGGCAGAATTTCCTCAGCGAATAGAAACCATCTGTGACTTAGTAGAACCTCTGGGAAGTGAATATCATGTAGTTCTGGCTACTCCTCATCACAATTTCATCGCTCGGTTGGAACCTAAAGAACTTCCCAAAATGAATGAAAAGCTAACTATTAGCTTAAATATGTTTAAAGCTCATTATTTTGACCCTGAAACGGAACAGTGTCTGGTTTGAAAATGTTCTGATTCATAGCAATAAGAGGCTTTTATGCATTTAAAGGTAGGTAGCTTTCTCGTCATTCTTTTATTATTTCCCACCTTAAATGCTATCATAACTCTGGATACTGCTTCCACAAACGCCTTATCTGGCATAACTATACTCTCAAATTCTATCGCTGATTTTGCTCTTTCTCCCAATATTTCTAACACTGGTATAGCTTTTTCTGCACATATTCCATTCGGTATGACTGATTGTACAGTATATTGCTTAAATACTGCCACTCAGTTTAATCCTTTTATTTTAAGTACTGGTATTGCCCATCTGGATCAGGGTGACTATCGTAATCAGGATTACTTTTTAGGTCTGGCTTTTCACTACAAGAATCTAACACTTGGTTATACTGAACATCTTCAGTATGAAAAAATCAGTACCGGTAATAGTTATCACACCTGGTTGAGTAATGTTGCGTTAACCTATTCCTGTCCCGAATATGGTGCTGAAATAAAATCTTTACATTTAACTTCATCGGATGAAGAATGGCATATCTCAGCTATGGTCAAAATCATAGATGAGGTTTATGGTGCTGGCAGTTATGTTTATATTCCAAATTATGAAGATAACTATCGGATTGCTACTTCTATTAAGCTGAACGAACCTCTTTCTTTGCTGGTATCCTGGCAAAATACACCTTCACAATTTGGTATGGGAATTAAATTAAAGATTAAAAGGGGAGAGCTTACCTATGCTATCAGAACCCATTCAGAACTAAATCTTTCTCATAGCCTTGACCTTGGGTTCAACTGGTGAAAAGCTTTGTTGTCATCTCTTTCCTGCTATCTTTAACTTTTTTACTTTATGCTCAATACTACGATGAATTAATTGAACTGGATACTCCTGCTTTAGTAGATTCTGCCTGGAACAACTATTATCAGGAACTTTTGGAGCTTGAAAAGCCGCTTAATATTAGCACTCGTCTCTATCTTCAAAATACGAATAATTACTGTCTGAACAGTCTACAATATGAAATTCCTCAGGGAATATTGCTATTAAATAATCGGTATAATATAGATACGGGAAATAATGATTGGGGACTTCATCTTAATCTTAAAACGGAAAGAGTAAATTTGGTTTTGGGTTCTTATAGAGTTCGTTTTGGAAGAGGGTTAGTTTGCGGGACTGGTTCTCGCAAGTTACCAGATTCTCCTTTTAAGCTTTATATGCCAACTTCTCCTTCTACATACACTCCTTTAGGTGCAGCTTTTATCTATCAAGGAAACTCATTGCAAACCCTGGTATTTGCTTCGGTCCAGAATAGAGTAGCCAGGTTAAAAGATGAAAGAATAACAAGCTTACCAACCACTAATTCAGATAATTTATCTCATACTCAGGAAAATATTTATGGCACTTCTGTAGCTTGGGTAAATAACTCTTTTCAGATTGCTGGATTACTTTATAGACAGCAATATGATAGAGCTTTTAACGATTCCCTTTTAGTATCTAATCTTAATGCTTACAGTCTTTATGCAGCCTTAAAATTACCTAATAATCAGATAAGTACAGAATTATCATATGCTAATCATCAGCTTAGCACTATTCTATCTTGGAATTATCATTTGAAATCATTCAGCCAGACTCTCTCCTATGCTCAAAACACTATCTACCATCAATTTCCCTATGCTCTTTCAGCTTCTATTTTAAATCATAATACCGACCGAAAAGAGATAAATTGTGATTTGAAGTGGAATGTTCTCACTAATGCAAATTTACAGATACATTATGGTATTAATATAGGTCCTGCTTTTTCTGGAGAGCCTTTTTCCAGATTCATTTCTTCTCTTGCTTATGATAAAAGAGGTACTCGCTGGAAATTGAACTTCTATCAGTATGACCGAGAGTTAATCACCTGGATTGATTCTACTTATATTTCTACAATACCTGAACATTATAGAATCCAGACTACCGGTCATTTACCAATCACAACCTACTTGTTTCAGCAATTTGAATTTTCCTATACCCTCCAAAATAAAGAGGATTACACCAAAAATACCTACCATTTCCAATATTTTCTGGGTTATAAAAAGTCAATCTGGGAAATGAGATTAGGGTATACCAGCTGGCAAAGTCCACATAACTTTTATATAGCAGATGAAATTAGTCCTGAATATTACAGTATGTGCAGCTCTGAAGAAACAGCCATTTCCATTACTACTGGCTTAAAATTTAAAGAAGCTGCTTTTTCTTTATATGGTGAAAAGTCTCTCTTATCTTCTAAAAAATACAGGATTAGGATTCAGCTAAAAGTATCTATCTTTTAGTTTAATTATTCCATCCTGCTCTTGCATTTAGGGCATTCTTTATAACTATCACCTTCTCTGGTCTTTTTCTCCACCAGATAAGGATTTCCGCATTCCGGACAAGAGATAGGAAGGGGTTTATAAGAACTGATAAATTTACATTCGGGATAACGATTGCAGGAATAGAAGATATTTCCTTTTTTATTGCGTCTTTGAATTAGTTCACCCTTACCACATTCTGGACAGGTAACTCCTGTTGTCTTATTTCTGGAATACTTACATTTAGGATAGTTGCTGCAAGCAATGAATTCGCCATATTTTCCCTTGCGTTCTATTAGAGGACTTCCACATTCAGGGCATTTCTCTTCCAGGGTTTGTGGTTCTACAATAACAATGTTCCCTTTATCATCACGAATGAATTTTTTGGTATTTTTACAGGCTGGAAAACGACTACAGGAAAGAAATTCGCCATTTTTGGAATGCCTGATTACCATCTTTCCTTCTTTACATACATCACACACAATATCTGTTTCTTCAATGAATTCCTGTTTAGATTTCTTCACATCAACCTTATTTAACAGATTCATCAGTTCCTCATAATAGTTTTTTACCAGCTCATGCCAGATTACTTTATTTTCTTCCACCTCATCCAGTTTTGTTTCCATATCGGCAGTGAATCCTACATTGAAGATATCATCAAAATTAGAGACCAGAAAACGATTTACATCAATGCCTAATTTGGTGGGGAAAAAGTTTTTCTTTTCCATACCAACATATCTTCTTTTCCGGATAGTACTGATAATAGTGGCATAAGTGGAAGGTCTTCCAATGCCTTTTGCTTCCAGCTCTTTAATTAAAGAAGCCTCTGTATATCTTGGAGGTGGAGTGGTAAAATGCTGGGAAGATTCTATCTTATCGTATTCAAGGTTGTCTCCTTTCTCATAAGCAGAATCTATGGTTTCGCCAGATATTATCTTCATATAGGGATAAACTTTTAAAAATGCCTCTTCTTCAATCACATTTCCATTAGCACTAAATATTGCTTTTCCAACAGTGACATCAACCTTTGTTCGTAGCAATTTAGCAGGTTTCATCTGAGTTGCTACAAATCTCTGCCAGATTAGAGTATAAAGTTTTAACTGGTCTCGGCTGAGATTTTCTGCTATACTTTCTGGAGTATAAAAAGTATTTGTGGGTCTAATTGCTTCATGAGCGTCTTGAGCCGTAGATTTATTTTTATAGACTCGGGTTCCAGGATTGATAAGGTCTTTACCAAATCGCTCTTTTATCACTTTTCTACAATTTTCTATTGCCTCATCAGCAATGCGCAAACTATCCGTACGCATATAAGTGATAAGACCTGTTCTTTCTCCTTTAAGGTCAACACCCTCATACAATTCTTGAGCTATTTTCATTGTCTTATCCGAAGAAAAACCCAAAATCTTGGATGCTTCCTGTTGAAGTGTACTGGTTATAAAAGGAGGTAGAGGTTCCAGTTTATGAGTACTTCTCTTTAAATCTGAAATAACAGCAGGAGAAGAATCTATTTCATCAATTAATTTTTGTGCCGTAGCCTCATCCGGGATCTCTATTTTTTTATTCTCCCATTTTTCTAGAGCTGCCTTAAAGGGGGAGAGATTATCCCTATGAAATTTTGCTTCTAACTTCCAGTATTCCTTAGGTACAAAGTTCTGGATTTCTTCTTCTCTTTCACAGATTAATCTTAATGCCACACTTTGCACTCTTCCCGCACTTAATTTCTTAGCAATAACCTTCCATAATAAAGGTGAAACAGTATATCCTACAATACGATCAAGAACTCTTCTTGCCTGTTGTGCATCCACTTTTGCCATATCAATGGAACTAGGATTTTTGATAGCTTCTTGAATGGCTCTGGAAGTAATTTCATTGAATACAATACGATAAACTTCTTTACCGCTCAATTCTTTCTCCAGAACTTTGGTTAAATGCCAGGCTATAGCTTCACCTTCCCTATCATGGTCACTGGCTAAATATACCGTCTCAGCACCTTTAGCCGCTTCTTTTAGTTCATTAATAACTTTACTTTTTTTCTTATCTATCCTATAAACCGGACGAAAGTTATGGCTTATATCAACTCCCAGTTCATTTTCTGGTAAATCTCTTATATGACCCATTGAAGCTTTTACATCATATTTATGTTCTAGGAATTTAGAAATAGTGTTAGCCTTAGCAGGGGATTCTACAATGATTAGATTTTTAGGCATTAGCTTCCTTTTTCTACTTTTTTATTTATACATCGTTTTCAAAACGTCCACAGCATTTCTTATATTTTTTGCCGCTCCCACAGGGACAGGGATCGTTTCTTCCAATATGTTGAGCTACCCGAATAGGTTTTTGTTTTACTGCTCCTGCATCTGGCTCAGAGAAATTAGGAGCTGCACTCATATTTTGTTGAGTAGGCCTTAATTCCTGAGATTTCAGGAATGCACTAACATTTTCATGTTGCAATTTGGAGTCTTTCAACATATTCTGAACTTGTTCCTGAGTCAGGATATAGGTGGTAAACACTTTTTTGGTTACATTTTCTTGAATACGAGAGATAAGATTTTGAAAAAGTTCAAAGCTTTCCCTCTTATATTCTATCAGCGGGTCTTTCTCTGCATAAGCTCTAAGATAGACACCTTCTTTGAGGAGGTCCATTTCATGCAAATGATCTCGCCATTCTTCATCCACGACTTCCAGGAGACAGCGGCGTTCAATTTCTCGCATTGATTCAGAACCCACCATTTCTTCCTTCTTTTCATAGGCTTGCATTATCAGCTCTTTCAAAGTATTCCTTAAAAGAGGTTCACTTAGATGGTCCGATTCCAGGTCTTCCGGTTCTATGGCTACATTCAAGGCAGATTTGAACCATTGAGTTAGTCTTGCCAGATTCCATTCTTCTGGCGCACTATCTAAGAGAATATTTTCGGATATAATCCTGTCTATGGTTTCTTCTATCATCTCTTGAACTTCACGCTTTAGTGAATATCCTTTCAGAACACTTCTACGATAGGAATAAATAACCTCTCTTTGTTGATTCATCACTTCATCATATTTTAAGAGATTACGGCGAATTTCAAAGTTATTTTCTTCCACTCTCTTTTGAGCTCTTTCCACCGTTTTTGTCATCCAGGGGTGTCTGATGGCATCACCAGGTTTCATTCCCATACGAGTCATCATAGGTGCAATTCTTTCAGAACCAAAAAGACGAAGTAAGTCATCTTCCAGAGATAAATAGAATCTTGAACTACCAGGGTCACCTTGACGTCCTGCTCTTCCGCGTAATTGACGGTCTATTCTTCTACTCTCATGTCTTTCACTACCTATCACATGAAGTCCATCTAAAGGCAGACCATAAGGATATTCAGGCGTTATAGAAGGGTCTATACCCCTATATTCTTCTATGCTTTTAGTCACAACACCCGGTCCAAGTTTTATATCCGTCCCACGACCAGCCATATTTGTAGCGATAGTGACGGAGCCAGGTTGTCCCGCTAAAGCTATAATCTCAGCTTCTCTTTGATGTTGACGAGCGTTCAAAACATTGTGAGGAATGTTACGACGTTTTAGCATCCGACTGATAGTCTCGGAAACTTCCACACTTACTGTTCCTACTAAGACAGGCTTATTCAGATTATGCCAGTAAATAACTTCATCAATCAAAGCCTGATATTTCTCATTCTTGGTCATATAGATTACATCTTCATGGTCAATTCGGGTAACCGGTACATTGGTTGGTATAGTTATTACCGGAAGATTATAAATCTCCACAAATTCAGCTTCTTCTGTTGCTGCAGTTCCAGTCATACCAGCTAATCTTTCATATTTTCTAAAGTAATTCTGCAAAGTTATCGTGGCAAAAGTCTGAGTGCCTGCTTCTATTTCTACATTTTCTTTTGCTTCCAGAGCTTGATGTAGCCCATCAGAATACCTTCTGCCTGGCATTAATCTACCTGTAAATTCATCTACAATGACCACTCGATTGTCTACCACCACATATTCCACATCCTTTTCAAAAAGAGTGTAAGCTTTTAAGAGTTGATTGATATTGTGGAGTTTCTCACTTTTATCCATAAAACGGTTGGTTTCCCGAGCCTTTTTCCTTATTTTTTCTTCCTCAGTTAAAGACTCATCTTCATCAATGCTATTTAAAATCTCATCCAGGCTTTCCACCACAAACAGATTTTTGTCGTGTTTAGATAGGAAATCTCTGCCCTTTTCACAGAGGTCTACCGTGTTCTGATGTTCATCTACCACATAGTATAGATTATCATCCAGTTCTGGCATCTTTTTGTCACGCAAGTAAATACCTTCTACATCATTAACCAGCTTTTTTAGTTTTGGCTCCTGCATCATCTTGGTAAAAGCTTTATTTCTTGGTGCAGCTCTTTGAACTAACAAAAGATTTCTTCCCAATCTATCTATATCAGAATTTGGATTATCCTCTCTAAGATCTTCTCTGATTTCCGATAAAACTTTCTGGACCAGGGCATTTTGTGCCTGAACTAATTGATTTATTTGCGGGCGAAGTTCATTGTAGAAATTTTTATCCTGAGCAATAGGTCCACTGATTATCAAGGGCGTTCTTGCCTCATCAATAAGAATACTATCTACTTCATCTACAATGGCATAATAAAAATCTCGTTGAACTAATTGCTCGGGTGTAACTGCCATATTATCACGAAGATAGTCAAAACCAAATTCACTGTTCATTCCATAGGTAACATCACTTCGGTAAGCCTTTCTTCGGGATTCAAAATCCATATCGGTTGTGATGCAACCTACGGTTAGATTATGAAAATTAAATATGGGAGACATCCATTCAGCATCACGTGCAGCAAGATAATCATTAACCGTAACTAAATGAGCTCCTCTTCCTACTAAGGCATTAAGAAATAGAGGCAAAGTGGCAACTAAAGTTTTACCTTCTCCTGTTGCCATTTCAGCTATCTTGCCATCATGCAAAACCATTGCTCCTATTAATTGCACATCAAAAGGAACCATATCCCATACAACTTCATGCCCTCGCACCATAAAAGTTTTCCCAACCAGTCTACGACAGGTATCTTTCACGATAGCATAAACTTCCGGTAAATAATCGTCTAAGGTGGATTTAGTTAAAGTCTTAAGTGCTTTTTTGGTATCATCAATTTGAATATCTATCCTATTACGTTCCGCTTCATCTTCTTCTTCACGATAACGAATTTCCAGTTCTTCCAGTTTTTCTCTCAAATCACTTAGCTTTTCAGCTATTTCCTGTTTTATTTCTGCTACTCTTTCTCGCAACTGGTCATCATCATACTGCGCTAAACCTTCATAAATCTGGTTTATGAGCTGAACTTGTGGAATATATTTATTTAAATCACGGGTGTTTTTATCACCAAACATTTTACGGAGTATTTTTTCTAACATTTTTCAAGTCCCCATTATATATCTACTAACTGCTAAAGAAGCAAAATAGATACATAAATCATTTCATTTTTTCTTTAAAAACTGATTGCCCTATTATGTCAATACCAAAATCTCTTTTTCTTACTGCAAAAAATAACAGACAAGCTGATTTTTATATCTTACTAATTTATAATGGATAATAATTTCTTCCTTAGCTCTCTCTTAGCTCTTCCTTATCTATTTTGTCAAGAATGTAATAAGAGACAGATAGTTACGGAATTTTTATGGTCATTAAATTAATTTTTCTTAATTATACCACAAAAATAATATCTGAACTTGCATAAGTTATGGTGATACGAAGCAACAAATAAAGTGGTATGATAAATTGGATTTATACCTAAACATCTTTCTGGTTTAATCCACAACATTTTTATAGGAAAAAAAACAAATAATTCAATTGACATAATCTCTATTTTATTTTAGGAGTATTCTATTGAGATCAATTTTCCTCTACTTTAGGAATTTAATTTGCATGATAATTTAATTAACTTAGTAGATATATAATAAATAAGGAGATAGAATGAAAAAGCATTTATTAATCATCCTAATCTTGAGTTTGGTGACATTTGTTTTTGCCGCTCAAGGTTCCATTAAGGTGAGCAACACTCCTACCGCTGCGGTGGTAACTAATAGTAATGATTATGGATTGAGTGTTAGCTACAGTATAGAAAAGCTTGATTTTCAGGAAATACAGACCTCGGAAGGGTTATTTACCGACTTATGGGTAGCTGATTATGCTGCCACCAATACCATAGGTCTTCCCAAGCTTCCCCTTTTGCGTCAGATTTTCAGTGTTCCTGAAGGATCTGATGTTCAGGCAAGTATGAACTCAGTTTTGCGTAAGAATATAGACCTGAAAGCTGAAGGAATAAATAATCCCATAATTCCAAGACAGGAACCTGTATCTAAAAGCGTGGACCCGGCAACTCTTCCATTCATCGTTAACCAGGAGTTTTATCAGAGTAAAAACTGGACAGATTTTCCCTCTATTCAGGTTACTGATTTAGGTTATATGAGAGGCTACCATCTTTATGCTCTGGATTTTACACCCGTTCGTTACAATCCAGGAACGGGAGAAATTGAAGTAATTTATAGTGCTGAGGTTAATGTCCAATTTCTTCATCCAGACTTAGTTTCAACCAATGAATTAAGAGCCAAGACTTATTCTCCAGTTTTTGATTCTATGCTTAAAACTATTTTGATGAATCCAGATTCTAATCGGGCAAGTCTGAATCGTTATCCTATGAGTTATTTAATTATTACTCCTCCTAATTTTGTGAATGCTTTACAGCCATTTGTAAACTGGAAAACCCAGGAAGGGTACAATGTGATTGTGGCAACAACTACACAAACCGGAACCACCACTACTTCCATTAAGAATTATATTCAAAATATCTGGGATTCTGCTACTACTGAAAATCCTGCACCGACCTATTTATTGATTGTTGGCGATGTGGCACAAGTTCCAGCGAACTCCGCTTCTGCAAGTCCTGGTGGACATGTTACTGATTTAACTTATGTTCGCTTGCAAGGAACTGATTTTATACCTGAGATGTATTTTGGAAGATTCTCTGCTACAACAGAAGCGGAAGTAACCAATCAGGTTAATAAAACTTTAATGCATGAAATGTATACTATGCCCAGTGATGCCTATTTAAGTGAAGTCGTAATGATTGCCGGTGTTGATGCAAGCTGGTCACCTACGCATGCAAATGGTCAGATTAATTATGGAGTAAACAACTATTTTAATGCTGCACATGGTATTAACTCTCATACTTATTTATATCCTGCCTCTCAGAATGCCTCTTCTTCCATAATTAATGATATATCCAACGGAGTTGGCTATGCCAATTATACTGCCCATGGAAGTGAAACTTCTTGGTATAGTCCTTCTTTCACTATTGCCAATATTAATAGCCTTCAAAATGTAAATGAATATCCAGTAGTGGTAGGAAATTGCTGTCTTACCAATGCCTTTGATACCGGTGTCTGTTTTGGAGAAGCCTGGTTAAGAGCAGAAAATAAAGGCGCCGTTTCTTATATTGGCGGCACTAATAGTACTTATTGGGATGAAGATTACTATTGGGCAGTTGGTTACAAACCACCTATCGTAGGAACAGGTTCACCTTTTGTCCCAGGTCATACTGGAGCTTATGATGCAATGTTTCATGAGCATAATGAACCTTTTGAAGATTGGGGAAATAGTGTTGGTGCTATTATATTTATGGGAAATATGGCAGTAGTCCAAGCGAATAGTCCACGAATCAATTATTATTGGGAAATATATTCCAATATGGGTGATCCGAGTTTAATTCCTTATTTGGGTATTCCCGCTCAAAACAGTTTTGTTCCTCCAGCCACTCTCTTTTTAGGACTTGGTTCTTTAGATATAACTGCTGATCCATACACATATGTAGCAATTTCAATGAATAATGAACTACATGGAGTTGGTTTAACTGATGCCTCCGGTAATTTAACACTTAATTTCACTCCCTTTACCGAACCTGGTACAGCTCAGTTAGTATTAACTCGTTCATTACGTAGACCAATGATTGCCAATATTCAAGTTATTCCAAATGTGGGACCATATGTAACGGTAAGCCAAATTACAGTAAACGATCCTAATGCTAATGCAATAGCAGAAGCAGGAGAAACCATCAGTATGAATTTAACTTTCCATAATGTTGGCGTTCAACCTGCTGCTAATCTTACTGCTACCCTTTCTACTACTTGTCCTTATGTAACTATTTTAGACGGAACCGCAACACTCCCGGATATTCTTCCTGATCAGACTATCTCTCTGGAAGGTTTATTTAGCGTACTTATTAGTATTTATATCCCAGATCAATTATCTGTTCCTTTTGATATTATTGTTTCTGATGGAACTAACACCTGGACCACTACGCGTAGCATTGTGGTAAATGCTCCAAAGCTACAATTTGGCGATCCTATTCTCTTTGATCCTGATGGTGATGGCTTCTTTGAACCTGGCGAAAATATATCTATAGGGATAACCATCACCAATATTGGACATATGAATACAGATAGTGGAACCCTAATTATCCTGGTAAATAATCCTTTTGTCACTCTTAGCAGTAATTACTTTGTGTTGCCAACTATGGCAGCTGGTATAAATATCCCAATTAACTTTACCGTTACTCTTGCTCCTGATATTCCGGATGGAATTATTGTGCCTATAAGCCTTTCCATTTCTGCTGGACAAATAAATATAAATCATTGCATACTTTTACCTATTGGAGTATATGGAGACGGTTTTGAAACGGGAGATTTTAGTGTTTATCCCTGGGTAAATAACAGTCCTATACCATGGACGGTGGTAAATGATCCTGCTAATGCACATTCTGGAAATTATGTAGCAAAATCTGGGGCAATAGGACATAGTGCAAGTACTGAACTTTCCGTTACATTAAATGTTAGTTCTGCAGGTAATATCAAGTTCTGGCGCAAGGTATCTTCTGAACTCAATTATGACTTCTTACGCTTTAGCATTGATGGAGAAGAAAAAGGTTCCTGGAGCGGAACCCTACCCTGGGCTCAATTTTCTTATCCAGTTACAACCGGTCCTCACACTTTCAAATGGACCTATTCCAAAGATAGCTCAGTATCTTCTGGAAGTGATTGTGCCTGGATTGATGATATTACCTTCCCGACCTCTGCCAGTGGTGAAATTGCTATAATTTATGTGCCTCAGACAGAATTTAGTTTCTTAGAACTTCATCCTAACGATCAGGTTTCAGCAGATATTGTTATCAACAATGTGGGCACGGTGGAACTTACTGGAACTATATCTTATCCTTCCGTTATGAATCTTTTATACAATGGATTTCCCGTGGAAAACGATCATAATTTTAGCATTCCCGTGGGTGAAGCAAGAATCTACACTTTAACCTACACTGCACCCGAAACAGCTGTGAATCTTGATTTAGAACTTATAATCACTTCCAATGATATTAATAATTCCCCCATTATTATTCCGATTCACATCACTACTGTGCCTAATAATGATCCTGCAACTATTCCGGTGGTTACTTCTCTGGAAGGAAATTATCCGAATCCCTTTAATCCTGAAACCGCTATCAATTTCTCTCTGAAAGAATCAGGTAAAGTTCGTATTAATATCTATAATTTGAAAGGACAGTTAGTCAGACAACTTGTAGATACTGAACTACCTGCCGGAAGACATCAGATTGTCTGGAATGGAAAAGATAATCAAGGAAGAAGTGTTTCCAGCGGTATTTATCTCTATAGGATGGAAGCTAAAGGTTACACTAATACTAAGAAAATGATGCTAATGAAATAAAACTTAAAGAGGGAGACTAATATTTAAATGTAGTCTCCCTCTTTTACCTCTTGGCTCATAGCTAAAGAGTTTTTTTATAAAGTCAATGGAGAAAAAATGAAGAAAATATTACTTATAATAACCCTCCTATTAACCCTGACTTTTGCTTTAACTGCCAGGGAAATAACTGTTAGCAGTTATGATAATCACATCCAATTATTGGATAGTAATCCAGAACATATGGTAATGCAACTTACGCTCGGTCATTTCAATTCTGAACCAGTAGATATAGATGGAAACACCTGGAATTTGATTAGCCTTAAAAAGGAAGGTTTAACCCTTGAAGCTGGATATCCGCAGGTTCCTGTTTTAGCAAGAAGTGTTATTATACCCAACACCGCTAAAATGGAACTAAGCATCCTTAATAGTGAATATGTAGAAATGATTTTGCCAGTTGCTCCTTCCAAGGGTAATCTTACCCGTGATATAAATCCCGAAATGGTTCCATATTATTTTGCCGATTTTTATTCCGGTAACGAATTCTGGCCTGAGAATCTTTCTTATCTAACAGAACCTTTCATCCTCCGTGATTATAGGGGAATAACCGTCCGTTTTCAGCCATTTGTTTATTATCCAGCCACTCAAACTTTACGTATCTACACCAAACTGACAGTTGCTCTTGAGGTTAATGGCACTGATTTAACTAACTCCTTACCAGTAGCTAAAACTTCCTATGCTCAAGAGTTTGCACCACTTTATGAAAATATGTTTCTGAACTTTAATCAAGCTAAATATCCTTCTCTGGCAGAGCAGGGAAGAATTCTGGCTATTAAGAACTCTATGTTTGATAATGTAATGCAACCTTGGATTGATTGGAAGCGTCAAAATGGCTATAGAGTAGATGTAGTTGATGTCACTGTTGCTGGACCTACTGCCACTCAGATAAAGACCTACATTCAAAACCAGTATAACTTAAATGATGGCTTGATGTTCGTGCAAATTTTTGGTGATGCTCCTCAAGTTCCCACTCTTACCTCTGGTGGTGGAGGTTCTGATCCATCCTATTCACTTCTGGCAGGATCTGACAGTTATCCTGATATTTATGTAGGAAGATTTTCCGCCCAAACGGTGGCTGAAATGGAAACTCAGATAACCCGTTCAGTTCACTATGAAAGAGATATTCAAGCTGGAAGTCAATGGATTCAAAGAGCTATAGGAATAGCTTCCAACCAGGGAGGTGGTTCTCAAGGCGATATGGGTGAAAGTGATCAGCAACATCAGGAAAATATCCGAACTGATCTTCTTAATTATGGTTATTTAAGTGTGGATCAGATCTACGAATCTATGGGAGCTACTGCTGCTCAAGTCAGCACAAACCTTAACCAAGGAAGAGGTTTTATCAATTATACTGGACACGGTGCTGATACTTATTGGGTTACCACTGGTTTTAGCAATACCCATGTAAATGCACTGGTAAATGATTATAAGCTTCCTTTTATTCAGAGCGTTGCTTGTGTAAATGGAAACTTTGTAAGTCAAACCTGTTTTGCTGAAGCCTGGTTACGGTCAGTTAATGAAGCAACTAATGCTCCCGCAGGAGCTATAGGATTTTATGGTAGTTCCATAAATCAAAGCTGGAATCCTCCTATGCGAGCTCAAGATGAAACTGTAGATCTTTTAGTAGCAGAACAGAAACATACTATGGGTGGTATATTCTATAACGGCTCCTCCAAAATGATTGAGGTTTATGGTCAGGATGGAATCAGTATGTTTTTAACCTGGAATATCTTTGGTGATTGTTCTCTTATGGTTCGTTCCAAGGATCCGCAACCTATTACAGCCACTTATACCCCTATCCTTTTCATTGGTATGAATACCTTCCCAGTTAATACAATTCCTGGTGCTAAAGTTACCCTTTATAGTGCTGGAACCGTATATGCTACAGGATATGCTGATGCCAATGGAGATATTAATTTGACTCTGGAAAATCCTCCCCTGGAACCTATGGATTTGACTTTGACTATCTCTGCTTTTAATAAAGTCACCTATCTGGACACTATCCAAGTGCTTCCTGCCAGTGGACCGTATTTGGTGGTTGCAGATATGATGGTGACAGATAATAACAATAATATCCCTGAATATGGAGAATTAATAACTTTGAATCTGATGTTTAGTAATGTGGGGAATGACATTGCCATTAATCCTACTGTTTCCATTCAGACTGAAGACCCTTATCTAACTATTATTAATGGAACCGAAAACATTCCTGATATTGCTGCCAATAGCATCGGTGGAACGGTCAATGGATTAACTATACAGGTAGCAAGCAATGTCCCCGACCAGCATACTGCTTCTATTCATATTATTGCTTCCGTTGCTGATGATAGTTATGAATATGACCGCAATCTGGTGCTTAATGCTCCCGCATTTACCTGGGAAGGATTAATTATTGAGGATTATCTTGGTAATAATAATAGTGTTTTAGATCCTGGTGAAAGCGTTACTATATGTCTTCCCGTGACTAATACTGGACATGCTCAGGCTAATAACATTTCTACAGCTCTGGCAATCGTCGGAGGAATGAATGTAATTGAACCTATGGACGATTACTTTTCCGCTTTAGCACCTGGAGAACAATGCCAAATAACCTATTATATGACACTGAGTTCACAGGTTGCTCAAGGAACAAATTTAATATTAACAGCAATGCTTTTTGCTGGAGATTATAGTTCTGTTCAGAATTATCCTATAACCGTAGGTTTATTAATGGAGAACTTTGAAACCAATTTCTCTGGCTTTAATTGGCAATTCTCCAATGGGAACTGGACTATAGATAATACCAGTTATAATAGCACACATTCTGCTAAATCTGCCACTATAAATCATAATCAGACTACTTCAATGAGTGTTACCCTAAATTGCCCGGTAGATGGGACAATCAGCTTCTGGAAGAAGGTCTCCAGTGAACTGAATTATGACTATCTCCGTTTTTCTATCAATAATGTAGTTCGTAGTCAGTGGTCTGGCACTTCAGATAATTGGAGTCAAGTCTCCTTTGATGTTCAAGCAGGACAGAATACTTTCACCTGGTCTTATTCAAAAGATAGTGGTATCTCTTCAGGTAGTGATTGTGCCTGGATTGATGATATTATTTTCCCCTCTAGTGGAACAATTATTGGAACACCGGTTATAGCTATTGATACCATGGTAGTAGATTTTGGCTTTGTTCCCATAGGTCAAATTGCTCAACGCACTTTCACTGTTAATAATAACGGGGATGCCGTGTTAATCGGTACTGTTCAGGTAGCTCCACCTTTTGCTGTTTATCAGGGAAATGGATATCCTGGATTTGCTATCAATATTGTAGTTCCTGCTCAATCCTATCTGGGCTTTAATCTGAACTTTACTCCTGTGGATACTTTGACTTATAATTCTACGATGCAGATTAATACTGATGACCCAGTGAATCCTGTTATTATGGTGCAACTGGTTGGAAAGGGAACGGTTGTCTCTAACGATGATCCCTTATTGCCTGCAGTTACAGAGCTCAAAGGTAATTTCCCCAATCCATTTAACCCTTCAACCACCATTGCTTACAGTGTAAAGAATACTGCTCCCGTTAGCATTGAAATATTTAATGTTAAAGGACAACTGGTTAGAACCTTAGTGAATGAAGTCAAGACCGCTGGAAACTATAAAATTGTCTTTGATGGTCTGGATAATAACCATCGTCCCCTTGCCAGTGGAATATATTTCTGCCGTATGCAAGCTGGAGATTATCGTCAGACCCACAAAATGTTAATGTTAAAATAAGGCAAATGTAGCTTATCCTCTCCTTATTTAGCATAGAAAAACCGCCTTCAGTAAAAACCAATGGTAATATCTGGAGGCGGTTAATTTTATCTGGTTTATCCCAATTCAGGATAAAGAGGAAATCGTGCGGTAAGTGCTCGCACCTCTGATTTCATATTAGTTAGATATTCTTCATCTTCAATATGTTCTCTCACTCTTTGAATGAAATCGGCAATCTGTTTCATCTCTTCTATTCCCATACCACGCGTAGTTACAGCTGGTGTGCCCAAACGAATACCACTGGCAACAAATGGACTGCGAGTCTCAAACGGAACGGTATTCTTATTAGCTGTTATTCCTGCTTTATCCAGAGCTTCTTCCATTTTCTTACCGCTAGGTCCACCTTCTTCTTCTGAACCAAGATTAATTAGCATTAGATGAGTATCCGTGCCACCTGAAACCAAGCTAAAACCATTAGCGATTAAAGCAGTAGCCAGCGCTTGAGCATTATCAATAATATGTTGCTGATAAACTTTGAATTCTGGCTGTAATGCTTCATTAAAAGCAGCTGCTTTTCCAGCAATTACATGCATCAGTGGTCCACCTTGAACGCCAGGAAATACTTTTGAATCAATCTCTTTAGCAAACTCTTCTTTACAGAGAATAAGTCCTGCTCGGGGTCCTCTTAAAGTCTTATGAGTGGTGGAAGTTACTACATCAGCATAAGGAACAGGATTCATATGCAACCCTGCTGCCACTAAACCAGCAATATGAGCCATATCTACCATTAGCTTAGCACCTACTAAATCAGCAATCTCACGAAACTTAGCAAAATCCATCTTTCGTGGATAAGCTGAAGCTCCTGCAAGAATCATCTTAGGCTTATGTTCTTCCGCCAGACGAGCTAACTCATCATAATCAAGTTCCTCTGTTTCTTTGCTAACTTGATAAGGAACAATGTTATAGAATTGTCCACTAAAGGAAAGAGGATGACCATGAGTTAGATGACCACCATGCGATAATTCCAGAGCCATAACGGTATCTCCAGGTTTAACCAGGGTAAAATAAGCTGCCATATTTGCCTGAGAACCGCTATGAGGTTGAACATTGGCATGCTCTGCACCAAAAAGTTGTTTAGCCCTTTCTATAGCCAATCTTTCTACTTCATCAATATATTCACAACCTCCATAATAACGACCATAAAGGTTATAATTGATTTTCCCGGTCTTTTTGCTCCAGCGATAGGGATAGCCTTCAGCATATTTATTGGTTAGCACACTACCCTGTGCTTCCAGAACTGCCATTGAAGTAAAATTCTCTGAGGCTATTAGTTCCAGATTTTCCCTCTCCCGGTTTAATTCTCCTGTCATTGCAGCATAAAGTTCCGGGTCCTGCTCTTGGATATGTTTCACTGCCTTTCTCCTTCTATTTCTTTAATTTTATCCACCCTAATCTGATGCCTACCTCCCTCAAATGAAGTAGTTAACCAGGTATTTACAATTACCAGAGCATAATGTACCGCTATAAATCTTCCAGCTAAACAGAGGACATTAGCATCATTATGCATTCTGGAAAGCCTTGCCAGATCAGCATTCATACATACAGCAGCACGGATTCCTTTAATCTTATTAGCAACTATGCTCATTCCTATTCCTGTTCCACAGATTAAGATTCCTCTCTCTGCTTTTCCTTCAGCTACTGCTCGGGCTGCTGGTAATGCTGTATCAGGATAGTCCATAGCATCTACCGAATAAGTGCCATAATCTTGAAACTCGTGTTCGGGAAAATGACTTTTAATTGCTCCCTTGAGTTCAAATCCAGCATGGTCACTGGCGATTGCTATAATCATATTTCACCTCCCATTAAACATGATAGTGCTATACAATAAAACTTAGAAGCGGCGCTTTCGCTTCTACTCATAACAATTACCGGTTTTATAGTACCTTGAATCAAACCTGCCAGTTCTCCTTTAGCAAACATCATCAATCCTTTATAAAAACTATTGGCACTCTCCAAACTGGGAAAGATGAGCACATCAGCATCTCCAGCAAGAGGTGTACTGACTCCTTTGATTATACTTGCTTGAGGATCGCAGGCAAGAAAGATATCCAGAGGTCCATCCAGGACACAATTTTTTATCTGACCGCGTTCTGCCATTTTACAGAGTTCAGCATATTCCAGTGTATGCGGAATATTCTCGGAAACCTTTTCCGTAGCTGAAATCAAAGCCACTTTTGGCTTTTCTATTCCAAAACGCCGTGCCATTGCTACACTATAATTTATCATTGCTATCTTCTGATTAATATCGGGATAAGGTATGACCGCAGTATCACTTATAAAGAGAAGCTTATGATAGCCAGGCAATTGCAAAGCACAAACATAACTCATTATGGCTTTTTCAGGTAATAATCCTTTTTCTTTATCCAGAACCGCTTTAAGAAATTTATCCGTACCTACTAACCCTTTCATTAAAACATCAGCTTCATCATCACGAACCATCCTTACAGATTCAGTCACTGCTTCTTCCTCATTTCTGGTATCAATCACGCGAAAGATTGCTGGATTTATTTGCTCAGCTTTACAGAGTTCTTCTATTTTGGGTTTAGAACCAACTAATATACCCTCTACAAATCCTTCATTAACCGCTTTCCCTATAGAGGCTATAGTATTTGGATCTTCTGCTCGGGCAACCGCAATTCGGGTGCGTTTTCCTGTGGAACGGACATAATTGGCTAACTCTTCCAGAGAACGGATGGGCTCTTTCACTGTTTTTCTCCTGATAAAAGGGATGCCAGAGCAATGGAGTAAAGCTTGGATTTTTCACTGTCGCCACGAGAAGTGAGAACACAGGGAACCCTTGCTCCCATAACTACTGCACAAAGTTCACCTTTCATCAACTTGACTACGGATTTATAAAAAGTGTTCCCTGCTTCAATATTAGGAAACAGAATACAATCAGCATCACCACAAACTTCACTTTGAACCTTCTTAATTTGAGCACTTTCTTTATCCACAATTAAATCAAATCCTAAAGGTCCTTCCACGATTGCATCTTTAATCTGACCACGTTGTGCCATTTTGGCTATCATAGCTCCTTCAGAACAGGAAGGGATTTTAGGTAAAACTTGTTCGGAAGCAGCCTGGATACCTACTTTAGGATTCTCAATACCCAGATAATGAGCTATCTTGATTAGATAATTGGTAATAGCAATTTTCTGATTGAGGTCAGGTAATGGAATGATGGCTACATCTCCAAAGATTAGAAGCTTGTGATAAGTAGGAATTTCTGCTACGGTTACATGGGAAAGAATGGCACCTTTATCCATTAACCCTTTCTCTTTATGGAGGATAGCCTTCATATAACGATCCGTGCTAAGTAATCCTTTTAGCAAAAAATCACCCTCTCCAGCATTAATCAAATCTACTGCTTTTGCTGCAGCTTCAATATCTGACTCAGAGTGAACAATCTTAAACCGGGATGGGTCTATTTGTTCAGTCTCGCAGACCTGATATATTTGTTTTTCATCTCCTACTAATGTACCTTCTATCAAATCCATATCTACCGCTTGATAGACAGCACATATAGTGTGTGGATCAACTCCCCAGGCAGCTACTAAACGTTTACGTGGTAGTGGCTTGATGATGTCCAGAATCTGTTCCAATCTGGTAACTTGCATTTTTACTCCTTATTTATTTATATATCCAAAATGATTGTTCACCCATGCAACCTAAATGCATTATTAATCCAATATTTCTATTGCAGTTCCCTTAAAAGTATTGAGAAAGAATCTTCTTTTTCTGAAACTTGATACTTTAAAACCATTATAAACTCATAACTTATTAATATATCAATCCGCATCTCATTCAAATTCTTTTATCTCAAGATAAATTTTATATAATTATGATTTAATTGTCCTGTTAACTATTATTTGTCAAGTGCAATCTCCAGATACCTGATCTTTAAAATGTTTTTCTGCCCTATGGTGAATAGATTTTAACTTTAACTAAATTTCAGAAATTGGTTATACGCATTTCTTTATATTATTTTAACAGTTATTTGTTTAGAAATCCTTATACTCAGTATATAAAATGAATCTCCAACTGCAACAACCAAATTAGGCTCATAATTTTTATTTCTTAGCATAAAAACCTAAGCACCAGCATATAGAACACTCTCAATAGTTTTCAGATTAGGTTATGTATTGTCACTGATTATCACACTCTAAAAATGGATTTTATAGTCAGAGAATAAGTTATTATATCCCAGATTGTATGAATATCATCATATTTTTTTATCATCATTAATCCTGATATATCTATAATATACTTGATTTAATCGGGAGAAGTATCTTTCTTTCAGAGAAAAAAGGGTTTCTTCTTGTCAAAATACTGATTATTATATTAGTGTATTTTCATTAACTCTTTAAAAAGAAGGAGAAAAAAATGGCTGGTACTTTAATTGGCATACTTGTCGCTATCTTTATTATAGTCTTGATTTCGAGGGGAATAATTGTTGTCCGACAAGCTGAAGTAGTCATCGTGGAACGTTTAGGTAAATATTATCGGACTTTAGATTCTGGTATACATATTATTATCCCAATCATTGATAAGATTCGTCCTATTCATTGGCGATACACCCGCGAGGATTATAGAGGAAACATGGTAGTCACCCAAAGATTAGAAAACAGAATTGACCTGAGAGAAACGGTATATGATTTTCCTCGTCAAAATGTTATTACTAAGGATAATGTTTCTATCACTATCAATGCACTTCTTTATTTTCAGGTAACAGACCCTTATAAAGCTGTTTATGAAATCAGTAATTTGCCTGAAGCCATTGAAAAGCTCACTCAAACCTCATTGCGTAATATAATTGGTGAATTAACTTTGGACTACACTCTCACCTCAAGAGATATCATAAATGCCAAGTTAAGGGACATTCTGGATGAAGCAACGGATAAATGGGGAGTAAAGGTCAATAGGGTAGAGCTGCAAGAGATTCTACCTCCAGAAGAAATCCGCACTGCTATGGAAAAAGAAATGAGAGCAGAACGGGATAAAAGAGCTAAAATCCTACAAGCTGATGGTGAACGAGAATATCAAGTGCGAGTGGCTGAAGGTGAAAAACTTGCTAAAATTGCCCGAGCAGATGGTGAAGCACAGGCAAAATTGCTGGTGGCTGATGCAGAACGTAAATCTATTGAATTGATTGCAGAAGCAGTGAAAAATACCGGAACTGACCCCGCTCAATATCAGATTGCTCTTAAATATATCACTGCTTTCCAAGAAATCGTTAAACAGGGTGATAAGACTGTAGTGGTCCCTTATGAAGCCACAGCTATGCTTGGTTCCTTAAAAACAATGGAGGAACTTTTTCATAAATAAAATGCAAAGGAGATAGAAGTGTCTGAAATCGTCTACATTAAAGGAAGAGAAATACTGGATTCAAGAGGCAATCCAACTGTGGAAGCAGATGTGATGCTGGATAGTGGTGTTTTTACACGTGCTGCTGTTCCAAGTGGAGCATCCACTGGAGAAAGAGAAGCTATAGAATTGCGAGATGGCGATAAAAAAAGATATAACGGGAAAGGTGTCTTAAAAGCCGTGGAAAACATCAATTCCATCATTGCTCCTGCTCTGCTAAATATTGAAGCAACTCACCAAGAAGAAATAGATTCGGTGATGCTAAATCTGGATGGGACGCCCAATAAAAGCAAACTTGGAGCTAATGCTATTCTGGCTGTTTCTATGGCTGTTGCCAGAGCAAGTGCTATTGAACTGGACCTTCCACTTTATAGGTATTTAGGTGGAGTCGGGGCAAAAACACTGCCTGTTCCGTTGAGCAATATCTTAAATGGCGGAGTTCATGCTGATAACAATATTGATATTCAGGAATTTATGATTATGCCATTGGGAGCTAATTCCTTCCATCAAGCTTTACAGATGAATGCAGAAATCTTTCACGCTTTAAAGGGTATACTCAAAAAACAGGGTCTATTCACCGGTGTAGGTGACGAAGGAGGTTTTGCTCCAAACCTTAAAGACAATGAAGAAGCTCTTAAAGTTATTATGGAAGCAATCGTTGCCGCAGGTTATCAACCAGGAAAAGATGTCTATATTGCTCTTGATGTTGCAGCTTCCAGTTTCTGGAAAGATGGTAAATATCTGTTTGAAGGAAAGACATTCTCCTCTTCAGATATGATTGACTATTACATCAATCTTGTCCAGAAATACCCTATTATCAGCCTGGAAGATGGATTAGCAGAAAACGATTGGGAGAACTGGATTATTCTTACCCAAAAACTCGGAAATAAAATTCAACTCGTAGGTGACGACCTTTTTGTGACCAATCCTGCTATAATTAAGCGTGGTATTGCCGAAAATGCTGCTAACAGTGTCCTTATCAAACTAAATCAAATTGGAACAGTTAGTGAGACCATTGAGGCTATTCAAACTGCACATAAAGCTGGCTGGACCTGTGTGGTAAGTCATCGTAGCGGTGAAACTTGCGATACTTTTATCGCTGATCTCGCGGTGGCTATGAACACGGGAATGATTAAAACTGGTTCTCTTTCCAGAAGTGAACGCATAGAAAAATATAATCAACTACTTCGCATTGAGGAAGAACTGGGTTCCGCAGCAATTTATCCTGGTAGAGCAGTGATTAAACAACTAAGTTAATCCACTGCATATCATTATATTAAACAATTATGAAGGCAGGCTAATCCTGCCTTTTTCTTTTTTCTAAGCAGTAATCTAAAACTTTTATAAAAACTTGTATCAAGTATTAATCAAGCGTTAATCAAGTCTTTAAATATTAACGCTTGATTAAGATGTGATTAACGCTTGACACCAGGAATAAGCTAAGAGAATCACAGTTATAAATTTAAAATCACTCAAAAATTAATTAATCTTCCAGATTCTATTTTTGTATTGATTTATTTGAAAGAATAATAACTTTTCCGGCAAACAAAATAATCAGCTTAACTGATTCATAAATATAATAAATAGAATGCTATAAGATAGTAATATGAGAAAAAATTTAGGGGAAAAATAAAAAATAAACTTGACAAATAAATAGCTTAAATTTAATAGAACTATCCTACATAGAATGCCCTCCGATACCGTGAAGACACCGCCCGGTGCTCTTCACGGTTTTTTCATTTATTCTCTAAGAGTTAGAACTCCAGTTAACAATGTTTCAGTAACCCTATTTTATTAAAGATATCTTACGGGTTATAGTGTTTTGATGAGTTTTTACATTCAATAGATAGATTCCGTTTGCAACTGGTTTACCCTGCTTATCTTTTCCATTCCAGATGAGGTTATGATTCCCTTTTGATACAACTTCCCAGCCAATTATTTGTTGACCTTTAAGATTGTAGATAGACACCGTGGCTTTATCTTCAGATTTCAGGGTTAAATTAATATTAGTTATATCGGTAACTGGATTCGGATAAATGCTTATAATACTGATAGATTGGTATTCATCACTAATAGGAGTGGCAGGAATTTCTATTATAGCTGGCACTGATTCTCCTGCTACATACTGAGCGGTAACTTTCACTATATGAGCCACAGTAAAATCCCAATTAAAGAAAGAGTAGAATGTAAAGGTCGTTGAATCTACGAACTCATTATCAAGATAGATGTTGTAATGTTCCAGAGGAGAGGTACTTCCCTGAGGCTCCTCCCAGCTAATAGTAACAGGTTCGTCCGTATTAGCCAATAAATTTAGTGGAGGATTTAGAACTGCAGGTGAATATTTTTGATTACGATAAAATTTGAAAGTCCCATCATAATCACCTAAAACGAGATCAAGGTCTCCATCGTGGTCAAGATCTGCCAGAGCAGGAGCCGCGTTTTGATTCGTTTCTATACCAGCAAACAATTCTGTATTATTAACCCAGTTATGATTTTGATACAGATAACAATGTAGTGAACCAAATAAATCACCTGCCAATAGGTCCAATCTTCCATTTTCATCCAGGTCACCAAAAGTGGGAGAACAGTCTGAGCCAACATCTATATCGCCAAAAAATCCGCTAACTAAAGTCCATTGAGGTAATTCTGGCGTACCATTATTTTGATAATAATAAATATTCCCTGCTTCATTGCCAACTGCCAGATCCAGGTCTCCATCCGAATCCATATCAATTAAGCGAGGTACACTCCAGCCACCAACAGAAATAGGGGGAAGGACATTATTTACCTGAAGAAAACCGGTTCCGGTATTTTTATGGAAATAAAGATTCCCACTCAAATCACCTACTATGGCATCCGGCAGTCCATCAGCATCCACATCTCCAAGAGTTATAGCGGAATAAATGGAATGGTCTATACTGGAAAAATAAGAGCTATCTTCTTGCCACGCTGGAGCATAGGGATTTCCTATATTTTTATAAAATTTTATATCTCCCAGCTGTGTTCCACAAATCAAATCTAAATCTCCATCACCATCAAAATCAAACAGGACAGGAGAACTCGCTCCACCAGCATCTATAACACCACCAAAAAGATTAGTATTCTCTTGCCATTGAGGAGAAGATGGAGTTCCATTATTCACATAATACTTTAAGGGTCCATCTGCAGTTCCGAAAATCAGGTCAAAATCTCCATCTCCATCTAAATCTACCAGGTCTGGAGAATTCCAATAAGTAGAATTTCCTAAGCCGCTAAAGAGGGCAGAATTGTTTTCCCATAATGGAGATGAAATAGTTCCATTATTTTGATAATAGACAAAGCCATGCGCATCCCTGCCACAAAGAATGTCCTGATCACCATCATTATCCAAATCACAAAAAACAGGATAAGCATAAAGACCAACATCTCCAATTAGTTGCATTGATTCTTCTTGAAAAATACCATTGGAAGCAGTTCCAGTATTAAAATAGACACGCACAGCACCATCTTCACTTAAACCGACCACTAAATCCAAATCGCCATCACCATCTACATCAGCAACATCGGGCACGGGATTATTTCCCACTTCCAGAGCAGAAAAATAACCCACCTGCTCTGTATAAACAGGTGATTGAATAGTTCCCGTATTGAGAAATAGATGCAGACCGGTATAACCACCGGTAATTAAATCTAACTTCCCATCTGCATTCATATCTGCACAAACTGCTAATTCCGCATCAATAAAGGATATATTGGCTAAAAGATTTTCGCCAATAACAAAATGAGGAGAAGTTGCTGTGCCAATATTACAGATATATAAAGGTGCACTATTAGTGTTTCCCAGAAAGAAATCCATATCTCCATCAGCATCAAGATCTACAAAACGAGGTTGAGAAAAGGGTAAACTGGGAATTCCACTGGGATTAAAAATCGCATTATCCTGTTGCCAGGGCTGAGCAAAAATCATTACAGGCAACAATAGTAGTAATAGTAGGTATTTATTCATTTTTATGACTCCTTGTTTCTTATTTTAATCTTATAATATATTGATGTATTATCAGTTAATCTTTATTGTAACTTATTCAAAAGTTTGAAACTTAAAATTCTAAACTTGAACCTGGAACTCAGAGATTTGAAACCATAGCAAAGATATTATAACGCTCCTGACGCGAAATGCTATGTAAAGGTATATGATTTTCTTGGTGATAAGCAAGTAAAGAAAGTGCAAGCTGAGAAGCCTTTTTTCCCGAATCAAGCAAAGTTCTCCATTTAGAATTAAACTCACCCTTATTCCAGTAAAGATTTAATATCTTACCGAGAGCATTTAAAGTAGAAAGCTCTGCAAAAGAAAGGGTATCAGTTCTTAGTACCTGCCATAAAGGAGTATCCAGCCAGAGATAATGTTTTTGCTTTGCCAAATCATACATTGGTGTATCAGGCAATATTTTTAAGCTACCTAACTGTATTTCATCAGGAAAGATAGAAGCTAATTCATCAAGAGAATGCAACACCGATTCCATTGACTCTCCTGGTAAACCTGCTAACAGGTCTGTATGAAGCTGAATCTGAGTATTCTCGCATAAGAAAGCTAAGGATTTTTTTGCTTTCTCCCAATTAGACATTCTACCACAAGCTTTCGCAATATCAGGATTGACTGTCTGAACTCCTGCTTCCAGACGAATCCTATGAGCAGGGGCTTTAGCTAATAGTGTGAGGTCTTCTTCTTCTAACAGTTCGGGAAAGATTTCAAAATGGAACTCACAATCTGCGTGCATTTGAATGATATAATCCCAGATAAGATGAGCTAAATCAGGATTTGAGTTAAAGCAACGGTCTACAAATTTCACGGTTCGGGGCTTTAAAGTTAAAAGCTGCTCCATTTCATTGTATAATCTTGTTCTATCTTCTGAGCTTTCAGGATTAAAACGTAGTTCAATTCTGTTATCTCTTGCGGAAAGACAGTAAATACAATGGAAAGGACAACCCCGCGAGCATTCATAATAGACCAATTTTCCTTCCAGTGCAGCTCTATCTTCTTCTTTATAAAGAAAGGAAAGTGTATTTAACGATGGAGCTGGAACCTCATATATTCCTCCTTCCAGAGAAAAATTGTTCTCAGCTAAATAACGCAATGCTCCTTCTCCTGCTCCTTTAACTATAAAATCAGAATTGTTCAATTTATAATCTTCACAAAGAGCAGAAGGACCTCCAATGACGATTTTAGCTTCTGGAAGAAGTTTCTTAACTTCAGGGATTAGAAGCTTTAGATACAATTGATTCCAGATATAGGCAGAAAAACATAAGATATCAGCTTTAGAATTAACTATGGTGCTCAGTACATCAAAAAGTGGTTCATCAGCAATAAATTCATATATTTCAAAATGATAAGGAAGACCATCTAAGGCATTGCGTAGATAGTATAAGACGGGATTGCTTTGATACCAAGCACTATTAACGGCTATAAAACAGATTTTTTTGTTTTCTTGATTGCTGAGCATAGATTATTTTCCTTATTTCATTTACTGCTTAAAAGAATCTATTCTTTCTGGCAAGGAAAATATAACTTTGATAAGACCATAATCTCTAATGAGAATAATAAACATAATTTCAATTTATAAAATATAACTTAAAAGAAGATTGAAAATAAAAGAACTTGACCTAAAGATATAATACATTAGTTAAGAATAAATTTTGACTAAAGTGAGGCTAATTTATGTTATTAGCAGATTTTCTGGAGCCCAGTACTATAGTTTATGAACAAAGAATTCTAACTCGGGAAGAGGTCTATAAAGATATTATAAATCGTATCTGTCAGTTAAGAACAGATATTGTACCTAATTGTGGAGAAACACTTCTTGAGTTAATACTGGAAAGAGAGAAGGAAGCTCCGATGGTTTATCCTTCAGGTATTGCTATACCTCATATTCGTCTGGAGGGATTAGCAGACACACTTATCGGAATGACCTTTTTACAGAATCCTCTGAATTACGATGGCATAAAGGTTGACTGGATTGTAATGATTTTTACGGATAAGACTTCTTCTAAGATATATTTAAATATTGTGGCGGCTTTACTTAAAATTTCCGAGGATGAAGAGATGATGACTCAATTACGCTCCTTTAATGATGGTTATGCAGTAGTTAACTATTTACGACAATGCAAGATAAAAGTAGGACAGGAACTTTGTGTTGCCGATTTGATGGTAAAAAATCCTATCTGCGTCACTCCTGATACTCTTTTAAGTAAAGTAGATAGTCTTATGAATGTACATAATATCTCCTGCATTCCTGTTGTAGATAATGAAGGTAGATATCTGGGAGAGATTAATATTCTGAATATTCTAAAAGTTGGCATGCCAGATTATCTAATGATGATAGATAATGTAGCTTTTTTGAGGTCTTATGAGCCACTGGAAAGTTTATTTGAAAAAGAGGAAATAGTTAAAGCAGGAGAGATAATGCAAAAAAATACACGAGTGCTCTCTTCTGATGCCTCCATTGTAGAGACTGTGTATCATATGCTTAAAGATAACAAAAGGTATTTTTGTGTGGTAGATAACGGACGTTTAGTTGGTATTATTACAGCTATGGATATTTTCAGGAAGGTTATAAAAGCATGAGTGCAACAGTCAGTATGTTAATAGCAGTAGGTATCTTTATCGGTACCTATATATTAATAATCACGGAAGTAATAAACAAGATGCTTGCTTCATTGATAGGAGCATTCTTGCTTATTCTAACAGGTATTCTAAGTCAGGACATTGCTCTTAGAGCTATAGATTGGAATGTAATTTTCTTTTTAATCGGAATGATGCTGGTTATTGCGGTATTACGGAGAACAGGAATTTTTATGTATATTGCTATCAAAACCGCTAAACTTGCGCGTGGAAATCCGTTACTGATTATGATGTTGATGTTTGTGGTAACGGCTTTCTCCTCTGCTTTTCTGGGAAGCGTTACCTCTATAATGATTTTAATACCGATAATTTTATTGATTTGCAATGAACTAAAAATAACCCCAGTTCCTTATATAATCACGATGGTGGTAGCTTCCAATATGGGTGGAGCTGCTACTATGATTGGTGACCCTCCAAATATAATTATTGGAAGTGCCACTGATTATGATTTCCTTGATTTCATTTTTAATCTGACTCCAGCTATCATTCTGGCTACGATTGCCTGTCTTGGGTTAATATGGGTTATGTATCATGGCAAATTGAAAGTGAGCAGAGAAAATAGAGCCAGGATGATGAGTTATAAAGAAGAGGGATTGATTAAAGATAAAAGGATGCTCAAAATATCTTTAATAACCGTTGCCGTTATGCTTGTTCTTCTTGCCTTAGAAAGTACTTTGAAGATAGGAACAGCATCTATCTCTATGTCTGCTGGATTATTCTTAATCCTGGTAGGCCAACGAAATGATATTGAGCATATAATGGTTCATGAAGTAGACTGGGTTACACTCTTTTTCTTTGTGGGATTATTTATCATAGTTGAAGGCTTAGTTCAAACCGGATTTATTAGTTTATTAGCACATAAAGTTCTGGAACTAACCCATAATCAAGCACGTCCAACTTCTATGGCTATACTCTGGCTTTCAGGTATTCTTTCTGCCTTTATTGACAATGTTCCCTTTGTGGCAACAATGATTCCCTTAATTAAGCAAATTGGCACTGTAATAAGTCAACCTAATCTTATGGATCCTATCTGGTGGTCAATGTCTTTGGGAACTTGTTTAGGTGGAAATGGAACACTTATTGGTGCCTCTTCTAATGTGGTAGCAATTGGAATTACTAAAAAGAACGGGATTAATATCTCATTTATGGAATTTACCAAAGTAAGTGTGGCATATACTATACTTTCTTTGATTATCAGTTCAGTCTATATTTTAATTCGTTATTTCTAAGATTGAGAAAGCTTGAATTACTGGGTGATATCTATTGGACGAATACACTCTTCAGAATTGTTTTGAGGATTGTTTACCACCCTACTAACTGGATACATAGAAATTAAATCATCTGGTGGAGCTTTCAGTAGGGGAATAAACTTATTTATATCTTTAATTGTATGCTCCAGCCAGGTTAAACGGTCATCTGCAAATAACAAAACCGGCATCCTATTATGAATAGGAAGCATTACCTGATTGGCATCCGTAGTTATTATGGCTAAAGAGGGGACATAACTTCCCTCTGGACTTTGCCAGACATCGTAGATTCCTGCCATATAAATAAGGTCATCCTGGGCTGAATGAATAAAAAATGGTTGTTTATCTGTCTTACGCCATTCATAAAAACCATTAGCTGGAATCAGACATCTGCGATATTGTAAGCCCCTCTTGAATGAAGGTTTCGAAATTAAGGAATCGGAACGGATATTTATCAAATCAAACTTAGGAAGTTCCTGACTCCAGGAAGGAATTAAACCCCACCGAAAAGTGCCAATGTACCTTCCGCTATCCTGGCTCACTGCTGCTCCCACAGGTTGAGTTGGTGCTACATTAAAATTAATCGTTAACTGGTCACTTTCCCTATTCAATTTTAGTTCTTTTTCCAGCCTTTGTAACTGGTCATATTTTATAACTTGGGCAAATCTACCACACATCTTTATCTCCTTCTTATTGACAATATCTATCAGTTTCTATATCCTGCAACATATTTTTAACTCTATTTTATAATAAATAAAGCGGATTAAATTTTATGAATAATTTTGATATTGATACTGTGATGGCTGAATTGGAAAAGCACTTTACGCAAGTTAGAACTCCTGTAGTTGACCAGATACAGATTCAGACCAAAGATCCATTTAAGGTTCTGGTTACTACTATCCTTAGTGCAAGAACAAAAGATGAGACCACCTCGCAAGCAGCAAAGAAGCTATTTGAAAAGGTAAAGAATATAGATGACCTGGAAAAGATTAGTGCTGAGGAACTTGATTCTATCATTCATCAAGTAGGATTTCATAATGCCAAAACTAAGTATTTGAAACAGTTGCCGTCAGTCTTGAAAGAGAAATTTGGAGGAAAAATTCCTTCAGAAATAGATGAACTTCTACAGTTACCTGGAGTAGGAAGAAAGACTGCTAATCTTGTGAGAGCCATAGCCTTCTCACTTCCGGCTATTTGTGTGGATGTGCATGTTCATAGAATATGTAATCGCTGGGGATATGTTCAAACAAAGACCCCTTATGAAACAGAGATGGAATTGAGAAAGATTCTACCGGAACGATACTGGTTAACTTTCAATTCCTATGTAGTGGCTTTTGGTCAGAATCTTTGCACTCCAAGAAAACCCAAATGCAATCAATGCCCTATATATAATCAATGTGCCAGAATTGGAGTTAAAGAATGATGTCGTTACGGACTTAGCTCATTGGCTTCTTGCAGCCATTTAGAGTAGTATCTAGCTTTTCGTTTATTACCTATTTTATTATAGAATTTTTCCAGTGCTTTAACTATATAAAGTGTGGCATTATGATATTTCCCAAAGTATTTACGATCAATAGTTAAGCACTTATGTAACAATGCTTCAGCTTCATTCCATCTTTGTTGGTCCATAAAAATAGATGCCAGATTTTTGAAGTAAATAACTATTTGAGGATGATTTTCACCATATATCTTTTTGCCAATTTCAACCGCTCTTTGTAGAAGTTTTTCTGCCTCTTCTATCTTTCCAGACTCCGCAAAACTCATCCCTAAGTTATTACAAACGGTGGCAGTAAAGAAATGATAGGGGTCATAATTTCGGTTCATTATATCATAGGCTTGTTGATACATTTCCGTGGCTTTATCATTAAGATTTTGCAGTGAATATAAATGTCCCAGATTATTAATTCTATCAGCCACATTGGAAGAATCAGGCTCATGTTTCTTCTCTAATTCCAGTGATTGGAGAAGCAATCTTTCACTTTCTTCATAGCGTCCAACATCTTTATAGAACCTTCCCAAGTTATTAATATAAGGACTTAACTTAAGACTATCTTCTCCATATGTGGCTAAAGCAATATTCATCACAGTATCATAAAGTTTTTCTGCCTCTTCCATCCTTTGCATATAATGATAGAAGAGAGCGAGATGAAATACATTTTCTCCATAATTCATATTATCTGTACCAAAAGATTTTCCAGCTAATTCAACCGCTTTTAGAAAGCACTTTTCAGCCAATTCAAAATAACTATTATCCCAGTAATAATCTCCTGCTTTATCATAATAATCGGAGGCTTTGATGATTTCTCCAGCTTTTTCATAGTGTTTTGCTATTTCTTCGGAGTATTCACTTATATTTTGAGCGAATACTTCTTCCATAGATTGAGCCGCTTTTAGATGTAAACTTTTTAGCTTATCACTAAACATTCTATTATAAGCAGCTTCCTGCAAAAGGATATGAGTGAAGATATAAAAATCTCTCTCAAGGCTTTTCCAGATACGGTTTTGTGTGCCTATTAAAAGGTCTTGCCGGATATCTCTTTTTAGCATCTGACTTAATACTTTCAGATTAAATTTCATACCCAGAACACTGGCATTATAGATACATTCACGCACTGAAAAAGGTAAACGGTCTATGCGAAAACCAATTATGTCATTGACATCAAAAGAATTATCTTTCCCCAGGATATTTAGATAGTCCGCACTATTCTCAAGCACACCACTTTCTAATAAATAAGATGCCATCTGTTCAATAATAAAGGGATTTCCTGTATCCTTCTGCAGAAGTTCCTGTTTCAAATCAGCTGGCACATCATCCAGATTCATCATTGATTTATAGAGCTGCCAGGAATAATTTTTACTTAAAGGAGCAAGGTCAAAACGATAAAAGCTAAAATTATCCATATTCAAAATTGGTAGCCTATCATTTTCAATATAACGAGTGGTTGCTAAAATACCTGTATCTTTTATATCTGATTTTCCCAAAATATGGAAGAAATTACGAGATTGTTCATCCATCCAATGTAAATCATCAATATGAAATATAATAGGATTCCTTTTTGTCTCTTCCTGAAGAACTTTTAACGCAGATTGATAAAGTTTACTCAATCTTAAGTCTGGAGGTAGGTTATAAAAATGGGAATCTTTACCTACATAACCTAATAGACCCCCTATCATTTCTTCATCCTCCTTCCATTTCTTTTCGTTTTTAGACCAATTTAACCAACTCTGATGAAAGCTTGAAGATGCATTCTGCTGATTATCCTTGATAAGGAAAAGTTGTTGAAATATCTGCCTCATAGGTTCCAATGGTCGGGAATTGGTAATGCTACACATAATATGAAAGATTCGTATGTTCTTATCTTGGCAGGAGTTAATCACTTCTGTCGCTAATCTGGTTTTCCCAATTCCAGCTTCACCTGCAATATAAATAAAGAAATTATGATGTTCAGCTATTGACTTGGAGATAATCCTCTGTATACTTTTTAATTCATTTTGTCGTCCTACAAATACCGTTCTTAGCTCAGGAACAGATGGTTGCAATTCCTTTAATTTATAACAGGGAATCCTTTTTTCCAAACCCTTTAATGAAAGATTACCAACAAATTCAAAGTCAAAATTCCTTTCTAATTCCTTTTTTAATGTTATATCGGTTAAAATCTCACCCTTTTTACTTTTCCCCGATAGTCTTGCAGCCAAATTTACGGGATGACCTAGGGCGGTATATTCACGGATATGTTCTCCTCCAACAAATCCGGTAAAACAAGGTCCCATTGATATTGCCTGACTTATAAAGGGATACTTATGAACTCTTTCCAGGATAAGTTGAAAGACCTGACTGAGCTTTTTTCCTTCATTTCGGGGCATTCCATAGTAGGACAAAATGCAAAGAGAATTATTTGTAACCGATAATTTATCTACAAAGGATCCAGAATATTGATAGAAGATTTCCAGATTAGCTATTATACTGCAGATATCCAAATCAGCCGTAAAAGGTATCCGGGTGTAATTGCTGATAATGGTTCTGATTTCATTCTCTGGATGGATATTATGCAAACGATAATGAAGGAATTTGTATTCAGTCTCTTTCTGATAAGGATAATTAATTATATTTTCTTTTACCTTTTCTGGATTGAAGTCCTGACTTATTTTTCCTTTATCATCCACTAATCTTGAAGAGATCAGTTTCTGTAAAGCCGAGGTGGAATATCTACAAGTGGTTTGACCTTTATTTAAACTTTGAACCTCTTCTATTGCATCACCAAAGAAGACATACTCCATCTGGATATCATTGGAGAATATCATCCATTGAACCGTACCATAACCGATTCTAATCCTCATTTTTACCGGAGATTTATTTAAAAGTCTTTGTTTTTGATATTGGTTTCTTAGAAAGGATTGAATATAGTGTAAAGCAGCCATAATATTTTCTGGTTGAGCACCAGGAAAAATAGCATAAAAAGCATCTCCAGCGAAATTAGATAAGAACCCCCCATATTTTTCTATGATATTTAATGGTTCACTAAAGATATTAGTTATTAAGTGGCTAACTTCTTCGGCACCTTCTTTTCCTTTTTTTTGTAATTCATCATTTATGGTAGTAAAGCCTATGATATCACCGAGCAGGACAAAAGCTTGCATTTTGCCTTGAACATTGTCTTTTTCATATTGAGAAAGGATGAAGGGTGGGATATAACGAATCATAATTCTACCTGAAAAAATATAAAAAATATGATGAATAAACTTTAAATAATAGCTACATAGCAGGGAAAGTCCTTTACTACAAGACGAAAAATAGCCTCAGCGTCCAATTCCTTCCAACAAAATGTTTCACATGAAACCACGGATTGAGCTAATAAGGCTGATATTCCGCCTACACAAATAAAATATACTGCATCGTATTTAGATATCTCTTCTGTGACTTCTTTAGACCTTTCTCCCTTACCTATCATTACTCTTAAACCCTTCTCCAGTAATAAAGGAGTATATTTATCCATTCTGGCTGAGGTTGTTGGCCCTATGGCACCACATACTTTTCCAGGTGGAATAGGAGCAGGTCCGCAATAAAAGAGTGCACTATTTGACAAATCGAAAGGTAAGGGTTTCCCTTCTTTTATCAATTGAGTTAATCTAATATGAGCTTGATCTCTTGCTGTGTATAATTCTCCTGAAAGCAATATTTTATCTCTAACTTTGAGTTCTTTTTTCTGTTGTGGTTGCAAAGGAAGATTAATTTTTATTACTCTCATATTTATTCTCTTATCTTATTATTATTTAGATAGATATAGAGATACAACGATGAGCATGACAATCAATATTGACTGCTACTGGTAAAGAGGCAATATGGCAGGGTTGAGATAATATATTTACTTTTAAAGCAGTGGTTTTACCTCCAAATCCCTGTACTCCTTTACCTTTTTGATTAATCTTATTTAGGATTCTTTTTTCCATCTGGAGGTATTCAGGTTTTTTCTCAGAATCAGGAAGAGGAATCATTAGCGCTCTTTTGGCAAGAATGGCACATTGTTCAAAATCTCCTCCAATTCCAATACCTACAAAAACAGGAGGACAGGGTTTTCCACCTGCAGAGACAACAGTGTCTATAATAAAATCTTCAATTTCTGTTAAAGTTGCTGTAGGATTAAACATTTTGAGGGTGCTGCAATTTTCAGCTCCACCACCTTTTAAGGATATATGTAGTTCTAATTTATTTCCTAATATTTCGGATAAATGTAAGATGACGGGTTGCGAATAGGATTTTGATTTTTTTTGAGGGTTAGAGAAATACCTTAATGGTTCTTCAGCGATGGAATCTCTCAGGTAGTATTTTCCCCAAGCATCATTAACTGCTTCTGATACTATAGAATAGAGTGTTCCATTTTCAATTTTAGTTTCTGTTCCAATATCGGCAAAAACAATTACTATGCCAGTATCCTGACATATAGGAAGTTGTTCTTTAGCAGCAAGTTCTTCATTTAATAGCATAGCTTGAAGCATATCTTTTGCCACATCATCTTCTTCAATGGCTAAGGCTTGGTTTAGCAAAGATTTCGTTTCTGGAGTAGATTGACAATATATCTGCCCGATTGCTTCAATTATAGCTTTATATATCTGTTTTTTGGGAATAGTTCTTACAGACTCCATTCATTTATCCTTTTCTTCGCATTAAAAGATATTTCAACAGCAGGTCTTCTATAGGAGTAGCAGTGCTAACCGGATTATATTCAATTTGATATTGATGACATCCAGCCTTAAGTTTCTGGATATGTTCTTGATAATTAAGCAGATAATCGGGTCTTATTTGCCAAGGATTGACAGTAATTTTTTCTTGCGTTTCGCTATCAATGAATTCAGTTTCACCGTGAAATTTAAAATTATCTTCTTGTATATCAGTAATATGGAACACCAATACTTCATGATGATGAGATTTAAAGTGCTTTAGTCCATCCATTATATTTTCAGGTTCATCCAAAAGGTCAGAAATCAGTATTATTAAGCTTCTTTTACGGATAGTATCAGCAATTTTATGTAAGTTTTCCAGAAGATTGGTGGAATCCTTAGGTTCCAATTCAGCGAGTATCCTAAAAATTTGAGGGAGATATCCTCTATATGCTTTGGGAGGAAGTAGCTTAGTGATTTCATTATTGAAGGTAATTAATCCTGCGGCATCTTTTTGACCTATCATAAGCCAGGAAAGAGAGGCAGCAAGTCGGCAAGCATAGTCAATTTTAGTGTTTTCACCAGAGCCATAGAACATTGAACGACTGTGGTCTAAAAGAATATAGCAGCGTAGATTGGTCTCTTCTTCAAAGCGTTTCACATAGTATCTATCGGTTTTAGCTACAATTTTCCAGTCAATATTTTTAATAGGGTCTCCAATATTGTATTCTCTATGGTCCGAGAATTCAACACTGAAACCGTGGTAGGGGGATTTATGCAGCCCAACCAAAAAACCTTCAACGGTAGTTTTAGCGAGTAGCTGAAACCGTTTTAGTTTGGCGGCAGTTTCATCAGTAAGTAGCTGTTGGTTCATTCCTTAGGTTTACTCTTATAGAGCAGCCCCAGTGGAATTAGAACGCCATAAGCGATAGTAAGTATTACAGGAGAGATAACGATTTCATTTCCTGCCATTATAAAGTAGCCTACAATTAGCAAAATGACAGCGATTCCTAAGATTATATAGTTAATAGGTCCTAACTGTAATTTATTATTATTTGCCATTAGCATTTTCTCCAAATATTATGAACTTGCAACACAATTTTCATAGCTTTCAAAGGTATTGCTTACTTTTTCATAGGTTAATTGACAGAGTTCGCTTCTATCACGATTAGGGTCAAACTCTATTGGTTCTAAGAAATTGATTTCTACCTCCATTTTATGTGCCAGCAGATTCCAGTAGTATTTTAAATAATTAATGCTCTTAGACCAGAAAACGACGAAACGATTTTTACCATTAATTGGTTTCCCATCCAGTTTCAGATAACGAATACAGACAGGAACGACAGTGCAGGCAGCATCTACGGCAGTCTGAAAGAGGGAGGGACGGAATTCATTGACTTTTGTTCCATCAGTACCAGGTTTTTCCGGAAATAGCACGACTTTAAAACCTTTTGTTAACACATCAGTGAAGCGTTTGATTTCTTGAGGTAGATTTAATTTATTTTTCCGGTCAGTATAAAGACATCCACCAAGACGGATAATATTACCAATAATAGGAGTTTCACTCATTTCGGTGGAGGTGATAAATACATAATTGTCAACTGCACCAAGCAAAAATATATCTAATAAAGATGAATGATTAGCTACCAGCAGATAGTTGTTATCTTTAAGTTGTTGAAGCACTTCCTGATTCCTTACTCTAAGTTTGACATGGAAAGCACGAAGAAATTTTCGGGAAGAATTGCTCATATTTTTAATCTGTAACCAGCGGCGTTTAATTGGATTTTTAGCAAAAAGACGGATAAAATAGGAACGACAGACGAAAGACCAGAGTAGTATCATCTGCCAGATAGTATGAAATAATTTAACTATCCACATCATTTTATCCTCTTTTTTATTATATTCTTCTTTTCTATAGATATCGTAATCTGTCAAGTTTTTTTCTGCTGGTTTCTACCCTAACCTCAAGAAAATATCTTTTATGTTATAGCCTTATATGACTTTATTAAGCTTTTATAATTTAATTCATTCCGAGAATTATGAAAAGGTATAATTATTGTTTTTTACCGTTATAACAAATTATAAAAACATCTCTGCAATTTTATTTCTTCTTTCTTGGCAGTTTATCCATTACTGATGTAAAGATTATGTCCAAATCGGACATAAGCTGGACATGAGTTGGACATAAGCTGGACATGAGCTGGACATGAGCAACCCATCAAGAGGAAAAAATAATTGGGTGGATTTATCTTTCATAAGCTATTGGTTCTAAGGAAGGTAGGATTTGCTTTACAGTTGGTAGTATGGTTTAGGGAAAGATATTAATTTAAAAAAAGAAAAACTCACGGGAAAATAATAAGCCGGATTCTGTACCTCCTTATATCAGGAGGTTGATGTCCATTCCTCTACATCCATTCTCACGAATGGACTTTAGCTGCCTACCCGGAAGCCATAATCGTGCGGGCAACACTTCTTGGCTTCCCTATTTGGCATTGCACCGGATAAGGCTTTCCTGGCAAATCCTGTCACCAGGATTTCCGGTGGTCTCTTACACCACCATTTCACCCTTACCTGAAATAGATATTTATAAAATAACTATTTCAGGCGGTTTATTTCTGTGGAGCTCGCTCTGAATTACTGCAGCTTCCTGTTAGGAAGTATCCTGCCCTTTGGTGTCCGGACTTTCCTCCCCTACTTTTCAGTAGCAGTGGACATCTCATTTTCCCGTGAGCTTTAAGATATAATATATGAAATTGTTATTCTGACAAGAAAAATATTTTTCTTGCTTGCGCAAATTTAATTGAGTTTCTTACTACTGAGTTATGAACTAATTCAGTTTAAGTAAATTTTAGAAAGAAGCTATCCAGTTATAAGATTTTGATTATAGATTTAACTCTATCTATGGGTATAGCGAATCCAAGTCCGACATTATCTCCTGTTCCAGAAACGATAAAGGTATTAATGCCAATAACTTCACCTTTAACATTTACCAGTGGACCACCGCTATTACCAGGATTGATAGCAGCATCAGTCTGAATCATATTTATGTATCTATGACCATCTTGAGGCTGGAAACTTCTATTTAGAGCAGAAATAACTCCAACTGAAACGGATGGTTTGGGGTCACTCATCATAAATCCATAAGGATTTCCCAAGGCAATAGCCCATTCACCAATAAGTAATTCTTTGGCGGTTCCGAGTTTGGCATAAGGAAAATTATTGCCATCTATTTTCAATTTAGCTACATCGTAAGTGTTATCTACACCAACTACATTAGCAATAAATTCTCGCTTATCTGGAAGCACAACTTTGATTTCGGTTGCACCTTCTATTACATGAGCATTGGTAATAATATAACCATTTGCATCATAGATAACACCACTTCCGATACTAACCACCTGTCTTTGAATGGGAATGTCTCCAAAGAAATCAAAGATGCTAAATCCAAAACCTGGTCTCACTAACTGCGTTTTGGTCACATTAACACTAACTACAGCTGGTTCAATTAGTTGAACTGCTGCGGTAATTTCATTATGGCGTTGATTAAGTGAAGGGTCTACAATAGTAGTAGTAGAAGCAGGCGCATTGATTTCTTTCTGATTTATGAGTACCAAAGTGATCCCAGCATTAAGAATAAGTACAGCCAAGGCTATAATAATAATATTAGATGTTTTCATAAGCCATCCTATTTAAACTGTTTAATGGCGAATTCAATAAAAGAGATATTTACTGGATTTTTTTCATTAGCAGTAATAGATTGTTCATTTAAGACTGCGTAAACAGGATAATTCCAGTTATCTCTCAGACTATTAACCAGTTCTTTAGCAGTAGCAACAGCCACAATAACTTCTGGATTTTTTTCTTCTATCATTTTCCTTTCTAAAAAACCTCCGGTAGCAACTGCTGCATCAACATTCTGTTCTGTTATAAGTTTCTTAATCTTAGCCATATCACATCCACCGCATTCTTCACATTTAATAATATCATTAGTGATGCGAATGGTGCAATCTTCTTTTTGAATACAATGAGGAAGAAGAACAAGAATATTTGTGTTAGATATATCTTTCTGGTCGGTTAGGACGATTTCATTATTGAAGTTTAAGAAAGATTCAATCAGATTCTTTTTAGAAGAGAAAGTGATATGGGCAACCCCTTTAGCCAAGGGATAATAAATGTAAAAAAGCATCCATTTACTAAGCTTTTGAAGCCAGCGCGGTTTTAATCTGGTATGGGTAGAGAAAAGGGTAATCATCCAGCCTAACACGATAAAAATGAGTATAGCTAATAGTATAATAAATAGAGTTCTAACCCAATTAGCCAGCAAAGGTTGAGCAAAGACATTGAATAATATAATCAGAAAGACAGCACTAATAATTAAAAGACTGATGCTTACAAAAGCGGGAAACTTTATAACTGAGAGGTAAAGGTCTTGGTCTTTCATAATTCCTCCCTGTAAGAATTTTCAATAAAGATTTTATCAAAAGGGACAAAACTTTCCCCCGCTGTATGTCTTGCTCCCAATTGAAAAGCCCAGGCAGACATAACTTTTTTACCTTCAGCCTGAATTCTGGTGATTAAAAGTTGTCCATCCTGGCAATTAACTAATATACCTTTATTTTTAATAAATCCTGCAATAGTTCCAGGCTTATCATTTTTTGATGAGTCATAAATCTCAGCTTGAAGGATTTTAAGGTTAGTATTATGTATAGATGTTCTTGCACCTGGTGAAGGAGAAAAGGCACGTATCTGGTTAAAGATATTTTTTATTTTATTATCCCAGTTTATCCAAAAATCTTTTTTACTAAATTTATGGGTATAAGAAGCCAGATTTTCGTCTTGAGGTCGTTCTGTTAGACTATTATCTTTAATAGCAGGAATTATTTCAATCAATAGCTCGGCAGAGATATTAGCCAGTTTTTCTTTTAAGGAACCATAGTTATCTTCTGGTAGGATAACCAATTCTCTTTGGGCTAAGATAGGACCTGCGTCAAGACGAGAAGTTAACCTGAAAATAGTGGTTCCTGTTTTATGGTCTCCATTAAGAAGGGCAGTTTGAATAGGAGTAGGACCACGATATTTAGGAAGTAAAGATGGATGAAGATTAATAGCTCCAAAAGTAGGAATCTGTCTAAGTTCTTTTTTTATTAAAGAGGCATAGGAAGCAGTGACCAGAAGTTCAGGATATAACTTGCTAATTTTTTCCACACTTTCAGGAGAATTGATGTTTTCCGGTTGATACAATTCCCAGCCTTGTTCTCGTGCAAAACGAGCTATAGGACAGGGTTTAATTCTTTGGTTTCGTCCTGCGGGTCTATCTGGTTGGCTGATAATTAGAAGTAATTGATGTTTTTCTTTGAGTTTTTTTAAAGCAGGAATGCCAAATTCAGAGCTACCAGCAAATACAATTTTCATTGGATATTAGCCTCTTCTATTCTTCACAACGGATATTAATCCCATCCACCGTATTTTTCTGCAATTCTTTCAATTTATTTCTTATTTTCAACCTGGCAATAGTACTTAGATGGTCAATAAACAGGATTCCTTCCAGATGGTCATATTCATGCTGAACGATAACGGCTGCATATCCAGAAAGATTAATTCTGTGTCGTTCATTTTGTAAATCTGTATAAGAGACGGTTATATTTGAAGGTCTAACCACTTTAGCATAGATATCAGGAATACTGATGCACCCTTCTTCGGTTTCAGTTTCACCACTACTTTCTTCAATAACAGGGTTAATCATAACCATCGGAGAGTGTTTTTTAGGGTTATCCTTTATTTGAGGATCAATCACGATAATTCTTTTGCTAACGCCAACTTGAGGTGCAGAAAGTCCAACTCCATCCCATTGATACATAGTAGCGATAAGGTCCTCAGCAAATTGCAATAAGTTTTCATCAATTTTTTGCACTTCCTCGGACTTAAGTCTGAGGACCTTATCATCATAAATATGGATTGGTAATAACTTAGGTTTACGCGACATTAGATATATTAGGCATTAGCTTTTTCAGCAGAGCTAACTATACTGGCAATTGCACCCTTCTGGATTTCAATTCTAACATGGTTATTATCATCAATTTCCAAGACAACGGTATTCTTGTCTGGTTTGATAGAGACGATACGACCATAAATTCCGGAAGTGGTAACAACTTTGTCATTTTCTTTCAAGCTATCCAGCATTTTTTGCAGCTCTTTTTGCTTTTTTTGTTGCGGCATAATCATCAGAAAATACATCACTACAAATAGCAGAATTAGAATAATTAGAGTGCTCATTCCGCTTGCTCCGGAACTCTGTTTTGCTTGTGCGCTGTTAGTAGCAGCTTGAAGTAGAGTATATATCATTTTTTTCTCCTTTTTAGCCAAAGAATTTTGGCGCTATAAGTTTTATGAAATGAATCAGGATATTAGTATAGACTCCTGCAATGAGGTCATCTATAACAATACCCCAACCCTTGGGTAGTTTTTGAGAAATCTTTATAGGAAATGGCTTGGCAATATCCAAAGCCCTAAAAATAACAAGGGCATATACAGCCATTAGAAACGATTTCGGTAATAGTAATACACTTAGAAAAAATCCGCATACCTCGTCAATCACTATTTGAGGTGCATCAGGTCCAAGCTTTTTTTCTGCTTTAGAACTTAACCACACAGCTAAAGCAATCAAGATGACAAGAAATCCAGTATACCAGAGCCATCCTTTACCGGAAAATAGCATTTGTGGAAGCAAGAGATAGATAGCTGCTGCTACAATAGAACCATAGGTTCCGGGAGCATAAGGAATAAATCCAACTCCGAAAACTGAAGCCAGGAAGGTCTCTACAGATAGAGATTTAGATTTCATTTTTCAAGTATTTCAACATAAGTTTCTTTTATTAATTTATCTATCCATTTGTTATAAGCAGATTGTAACTTATGCTGGTAAAGATAAGTGTAAAGTTTATCTTTAACTTCATCATAGGTAAAAACACGAGGAGGAATTTCTTTAAGCCGGACAAAAATATACAGGGTTCCGTCTTTTTCCAGGACAGGGGTCATTTTTCCCACAGGAGTAGAAATAATGTAGTTTTTAAAGGGTTCAGGAAATTCATTTTCTGTAAGCTCTCCTATAATGCCTTTGTTTTTGGTAACATCAGGGTCAGTAGAATACTGTAAGGCAAGGTCTGAGAAAGAACTTTGTCCACTTTCATAAAGTTCACGAATTCTTTCCATAATGGCATAGGCAGCTAAGGTATCAGATTTTGTAGGTTGAACCAATTTGAGGATATGACTGGCTCGCACCTCATCTCTTCTTTTATCAGTAAGTTTTAGAATATGATAGCCATTTTCACTTCGGATTATCCCAGATATTTCTCCTATATCCATAGAGAAGGCTGCATCTTCTATAGGTTTTAGCATCATACCCCTGCTGAAATAGCCTAAATCACCGCCTCTAACTTTACTTGGGCATTCACTAACCTCACTGGCTAAAGTAGCAAAATCTGCTCCTGCATCTAATCTCTTTTTAATATCCTGCATTTGCTTATAAATGGAATCTTCAGTGGCTTTACTTGCAGTAATTTTATACTTTATCATTCCTGTTTCCCAGGTGGTAGGTTTCACAGCCATTGAGTCCTTAGTTGTATTATAGAATTCACGCATCTCTTCTTCCGTAACCGATACCTGTGAGCTCACATATAAGTCTATCAATTGCTGAGTCATAGCATTATTTTTAATTTCTTCAATGAAGTATTCTAATAATTCAGCTTCAGTGATATTTTCTTGCGCTAATGCAGCCTGGAACTCTTGAGGAGAAGGATATTGAGATTTTAATTCCTGAAGATAGTTTTGAGCATATCTTTTAATTTTATCGTCATCAACTTTGATGTTTAATTCTTTAGCTTTTTGAGAGATAACCTTTTGTTCAATTATTTCACGTAAAGCCATATCCATAGAAATCTGTTCTTTTGGTATCCCAGCCAGTTGCATCTGATACATCATTTTATAAACATCACTTAATAGTATAATGTCTGATCCCACTTTTGCAACAATACGGTCAACCAGCTCAGCTGAAAGTGAGAAGATGAGGAGTGAAGTTAGTAGTATAAGGATTAATTTTTTCATTATATTCCTTTTTTATAGAGATTAGTAATAGTAGTAGATATTGTTATTTTTCATTTTGAGTTCACGTACTAAATCGTTGTAAACTTGCTGCTTTTTTTCTTTTAGCAGTAGTTCATAGATTTCATTACGATAGTCTACAAAAGTGGCTTCTTGTGTTCCTTCTCTTTGTTCAGTGTAGCGAATGATATAAGTTTTTCCATTAACAGTAACTATGCCTGGTTCGTTAATTTTAAGCTTATGCGCTGCTTTCCAGAACAGTGAATCAGGACTATTAGCAGAGACAAATCCCATTCTTCCTTGTTTATATTTTAATTCTTCTAAAGAGTTTTCTATAACTGCCAGATTAAAATCGTATTCACCGGTTTTAATCTTATTTAACAGGCTTTTTGCAGCATTTTCATCTGGGCAGAGTATCCTTTGAATGTTATATTCCATAAGTTTTTTAGTAAAATCAGCTTGATGTAAGCGATAATAATTAAACATTTCTTCTTCACTAATAGTTAAATTAGCCAGTTTTCGGGCAAGCAAAGCATTAGCTTTAACTTTCTTTACGGCATAATCTATACGCAGTTTTGTTGCATTTTCTTCACTAATTTTTTCTTTATCCGCTTCTTGAGCCAGAATGGTAAGATTAACCCAGTTTTCTATCTCTTTTCTTTTTTGCGTTTCACTTAATTTATTCCATTGTTCATCTGTGTAAAGAGAGCGAAATGCTTCCAATGTAAGAACTTCTCCATTAACTTCTGCCAGTGGAGTGAATTCTTCCTTTTCTTTTTTTAATTCACAACTTGAGCAGAGGATAAATACCATTATTGCTGCAATTAAAAATCTTTTCATACTTTAGAGAAAGGGTGGAGTGTAAGTAACTCTTAGTTTAGGCTGTTTTTCTGCAGGAGTGCTACTATCATTGAAATGCCATAATTCTATCTTTCCGTAGTTAATTAATTCTTGCATAGAACGGATAACAATCCCATAATTTATTTTATCGCCAGAAGTATAAGCTTGAATTAAAGGAGTTACATTAACTACTAAACTATCTCCTCTGATATAAGATTGAGTGATAATTCCAGAAGCAACCTGTTCATCTAAGACAGCTACAGCAGTATTTATATCCAAAGAATCATTCACTCTATCAGCTCTTAATCTGTATTGAGTAGAGGTTCCATAATAGGGATTTTCTTTAACATATAAGATAAGTTCTGCATGATTGATAGTAGTTCTCTTAAGTTGAATCTCATTAAGTGGATTTCCCTCTGTATCTTGAAATAAAGAAAAGTTCATAGGGAAGTATAAATATATTCTGGAAGGTGGTATATTACTTAATATCCATTGATTGGTTATTAGGGGTGCAGTTTCTTCATCTATCCGATAACTATCCTTGTTGCAGTATTGATCATATTTCTTTTCTGTAGGATTCTCATCTGTGGTTCTATAAAGAAAATGGAGCTTTGGTCCAGCACCTGATTCCCGTGATTTAAATTCTATATATGAATTTTCTCCAGTTTTTATAGCCAGAGTCAATCCCAGAGAATCAGCTTCAGAAGTCCATTGTTCTAAAGCTGCTACAGGAATAGGTATTTTAATTTGAGTTCCAGCTGAGCTAATAGAATCAGTGATAGTATATGATTGAGGAGTAATTAAACTTAAATTGGAATCCTGGATAAGATTAGTGCTATCTGCTGCCCAGCTTTGATTTAGTTTATAAATCTTAACTTCAACAGGATTACGAGATTCTGAAAATTTTCTCGTAAGCACGAGATTAAGATAGGTAGAATCCTGATAAGCTTCTGGTATATGAAATGTTCCCACGGAAGGTAAACCTGTAAAACGCACAAAAGCTACGGATTCTATACCATTATAATTTCCACAGACTAAACTGGTTTCTGTTCCTTTTATAGAACCACTACCAGGAAAACTGTAGCCAGCTACTATATCTAAAGGTGTAGTAAAAGACATAGGTCTTACATTAGACCAGTTATTTCCGGTTGGATTATGGTCATTAATGCAACCTCCCAATATAATTGCCAGAAATAAGGTTGCTACAAGGAGTAATCTCATTTTTTGAAGTTGAATAGTTTTCATATATTACCTAATTTATTAAAATAGATTTTCTTTTATAGTAGTTTAAGTAGGCAATGTGAATAAGTGGATAAAGGGTCAAGTCTTTTTTTATCTTATTGAAATAAAGCATAATATCTTTAGAGATTTTTTGGGGATAAGTAGTGGGTAATTTTATACAAAGTTAATTTTTTTCCACTCTGCCAGGTAAGATATATCTTATATACTAACTTATCCACATTAATCCACCGGAATTATCCACTTATCCACATATTTTTAAGTTTATGACTTTATATTTTTGATTAGTTGTTCAATATGGGACCGGAAATTGATATCTTCACGAAAGCGGTTTTCAATCATTCTTTTAGCGTGAATAACTGTGGTATGGTCTTTTCTTTTATAATATTCTGCTATCTCTTTTAGAGAGAGCTGTGGTATGAGTAGATTTGCCAGATACATAGCAATTTGACGTGGATAGGAGATTTGCTGTCTTCTGGTTTTATCAACAATTTGTGGCATTGTAATATTATAAGCCAGACAGACTTCTTGGGTGATGGTATCAAGTGTGATTTCTTTATGTTGTTCAGATATCATATCGCTAAGGATAGAACGGACTGTTTCCACATCTAATTCTTCAGGATTAAGATTATTGTAAGATGCATAGGCTAAAATACGGATGAGAGAACCTTCCAGAGCACGGACACTAGAAGTAATGGATTCAGCAATGAAAGAAAACACCTCATCACTGAGAACAATATTTTCCGGTTCTGCTTTTTTATGAAGGATAGCCACCCGAGTTTCAAAATCAGGATTCTTCAAATCGCAAAGTAGACCACTTTCAAACCTGGTTACGAGTCTTTTTTCTAAATCTGGTATATCTTTTGGAGGACGGTCAGAGGTTAAAACTATCTGTTTACGATTGTCAAATAGAGCATTAAAAGTATGGAAAAATTCCTCTTGAGTACCTTCTTTTTTGGAAAGAAAATGCACATCATCAACAAGCAGTAAATCTACTTTACGGTATTTGGAACGAAACTCTGGCATCTTGTTAGCACGAATAGATTCTATCATCTCATTAGTAAATTCTTCACTGGTGGTGTAATAGATAGAACAATTACGTCCCTCTTTTACAACATAATTTCCTACTGCTTGCATTAAATGCGTTTTCCCCATTCCACTTTCTCCATAAATAAAAAGAGGATTATAGGTGTATCCTGGAGCTTCAGCTACTGCTTTAGCAGCAGAATAGGCAAAATTATTGTTTCGTCCCACCACAAATTCTTCAAAACTAAAACGTTCATTGAGCTTGGTATTGACCATAACCCGATTATCCGAATAGCCAGCGGTTTGATTAGGATTGTTTTTCACATAATGAGGAGGAGAAATAAACTTTATCTTATAATGTTGCTTATACAAGGCATAAGCAATCTCTCCTAAAGTATCAGTATAGTTTTGATTTAAATAATTTGCCGCAAATTGCGTTGGAACCTTGACTACAAGTTCATTATCCGAAATATCCACCAACTTTGTCTCAGAAAACCAGGTTCTAAAGCTCTGTGGATTGATATTCTCCTCTAACTTATCTAAAATATTCTGCCAAATATCCTGATCCATCTTACCATCCTAAAGCTAAAAAAATTTATTTATCCACAAAATCAGGAGAGGCTTGTCCTCAGCCTAAACCCGATTCTTTATTTATTGCTAATCAATAAGATAACTATAATTTAAGTTCAATTTGTAGTTTTCTTTAGATTTAGTTATCCACACATTTTCCACATTCAATTCCCACTTCATTCACTTCAAACTCATCCTTTAATTTTTACTGTGGATAGCTTTTCTAAGGTGGAAGTTCTTGTCAAGTGGCTAAATCATTTAACTATTTATAATTACAGGGTTTCATAATCTATAAGTTATGAAAAATAATATTATTAAAACTTGAATCTTGGTTTTATAAAAATCCCTGGTCAGAATTCTATCCAATTATCATAAAGTAAATTAAAGAAATTTTAAATTAATTTAATCTCAATTAGGAAGAGGTGTATTCATTAATGAGCTAATAGATTTGAAATTATAAAGATAGGGATTTTTGATTAACTCTTCCATAATATGAAGGGAAGAAAAGTTATCAGGCAGAAAGTTCAAATTTTAAAATTAAGGGAAGGAGGTAGTAAAATATCTTTATTGGTGGCTTTTTAGAATTTGAATGAACCTCTTCCAAAGTAGATAATTGAAATTAGAAGCATATTTATCCAGGATGATTTTATCTATCTCAAGAATTTTTTGCTTTAGCTCAAGCGGTATGGAATCCCATTCTTTTTCATAAGATAATCGAGATATAACTTCAATTTCATCAGCTGGGTCATTTTTTTCCAGATAATCCAACAAAAATCCATAGCATTTAACATCATATTTTGTTACTGCCATAATAAATCCTCAAGTTATCAGTATATTTAATAAACATCGTAGAAAACGGTTTTATTATCTAACTTAGACATAATATTTATTATTCAAGGATTGATTTTACCTTATGTGTCAAGGAAGATTATTTCAATAGAGAGAAAAGACCTGGTAGAAAATAAATTGACAGAAAGATAAGAATAGATATAAAGGGCAATTGCTTTAATGAATGGCACAGAATAGAATTTTATTATGAGATAAATGAAAAAGTGAAAGAGGTGAATTATGAAGAATCCTCGCTTTATTCTTATATTAGTCTTGGTGTTATTTTCGTTATCTTGCTCTAAAAAAACGACAGAACTAATTCAACTGGATGCACCGATATTTAATCCAGGAAGCGGGACTTATTTAGCTGGTCAAGCTATCTATATTACCTGTCCTGAGTATGGAGCATCCATATATTATACGGTTAATGGTTCTGATCCCACGCAAAATGATGTTTTATATGATAGACCGCTAATTATTCCGAATTTCTTTCCAGAGGGTGCTAATTCAGCCACCATTAAAGCCAGAGCATATAAAGAAGGATTTGATCCCAGTAATGTTTCTACTGCCACATATTTTGTATCTTATTATAATACTGTGGCAACTCCTATTATTTCTCCAGTAGGTGGAAATATCACTACAGAAACAATTATAACTATTGTATGCCCAACTTATGAAGCACAGATATACTACACTCTTGATGGGACAGAACCTACCCAGAATTCCATACATTATTCAGAAGGATTTACTATATCCCAAACAGGTGAAGTAACTCTTAAAGCCAGAGCTTTCAGGCAAAACTGGAATCCAAGTGAAATAGCCGTAGCAAACTATGTGGTAAGTAATCCCTGATTGATAGGATAAATTATCTATCTTTATCAAAAGAACTTAGAACTACTGTAAAAAATTAAAGGACTAATCCATACTATGAAAATCCAATTATGTTGGTGGTTAGTGATAGTATTTCTTTTTATCGGCATTCTTAATGCTACCACTGAATCTATATCTGCTGAGCTCTCATATAACATCTTTCAACAAGACTTTGACTTTTTTCAAAAGACCTTGCGAGAATCGCATCCCAATATCTATGCCAATTTACCCGAGCCAGAGTTTAATAAGCAAGTCAATCTTATAATAGAAGAATTAGCCACGGAAACAGATACCCTCCATTTTATAGCCAAATTAAAACAGTTTTCTCATCTTTTAGGTGATGCTCATACCGGTCCTTTTTATTACCAGAAGGAAACTCTATTTTATCCTATTGCAGTATGCTGGTTGAATGATAGCTGGTATATTAATGGAACGATGAAAGAATTAGCTGATAATATAGGAAGTAAAATAGTCAGCATAAATGGGAAAGATGCAGAGGAGTTTATGTCTACTTTGATGACCCTCTGCGGAGGCGAAAATATCTATTGGTTTCGTGAGTGTGCCGGGGATGTTATGCGTTATTCTTCCAATCTAAAATTATTAGATCTGGCAGTTGAGGATAATGATTTGCATTTGGTGGTAGAAAAAGAAGGACAGAAAAAAGAACTTATTCTGAAAGAAGTAGAAAATTGTAATTGGAGTATAGTTTCATTTAGTGATCTCACACAATATAAGATGGTTAATTATTGGGGAAAAGCATTAACTGCGGATGATATATATTATCTTCAGTTTAACCACTTTTCAGATACCAAGAGCGATAATTCCAAAGATGAGTTTTCCAACTGGAAGTCTTTTTTAGTTCAAACTTTTAGTACCATTGACAGTCTTAAATTACATAATCTGGTCATTGATTTACGAAATAACTTTGGTGGTAATTCTTTAATGGGAGATATTCTTCTTTCCTATTGGAAGTTACCAGATTCTTTAGCTACCTTTACCTGTGATTTATGTATCAGTGAATTGATGTTGAAGGATTATGATATGGATTTAGAGAATATAAAAAAGATTCTTGCAGAAGAATTGAATAGAGAACTGGAAGATTTTACTTTGCCCTATGTTATCCAAGATATGGACAATGGAATAAAAAAAGTATCAACAGAAGAATATTGTAATCAGCAAATAGGCTCTTTAAAAGAAAATAATATGCTAACTCCTCTTTTTGATGGGAAAATTATTAATCTAACGGGAAACAAAACCTTTAGTTCTGCCGTAATGTTTGCCACTATGTGTCAGGATAATGGATTAGCCACTATTTATGGAACACCCACAGGTGGGAAACCTTCTTGTTTTGGAGATATTTTATCCTTCACTTTACCCCATACCGCTATTCCCTGTGGAGTTTCTCATAAATATTTTCGTCGTCCGGATTATACCAGAGATCCCTCAGACAGTCTTTATCCAGATGTCTGGTTAGAGATTAAAGCTGAAGATTATTTTTCAGGGAAGGATTCTGTCTGGGAAAAAGTCAGAGAAGATATAAAAAATAATACGGTGCCTGAACCCAGAAGAATTTAATAAGAATTTCAGGTGCTTGATTTATTATTTCTTCCCAGTCCCAATCTTTGTTGTTGATATTTCTTATTTTGAATGTTTTTCCACCAGTCTTGATTTTCCAGATACCAGATAACTGTTTTACGAATTCCAGTATTAAAAGTTTCTTTAGGAGTCCAGCCTAATTCTTTCTGGATTTTAGTTGAATCTATAGCATAACGTAAATCGTGTCCAGGGCGGTCTGTTACATAAGTTATCAATTGTTTATAGGATTTCAGCTCAGATGAAGGATGCAGTTCATCCAGAAGTTCACAGATAAGGTTTACAATGTCTATATTCCTCATCTCGTTATGTCCTCCGATATTATAAGTTTGACCTGGAGTTCCCTGTTGGATGATATAATTAATAGCTTCACAATGGTCTCGCACATACAGCCAATCTCTCACATTTAAGCCCTGACCATAAACAGGTAAAGGTTTGTGGTCAAGACAATTAAGAATCATCAGAGGAATAAGTTTTTCTGGGAATTGATAAGGTCCATAATTATTGGAACAGTTAGAAATAGTAACAGGAAGTCCATAGGTGCGATACCAGGCTCTAACCAGATGGTCAGAACTTGCTTTGGAAGCAGAATAGGGTGAAGAAGGGTCATAGGGAGTGCTTTCTGTGAACAATCCTTCTTCTCCTAAAGAACCAAAGACTTCATCTGTAGAAATATGATGGAAGCGGAATTTCTTCTGAGCTTCTTTATCTAACTTTTGCCAGTAACGCAAAGCATACTCCAAAAGCACGGCAGTTCCGACAATGTTTGTATTTATAAACTCCATAGGACTATCAATAGACCTATCTACATGAGATTCAGCAGCAAAATTAACAATAGTGTCTGGCTGGAATTGATCAAAGATAGAAGCTATTTTATCCGTATCTGCGATATCAACCTGTTCAAAGAAATAGCGATTGGGATATTTCTTTTCAATGTCCTTTAAGCTTTCCAGATTTCCCGCATAGGTAAGTTTATCTATATTTAGAACATAACCAATGAAATCTGGGTTTTCAAATAGATGATGAATATAATTAGCACCAATAAAACCTGCACCACCCGTGACAATTATGCGTTGCATCTCAATCCCTCCGGAGAGTGTTTAATAGTTCTTTTAAATGTTTAAGTTCTTCGGGTGAAGAATATTCAAGGGTAATTTTTCCCTTTCCACCTCGTTCTTTCACTTTAACTTTCAACCCCAGAATTTTATGTAAATCCTTTTCCAGGCTTTTCAATATCTCTGGATTAGGTTCTTGAGATTTCGGCTTTTCCTGTTGATGAACAAAAGTCTTAGCTTTTTCTTCTGCCTGGCGAACAGTTAAATGATACTTGATAATATGTTGAGCAAATAAAAGTTGATATTCAGGGTCAATACTTAAGATGGCACGTGCATGACCTGAACTTAGTTTCCCTTCCGAGACCAGAGCTTGGATTTCTACTGGTAGTTTAAGCAATCTGATACAATTAGAGATGGTGGGACGGTCTTTACCTACTATTTGAGCTATTTCTTGATGAGTGAGAGAGAAATCTTCTACCAGAGTTTGATAGGCACGGGCTTCTTCTATAGGGTCTAAATCTTTTCTCTGAATGTTTTCCACTATAGCAAGTTGGAGCTGTTCTTTTTTATCTACACTACGTATAACTACTGGAACCGAGTCCAGTCCTGCCAGTTTTGCTGCCTGTAATCTGCGTTCTCCAGCTATGAGTTCATAATCTGAACCGGCAGTTTTATTCACAATTATCGGCTGGATGATACCATTAGCTTTAATAGATTCTGCCAGTTCCATCAAGCTTTCATCGTCTATCACCAGTCTTGGCTGTAAGGGATTGCGCTTTATTCGCTCAATAGGTAGGGTACTCAAATGAGCCTTGAGGTCTTCTCTTTCCTCTTTATCGGGAATTAAAGCACTTAAGCCTCGTCCAAGATGTTCTTTCATTCCTGTGTCCTTTCAATAATTTCGGTGGCAAGATTGAGATAACTCATAGCCCCAGGAGAGCGGATATCATATAAAAATATAGGTTTACCAAAACTGGGAGCTTCGGTTAGCTTGATGTTACGCGGAATAATTGTGCGGAAAACCTTCTCTTTAAAATAGTGTCGCACCTCTTTGGCTACTTGTAAGGAAAGATTTACTCTCCGGTCAAACATCGTTAAAAGAACGCCAATGATATTGACACTCGGATTTATATTTTTCTGAATCAATCGGATAGTGGAAAGTAGCTGACTGACGCCTTCCAAAGCATAATATTCACACTGGATAGGAACTAAGAGGTCTGTTGCAGCGGTTAAAGCATTTACGGTTAAAAGTCCAAGAGAAGGAGGACAATCTATGATGATATATTCGTATTGATTTAAAACAGGTTGGAGGGCTTCTCTTAGTTTTTGTTCTCTGGCAAATTCATGAACCAGTTCAATTTCTGCTCCAGTGAGGTCTATGTTTCCAGGGACACACCAGAGATTATCTGTTTCCGTAGGAAGAACTGTCTCCGTGATAGGGACTTTACCAATTAAAGCATCATAGATTTGCAAAGAAAGGTTATCTTTATCTATACCTACTCCACTGGTGGCATTACCCTGAGGATCAAAATCTACCAGTAAGGTCTTTTTTTCCAGCACTGCCAATCCAGCAGCAAGATTAACGGCAGTAGTGGTTTTTCCCACTCCTCCCTTTTGGTTAACTATTGTAATTATTTTAGCCATAGTATATTATATTTAGTTTTTATTATCTGAGCATAGATGGTGCAAGAGCATAAATAACACGTCTACCATAGGATAAATCTTCTTTTATTAGCTCTCTCGGTTTTAAGGCAGCTATATCACTATAATCCTTAGCCTTATAAAGAAGCATCATTCCTTCTGGTTTAAGCAATCTTTTTATTGGTCCAAAGTAGCGTTTTTCCATTTTTACCGCACGGCAGAGCAGGTAATCAAATTTTTCATCCGCATCATAATCTTCCAGACGACTACATATTGATTCACAATCAGATAACTCCATCTTAAGAATCATTTCACTGGTGGCTCTTACTCTTTTATGAATAGAATCTATTAGCACCATATTACAAGAAGGAACCGCCAGTTTAACTGGAATTCCTGGTAAACCACCACCCGATCCAAAATCCATTATTTTCTTATTTGAAAAATCAATAACTTTTAAAGGAAGAAGACTGTCAAGAAAATGGTGAGTCCATAGGTTAGAAACAGGAGTGGCACGAGAAAACAAATTGATATGTTGATTATATTCAATTAGTAACTGATAATACTTTTCAAATCTGGAAATAATCGTATCTATATCTGAAAGCTTAAGTTCTTGCAAAAATTGAATGAATTCTTCTTTTTCCTTGATCATCAATTTATTTCTGGAGGGAGATTACGAAGCAAAGCTTGAACTAAGAACGAAGTGTCGTCTTTCATCAGCATTAATGCTTCCCGAGCAGAGGGATGTTTAATCTGTTTTAAGGACCTGGCGGCAAGATAACGAAATCTCTCACTGGGATGATGGATATAGTTTTTAAGCAGATTCACACTTTTTTCACTATTTATAGCACCCAAAACGGAAATACAGGTAGTTTCATATTTTTTCTGATTTAGAAGTCTCTCAACATAATCTAAGAGCAAGGTATCTCCCGTTTCAGCAATTAGAGAGAGTGCATTCTTTGCTGCTAAACTATCTTCTATATCTATCACTTTATATAGTTCCTGGATAAATTTTGGAGATTTAGCTGCCAGAGTTTCCAGAGCACGGTATTCAAGTGAAGATTGAGTATTAATTTTATTAGAGATAATAAAGGGGATAGCTTCATCTGCTCGTTGAACCAAGATTTCACGACCTTTTTGAACTCTTTTAACGGCAGAACCAACTTCCCATTCTGAAGCAGCGGCAAATATTTCTTCTATTTTATCTGTTTCTTTAGGTAATGGTGCTTCTTCAGACAGCTTTTCTATTTCAGTTTTAGTTGTTCTATTCAATTCTATATCCCGACCTATACCATAGGTTCCACTATACCAGCTGCTATTATTAGCCTTTAGAGTGTCTGGATAGGTATCAGTTCCACCTGCATCAAGAAATAGACCTATTCCACCAGTGCTACGAGAGTAATTGGCATAGCCGTAATTTTGTGGATATTGCCGTTCATAGCGGTCATCACCACATTTATCAATAAAAATTCCCACAGAATTAGTTAATCCGAGACCATTTCCACCAGGAATGGAATAAGCATCATTTCCCGAACTATCTATAAAGATACCTAAAGCCCAATCGTGACCTGCACCCTGTCCAGGTCCATTTCTACTATAGTAAGCATCATCGCCAGATTCATCAAGTAAGAAACCACAGGCAAGATGAATACCAGAACCTTGAGGATAGTAGACTGTATTATAGACATCATTTCCAGATATATCAATCAATAGACCTGTTGCATACCAGTAACCTGAACCTTGAGCATAAACTCCACCCAGATATTTATCATTGCCCTTACTATCAAAAAGTAAACCTAACCCTCCTGCCATATCAGGACGGAGACCAAAACCCATACCTTGTCCCAAGGTTAGATAATCCAGAGGCATTAGCGGTTCGTGAAAATATTTTCCTCCCAGATAATAGACATCTGCTCCGGAAAAATCCAGAATTGCACCTGTACCATAAGTGCTGCCGAAACCTTGTGCCATGCAAGTGGCTTTATAGCTATCATTGCCTTCAAAATCAATTATAGCTGCCAAGCCAAACATTGCTGCTCCCTGAGAGAATAGACCACTTTGATAGAAATCATCGCCAGATTTATCTTGATGAAGATTTATCCCTGTAAAAGAAGCAAAAGAAAAATCGCCCGTCTGATAAATATCATCTCCACTTAAATCCAGTGAATAACCAAAACCATATTCACTGCAAAACATAGAAGCAATATCAGGATTTCTATACAGGTCATTTCCTTGAAGGTCAATAAAGATATAAAAGGGATTATCCAGACTGGTTTTAAGCTCAATTTCATAACGGTCATTTCCCGCTGGGTCAAGCAAAAAACAAATAGGAGAAAGTTTTTTATCCTTATAGACATCATCTGCCTTAGTTCCAATAATCATATAACCAGAATCTGTTCGCTTAATGATGGGGCTTTTATTATTAAACTTCAAGGTGTTGCAATGTTCAGCTAAAGCGTCAGAAAGAGCGAGAAATTTTATTCCAGATTGTAAAAGCAGGTCAAAATGCAAACGGGAGAATTCCTTTTCCAGCTTCTCTATATTTAGTTTGCTATATTCAGGAAGATTCTTTTGGGCAAAGTAGGATTTATAGGTAAGAGTATCTTCTGCTTCAATGAACTGCCACAACCAGTAACTTTGGAATTCCATAAGCCTGTTTCTATTCACATCGCGTGTAACTTGATTAAATTCCTCTTTAAAATTCTTTAGATGTGCATCCAGCCATTTAAATATATCTTCTGGCTTTTGCACTTCTTTTTTTAGCTGGCTATTATAGACTGATTTAGCTGAGGGATAAAGCGTAGTAAATTGATAAGGATTGAGATTGAAAGCAATGCCTCCTAATTCACGAAGCAATTGTTCCAATTCACCACTTTCTGAGGAATCACACAATTCTTTAATATGCTGTATGTCTTCCAGAGCTAACCAGGGATTCTGTAATTGATTTAACTGCCAGTTTAATTTATATTTAGTGCTTAAATCCCAGTCCTTTTCAAACTTTAAAGAATTAGAAGTTAATCCTGCAGAATCAAGCATATCAACCAATTGTGCTATCTCTGCAGTAGAAAGAATTCCCGAGGTGTCAGCAAAGAATATACTGACGGAAAGAAGGAAGAGTATAAAAAAGATGAACCGACGCATAAAAAAGCTCCTTATCATAAAACATTTAATAAGGAGCCTGAATTTGTGTCAATAACAATCAGCTTCTAAGCTTAGCAGTTAACTGGGCAACATATCTTCCTTGATAACGAGCACCATCCAATTCTATTTGAGACGGCATATGAGAATTATCCCCTCTTACAATGGTAGACGCTCCATAAGGAGAGCCACCAACAATTTCATCCATTGTGGTTTGACCGTCAAAAGTATAGGGCAAACCTGCTATAATCATCCCATGATGAAGTAAGGTTATCATAAAGCTTAAGATAGTTGATTCCTGCCCTCCATGTTGAGTGTTTGTACTGGTAAAAACAGCACCAACTTTTCCTACTAAAGAATGACGAGCCCAGAGCTGTCCTGTGGCATCAAGAAAAGTCTTCATTTGAGCTGACATATTACCAAAACGAGTAGGAGTGCCAAAGATAATCGCATCTGCTTCAGCTAAATCTTGAACTTGTGCTACGGGAATATGTTCAAATTTCTTTTGAGCTTCCGTTGCTTGCATCCTTTCTAAAATCTCAGGGGACAAAGTTTCTGGCACCCTTCTTAAAATCACTTCCGTTCCAGGAACACTCTGTGCTCCCTCTGCTTCTGCTTTTGCCATTTCATAGATATGTCCATAAGTGGAATAAAAAAGCACTAATATCTTCATTTTTTTCAACCTCCTCTTATAGCAAAATAGTAACCGGAATAGCATCATTATCCAAGAGAAAAATTCACCCTTCCTTTTAAATAAACCAGGATAATAGTAATAATTTGCGATAGATATATAATTATTAGTGTTGTTCAAAAACATTCAGCTTTATATTATCAAATGCATAACACTTTTCTTTTTTTCTCTTGGCTCTTTCTTAGCTCTCTCTTAGCTCTTTCTTAGCTCTCCCTTAGCTCTCTCTTAGCTCTTTAGCTAAGAAACAGGAAAGAAATAGAAAGGAGGGGAAAATAATTTTCTAACGAATAGTCAATAAGATAACCTATTGATTGAGGGAAAGATAATTACCAGGAAGAAAACCGCAGTTACTTTAATAAGACCTAATGTGCTAATCAGAACTTTTTCCAGGCTAACCTATTCAAACTTAAGATAAATAGCAGATAAAAAGAGAAAGTGCAAGAGACCAAATATCTTGACATCATTTCTAAAGGATAATTTGAAGGGTCTAATCCCTTTTTGGCTAAAAATTATAAGGTAATATAATGAAAAAAGAGCAGTTCCCAGAATTCTTAAAAGCTAATGAGAAAAGGATATATAACTATTTGCTTTCCCTTTTAGGGGATGAAAGCGATACTAATGATGTTGCGCAAATGGTCTTTCTATCCTTTTACGAACATATTGATAATATAGATGAATCTACTGCTCTTTCCTATCTGTATCGCATTGCTCATAATAAAAGTATGACCTATCTGAAACAGAAGAATCGGTATGTTAATTTTGAGCCTCAATCCTTTGAACAAATGCAAGATCGTAGCAATAAGGGAAATGAGAAAGATTATTCCTTACTTCATTCAGCCATTAAAGAACTTCCACCCCGATTAGCCAGTGTTATTCAACTGCAATACTTTGATAAACTTAGCTATAAAGAAATAGCAGAAAAATTGGGCATAAGTGTAAAAGCTGTAGAATCATTATTGGTAAGAGCTAAGAAACGACTGCGGAAAAAATTAATGAAGGATAGAATGGAAGGAAGGGTATAGAGTTATGAAAAAGATTAAAAGAACGAAATTTGAAAAGAGGCAACCGTGAGATGCAGTAAAGCTCAGTTTCTGATAGAATTAAAGCTTGATAATGAACTTCCAAAAGAGAAAGGAAAAGCTCTAAAGCTGCATCTGGAAAATTGTCCTCAATGCCGTAAATATGAAGCGGAAGCCAGGAAATTACAGCAATTATTAAGCACCTTGCCTGTTCGTGAATTTCCTTCTTGGTTGCATAATAGTATTCTGGAAGAAACTGTTAAGCATGAGCGGAAAAGAATGCTGAACAGTTATATCGTTAGATGGCAAACCATTCCTGCTCTAATAGCAATAGTTTTAAGTTTGATAGGAGGTTGGGCATTAGGGAAAACTGCTTATATTAGGGTTAACCCTCTTCCAGAGAATGCTTCTGTAATCTACAGCAATCAGGTATCACAAACGGATAGTTTGAATCTGGTAGTCTTTGGAGAAAGCACCTTGATGGAAGATTTATTTTACCAAATAAGTGAGGATTATAAATGAGTAAACGCCAGTTGACTATTATTTTACTTATATCGCTTTTTCTTAATGCCGGAATCATTGGTGGTTTGATAGTTATGAATGTATTTCGGCACAATCATATAGAGCATCATTACCAAAGACCGCCCGATGGACCTCCACCTAATAATATGGGAAGATTTGCTCCACCAGATAGATTTGACCCTCAGATTGTAGCCTTGCGTGATAGTTTTATTAAAACTAAAAGGGAATTGATGGAAGAGCTATCTAAAGATCCAGTAGATGAGGCAAAAGTCAAAGCCATAATTGAAAAATCTGTGGAAGCTCAAAGCAAGATGGAAAGAGCTATGGGCTATAAAATGCTGGAATGGCGGAAAACTATGAGTGCTCAAGAAGCAAAAGAACTTTTTTCCTCAAAAGTAGCAAGACTGGACACTCAGGGAGAAAAAAATAATCAAAGGAGAAAAGCAAAATGAAAAAGACCTTTATTATCACACTAATCGCTTTAATGTTAATAGGCATAATCTGGGCTAAAGATACAGCTAAAACTATGCCGCCTTCAACGGTTAAAAGTAACAAAACTTCTCAAATGAATGCCACTTTAGAATTAAATCCTCGGTCTGAGCAGGTTAGGTTCAAGAACGCACTAAAAGAGCTTAACTTAACCGAGGCACAGAAAAAGAAACTGGATGAATTGCAACTTAATCATAAAAAAGCAATGAATACAATTAATGCAGAAATTCGGAACCTTCAGCTTGATCTGCAGAAAGCTTTGAAAGAGGAAGATTACACTACTGCAAAAATTCTTAATAGCCAGCTTTATGAGAAAAAACGCATCCGAGCTAATAACCTGATTGAATTTAGAGAACAGATTATGAAAGAGCTAACTCCAGAGCAGAAAACTAAAATGCAAAATCTATTTCCCGGTAGTGGTTTAGGATTAGGTCCTCGTGATGGAAAATTTTCACCCAATATTGATAGATGTCCTAACGCAGATACAAATCATTTAGGTTGTGGCAAAAATTGTAAATAATCAAGAGAGGAAAAAATTTTAAAAAATAACTGACCATAGCTTTTAACCTCTCTAAAGTGAAATCTAAATAAAAGGTGCGTCGTAAGATAAAACTTTACGACGCACCATTTTTTATATAGTGTTTCTTTCTGCAGGTTAATTATGAAGCAGCAGAAAGCTGATTCTACTCTTATATTTTTACCCGAACATTAATATTTCTGAATCTGGCGGGAGCAACTCCATGAGATAATTGCATTGCTTGTCCGGGTTCTCCTTTACCACAATTGAAGGTGCTTTGATAATCCCATTCTTCAGGACCACAAACACGATCACAGGAATTCCAAAATTCCTTAGTGATTCCAAAATAGGTTGGTTCTTTAACAATTCCCATTATCTTTCCGTTTTCAATTTTGTATCCTATTTCTGTGGTAAACTGGAAGTTATTACGATTATCATCTATACTCCAGGTTTTGGTGAAATCAAGCAAATAACCGTGTTCAGTGTCCTGAATTAACTCATCTAAAGTGCCTTTTCCAGGAGCAAGACAGAAATTAGTCATCCGCACCAAGGGGAAATCATCTCCATAGGAAGCTCTCATATTAGAAGAAGGTTCCAGACCAAGTAGAGGAGCTATCTGACGCGAAGTTTGCTGATTTACCAGGATTCCATTTTTGATTATATCTACTTTCTTTCCTGGAACTCCCTCATCATCAACAGGATGATAGCCCATTCCACGAGGGTCTGTGCTATCACTGAAGATATTCACTACTGGAGAAGCATACTGGAAAGAGCCAATCATTTCAGGCTTAATGAAGGTTTTACCAGCATAGGATATCTCCATACCAAAGATACGATCTGCTTCTGTGGCATGTCCTACGGATTCATGTAATTGGAGAGCAAGATGACCACTTCCAATAATGATATCTGCTTTATCTTCTTCAATAGTGGGAGCAGACAGCAAGTCAGTGGCTTCTTTGATTATGCGTTCAGTGTTTTCTTCAAATTTATGTTTATGGAATATCTCAAATCCAGCTCTTCCAGCACCCATATGTCCAGGCCAAGTGCGAGATTGCACTTGAGCTCCATCTGAAGCTAAGACTGACATCATAGGAAGGGTATTATAAAAAGTGTAATGAGCATAGGTGCCTTCACTATTAGCATAGTATTTTTCCTGACGCATAAAAGCAGCATAAATGATAGAATGTACAATCTTTTCCTGTGGTTTAATAGCTTCTGCTAATCTCTGAAGGTAATCAATCTTTTCCTCTTTTGCCATTTTAAAAGGATCTTGTTCAGGATGATGTTCATATTCCGCTTGGACAGGAGAAAGAGGAGGGAATTCTACTTTAGTCTTCTGGAAAAGGCTTCCAAAATGGGCATTAGAGATAGCGGTATGGATAGCTTTATCTATGGAAGAACTACTTAAATCTCTGGTTCCAGCAAAGCCCCAGCAACCATTTATCAGCACTCTAATACCCAAAGCAATAGAATCAAGGTTGGTACTATAACCCCTGAGAAAGCCATTCTGGAAAAAGATGCCTTCATTATCGGTGCGAGTGATACGTACATCAGCAAAAGTGATTTCGGGAAGCGATAATTTTTGTATGGTTTGTTTTATTATTTGTACCATTTTATTACCCTCAGATTGTTTTAGTAGATGAAGATATATTGAAATCTCGCACTAAAGCATGGGGAGATTTCACCGTTTCAATATCAAAGATTTCATAATTTCCAGAAAAAGGAACAGGATGACTGCGATTTTCCAGAGCCTGGATATGTTCAAAGATGCGAGCAACTTTTTCCGTGAAACGAAGATTATTTACTACTTTAGTAATCTTCCCATTTTCAATAAGAAATGTTCCATCTCTGGTTAAACCAGTTATAGAGGTTTCTTTAGGATTGATAAAATTCATATAGTGAAGACTGGATATAAACAGTCCATGTTTGACGCTACCTATCATTTCATCCAGAGTCTTGTCTCCTGCCTCAATTTTTAAACAAGAGCCGGTATTTCCGTTTTTAGGAAGTCCTGTCTTGTGTGAATAATAGTTATCACACATAAAATTACGGAATATTCCATTGTCCACTAGAGAAAGATAACGATAGATATGACCATTAGAACCGTAATCCTTATGAATTATTTCCGGGTCATCAGGGTCATCACAGATGCTAATCCATTCGGGAAATACTTTTTGATTGAGTTTTCCTTCAAAGAAACTACTGTGCTGGTCTAAAGAGCGTGCATGCATACCATAGGTAAGGTATTGAGCAAATTCACCCAGACAGCGTGGAGCAAGAATGACATCATAAGTTCCTGGTTCAATGTCTACAATATCGTTAAAACAATAGCCAATTTTTTGTAATAAATGTTCAATAAAGTTCTGTTCCTGGAAATATTGAAAGTCTTCTCCCCCAAATGCTTCTATCACAGTCACTTGAGACTTATTATGAACAGCTTTAACTTCCAGATAATAAGGAGAATTCACACTGGTTTTATCTAATCCATTGCTGTTAATGAGTCTGTATTTTTGATGGTTACAGACAAAGGAGCCAAATATATCAAAATTATGTGGTGCAACAGCTTGTGCAATTCTTGATAAGATTTCTGTTTTCAATTTTAAGGGGATTGCTTCAATATTGTTTTTTACTTCTCTTGGTTTTGCCAGGGTTTTGTCATTCTCCAAGTCTACAAAATAAGGGTCTTCGGGCAATTTATCTATTATTGTCAGGGCATTGTGGACAGCATTATCAATTTTTTCAGAAGTTGCATTATCCAGCATAAAGTTAAATGATTTTTTACCCTTATAGATAGTTGCACTAAGCGTGGTTGTTTCCTTGCTGATGTTGTAATTGGTCTGGCTATGATAAAAGCGCAGGAAATCCGTTGTCCAGTATTGTTCAATAATCTCATATTGGAGCTCAGGATGTATGTCCAGCAGGCTTTTCAGGTATTCCAGATTTTCCATTTATCCTCCAGTTAATATATTTTTTAAATCCAGGAAGTGGTATTATATCGTCTCTTAGGGGAATTTCTACGAAAGAGAAAAGAACCACTGGCAGTTGCTGCTTTCCCTTTTTGAACCACTCTATTTCCTCTTAGATATACCTCTTCTATGCTTCCTTCCAATTTATTTATACTGCCATCAGGTGCCTTAAACAGAGTTTCTTTTTCCGGGTTATAAATCACAAAATCAGCATCTGAGCCAGCTGCTATACAACCTTTAGTGGGATATAGTCCCAATCTTTTAGCAGAATTTTCACTGGTCATTTTTATCACCGTAGCCAGTGGAACCTTTCGCTTTTTCCATAGTTCTGAGAGTGTCCAGATATAGGAATAGGGTAACAATTTTTCCGTTGTACCCCGAAAAGCTAAACTCACATTTTCAGGAACAGATGAAGCTTCAACATTATTGGAAAGCATATAGATTTTATTGGTGCGTAAAAGTTCAAAAAGTTGATGTTCCGGGTCGTCCAGCTCAATCTCTTGACCAAGGTCAATGCCAGAGAAAAACTTCATCAAATCTGCAATATTTAGGGCATAAGAGATATCTGTGCGTTTATAGATACTGTTCAAAAATTCCAAGGTAGGATAATATGAAATATAAGGGAGATGGATAGGATTTTCTTGAATGCGTCGTAAAAGTTTCTTTATAGCATTATCCTGGGATTGGAATGAGAATTCCTGGTCATCTTCAAAATCATAACCTTGAAAAGCAAAGAGAGTATCAGATTCGTAAATATCCAGAAAAAGGTCCATTATTTCTGGAAGAGATATAGTAGGAATGTGTTTATTGGGAGAAGGATGTAAAAGTGCAAAACCTACTATTCCCTGAGACCATAATTCTTGAGCTGCTTCAGCGTGATAAGGATAGGAGGCAATATTAACATTTCCCCAAAGTGCCATATCCAAAAAGGAATTCTTTTCTATCAGATCTTGCCAGTATTTAATATCTTCTAAGTGGAAAATGGGCTTTGGATTAAAGTAACTCAGTTCAGCAAAAGTTGTCCATCCACCTAATAATGCGGACTTAGTGATATGAGCAAGGTTTTTTTCAGCGTCTTTTTCAGTTATAATATGACTATGGGCATCAACTGCTCCTGGAAGTAATATTTTTCCTTTAAGATCTATAATCTCGGTTAACTCATCTGATTGGATTTCATCACTGGAAATTTTGATTATAGTTTCATTAAACAGGACATTAACCCGTTTAAAAGCTGCCGAGGATGTCGGAAGAGAGACATTTGTGAATAACTTCATACTATTCCAATATTATAACTTTCCGCTTTCTGTATATTTATAAGAATAACGAATCATTTATACCATCAAGGGAATTTGTTCTTAAATTAAAAAAACAATTCCCCATCTGAATATTATAAAATTAGAACTCTCAAAATCTGTCAAGAAATAACTTATCTAAAAGAGGTGTACAATATTCTAACCTATTGATTTATAGATAATAATGCAATTAAAAAGATAATGCAGAACTAAGTTAGTTGCAAAAAAAATTAAAGCTTACGCTTTTGGATTATTGGGTAAATAAATTTCTCTATTTCTATTTCGTTACCTGAGTATCATTGTCTTCTTTATAGAAGTAAATCTCTGGTTATAACGAACTACTAAATAATATTCACCAGAGGGTGTGTAAGAGCCATCATCCCCAATTCTATCCCAACCAATACGCAGATAATTTTTTATCATACCACTATAAAGTGTTTTAATTACCTTACCACTGCCAGTTTCAATACTTATTTGAACCTCAACAGGACTACTAAAACTTACGGTTATATTGGTATAATTATCCATTGGATTGGGATCAATCACTATTTCTGTATAATCTTTCATCTCTTTTGCTGACAACATAGTCAGCATTAAAAGACCCATTGCTATGACAAATAATATCTTTTTCATTTTTTCACTCTCCTCTAATCTTCACAAATATAATATATGCATATTTCATTCCGAAACAAATTTATTAACAGATTCTGCCAGAATGATAGCACCCAAGACACCTGCTTTATTTCCTGCCAAAGCTTTTTCAATTCTGGTATGTTCAGCATTTATCGCGGGCATAAAATCTATAATTTGTTTTTGAAGTTTTTTCCAATCATATAGAGAACCTTCCATTGCACCTCCTCCTATGACAATAATTTCGGGGTCAAGAAGCACACTAAGGTTGGTAATGCCCTGTGCCAGAATATATAATCCTTCCTCTAAAATTTGCTTAGCCTTAGAGTCTATTGCTGTTAAGTAGAGCAAATCTTTAACATTTAAGGAAGATTCTGTTTTGGAGAAAGGTATTTCCAGTAGACTTATTCTTCTTTTCAGACCGTCCACAGAGGAATATGCTTCAACACAACCTTTTCTACCACAAGAACATAATTCTCCACCAGGTATTATACATATATGTCCCAGTTCCATGGCATAACCATGAGAACCGTGAAATATTCTATCTTTTTGAACAAATCCACATCCAATACCACTTCCAATAGTTATTCCTACAATATCACATTTAAAATCCCTGAGCCAAGCTTCAGCAAAACACATCAAATTAGCGTCATTATCCCAATAAACGGGAATCTTTATATTTTCAGGAATTAGATTCTCTATATTTAAATTTACCAGAAAAGGTAGATTAGGATTTACTCCAACTATTTGATGAATATTCTGGTCTATTGTTCCTGGAGTCCCAATACCAATAGCTTTGATTTTTTGCCAGATAGGATTATCAGAAGCAAAATTTAGAATCTCGGAGATAATATTTTTCAAGAATGGAAGGGTTTTGGTGCTGAGTTCTTTTTTATTGAAATACTGTAAACCTACTTTACTATTCCCCCATCCATATTTGACACTGGATGCGCCAATATCTATTCCTAAGAAGTATTTATCTAATGTTGACATACTAAAGAATGGGGTGGGTGATGGGGATCGAACCCACAACGCCCGGAACCACAATCCGGTGCTCTGCCAGTTGAACTACACCCACCGTAAAGATAATTTTAAGTATCTATTAAGATGGCACGCCAGAAGGGATTCGAACCCCCGACCCGCAGCTTAGAAGGCTGCTGCTCTATCCTGCTGAGCTACTGGCGCATTTTTTGGTAGCGGTGCAGGGATTTGAACCCCGGACCTGCGGATTATGATTCCGACGCTCTAACCAGCTGAGCTACACCGCCCGATTATATGTTAAAGAGAAAAAACCCGGTAATTATACCGGTGTTAAAAAATGGTAGCGAGGGAAGGATTCGAACCTTCGACCTTCGGGTTATGAGCCCGACGAGCTACCAGCTGCTCTACCTCGCGTCTAAAATATCAAAAAATTTTAATCTAAGATTTCTGTCAAGTTTTTTGACAAATTCCTCTCTATTCTCTTCTTTTATTTATATGCGTTCTCACTTATTTTTTCAAATTGTATCAAATATTTTTCAAATCGGCGTTTTTGCTGGTCTGCGATATCACGATTTTTTCAATCGTATTTCGTATTGCATTGTATGACTTGCGATTATGATAGGTGCTCATTCAATCTGATTGTTTATTGAGACATATATCTTTCTTATCATATTGAGCGAAAAGTATTTGACCATCTTTGCGAGGGGTGCAGAGTAGCACCCATAAATTAAAAGTTGGGTAACCGAGAAAGAGATCAAGATGACTAACCAAAACAAGAATCGCTAAAGCCAAGTAATGCTGGAGGAGATAGTGAAATCTGGCAGCCAACTTATTTTGAAGCCTGACGAGGGGATGGAGCAGCCAGTAGAAGTATTAACCAAGCAATCAGGCACATTGAAGTTATGGACAACAATGAAGGTAATCGAGATGACCAAGAGTGGCTTTGATAAAGAGCCTAACAAGCCCGATCCCTATGCTGGTGAATACCTCTACAAAAGCTGGAGGAATCAGTTCCGAAAGCCCTGTTTGCAGTCAGAGAAGATGACCGAAGATGAGATCAAAACCAGAGTCGATGATGCCTGGGAATATTGAGACTACAAGGAGATGATCAGATTGTTGGAAGAGTTGATCTGCATGATCGAAAAGAAGCGATAATCAACATCTATCCAGTTCATTAACCCGTTTCTGCTGAGTTTTATCTTTGGCTGGGTTCTATTTGGCGAGGGCAAGAAGCTTGTAGAAAGGATTAGTTGTGGTATAGACCTGACTGATCCTGATCATAATAGTGACTCTGTTCACATTGAGTTTAACAACGGTTATATAGAGGAAAACATCGCACTCGTTGGTCAGGATGATGTGAAGCAGCTCCTGATACTCTTTATCCAGAAGAAAGATGAAAGATATTCAAACTTGACTTGGAGACACCCAAATCCGATTATGGTCATAGCCTACAGACCCTACATAGAATGCCCTCTGATATGATATGTGGTATGCTGACAGTGTTTCCCAAGTTTTATTATTGATATGCAGAACCCATTTGAAGTTTTCAGTGATATAAGTTTGAAATTTTCGGTGATACGATTTGAAGTTCACTGATACATTACAATAGATTTAGTTAGGGAAAGTATGTTTAACTATATTTTAATTGACAAATAAGTTTTAGAATATCTAAATAACTCTATGAAGAAAAATAGTTACGGCAAATGGATAAACTGGCTAAAAAACCATATTATTCCGGTGTATGACACTTTCCTAACGAGAAGAATAAATCAAATAAAAAGAGGACTTTTTTCGGGTAAATATACTGTATAGGAGAAACAATGAAAAAGACTTGCTTTTTACTGGCTTTCATTTTAGCAATCTGTTTCCTGTTCGCTCAGTTGTCGGACCCGCATTCAGATATTTTAGATTTAATTTCCTTGGTGAATGCCGATACTTTAAGAGCTTATGTTCAACACCTGCAGGATTATCAAACCCGTTATGCTCTGGCAGATAATCATTTAGAGGTTGCAAATTGGGTAAAAGGTCAATTTGAAAGTTATGGTTTTACCAATACTTGGATGCAGGAATATCAGCATAATAATACTACTCAATATAATGTAATTGCCACTATTCCTGGATATTTATATCCGGATCTTTATATCATCGTAGGAGGACATTATGATTCATATTCTGCCAATTCCGATTCTTATGTCTTTGCTCCCGGTGCAGATGATAATGCCAGTGGCACGGCAGGTGTATTAGAAATTGCCAGGGTGATGATGGCGATAGGATATCAGCCAAAATTTTCCATTCGTTTTATCGCTTTTAGTGCTGAAGAAGTTAATGGTTTGGGTTCTGAAGCGTATTGCAATTACGCCATCAATGCGAATCAGGAAATAAGAGTGATGCTCAATCTGGATATGATAGCGAATAATTTGCAGACCAGCCAAGAGTTTCGGGTTATGCCTTATCAAGGTTCTGAAGAATATAGTTATGAAACAATAAGAATCGCCCAACAATATAGTTCTTATCAACCGGTTTTGGGAGAGACGGATATGGGTTCCGATAGCGGTATCTTTTCAAAAAACGGCTTTAATGCCGTATTTTTCTTTGAACGCTATCTCAATCCCTATCTCCATAGCAGTGATGATTTGATTGATTATCTGGATTTTCAGTATGCCAGTGAAATAGTTCGGGCAGCTACTGCTGCTACTGTTATATTTGCTAATCAGCCCTTTCCGGTGAATAATATTCAAGTTTATAATCCCGGAACAGGAAACTCTTTACTGGCGATATGGGATAGTTCTTCCGATCCGGAAGTAACTAAATATGCAGTGTATTATGGAACAGAAATCGATTCAATGACTTTTTGGCAATATATAAATGAAAACCAATGTATTATTAGCGGACTTGAGGAAGGGCAATCTTATTACATAGCTGTTTGTAATGTAAATGATGACGGCTTAACAAGTATCCGTAAATATGGAAGCGGCACACCTTTTTCGGTTCCTGCAGCGCCAAATTTAATTGCCGATTTTCCAGATAGACATTCTATAACTATTACTTGGCAACCCAATTCGGAATTGGATATAGCAAGCTATAGTATCTATCGTTCTCTGGGTTCAAACACAATGGAAACAATGATTGCTACTGTTCCTGTCCCTGATACTTCTTATACCGATACGGATGTAAAAAGTAATGAGGAATATTATTACTATCGCCTTACTGCCAATGATTCGGAGGGAAATCAAAGTCCCTTCTCTTCACCTTTGGCAAGTAGAATGGTTTCCTTGGATAGAGGTATTTATGTGATAGACGAGAGCAAGAATTTCAGCGGGACAACTCCTTTTCAACCGACTGATGAGGCAGTAGATAATTTTTACAATGATCTTTTAAAGAATTATGAAAAGGTCTCCCTATTGGACCTGGAAGAACAAACCGGAATCCTGAAATTGGCAGATATCGGTATCTATTCATCTATTTTGTGGCATGGCAATGATATTGGCGATAATACCTATCCTTACGAAATTCGTGATATTCTAGGGGAATATATTCGGTTGGGAGGAAATATATTTTTCACTGTCTATTATCCGGGTAAGGCATTTGAATTGAATGCGGGATATCCGGCATCCTTTTCTGAAGACAGTTTTATCAATGAGGCTTTGGGCATCGGAGGGGTAAATTACAGTGTGCAAAGCCGTTTTAAATATGCAATTCCTAACAATGAAAATTATCCTGCTCTCCAAGTTGACAGTTTAAAAACCATATCCTCCTGGCATAGTCATATCTTTGGCGTGGAGGGAATGGAACCGGTAAATCCGGAAGAGAGTATTTATCTGTATGGTTCCGATTATAGCCCAGAAAGCAACCAGGGCTCCTTAAACGGAAAAAGTGTAGGTATTCATCGCTACTATGGAGAAGGTCAGGTATTATGTTTAAGTTTCCCTCTCTACAATATGCAGGCGTCATCTGCCCAAGATTTGATTGATTATGTCTTTACTAACCTTTTTCAGGAATCGACCAAACCTGATATTCCAATACCACCAGTAACAGGACTTAGATTATTGCCAAATTATCCTAATCCCTTTGTAAATGAAACAACTTTCACTGTGAAAAATGCAGATCCAGAAAAGTTAATGAATATTAAAATCTACAACCTTAAAGGACAGGTAGTTCAAACTATTTTTAATGGATATCCTCTTCAGGATATGCAATTTACTTGGAATGGCAAAGATACTACAGAAAGAAACACAAGCTCTGGAATTTACTTCGTGAAAGTATCCTCAGGTAAAGAGAAAGTAATTGCTAAAATAATCAAAATAAAATAATTACCCTCACCAACAACCACCAATTACATTTCTTAAACTTTTCCCTAAAGTTTCTTTAGTCCCGTTAAGGAAGTGTTAGAGGATCTCCTAAGAGATCTATGCGTTCTCACTGTGGTGTCCTAAATAAGTTGACACAAAATACATTAAAGGAGATATTGAAATTAGGACAAAATTGAAAGAATCGTGATACTTCCAAAAAAGTCCAAAAACCACTGTGACACAGTCTAAAGCCAGTCCTATCTAACTCTGCACCCTATAAACCTTTAAGACCTCTGTGACACATGATATCAATTTGAAAATTCGGGTGAGAACTTATAATTTACTCTATTCTTTATATTCCACTGCAAATTATTTAATTATTCCATCTAAATAAATAATAAATGTCCAGATTATGTAGAGCTTATGTCCAGCTCATGTCCAGCTCATGTCCAGCTCATGTCCAGCTCATGTCCAGCTCATGTCCGAAAGTGGACATAAGTTACCCATAAGGTAGATTTGAATTAGCTAATAAAAGTGTGGATGTAGTAAATCTTTAGATATAATATACTTAGTGTACTATCAAAATAGGTATAAAATTTTATTATTTCAAATATGATTGTTAAGATACCAAGAGGCAATTTCCCTAATTGGATTTATGATGCTAATCGTAAATTTTATTGACAGATTATAATAAGAAATAAAATTAAATTAAAATTATCAAACTTTAGGAAAGAGAAAGAACATCTATGAGAATAAGTAAATGTTTTATTTCTTTAACATACAGAGAGATAACTTTTTAGGTGCAGTTCTGAAATGGATTTTTTGATAGGTTATTTTACAATTGTTTTTGGGATTAAATAGATATGCTTCAGCATGAAAAACCTGCACCTCTATTCCTTCCTGTTCTTTTGTGGTGTGTAGGTATTACTTTATCCCGAGCAATAGCTATTCCCTTTATCTGGCAAGCAATTATAGCTCTGGTAATTTTTATTCTGGCTATTTTTTTAAAATCTGCGCGTATATATCTGATACTTGGAATTTGTCTGCTTTTAGGTGGAATGCGATGGACAATTGCTCAGCAACCTTCTGTTTTAGAAGAAGTATTTAAAACCAGGTCTCATATCCAGCAAGATTCAAGATTTTTAGTTACCAATTTAATATCATCCAAAACCAATCTCTATGAGATAAGATTAGATGAAGTTGCTGGAATTAGGGTAAGAGAAAAGCTACATTTATACAGCGATTATAAATTAACCCCAGGACAGGAATATTCAGCATTATTGGAAATCATTCCAGCACAAAGTGATGATGTTTTAGATATGTATCCCTCTCTTCCTCGTGCTTATATCAGGCAAAGTTTAAAATTGGAAAAAACAACTAAGTCTATATTCCCTATAGCATTATGGCGGACAAAATTGCTTGCTAACCTGGAAAATAAATTGGGAGATGAAGCTGAGTTCGCTAAAGCATTACTTTTTTCGGATACTTCTGCTAAAGGTAAATACCGGGATGATTTAACCAGAAGTGGAATGATTCATTTGATAGTAGTTAGTGGATTGCATATCTGGTTTATTTATGCAGTATGTATGATATTTTTGCGTGCTTTCTTTCCACCAAAAATTGCGGAAACTGTCTTTCTCATTTTGATAATCTTTTACGCTGCATTAAATTACTGGGCACCACCAGTTTTACGTTCTATTTTGATGATAGGCTTGATGATAATTGCACGCTGGAGAAATATTCCTCTTGGTGGTGCACAACTTCTGGCATTAAGTTTGTTAATAATTACTGCTATAAATCCTGAACAATTATTTGATATAGGATTACAGCTTTCTTTTCTTTGTGTGGGTGTGATAATACTTGGTCTACCGCACATTGAATGGATAAAAGAAAAGGATTTACCAGCAGCGAATATACGCAATAAAATGAATGGATTCTTTAATTTATTGCTAATGAATCTGGTTGTTGGTCTGTCGGTAATGCCTTTAACTCTTTATTATTTTGGCACTGCTTCGCTAAATGGTATAATTGGTAATATATTAGGAATTCCTCTTTCTGGAGTTATTTTAATATTAAGTTTTCTTATTCTAATGATTCCGGCAGGAAATATACTTTCTGCTTCCCTGATTAATTCCTATCGTTTTTTCCTTTATATCTTTAATCGGTGGACTGAGTTTGTTGCCAGTATGCCTTTCTATCTGCAAAATCGCTGGATTACAGGATTACAATTAGCTGGATGTATACTTTTAGTTATTGGTGGACTTTCTATGCTCAAAAAACTGGAAATACGCTGGCAAAAACTTGTTATCTGTTTATTTGGTATAGCATTAATCATTATTCCTCAATTACATCATTCAGCAGATAGAGGTATCTATATTTTCAATTGTGGCACTGGAGATTGTATCTTAGTCTCTCTGAATGAAGGACAAAAGATTATGATTGATACGGGACCACACTACAGAACTTCAGATCAAAGCTGGGCTTCACAAAAGTTGCTACCCTGGCTGAATCATAAAAATATAAAAGAGATAGATTGGCTCATTTTAACTCATTTGGATTCTGACCATTCTGGTGGTTTTCCTGATATAGTAAGTAGTTTAAAAGTAAAGAATATTGCTGTAACCGATGAAACTATGTCAGATGAACGATGGAAAGAATGGGAAAAATCTGTTCTTTTGAATAAGGCTACCATTCATTGCATTGAAGATACCATCAGTTACAGAATTGGAGAGGCAAAACTGAAGTTTTTACATCCTGCTAAATACTATTATCCTGCCACTTCCAATAGTTCTTCCCTGATAGTAAGATTGGATTACCAGGGTAAGCGATATCTTTTTACTGGAGATGCTGATATCAATGCAGAATATTATATGTTGGAACATTATCCAGAAGAACTTAAGGCTGACTATTTAAAAGCGGCACACCATGGGAGCAAAAGTTCCAGCAGTAGAGAATTTATCAGAGCTGTTCTTCCCGAAGAAGTTTGGATTTCTGTTAGTCGTAGAAATCAATGGAATTTCCCTCATCCAGAACCGATGCACAATTTCCAGCTTTATGCCCAGAGAATTCTTAGCACTGCTGATGGGACTATCTATCATCCATTTACACAAAAAGATTGACAGCTGAGTGAAATCAAAACATAAAGTAATTTAATAACTTAGAGAGGAGATTGAATTTTATGCTTACTCAGATGGAAGAAGTTTTGGGTGTCCCTCAGATACTGGATATGATTGAAGCGGAAGGTGAATTTCTTAAATCAGTTAAGAAGGATAATTTAACCGGATATTCTGAAGATTTATACGATAACTATTACTTACCCATACATTATAAATATTTAGAACAAACTATGGAACAGCTCGCTGCAGATAAATCAAAATTGAAGACCTTGCTGGAACTCTTGGCGGCTATTCCTAATTTAGAGTTTCCCATACATAAAAATATTAAAATTTTAACCGTCCATCAATTATATGAAATAAAAGAATATGTTTATTACTATAATCAATTATACTATTTTTTGGAAAAGCAAAAGTGGCTGGATCTCTTTGATAATTTAAAGGATCTTACCGAATTTTTTGAGATACTTGACCCTGAAGGATTTGGGTTACCTATATTTGTTATTTCCTCTGCTTATTCTGATGAAATAGGGGATATTTTAAATAAGCAATTGAAATTGTTGCAAGAACTAAAAGAATCTTATAATCAGCTTCTGGAAAGAGCCAAAAAGGAATTGCAAATTCCCTATCTTAAAGATAGTTTTACCGTTTCGCGAAGTGAAACGGAATTGGCTGACCGCATAATTCACTCTCCCTATTTTGTTCTAACTGCTGAAAATGTAGCAAATTATAGTTTTGCTTTAGCGGATGATGAACATTGTCTGGAACTTAAAAAGAAAATAAGTAATCTCCAGGAAAAATTAGAAGCAGAAGAACGCTATGTATTACAAGAGCTGACTGATATTTACAGGGAATGGGAAAGCGATATCTTTTTAAGCTGGTTATCTTTAAGAAGGGGTGCATGGAAAATTCTGTTGAGCAACTTTGCTTTTAAGTATAACTGTTGTATACCAGTTGTTTGGCGGAAGAAAGCAATTATAATTAAGAAAGCAATTAATCTTCCTCTAAAACAACATCTGGAAAGTATGGGCAGAAAATATCAACCTATAGATTATGAATTTAGCGGTTCTGTCTCTCTTCTAACTGGTCCTAATATGGGAGGGAAAACTACGGTTTTAAAAACCATAGGTCAGTTTTGCACTTTGCTTCACTATGGTATTCCTCTTCCCTGCGAATCTGCAGAATTACCCATATTTAAGCACATCTGGTATAATCAATCAGAGACAGATAATAACGCTGATTTAAGTAGTTTTGGAAGGGAAGTGGTATCTTTCACTCAGGCTATACAGCAGTCTGGGACAAATCTCTTTCTTTTAGATGAATTTGCTCGTGGTACTAATCCTACTGAAGGTGAGCTTTTGGTCTCTGCAGTATTGCAATATCTTGCCACTACAAAAAATATGAGTATCGCCGCAACGCATTTTACCGCACCAACAATGCTTCCCAAGGTTACTCAATATAGTATAGCAGGATTGGATTTGGATAAAATTAAAGCTCAAAATCCTAAGGATGCAAACGAGAGACTAAAAATTCTTAATGAAGCTATGGATTACAGCATTAAGCGTTTGAAAAAGAATGAAGCTCCACCTCTAAATGCCATAAATGTAGCAAGAATCCTTGGAATGCCGGAAGAAGTTTTAAAATATACTGAGATTAAAGAAAAATGAATCGCATAACCAGCACGGAAGCTTTAGAAATTAGTATGGAAATAGGCAGGATTTTGCTGCAGAATGGTTCTACGGCTAATAGAGTGGAACTTATGATGTGCAAAGTCTGCAGTATTTTTGGATATCCTGAAACCGAAGCCTATGTTACACCAACAGGGATTTTTCTTACCGTTTCAGATGGTAAAGAAATTTTTACTACCAGTATAAAAAGAATAGAAAACAGACAAACAGATCTGGGGAAAATAACCAAAATTAGTCATCTGGTATACGATATGGAAAGGCAATACTGTAAAGAAGGAGTTTGCTACTGGAATGCGGATAAATTTAGGGAAGAGCTAAAACATATAGAAAATGAAAAAGCTTGGCCTGACTGGTTTAAAATTCTTTGTGGCGGTTTAACCAGTGGATGTTTCTGCTTATTATTTGGAGGTAGCTGGCTGGAATTTGCTGTTGCTTATGCTGTTGGTGTGCTGGTAAGTTTATCATTAAAACTTCTGGGGAATTTAAAATTAAATAACTTTCTCCTCCATATTCTGGGAGCTGCTTTAATCGTTGTTTTTGCTAAAGTGCTGGATATATGGGTTCCCTATATAAAATTGGATAACATAATTATTGGTGGAATTATGCTCTTAGTCCCGGGATTAAGCTTTGTTAATGCCATTCGTGACACTATGAGTGGAGATCTGGTATCTGGAACTGCAAGAGGTGTGGAAGCAATATTTTTAGCCATTGCTATTGCTGCAGGTAGTGGTATTATGCTAAAACTCTTTGAACTGTGGGGTATGTGAAAATGCGCCCTTTTGATCATTTGACCTTAATGCAATTCTGTTGGGCAGCTCTTTCCATTCTCGGATTCTCCATAAGAGTAAATCTTAAGGGCTGGAAAATCCTGTTAATTGCAATTGGTGGAGGATTAACCTGGGCTTTTTATCTCATATTCCTCTATTTCAGCAAGTCATTACTATTTTCAGTCTTTTGCTCTGTGTTTCTTGTCTGTACCTATTCAGAGATAATGGCAAGATTAAGTAAGATACCGGTTTCCGTGTTTGTCACCTGCGTCATTATTCCTATTGTTCCTGGAAGTAGCCTTTATTATGCTATGCAAGCTTATATAGCTGGAGATAGTGTAGTTGCTTCTCAAAATCTTTATAAAGTGCTATTGATTTCTGGAACTATTGCCTTAGCTATAGCAGTAGTTAGTAGCATAACCAATCTTATTTTTAGTATGAAAAACAGGTTTTAAGGTAAATTGTATGTATAAATCAGTTAAACAAACTAATCTGGAAACAAGAATATTGAAAATGTTAGAGGGTAAGCCATTACAAGCAGCGCAAATGCTTTTTAATGACCCTGAACTTCAGACTATGCAAGAATATGCCAATATTGTAGCTATCAGAAGATTGGGGTATAATGACCATGGACCAGTTCATATGCGTAAAGCCACTTTAAATGCTATTAAGATGTTCAAATTACTCAATGAAGCAGGCATCAAGATGAATCTGGAAAAGGAAGGAGTTGGAAAAGCAGAAGATTCTCTAACTGCTGTTCTTTTATCCTCTTTACTGCACGACCTTGGTATGTCTATTGCCCGTGATTCCCATGAAATTCTCTCCATTCAATTAGCTATTCCTTTTATAGACCGCATTTTAAATGAGATATACAATTCTGAAGAGCTGATGACCAAAACAGCTATCAAAGCAATCGCTATTGAGGGAATCTTTGGTCATATGGCAACAAAACATATCCATTCTCTGGAAGCAGGGCTGGTATTGATTGGAGATGGAAGTGATATGGAAAAAGGTAGAGCAAGGATTCCTGCTATGCTTTCCAGTGAACCCCGCGTAGGAGATATTCATCGCACTTCTGCCAGCGCTATTCAAAGAGTTCGGATTCATAAAGGGGAAGAAAAACCTATTGCTATTACGGTGGAAATGAATGCTTCGGTGGGTTTCTTTCAAGTAGAAGAGGTCTTTTTCCCCAAGATTAATAATAGTCCAGTCAAACCGTATATAGAACTTTATGCTGGTGTGATAGACCGTGAACTATTGAGATATTTATAATCTGGAATTTATATAAAAAGAAAAGCCGCTTCCTAACTGTGGAAGCGGCTATAACTTTATCAATTTTAGCTAACGACTACAGAACCATTCTGATAATCCAGCTTGATTTGAGGTCCAACTTGACCAGCAATTATAGCTTTTGCCATTAGGTCCTCAACCTCTTTTTGAATCAATCTTCTCAAAGGACGTGCACCATATTGAGGATCATATCCAGCAGTAGCCAGATAATCTACTAGGGCATCTGTCCAGCTAAGTTCTATACCTTTTTCTTTGATTCTTTCTGCCAATTGATTGAGCTGGATATTTACAATATCTCTTATATGTTCACGGCTAAGACGATGGAAGATAATAATATCATCCAGACGGTTCAAGAATTCAGGACGGAAGTATTGTTGTAGAATACTCATCAAATGAGGTCGTAATGCTTCCAGGTCCTCTGCCTCGTAAATCTCTTGAGAGGCAATATTGGAAGTCATTATGATGATGGTATGACGGAAATCTACCGTTCTTCCTTTTCCATCAGTTAATCTTCCATCATCCAGAATCTGTAAAAGAATATTGAACACATCGGGATGAGCTTTTTCTATTTCATCAAATAGGATAACCGAATAAGGTCTCCTCCGTACTCCTTCGGTTAAATAACCTCCTTCTTCATAACCCACATAGCCAGGAGGAGCACCAATAAGACGTGAAACCGAGTGCTTCTCCATAAATTCACTCATATCCAGTCTTATCATAGCCTTTTCGGTATCAAAGAGGTAAGCTGCCAGAGCTTTTGCCAGCTCAGTCTTACCTACTCCTGTTGGTCCTAAGAACAGGAAGGAACCGATAGGACGATTGGTATCACTTAAACCACTTCTGGAACGACGAATAGCATTTGCCAGAGCAGTGATACCTTCTTTTTGTCCAACTACTCGCTGAGAAAGGATTTCTTCCAGATGGAGCAGCTTTTCCATCTCACTTTGTATCAATTTGGACACCGGTATATTAGTCCACTTAGAGACAATTTCAGCGATGAGTTCCTCATCCACCTTTTCTTTGATTAAGGGCTCATAGTCACCAGAGGCATTCTCTCGTTGATTAATAAGCTCCGCTAATTCTTTTTCCTTTTCTTTAATGATGCCATAACGCAACTTTGCTGTGGTTTCGTAATCACCTTCACGTTCTGCTTTATCTGCCTGTAATTTTAAGGATTCAATTTCTGCTCTTAAAGCACGAGTTCGTTCAAATAACTTTTTCTCATTTTCCCATCTCAGACGCAAGGTATTACGTTTTTCAGTTAGTTCTGCAATTTCTTCATTAATCTTTTCCAGACGCTGTTTTGAGAGCTTGTCTTCTTCTTTGGCGAGAGAATATTTTTCTATTTCCAGCTGACGAAGTTTACGCTCCACTTCATCCAATTCACTGGGCATAGAATCCATTTCCATCCGCAGTTTGGCACAGGCTTCATCTATGAGGTCTATGGCTTTATCAGGGAGAAATCTATCGGAGATATAACGGTCACTTAGCACTGCAGCAGCAACAAGTGCAGTATCGGTAATTTGTACACCATGATGAATCTCATATTTCTCCCTAATTCCGCGAAGAATAGAAATAGTATCTTCCACACTGGGTTCCTGAACCATCACAGGCTGGAAGCGTCTTTCCAGTGCGGGGTCTTTTTCTATATGTTTACGATATTCATCAATTGTAGTAGCACCTATACAATGTAAAGTCCCTCTTGCTAATGCAGGTTTGAGCATATTGGAAGCATCTACAGCTCCCTCTGCTGCACCTGCTCCTACTACGGTATGAATCTCGTCAATAAAGAGGATAATACGACCTTCAGACTTTTCTACTTCTGAAAGTACCGCTTTCAATCGCTCTTCAAACTCACCCCGAAACTTTGCTCCAGCTAAAAGAGCCGCCATATCCAATTCCAGAATCTCTTTATCTTTCAAGTTCTCTGGTACATCACCATTTACTATTCGTTTTGCCAATCCTTCTACAATAGCGGTCTTACCTACCCCAGGTTCACCTATAAGGATGGGATTATTCTTTCTTCGGCGAGAAAGAATTTGAATGGTACGACGAATTTCTTCATCCCTTCCTATTACGGGATCTAACTTATCTTGACGAGCAAGTCGGGTGAGATTCCGAGCATATTTTTCTAATGCCTGATATTTTGCCTCAGGATTCTGGTCAGTGACACGCTGATTACCCCTTAATTCTTTTAAAGCTAAAAGTAGTTTATCTGGAGTTACCCCAGCATTTTGAAGTAATCTGGCTGCCTCTTTTCCTTTTTCTAATAAAGCTAAAAGAATATGCTCCAGACTGATGTAATCGTCCTGTAACTGGTCTGCTTCTCTTTCAGCTTGATGTAAGATGTCCAGTACTTCCTGAGAAAGATAAATCTGACCACCACTTACCTTCGGTAATTTTTTTAAGGCATCTTCAACTTTTCTTTCCAAATCAGTAGTATTTACTTCCAGTTTCTGCAATACCGGAATCACTAAAGATTCCGTTTCTTTTAGCATTGCCGCAAGTAAATGTAAATCTTTTATCTCTTGATGTCCATTCTCTTCTGCTATCTGTTGCATTCCCTGAAGGGCATCCTGACTTTTTATAGTAAATCTTTGTGCGTTCATATTCATCTCCTTTTTAAGGATAAGATAAACGAAAAAAGAGAAAGAGCAAGGAAAAATTAGCAGTCAAACAGGTAGACTGCTAATAATTTCTGCTGGCTTATAAGATATTTATTTTCTTTAAATTATAGTAATTTATCTTAACTTTATAAAACTATTCTATGTTATCTTAAGATGGTTCATGGAGAAGTTCATTAACAAAAGTTGGTAGTTTAAAGGCACCGTAATGTATATTTGGATTGTAGTATTTAGTTTTTAAATCAGCTTCTTTGATTTTATTTTCTATTTCTTTGGAAAGGGGATTATATTTTTTTGAAGCTAACTGGAAAATCCAGAAACCTGCTTGATAGGTTTGGATGGCAGCTCCATAAGCTTTCACTACAGGGAATAATGATTTTAAATCTTGATTAACATAAGATATAAGTTCTGCCAATTCAGGAATCCAGGGACTTTCAGATTGGAGACATAAAATGCCATCCTCTTCCAGGATTTTATGACAATCCTGGAAGAAAGATAGGCGGAAAAGACCCTCTGCAGGTCCAATCGGATCAGTAGAATCCACTAAAATAACATCAAACTTATCAGTGCAATTATGCACATACTTAATTCCATCTGTGAAGATAAGTTCCACTCTCGGGTCCTGAGTTGAGGAAACTAACTGAGGAAAATATTCTTGAGAAACTTGAGTGACCATCTCATCTAGTTCTACAATTACTACTTTTTCTACAGTTTTATGTTGTAAAACTCGGGTTAAGGTTCCGCAATCACCTCCACCGATAATAAGTATTTTTCGGGGAAAGGAATGAGTGAACATTGTAGGATGAACGAGCATTTCGTGATAAGCAAATTCATCCTTTTCTGTCAGCATCAAATCATCATCCAATAAGAGCACCTTCCCATAAGCGGGAGTCTCTACCACTTCAATCTTTTGGTAAGGACTCTGGATACTTTTCAAGACCTCTGTAACCTCAAAAGTCAGGGCTTGATATTTACTGTGATAATCTATATGCCAGTAACTCATAATTCTTCAATAGGGTTTATGCTTAATTGGTTCATTTCCAGTATCAAAAAGGCCCCTCCTCAACTCCATATTACTGGTATGCTTACTTTTAAAGCATTTTTGTAGGTGCTTAAAGAGGTCCCAAGGAGAGATAGTTTGACCGCAGGTAAAGATATCTACCGCAGCATATCCATATTCAGGCCAGGTATGAACAGCCACATGAGATTCAGCAATAACCACCACGCCACTGACACCATAGGGGCTAAATGAATGGAATGTATCACTTACCACGGTGGCTTTTCCTATCTCACAAGCTTCTAACATTGCTTTACGAATAGCTTCTTCATCACGCAGAATATTCTCATCGCATTCATAGAATTCTGCTAATATTTGTCTGCCTAATGCTTGCATTTTTTCACCTCTGTAGTTTTTATTTTTTGAAGGTAAAAGGAAAATCCGAGGTCTTCGGATTTTGGGAAATATCCTTCATCGGAAACTTATCAGACGCTTAGCTGGAGTAAGTTTCCGACCACAGAGGTTTCAATGTTGCGCTAAAAACGGAAAGTTGTAGCAATACCTCCTTATCGTCCGTCCAGATGCTATTAAAACATCTGGCATAAAGAGCTTCCCGGCAATAGGCAATGCGCAAGAAACAATCTTTTTTCATGACGACTCCTTAGCGTTTTATTCTTAATACATAATAAACCTTTATCTTTTTTTGTCAATAAAAAAATGCTTCTATTTCGTTGAATTAAAATAAAGAAAGACGGCTTCCTCTTTCTATTTTTATTAGTTTAATAATTGAAAATGTGGGAAAGAAACTCTGCATAGGATAAGCCTTTAATAGGTCAAGATGGCACTGTAAGTTAATTATTTTGTTTGCATAATACTTTTATAAAACTAAAATATAGGAAAGGAAACATTATAAAATAGAAGAAAAAAGAAAGCAGTTTAGCTGCTCTTTAAAAACCTAATTAGAACATAGTATTTTCTTATATATTAGATAAATAGAGGTTCTGATTATGAAAAATATGCGTCAGATAGCGGTGGATCAATTGGTGAAATATTTGACCAGTGATCCCGTTAAAAAGATTTCTAAGATAGTATCTTTAGTCCAAACACTTGATAGAAAACACAAATACTCAGATGTGATGGACATTATAGCAGATGCATTGACGGGTGAGAGTGATGTCTGGAAGAAATTTACGGAGGATTTATTTAGGGAGGTAGACACTAAAACTCTTCAAAAACTGGCAGAATGTTTCCTGGTTAATGTTGCTTTTGTAGGTGGACCTAAACGAGATAAGATAAAAGAAAAGTATAATTGCAATGTTCCTCTGGCACTGTTAATAGACCCCACGAGTGCTTGTAATCTTAATTGTACCGGTTGCTGGGCAGCTCAATATGGGAAACAGCACAATCTTTCTTATGATATTTTGGATTCTCTTTGTCAGCAAGGAAGAGAACTGGGAATCTATTGGTTCCTTTTCTCAGGAGGAGAACCTCTTATTCGCAAAACGGATATCATTCGCTTATGTGAAAAGTATCAGGATTGTTATTTCTTTGCTTTTACTAATGGTACTTTAGTAGATGAACAGTTATGTGAAGATATCAGAAGAGTAGGTAATTTCACTCTTGCTTTTTCCATTGAAGGAAACGAAGCGAACACTGATATGAGAAGAGGTAAGGGATGTTATAAAAGAGTGGTAGAAGCTATGGATTTGATGAAGAAACATAAACTCTTCTTTGGCTATTCCACCTGTTACACTCATTATAATACTGAAAGTGTAGCTTCTGATGAGTTTGTAGATGAAATGATAGCTCGGGGTTGTCGTTTTGCCTGGAATTTTACCTATATTCCAATTGGTAAAGATGCCCAGTTAGACCTTATTGCCACTCCAGAACAGCGAGCTTATATGTATAAAAGAGTTCAAGAGATAAGAACGACTAAGCCGTTAATTGCTCTGGATTTCTGGAATGATGGAGAAACTGCTCATGGCTGTATTGCTGGAGGCAGAAGCTATCTTCATATCAATGCTGCTGGCGATGTTGAACCCTGTGCTTTTATTCATTATGCCAATGTTAATATCCATAATGTATCTCTTCTGGAAGCTTTACAAGCACCTCTTTTCCAGGAATATAAAAAACATCAACCTTTCAATTCCAATCCTTTAATTCCCTGTCCTCTTTTAGATAATCCCGAAATCTTGATAGAAATGGTGAATAATTCCAATGCTTATTCCACTCAACTGGATGGTCCGGAACCAGTGGAAGAGCTTTGTTCTAAGACCGTACTTGCAGCTCAAAGATGGGCTCCGGTAGCAGAAAAACTCTGGGAAGAGAGGCAACAAATAAAGAAAGAAAAAGAAGCTAAAGCAGCAAAAAGATAACATTAAACAAATTATCTTAATCTACCAGATTACCCAGTAAGAAAGTTTATCTATCTGGTAGATTTTTTATTAATTCCTGCAAAAGAGCAATAGAATATGCTTTTGCGCCAACCCCATTTTCTGCCACAGGTCCAACACAAGAAGGACAACCTTCTTTACAGGGACATTGAGACACCAAATCTAAGGCAGCTTCCAGAAGTTGGGTATGGAGGTCATAAAGTTTACGGGAAAGACCAATACCACCTGAAATATTATCGTAAATAAGTATAATCGGATTATTCTGAGTAAGAACTGACTTATCTTCACAAAATACATCCAGGTCCTGACGGTCGCACATCAAAAAGAAAGGTGCAAGATTCACTAAGAGATAGCCTGTAGCGGTAATTCCATTTTGTATCTGAACAGTTAATTCAGCTAAACGATGGCATTTTGGGCATAATGTTACTAAGTTAGAAGGATTATTTGCCTCTTCTGGATTGTCAAATTTGCGAAAGGGAATGATATGATGAATGTGATGAGGAATGTCTTTTTCCAGTGCACCACAATGTTGACAACGATAGCCATCTCTTTTTTTGATAGCTTTAGTTATCTCTTGCCAGTTTTTACCATAGTCATTTGGCTCTGAATTCCATAAGCCCTGTTCTTTTACTGCATCTACAATTTGCGGAGAAATTCCCATCCACCAGGCAATAGTTTCCAGTTTAGTCGGAGGTAAATCCAGTTCTACCCATTCTAAAACTTTCTGATTAAAGAATCTTAACTTTTTAAAGCCAGTAATGGTTGTGGTTACTGTCACCTGTCCAAAGTATTTATCTGAGCCTCCACAATTTTCCTTTTTTAAAAGGTTTTTGCATTCTATAAAGGTCTGGCGTGTAGCCTGAGTAAAATAGTTTACCTGAACAGTTTTGACTTCTGCTTTATTATGCTCCAGGTCAAGGTTAGTGACCTGCCAGGTGTCACCTTTATCCAGATAAATGGCTTGTGGATGAACCATCCACATTGCGCTGGAAGAATCAACTGTTCCAATAACTTCATTATTAGAGATTATCTCCACTTGGCTGGAAAGATTGCGAAGGGACACTTCTGCCGCGGGATAGGTTTCAGGAGCACAGATATAGCGATCATTAGCTTTTCTTATTTTTCCTTCTTGAAGTAAAACCTGAAGATAGGGGAAAATATGTTCACTGCCCAGGCTTCCAAAACCTTCATTTTCCATCAAAGCAAGGTCCTGGATGGCGCATAGTAGCTGACTCTGTAGTATTTCAGAATGGTCAGGAGAGATAAGTGCATTTTCTGGATTGTTTTCAAAGAGATATTCTGGATGCTGACAGATATATTGGTCTAAAGGATTAGCTCCAGCAATCAAGATAGCAAGTGCGGTATTATTTTTTCTTCCTGCTCTTCCAGCTTGCTGACGAGTGGCAGCGATAGTTCCAGGATAGGTATTCATAAACACAGCATCCAAACCACCTATATCAATTCCCAGTTCTAAGGCATTAGTAGAAATAACCAGTTTGATTTTCCCTTCCCTTAAATCTTTTTCTATTTCTCTTCTGTGTTCTGCTAAGTATCCACTTCTATAGCTTCTTATCTTTTCTTTATGACTTTCATCTTTATTAAGGTAAAGATAGATTATCTCTACATTTCTTCTGGAACCACAAAAAAGGATAGCCTGCCCTTTATGCTGTAACCAATTTTTTGCCAATATAGTAGATTCCATTAGAGCGCTTCTTCTGATTCCTAAAGCATAATCTACTATAGGAGGATTTATAATAAAGAATACTCTTTTGCTATGAGGAGAAGAGTCTTTGTCTACCAGATGAACAGGTTCTTCCAGCAAGGTTTCAGTTAGTTCTTTAGCATTAGCTACAGTGGCAGAAGTGCAAATAAAATGAGGAGAGCTTCCATAAAATTCGCAAATTCTTTTTAAACGACGGATTACATTGGCAAAATGCGAACCGAACACTCCCCTATAAATATGGACTTCATCCAGAACTATCCATTTCAAATTGGCAAAGAAGTTACTCCAGAGTGAATGATTGGGTAAAATTGCCAGATGTAGCATATCGGGATTGGAAAAAATTAGATGGGATTTATTTCGTATATTTCTTCGCACCCCAACTTCAGTATCTCCATCGTATATTCCTGTGTAAATTGGAGGTATATGAGGATTTTCTTTTAATAATCCCAGAATTAATTCCTGCACCTTTTGCTTTTGGTCTTGAGCTAAGGCTTTAGTTGGGAAAAGAAGCAGGGCTCTACTTTTAGGAGAAGTTAGCAAAGTTTGCAGGATAGGAAATTGATAACAGAGACTTTTACCACTGGCTACACCAGTAGTTAAAACCACATTCTCTCCCTTCAATGCTGTTTCAATAGCTTCTTTTTGATGAGCATAGAGCTTAGTTATCCCTCGTTTACTAAACATTGAAAGTAAATAAGGATTGCTTTGTGCAGGAAAATCTGCCCAGACAGCATCTCTTGCTTCAAGTTCCTGCTGTGCAACTATCTGATTTCTGAATTTCTCATCGGTCAGTAGTGAGTAAATAAAAGCTTCTATATCAAAAGAGAGCATTTTATCCTTCAAGGAAGAATAACCACTTTTCTCTGGGACTTTCCTTTTGCTGATTCCAGATTTATAAGATAGATTCCCGCAGGAAGCTCTGGAAGATACTTATTCTTTTCAAATTCAGTCACTTGCTTAACACTTAACAATTTCCTGCCTCGGATATCATATATCTCTATGTTAAAAAGAACTTTATCAGAACTGGAAACGGTAAAATTACCCCGAGCTGGATTAGGATAGACTAAGAAGTGGGAAGAAGATATAACCTCCTCATTTATTGCAACATAACCTCCTTCACCTATAATGATAATATCATCCAGATAAAGTGCCAGAGCATCCCAGGATACACAATTAAAGGCAAGATAGACAAATTGATTTTCCCAGTTCCTTAAATCAAGAGTATATTCTGTCCATTCTGCTGGCACTGAAATCCAGTTTCCTGTATGAAGTGGCTGGAAATGAGAAAGATTGGTATCAGTGTTAGAAATCAAAACCTTCAATCTTTCCAGACCATAGTCAGAAGTATGAGAACGAGCCCAGAACTTAAGTTGGGGATTGTTACCTAAGAACAATTGAGGTGAAATGAGCCAATCATTGTTGGGAGGATTGACACTGGCTAAAGAAGCTAACATTGCTGAACCACTATGAGGCTGTATTATAGTCAATGGGGGTGTAGTCAATAAGGGAAAAAAGGAAATCCAGCTATGAGCTTGTCCTTCACCTGGAAAATCTATTTCCTGCCAACTCCAAGTTTCCGATAAATCTATATCCAGATTCTGCCATTGAGCGATGCTTCCACTAAAAGGAGAGCATTCCTCAACACTCTCTTCCAGAATAAGATGAGGTATGTTTTCAGGGATATGGACAGTAACCGTGTTGGACGGATCCGATATTTCACCGATAGCATTTTCTGCTCTAACATTATAGTAATAGGTCTGTCCAACACAGACTTCTGTATCCTGATAGGATAAATTATAAGACACAGCAAAGAAATTCCCATTTTTGTAAATCCTATAAAGAATAGGATTCCCATTTTGGGGAGGTTCCCAGTTTAATTCCACTCTTCCGGAAATATAGTATCCACTAAGATTTTGAGGTGCTCCAATTCCCAGTCCTGCTGTGGTAAAAGACCAGATAGGACCAGAATAGGTGTTTTCGCCTTGATGAGCAATGACTTGCCAGTAATAAGTGTGCCAAAGCTGAAAGGGTTCATAGGGATACCATTCTGTAGTGTTTAAGTTTTGTGCCAGCAGGGTCAAATTATCAATACTTGTCCCCAGATAAAGGTCAAAGGAGCTGGCAGAACTTTGCCAGGATAAACCTGTGTTTATAGAGATTCCGGTAGCACCATTAGCAGGAACTGGCTGAGTGGGAAGATAACCAGTACTGGTAAATTCCAATTTTACATTAGGATAAGCATTCCGTGCAAAGAAAAAGTTTTCTATAGGTGGAACAGGAGGATTGGCTGGATCTGGATTAATATTTATATCAGTATAGACAATACCACGAACTACTTGTGCAGCAGTGCATAGAAATTCATCGGAAGTGGAACTTCCACCAGGACTATTTTCATCCACTGCTATAAGTAAGTTTTGTTCATTATTATAATAGAATGGAGTGGTAAAATTAATTTGTAACCAACCCTCACCTGGTAAACCTCCAGAAAAGTTTGCATTAGTTAAAACTCCATCGTAAACGAGGATTAAGCTATCTATCGGAACAAAGGTGGATAAGGTTTGACGAGAAGTGTGACCTAACCAGACTTTCCATTCTCCATTATTTTGTAAAAAATGATTACTAACTATGCTGTATTGAAAAGATATAGAACTTATATTTCCCGCTCTATTGATAAGTGTGGCTGGGTAAACCTGTTGAGAATAGCTATAAGAACGAAAAGATTCAATAGGTAAACTCTGATTGGTCAAGGTTCCATTGCCTACTTGGATGATTTCTGCTTCCAGAAATGAAAAAAGAAATATAAAAATAAATATTAAAACTAGTTTCTGCATAAATCTTTTATCCTCTATGCACAAATCATTATGTTATCGTCATTATGGAGCAGTATCTCACAGGAAATATGAGGTAGTTTTTGCTTTAAACTGCTTTGAAATTCTTCTATTGAGTCTAAGTGACTCTTAGTTAACTCTCTTGATTTTATTAAACTAATCCCTGGCATCTTTTACCTTCATTATATTTTCATTTTTTTAATCCTTTACTAATTGAGGTATAAAATGTCAATAGAGATTTTGCTTTATATTGCAATATCAGAAATTAGGGCATTACTATTTATTATTTTAAATCGTTATGAAGCATAAAAAGATAGTACTTTTTTAAAAGATAATCTGCAGTAAACTTCTTATAAGTGGAGTCTTGACAAATGAATGATTTTATTTATTAGTCTCTAAAAGAGAAATAAATTACTGTTGAGGAAAAATGAGTAGTACACCTCGAGGAGAAAGACTGATTATAACCTTGCTGGGAAATCGCAATTCCGGTAAATCCAGTCTCATAAATGCATTAACAAATCAGGAAATAGCTATTGTTTCTGAAGTCCCAGGAACAACTACAGATCCTGTAGCTAAACGCTATGAACTGCTTCCTTTGGGTCCTGTGACTTTCTATGACACTGCAGGATTGGATGATATGGGAGAATTGGGAGAAAAGAGAATTAGAGCCGCCTATAAGGTGCTTTTTAAGACAGATATGGCAATCTTTGTTAATGATGGTAGTCCTTTTCAGGAAAATGAATTGAAAGCTTTGCAAAGATTAAAAGAGATGAAACTTCCGGTTCTCGTTATCTTTAATAAATCAGACCTCAGAAAACCCCATCAAAAAAATATAGAATTTTGCCAGAAAAATGATTTAGCCTGGATTTCTGTTTCAGCAAAAACAAATGAAAACATCTCTTTAGCTAAGGAAAAAATTATTGAACTGGCACCTTCCTACTTAAAAGAAGAGCGACCATTGGTCAGAGATATTGTTAATTCTGGAGATAGAGTTATTCTGGTTACGCCTATTGATTCTTCTGCACCAAAAGGAAGATTGATCCTTCCTCAAGTTCAAGTTTTACGTGATTTGCTGGATAGTGGAGCAGTAACAACAGTGGTGAGAGAATTTGAATTAAACAAGGCTTTGAAAGCTTTAAAAAGTGAACCTGATTTAGTTATTACCGATTCGCAAGTTATCCAGAGAGTGGTAAATCAGCTTCCCCCTCAAGTTCCTTTGACAACTTTTTCTATCCTTTTCGCAAGATATAAAGGGGATTTGGAAGCACTAATTAAAGGTTGTCAGAAGATTGATGAGCTAAAAGACGGAGACCGAATATTAATTGCAGAAGCTTGTTCCCATCATCCTCAAAAAGATGATATTGGTAGAGCGAAAATCCCTAATTGGTTGAAAAACTATACTCAAAAAGATTTAAACTTTGATATAGCTGCCGGAAGTGACTTTCCTGATAACCTGGAAGATTATGCACTCATTATACATTGTGGTGCTTGTATGCTCAATCAGAAAGAGATGAATAATAGAATCCGGGAAGCAGAACGAAGAGGAGTTCCTATAACCAATTATGGACTCGCTATATCCAAATTGCACGGATATTTTGAACGCACCATTGCTCCTTTGAAAATTCCCTTTAGAGCATAGTTAATCTTCTTATTATACAATATATTATCTTCGCCTTTATATAACACCATCTTTTGCCAGAGATAGAGTCAAGCGTTAATCACTTCTTAATCAAGCGTTAATATATAAAGACTTGATTAACGCTTGATTAAGACTTGATACCAGGAATGAAATAAGAGCTGGCTAAAGTTTAAAGCAGGAACGGATAAGATATTAAAGTTGAAAAAATAAGTGTAGAGTATAATTTTTTAAGGCAAAACTAACGGGTTTCAATAGATTCAATTTTAATCTCGCATCTATTCTACAAATCAGGGATAATTTAACATTTATGCAGGGCAAAAAGCAAATAAACGGATGCTTTTTTTCAATACTAAATTAATATATCAGGCAAAAAGGATAGATTTAGAAATACAAGGTGGTAAATAATCGCATAACTAAAGAAGATTTAAGGGATTTGAAAGTTGGGAAGGAAGAAAGAAAAAAACACTAAAAAACAGAATTTAATACAGCAGAAGAAGTTCTTGATTTCGCGCACTTATCGCGTTTCCATCAAAGAAGGTATTTTTGCTCAGATTTATGGAAACCTGGCTAATATAGGAAGCAGTTTTATCACTAAATTTATGGTACTTTTAGGTGCCACTCCTATGCAATTTAGTATACTAAGTTCCCTCGGACAGGTCTCTGCTGTATTTCAACCTTTGGGGGTGGCATTAACCCATAGATTAAAGAAAAGAAAGAAAGTCTGTATCTGGGTTACGGGCATTGGCAGATTTCTAAGTTTTTTCATTGGAGCAGCCTGGTTTTTTTCTGATAGAAGGATGGGAATTATCTATCTCCTTGTATTACTCTTTGTTAGTGCAGGATTACAAGCTATTGGTGGCAATATTTGGATTGCTTGGGTCAGCGATTTAATTCCTCAAACTATTAGAGGTCGCTTTTTTGCTCGCAGGAATCAGATATTAGCTTTTGCTGGATTGATAGCTGGATACTTTTTTGGCTACTGCACGGATTTATTTGAAAAAAATGGAGGTCTTTTAGCCAGATTTATCCCGAATCCAGTAGTTATTTTTAATCCTCAAAATCAGCCTTTCTTCCTCATTTTGGTATTCATTATCGCTACTATTTTAGGTATCATTAGTCTATTCATTTTAAATAAGCAACCAGATAGAAAGTACAGGGTACAATCTGATTGGGCTTTACGAGAGAAATTTTCTGAAGCTTTTAGAAATAAGAATTTTCGGAGCTTGCTATTTTTTGGTATCTGGTGGATGTTAGCAACTGGTGTAGGTAGTGCTTTTTGGGGACCCTTTATGCTAAAAAAACTGCAAATGAGTATGATTCAATTGCAGACATACAACACACTTAGCATCATTTCATCTTTATTAGCCTATTCATTCTGGGGGAAATTTATTGATAGATATGGCAATAAAACGGCAATGAGTATCTGTGTAGCCTTAGGTGGGTTTAATCCTATGCTCTGGCTCTTTTTGACACCGCAAAACTTTTCTCTGTTATGGTTTGAAGCTTTAAGTTCTGGATTTATGTGGTCAGGAAATGCTATTGCTACCACCAATTTCTCTTTAGCTATCGCAGGAAAGGGTAAAGAACAGACTTATAGTGCTATTTACGGTGCTTTAGGTGGTATTGCAATGATGTGTTCCACTCTCTTGACCGGGGTTTTCTTTCCTGCACCCCAAAAATTGGGTAATAGATGGTTAGAACCAGAACAGGTAGTGTTTGGTATAGGAGGAATTTTAAGATGGTTGAGCATTATACCTCTGTTATTTGTTAGAGAAAAAGTTTATTCTGGTATGAAGAAAAAGTATAATTAAATGACATAACTCAATTATATTATTTATGAGCTTATACGATTTATATTGTAAAACTAAATGCTATTTCTATATTAGAGTAAACTCACCAGTGTTGAGATAGTGAGAAAAAAATGTGGAAAATCCTGATGAATATTGGTAGAAAGAGTAAGTGAAAAAAGAGTTCTATTTAATGGCTAAAGAATTAGATATAGCTATTTTAATTGACAAAAAATTATATAGTTAAGATGAGGTTCAAAACAAATAAAATATGATATGCAAAAGCACATAATCCTGAATAAAAAGTGGGAGAAGAATTATTTTTTATCTATCTCCCCGGATAAAGACACTGTTCTTAGATTTTAAAAGGAAGGAAAAAGTAATGGCAGTTCCAAAGAAAAAAACTTCTAAAGCTCGTAGAGATAAACGTAGAACTCATAAAGTATTAACTGAACCGACAGTAGTTACCTGTGCAAAATGTGGCGAACCAGTTCGTCCACATCATCTTTGTGAGAAATGTGGAACTTATAATGGCAGGCAGATAAAAGCCATTAAGGAGTGAAGTGCGTATAGCAGTTGATGCTTTTGGCACAGATAAAGCACCTTTTCCTGAGGTGGAAGGTTCTATCCATGCAATTAAAGAAGACCTCTGCAATGAGATAATCCTCGTAGGAGATGAACATATATTGCAAGCTGAACTGGATAAGTATTACTATGACCATAACAGAATTAGAATCTATCATGCGAGTGAAAGAATAGAGATGCATGACCATGCCGCAGAGGCAGTTAGAATGAAGAAGGATTCTTCTATGGTAAAGACGGTAGAATTACATAAAAATGGAGAAGCTGATGCTGCATTAAGTGCTGGCAATTCTGGAGCTTTTATGGCTGCCTCTTTACTTGCCTATGGCAGAATTAAGGGAGTCTCTCGTCCTGCTATTGCCGCAGCTCTTCCCACTACCATTGAACAGCCTGCAATTCTACTTGATATGGGCGCTAATGTTGATTGTGATGCTGAAAATCTTCTTCAATTTGCTCAATTAGGTAGCATTTATTTCACCTATTGTTATCAAAAACCAAATCCCCGCGTAGGTCTCTTAAATATTGGTGAAGAAAGTACTAAAGGTAATGCACTTACTCGTGAAGCTTATGAGCTATTAAGTGCAGCGAAAGACCTCAATTTCATCGGTAATATAGAAGGTAAAGAGATACTCAGCGGTAAATTTGATGTAATCGTATGTGATGGTTTCGTGGGAAATGTGGTGCTAAAGACTATAGAAGGTGTGGTTAGAGCGGTTTTTGATATGTTAAAGGAGCAACTTGAAAAGGATTGGATAGCGAAAATAGGAGCAATATTATCTTTTCCTGCTTATAGTTTTTTGAAGAGAAAACTTGATCATACCGAATTTGGTGGTGCCTTACTTCTGGGTCTAAATGGCACAAGTATCGTTTGTCATGGTAGTAGTGATGCCAAAGCGATAAAAAATGCTATTCGTTTTGCGGTGAGAACAGTCCAATCTGGGTTCGTTCAACACAGCAAGGATTATTTTAGAGAGAGGTAAAGAATTATGCCCATTCATAATGCGAAATTCACTTCCTTTGGCAGTTATGTTCCGAAAAAAGTAATTACAAATTTTGACTTAGAGAAGATAGTGGATACAACTGATGAATGGATTCGCGTTCGTACAGGAATGGTGGAACGCCACTATGCAGAACCGGAAGAAGCTGCCAGTGATTTAGCTTATATTGCTGCTCAAAGAGCATTGGAAGCTTCCCCCTTGAAACATAGAGACATAGATATGATTATAGTAGGAACGGTTACTGGAGATCATGCTTTCCCTTCTACTGCTTGTATACTTCAGAAAAAGCTGGGAATGAAGAATATTCCCTGTTTTGACCTTTCTGCAGGTTGCACAGGATTTCTCTATTCCGTTGATGTGGCTAAAAATTTTATAGAAAATGGGACAAAGCATAATATTCTTGTTGTTGGAGTGGAAATTTTAAGTAAGGTTACTAATTTCAAAGACCGTAGTACCTGCGTCCTTTTTGGTGATGGCGCTGGTGCAACCATAATATCCCGTACAGAAAGAAATGATATTTCCCGTATCATTGATTCAGTTATGTATGCTGATGGAAGTCAGAGTGACCTTTTATATCAACCTGCAGGAGGTTCCAGAATGCCTGCCAGTCAAGAAACGGTTGAAAAGAATCTTCACACAGTTTATATGGAAGGTAATCGTATCTTCAAAAATGCTATTCGCTCTATGTATGCCGCTGTTGATGAGCTATTGCGTCGTAATAAATTGGAAGCTAAAGATATTGATTGGATTGTTCCGCATCAAGCTAATATTCGTATAATAGAAAGTTTAGCGGATAAGCTACATTTTCCTATGAATAAGGTTATAGTAAACATTGAAAAATATGCGAATACTTCCTCAGCCACCATACCAATTGCTCTGGATGAAGCCATAAGGGATAAGAAGATTAGACGGGGTGACCTCGTTATTCTTACTTCATTTGGTGCAGGTTTAACCTGGGGTGCTATTCTGGCAAGATTTTGAGGTGTAGATATGAAGACAGCTTTTGTTTTTCCGGGACAGGGTGCACAATATGTAGGAATGGCACAGGATTTTATCTCTGCTTATCCAGAATTTGCTGCTGTATTGGATGAATTTGATGCAAGACATCAAACTAATCTAAGACAAATTATGGCAGAAGGTCCAGAAGATGTTTTGAAAGAAACTCGTTACACTCAACCGGCAATTTTATTTCATAGTATCTGTGCATTGAAATGTTTTGAGGAGCACTCTCCTATTCGTCCTGATTATGTGGCAGGACATTCTTTGGGAGAAATTACTGCTCTGGTAGCTAATGGAACTCTTTGCTGGAATGATGCTATGCATTTGGTTTATAAACGCGGCGAGTTTATGATAAAAGCTAATGAAGGAAACCCTTTTGCTATGGCAGCAGTGATGGGATTGGATCCTCAGACAGTGATAGAAATATGTGAGGAAGCAGAAAAAGAAGGATTAGTCAAAGCAGTTAATTTTAATACACCAGCTCAGACGGTTATTTCTGGAACTGAATCAGGAGTGGCAAAAGCAAGCGAACTGGCAAAAGCAAAAGGTGCAAAAAGAGTTGTTCCTCTAATTGTTGGTGGTCCCTTTCATACCCCCCTTATTCATAAAGCCAGTTTATGGTTAGCTCAGGAGATGGAAAATATTCCTTTTAAAGATGCTACCATTCCTCTAATCTCTAATGTGGATGCCTTGCCTAATACTTCAGGACAGATAAGCAAAGAAAAACTGGCAAAACAAGTTATTTCCCCTGTTCTATGGGTGGATTGTGTTAGAAGAATGATTCAGGATGGAGTGGGATATTTTATTGAATTTGGTCCCCAGAAAGTTTTAAGCGGAATGATAAAGAATATTGACAGAGATGTTAAAGTTTTTAATATGGAAAAAATAGAAGATTGGAAAGCAATTGATGACGCTTTTAAAGGATAAGGAGTTTTAATCTTGGTTAAATATGATTTTGAGAATATGACTGTAGTCATCACAGGTTCAGCTCGCGGGATAGGTTTTGCCATAGCTGAAGCCTTTGCTGGACAAGGTGCTCATCCAGTAATAATAGACATCAATCAGCAAGTGGTGGATGAAGCAATGCAGAAGTTGCAAGATAAAGGATACTCAGTTTCTGGTTATGTAGGTGATGTCACCAATTCTTCTCAAATGGATGAGGTCTTTTCTGCTATTATAGAAGAAAGAGGTAAAATAGACTGTTTAATTAATAATGCTGGAATCACTCGCGATAATTTACTTTTACGGATGAGAGAAGAAGAATGGCGAATGGTTTTGGAAATTAATCTAACGGGTACCTTTATCTGCACTCAGAAAGTGTTTAAATATATGATGAAAGCAAGATCGGGTTCAATCATTAATATTGCCAGTGTGATTGGAATTATGGGAAATGCTGGACAGGCTAATTATGCTGCCTCTAAAGGTGGAATCATAGCCTTTACTAAGAGTTGTGCTAAAGAGTTTGCATCCAGAAATATTAGAGTGAACGCTGTTGCACCAGGTTTTATAGAGACTGAGATGACAGCAAAGCTTCCAGAATCAGTAGTAGAAGGCTATGCCAAAGCTATACCTTTGCAGAAAATGGGAAAACCTGAGGATGTAGCTAAGCTTTGTCTTTTCTTAGCTTCTGAAGAGAGTGCTTATATAACCGGTCAGACTATAGCTATAGATGGTGGACTGGTTATGCATTGAGGTGACAATGAATTTTACCCTAAGAAAGAGAACACGAAAATAAGAGGAGGAAAAATGGATAGTGAAGCCATTGAAGCCAAAGTTAAACAAATCATAATGGAAAAGCTGAATGTGGAAGAATCGGAGATTGTTCCCTCAGCTAACTTCATTGAAGACTTACGTGCCGATTCCCTGGATACAGTGGAACTTGTTATGGCATTTGAAGATGCCTTCCAGATTACTATTCCACTGGAAGACCAAGACAAACTTCAGACTGTGGGACAAGCAATTGATTATCTGAAGGAGAAATTGGCTTCTTAACCTCAACTAAAAATCAATCCTGATAGCTTCGGTTATCAGGATTGATTCAATTTCTTATATCACTACACTTATTTATTTAATGTTGGGTGAAGTATTTGTAGGGGATGAGGTTTATTAATCTTCTTTATAAGAGGTCTTAATAATGAAAAAAAGAGTAGTAATAACCGGTTTAGGGGCTTTAACCCCAGTAGGAAATAATATAGAAGAAACCTGGAGTAATTTAGTCCAGGGAGTTTCTGGTGTTGATTTAATCAAGAATTTTGATACTTCCGCTTTACCTGTTAAGATTGCGGCTCAGGTGAAAAACTTCAAGCCTGAGGAACACTTTGATCCCAAAGAAGTCCGAAAAATGGATACTTATACCCACTATGCTTTAGTAGCTTCAAGAGAAGCAATTAAAGATGCGGGTCTAATGCCCTATACTGGTGACAACTGGAGAATTGGAGTTATTACAGGTGTAGGTATCGGTGGTATTTATACTTTTGAAGAGGAATGTATCAAGAATCATGAACTTGGTCCTCGTAGAATCAGTCCCTTTTTCATTCCTAAGATGATTTCCAATATTGCTGCTGCTCATATTGCCATAGAAAATGGTTTTCAAGGAATTAATTTTAGCATTACCAGTGCCTGTGCCAGTGCCAATCATGCTTTGGGAACTGCATTTCGTGCTATTCAATATGGAGATGCCGATATCATTATCAGTGGTGGCGCTGAGGCTGCAGTTACTGCTTTTTCCGTTGGAGGATTTTGTGCTTTGCGTGCACTTTCCACTCGCAATGATGAACCGACCAAAGCTTCTCGTCCTTTTGATGCAGAACGAGATGGATTCGTTATGAGTGAAGGAGCAGGTTTTTTAGTTCTGGAAGAATTGGAACATGCTAAGGCAAGAGGTGCAAAAATATATGCAGAAATTGTAGGTTATGCAGCCACAGATGATGCTTTCCATATCACAGCACCACTTGAAGATGGTTCAGGAAGTGCGGAAGCAATGAAAAGGGCTATAGCAGATGCAGGAATTCAACCTGAGGATATACAATATGTTAATGCACATGGGACTTCTACTCCTTTGAATGATAAAGGTGAGACTCTTTCTCTCAAGAAATGCTTTGGGGATTATGCCTATAAATTGAAGATTAGTTCAACTAAATCTATGGTAGGACATATGCTTGGAGCAGCTGCTGCCATTGAGGCAATCGCATGTGTTAAATCTATAGAAACAGGGGTAATTCATCCCACGATTAATCTTGAGAATCCCGATCCAGATTGCGATTTGGATTATGTTCCTAATAAAGCTCAAAACTGTAATGTTAATGTAGCTCTTTCCAATTCTTTGGGATTTGGAGGACATAATTCAGCTCTCATTATAAAGAAATACAGCTAAGGTATTGTGGAGGTGAATTTCCACAAGAATGAAAGAGCTTCGTAAAGAGAAGGGTGTAAATAAGTTCTTTCAGCGTTTTATAGACTTTATCAATGGGAAACGTATCAAAGAACTATATCCTAAATGGGAAAAGAGCCTTAAACAATTACAAAAGAAGATAGACTACAATTTTCATGATATTAATCTTTTAAAAGCTGCTCTAACACATAAATCTTATCTTAATCGTAATTACCCTGAGTCCCAGGCTCCTTCTCCCTTTGAAAGAATGGAGTTTTTAGGAGATGCCATCCTGGGTTTTGGGGTATCTCGTGAGCTATTTAACAGACATCCTGAAGAACAAGAAGGAAAGTTAAGCAAACTTAAATCTAAAATTGTTTCCGAGACCTATCTCACTCTCAAGGCTAATGCTTTAGACCTGGGAAAATACTTACTTCTTAGCCAGGAAGAACAACAAGCTGGAGGAGCAAAAAAACCTTCTATCCTCAGTGATGCAATGGAAGCTCTTATCTGTGCTATCTATCTGGATAGCGGAATTCCTGCCGCTATGAGATTCATTAAAAACAATATTATGAATGATTATGAGAGTGTTGTCAATCGTAATGAACTGGTCAACTACAAAAGTATACTTCAGGAATATATGCAATCTCGTAATCAACCCCCACCAGTTTATATAACCGTAGCAGAAGAAGGACCAGAGCATAATAAAACCTTTATCGTGGAAGCTCGCTTAAAAAATGAGGTATTAGGTAAAGGGAAAGGCAGCACTAAAAAAGGTGCCCAACAAGAAGCAGCACGAGATGCCTGTCAAAGACTGGGAATTTAAGGAAAGTTTTATGATTCATCTCATTTATGGGGATATAACTAAGTTTGAAGGTGATGCTATCGTAAATGCAGCTAATAGTTCATTGCTTGGAGGTGGAGGAGTTGATGGAGCAATCCATCGTGCTGCAGGACCAAAACTTCTGGAAGAATGTAGAACACTTGGCGGTTGTAATCCAGGTGATGCAAAAATTACTAAAGGATATAATCTCAAAGCCAGATATGTTATCCATACTGTAGGTCCTATCTGGAGAGGGGGTAACTCTAACGAAGCAGAGACCTTAGCCTCCTGTTATCGTAGAAGTCTGGAATTAGCCAGACAATATGGTATACAATCAATAGCTTTTCCCAATATTTCCACTGGGATTTACGGTTTTCCTAAAGAACAAGCAGCCAGGATAGCAATTGATACGGTAAAAAAAGACCTTTATGAAAATGGTGAGCTGGAGGTCTATTTTTATTGTTTTGATCCGGAAAATTATCAGCTCTATTCAGAATTGCTTGCTTAAAGTTATATTATCCAGATTACCAGAGACCAGTTCTTTTATATAGATTAAAGCCTGAATAGCGTTAATTTGTGCTTTCAGAATGGGAAGCTCAGGATTAATAAATTCAGGATAATGGAGTTCAGGAACTAACAGAAATGCAATTTTAGTGTTTAAATAAGCGTCTCTATCTTTATAATCAAGAAATCTACCATAGCCAAGAGTCATAATATTACCGACAGTGATGCGAGCATATTTGTTTTTGATTCTTCGAGTAAAAGAATAGTCATGGTAAGCGGGAACAGGAATTGGTTGGTACTTTTGGAGATATTGTTTTAGTAACTGACGGTGCGTCCTCTGTGAGAAAGGTATTCTTTGCCAGAACTCCATAAACTCATTATCCCAGAGTGGGATTCTCCATTCGTAGTTGAAGAATTCGTAAACGCGGACAGAATTAACGATAAATTTTGATTCCCATTGTCTCCAAGCCCATTCATCATAGATTGATGTAGCAATCTCAGTTAGCACCGTATCGGGAATGGTAAGATAGCTACCAATTCTATCACTAAAAAGGCTGTATAATTTTTCCATGGGGTATTCCCATAAATGGTAAAATTGCCGTAGGATAGTCTGTATCAGCTCTTTGGAGGTCATTTTATCTCTATTTTCAAATATTAAAGGAAGGTACTGACCTTGAAGAGCTCCTCCAGAATGACCTGGAACAAAGATAGCATCGGAAGGGATAAGTTCTTTTTCCTTAAGAATTTTTACAGCAAGCCAATCCTGAACATGAAAACTGGAACTCAGATTTGTGCCAAAACGGAAATATTGGAGCATTTCATCACTATGGAAAGCTTCATACCACATTGGACGTGTGTTTTCCACCATAATCCAGGGAAAATTAAGAAATTTAGCTACTTTACGGGAAGTGCTACAATCTCCGTCATAAGGTTTTCCATAAGTGAAACAGATAACATTTTTGTAATCTGCTCTTTTTAGCATATAAGCTATATTACGAGAATCATAGCCACCGCTTAAAGGAATAACCAAAGTGCGATTGTGAGCGCTATCAATCAAGCGTTGAATTATATGTTGGTGCATCTCATCCATTGCCTCAATTGGATTCTCTATAGGTTCAAAGAGATGCTGATAAATATAATAATCCCTTAGCTCCAACCTGGCTTCTGATTTGTGCCAGATAAGAAACTGTCCTGCTTCCAGTTGTTTTATTTCAGGGTAGAGAGTATCATTTTGACAGCAATGAGCAGTAAGCAAAAACTCGGTAAATATTAAATTATCTAATTCAGGATTATTCAGAAGTTTTTTTAGCTCAAATGCATCAGGGTCAATGAATAAATCCTTTCCCTTTTGGTAAAAGAAAAGAGGAAGAGAGCGTACTCTATCCACAGCTGCAATAAGGAAATCATTACCTTCAACTATTAATCTGAAACAGCCATTTAATTCTTTCAGAATGGAAATATAGGTCTCAGGTTTATATTCTGACGGGAAAAAGTCTGGTGGTAAATCGTTAAAAAGTTTGTCTTGATACCAGAAATAACCATTAAATAAATCGGTTTTCATTTAGAACTCCAGAGAAGCTTTAAATCGGATAGAGAAATACTTAATAATTCGTGCAAGGAGAACTCCTCTTTTTTTATAAAGACGATTAAGTAAAACAGTCCATAGATAAAATAAGAAATGCAGGATGCGATGGCTGCACCAGTAATTCCTTTGAGGGGAATTAACCATAAATTTAAAGCAATGTTAATTAATAAAGAGCAGGAAGTAGTGAGAAGATGTATCTGCGGTTTTCCTGTACTGAAAAAATATTGCATTGAGACTTGAGCACAGCTGGAAAAAATAGTGCCTATTAAAAGAATCTGAGTGCTTACAATTGCTCCAGCAAAAGCCTTACCATAGAAGAAGGGGATAAGTAAACTTAAGGGGATACCAACCACTGCTAATAAGCAACAAATCCAGAAGGTTAGCTTATAAGTCTGAGCCATAACCTGTCTGAATTTTTGTTTTTCATCAGTATTATAAAGCTTTCCTAAAAGTGCAGTATTGATACTTGCGGGAAGTAAAAACATAAGTTCTGCCAGAGTTACTGCAATAGAATATACCCCCAGAAAACTGGTTCCCAGCATCTGTTTTATCATCAATTGGTCAACTCTAAGATGTAAATAATCACAACAAGCGGCTAAAAATATTATTCCACCATAAGAATATTCTGCTTTGAGCAAAGCTAAGTCTATCTCAGGTCTAAAACCTTCTCCTGTATGAGTTCCCAAAAATATGGCATTGATTAACATTCCCAGGACAGAAGCATAAAAATAGGTCAGAGGATTTAAGGTTCTGGTCAACCAGAGTAGGATGATAATAGCACTTTTGATAAAAAAAGCAGTGATAATGAAGCGATTGCTTTCCCTAATAAGTTCATCAGCTACGAACCACGAACGGTAGTGAGTAAAAAGCAAATTTGAGAAAATATATATTATTCCACCCAGAATATAAAGGTAGTTGTAATCACTTAGAAACCATCTGTTACTTCGTAGGACTAAGAGAACAGAACTGATAGCTACTGCAAATAGGATTAATAATGTTACATTTACATTATATAGGTGAGTGGGATTAATTTTTTTTCTTTTTTTAAAGTAGATAACGGCGTTGTTTAAACCGAAGTGACCGAAATTACCCAGTATAGTGAAAATCAATATGGCATAAGCCACATATCCCATTCCCTGAGGTCCCAGGACACGGGAAGCAATAATACTGGTGGCAGCACCTATGATTAGATGAAGAATCTGATTGACCAGGTTACTGGTGATATTTGCTTTATAACCTTTTCTGGGAATCATCTACAATAATCTGAAGGTGAGGTAAAAATTATTAGAAGATTTCTGTCTGAGGATTTGAAGGGATTATGCCCAGATGTTGATAAGCTTTATAAGTTGCTTTTCTACCTTGAGGGGTTCGTTCCAGGAAGCCTTGCTGAACCAGATAAGGTTCAAAAATCTCTTCAATTGTTCCGGGATCTTCTCCTACAGCTGTAGCTAAAGTTTTAATACCTACGGGTCCACCTCTATAATATTCAATTATAGTAGAAAGCAATCTTTTATCCATTTCATCCAATCCTTCATTATCAACCTGTAGCATCTCCAATGCTTGTAACGCTATATCCCGAGTAATAACTCCATTTCCCATAATCTGAGCAAAATCACGCACTCTTCTCAATAACCTATTTGCAATACGTGGTGTTCCTCTACTACGATGAGCAAGTTCAGCAATTCCTTCATCTTCTGCTGGAATTCCTAAGATATTAGCAGACCGTCGGATAATCTGATTAATTGAATCAAGGTCATAATAATCCAGACGAAGAATGATGCCAAACCGATCTCTTAAAGGTGGAGTCAGCAATCCTGCACGAGTTGTCGCTCCAATAAGAGTGAAAGGTTCTATACTGATACGCAGAGTTCTTGCACTGGGACCATTATCCAGGATAATTTCCATCTGGAAATCTTCCATTGCAGGATAGATATATTCTTCTATGATATGACTGAGACGGTGAATTTCATCAATAAAGAGCACCTCATGCCGTTGTAAATTAGTGAGAATTCCAGCTAAATCACTTGGTTTCTCCATCACGGGACCACTACTTACGGTGATATTAACTCCCAATTCATTAGCAATAATTCCTGCTAAGGTGGTCTTTCCTAAACCTGGGGGACCGTAAAGAAGAATATGGTCTAAAGATTCTTTCCTCAATTTTGCAGCTTTTATAGAGATATCCAGAAGCTGCTTTATATGTGTTTGTCCGATAAATTCATTTAGAGTACGAGGACGAAGAGCACGATCAAATTCTTTATCTTCAGGCCGCTCAAAAGGTGTGTTAATGCGTTCTAACATTAGTTAGTTCCGTCAATGACAATGCGGGCAGTTACTACAGCTGCTGTTATTTTCTTTTGGCTTATCGGAGCTATTATCAGTTTTAGGTATTATTTTCTCGGATTTTACTTCTTTGTAAGGGGGAATAATCTGAGGAGTGTCTAATAGCATAATAGTGGCTGTTCCTTCAGGAATATAGATATCCCATTCTACCTTTTGTCCCGTTTCTTTGTGTGTTAGTTCCAGGTGAAGAGTCTCTCCAGCATGCCATTGACTGGGAAAATTGCCTAAATTGACACGACTAACCACCATAAAAGGAACTTTCTTCCCATCTCCAACCTGAGTGATTGCCAGATGATGATAGGTATGTGTTTCAGTGCTCAATATCTCATCAGGTCTTTCCCAAATCCAGGCTCTAAATAGATATTCTGGGGAAGTTTGGTCCTTATACCAAGTTATAAAAGGATTTGTCCCATCCTCTAAAACCAGTTTTTGCACATAAACTCTCGGAATAGTCGGTTGAGCAAAAAGGGACAGTAAGGCTAACATTAATAATGTAGTTATCCATACTTTTTTCATAATAAACCTCAAAGCTATTTAATTTTTCCTAAAAGCTTCATTATCTGTAGACGCCATACCATCCAGGCTGCTTCCCAGACAATCTGACGACTCATCTTAGAAACTCCATCTCTCCTTTCCGTAAATACTATAGGGATTTCATATATAGTAAAGCCTTTAACCCAGGCTCGGAAATTCATTTCAATCTGGAAAGCATAGCCATCGGAAAGGATGCTATCTAAATCTATTGCTTCTAATACCCTTCGGCGAAAACATTTAAAGCCACTGGTCGGGTCTTTGATAGGCATACCTGTAATTATACGCACATATTTGGAAGCAAAATAGCTGATAAGTAAACGCCGGAAGGGCCAATTGATTATGTTCACTCCTTGACAATAGCGTGAGCCAATTACCACATCATATTTCTTTGCTGCTTCCAATAAACGAGGTATGTCCGCTGGATTATGAGAAAAATCAGCATCCATCTCCAGGACATAATCATAGTCGTTATTTAAAGCATATTTAAAACCTTGAACATAAGCAGAACCCAAGCCCATCTTTTTGGGACGTTCTATTAGATTGATATGTGGCTCATTTTCCATCATTTCTTTCACTGCTTTAGCTGTTCCATCGGGAGAATTATCATCTATAATTAAAATATAAAGGTCAGGTGATTGAGATAGCGAAGCAGTAATAATATTTTTTATATTAGCTATTTCGTTGTAGGTTGGTATAATTAGTAAAGCTTTCACGATTTATCCAGGTTATTCTTTAAAAGTTGAGCTTCAGGTACATCGCGTAAAATACGAGCCGGACTTCCCAGAACCACTTTTCCTGCAGGAACATTATGAGTTACTACTGAGCCAGCAGCAACACAAGCATCTTCTTCTATAATTATACCGGGTAGAATAGTAGCATGAACACCGATACGTGCTCCACGTTTCATAGTAACCCCTTTAAAGTGCTTGAAGCGTTCCGGATCTCTTGCCATATAATTATCATTACTGGTTGCAACACAGGGTCCAACAAAACAGTAATCCTCAATTTCTGAATAAGCAGTTATATAGCAATTGGTTTCCAATTTATTGCGGGAACCGATTTGAACATAGTTTTCAATAGTTACATTCCGTCCAATAATATTTAAATCTCCAATCTTTACATTTTCCCGGATAGTTGCCAGATCAGCTATCATATTGGATTCTCCTATTTCACACTGAGCATAAATAATTACATTTGCTCCTATCTGGGAATTAGCGCCAATAATCGCAGGTTTCAATTCTTGAGGGGTTTTAAAAATGCTACGAGGTGAAGTAAGTGGTTTTTTTCCTATTACCGTATTATCATCAATTCTTACATTATCTCCAATATAAGTACCAGGATGAATAACAACATTATTTCCAATCTGACAATAATTACCGATTACAGCATCATCCATAATTATAGTATTACCACCCACTTTAATTTCTTTTCCCAATCTGGCACTATCTGCGATATAATGATTCATCATCACTCCTTCTACTAAAACTAAATTTTTCTCGACAAACAAACAGGCAAGTAAAAAATGCATATTAGGGATAAACTTATGACTCCAGAACAAGAACTATATCAACAATATATACGCGGTGAAGGGAAATCACCATGCACTATTACTGCCTATATGAAGGATTTGAGTCAATTTTATAATTTTGTGGAAAGATATTTTGAAGATGGTAATATCCAGCTTGAACAAATCTCTCCACAAATGATTCGGGACTGGTTTCTTCATCTTCATAAACATCAAGTTAGCAATCGCAGTCTGGCAAGAAAAGCAGCTGCTTTACAGAGCTTTTTCTCCTGGTTAAAACTTACCAATCGCATTTCCAAAAATCCTATGGATAAAATTAAAAGACCTAAGTTTGAAAAGGGTCTACCACACTATTTTACGGAAGAAGAAATGCTTACTTTGCTAAATCTGCCTGATCAATCCAGCATCTTTGGTGTGAGAAATCGTGCTATTCTGGAGTTGCTCTATTCTTCTGGACTTCGGATCTCTGAACTGGCAGATTTAGAGCTAAATGACATTGACTTGAAACGAGCTCTGGTGCGTGTTAAAGGTAAAGGTAATAAAGAAAGAATCGTACCTATAGGAAAGCCAGCAATAGAAGCAATAGAAGCATATCTTCCTGTGAGAGACAAGTTAAAGCAAGAATATAGTTCCCATAAACTTTTTCTCACCAAAAGTGGTAAAGATTTTGACCACAGACAATTATTCAAAATTTTACACCATTATTTCCAAATCATTGCACGACAAAAAGGTTATTCTCCACACACTATTAGACATAGCTTTGCAACTCATCTCCTTTCTCGCGGGGCTGACCTTCGTGCTCTTCAAGAAATGCTCGGGCATTCCAATCTTGAAACAACCGCTATTTATACTCACCTAACTCTGGATGACATTAAAAAAGCCTATCTTAAAGGTCATCCCCGCGGAAAAGAATGAATCTGTTATTATTTACATTTTAGGATATAATTGGAGAATACTACCCTTCTACTTATTTCTAAAACATCACACCTAAGCTTATCATCAGACCATTATTAGTGGTAGTAATATCCTCATTATCATCATCATAAATATCTGCTAAACCGAGAGAATATCTGGCTCCGATAAGAAACTGATTTAAAAAAGTAATGTCCAAGCCAAAGTCAACTCCATAATCCAATAATATAGGGTCATTTGGGAAATCTGCCTCTTCCTCATTTACCAGATACTGAGTAACGATTGCATATCCTATTCTTGGAGCTACTGCTGGTTGAATATGAACATCACTGATATTGATATCAAATTTCAATGCAAGAGGCAATTCAATATAGTCCATATTAACTTTGGTTTTGATATCCTCAAATAACGGGATTTCAATGGTTCTCTCATATCCCCTTTGAGAATAAAGTAGAGAGGGTTCAATAATGAAATATTTACCTAAAGGATATTGCATAAAAAGTCCACCATGATAACCGTAACGGTCATCAGTTTTAGCTTCATCACTATCATCATCAGTAATTTTTACATTTGTTACATTCAATCCTCCACGAAAACCAAAATATGGTTGAGCAAAGGATAATCCAATAGAGACAAGTAAGAGCACTGCAAGTATTATTGACTTTTTCATTTTTCTCTCCTTTAAATATTTCTTTTATATTTAAATTAATGAATTTATAAGATTAGACAAGTATAATTTTAAATTTAGTTTATTTTACTTATTTACTTATAGCAGTTCAAATAGTTTTATTGAATGAAAAATATTAGTATTAAGGAACAGAATATCCTTGTATCGCAAAGCAGTGAGGCTTTTCCAGGGTTACCGATGATAATTTCTATAACTTAAAAAAATAAAGAGACAAAAAGCTTCTGCAAAGCTCAGAAGGTGAAGACATCTTCTACTTTATTACACGAATTTATATTGCATATTATCGTTATAAATTTCAATAAGTTACGAGGTCTTTCTTAGCTCTCTCTTAGCTCTTGCTTACCTTTTTACTAAAGAAATCGTCAAGAGGAAGCTAAGTAACAAAAAGTTAACATTAAGGTAATTCAAATGATGATAAAAGAGATATTTATCGGGATGATAGATAAGCAACTCAGTGAAAAATAGGATTCTGCACGCATTTCAAGTGATGGCTTAAAAAGATTGATTTATCAAAAAAGAAAAGGAATAATGTCTATAAACTTAGAGGCCGCTATCTTTATCCATTATAAGAGACATTTTTATAACAAACCACAGAATCTATTGCCTAAATTCTATATTTTCTTTATTGGTTTGGAAAGATATTGAACTTGACTAAATGAAGATATGCATAATTAGAATAAAATATAAGATGTAAGGAGATAAGAGAATGATTATAGAGGAATTACTTCAGCGTTTAAATGAATTTGCTCCTTTTTCTCAGGCTTATGAATGGGATAATATAGGTTTATTAGTTGGAGATTCTAAAAGGGAAGTAACAAAAGTCCTTATTACTCTGGATGTAACTTTTAAGGCAATGCAAAAAGCTCTGGAATTAGGAGCAAATACAATTCTGGCTCATCATCCAGTGATATTTCATTCTTTAAAGCATATAACCGACCCGCTTTTAATATCCCTGGTTGAGAACCAAATAAATGTAATTTCAATGCATACCAATCTTGATGTTGCACCTCAAGGAACTAATTATGCTCTGGCTACAGTTTTGGGTTTGGAAAATTTAAAACCCTTATCTTCTGAACAAGGTGAAAAATGGTTTCATCTTTCAGTTACCGTTCCTGCAGGTTATACTGAAAATGTAGCAGATGCTGTCTTTAAAGCCGGTGGAGGAAGGGTTGGCAATTATATTTATTGTTCCACCCGTCATCCAATTAAAGGGACTTTTAAACCATTAGAAGGAGCCAGACCTTTTATATCGTCAAAAGAGGATGATAAATTTACGCAAGTAGCAGAAGAAGAACTGGAGTTCATGGTACAGGAATCCAGGCTATTTGAGGTTATTTCTGCCATTAAAAACTTTCATCCTTATGAGACACCTTTGCTGTATTATTTTCCCGTAACAACCCCTCAACCTCTTTTTG